>JADDYB010000450.1_pt1 | contig 13109 bp, 18 predicted proteins | sample 8641941 | NCBI WGS metagenome assembly JADDYB01 (sample SAMN16275377, study PRJNA637457) | freshwater sediment metagenome | isolation source: Lake Kineret sediment | place: Israel: Lake Kineret | collected 2013
ATCCCTGACTATGGCAAATTGTATTCTTCCCACCTTTAGAGACTGAAAAGACATTCTGAATATCTGAGAATTGTCCCAATTTACGCCAGAAGTTGCACTTAGCCATTGCGATTGGGGAGTATACGCAACAGAAGCGCTTCCGCTAACGGAAGACCGTAGAAAGAAACTTGCCTGACCCGCAAGATTTCCTCTATTTAGAACTCCAGTTATGTCTATCTCCTGCCCAGAGCCAGGTGTATATGGAATCCAGTAGTGCTTTCTAAGAGTTGCGCTATATGTACCAGAATATCCAATTGTCTCAAGTATTACATCTCGCGTTCCTGTTTGGAAAGTGGCACTACCACTTACCATTATCATATCGTATAGGAGTGGTTGAAGATCGTATAGAAATTCTGTATCAGACCTGTTTCCAGGATTTGCAACACGAAGTTCTGAGAACTCCGAAAGATATAGGCTGTCTGAAAATGCGGTATTTATAGTTCCAACACTTCCCGTTGAGAGAGTAACTGGAACAGGAAGCGCGCCTGCATCAAACTCCTCTATTGAAACCTTTAGATTTCCTCCAGCGGTGGCGTCAATGTTTGTGTAGTCTCCCCCAGGTCTTTGTGCTTTGAGTACTGCCTGAACTAATTGAGCGTCATCATCGGAGGTTACGTTGTCGCCTATTCTGTGACTGGAAGGAATAGACACATTTTTCTGATAGATAACACATATCTTTACGCTTGCCTGAGATGCTCCGTTTTGAAAAATTACCTTGAAATACGGAGCAGAAATGGGAACGGCATATGTTTTTGGGGTGTTCGCCGCAATTGTATAGGAGTCTTCTACAAACCCATCTGTTCCATCTTTAGAACACCACATTTGCAATCCACTTGCTTTGCTTTGAACTGTTGTATGAACTGAAATTCTTATTCCACCAAAAGGAACTACGTTTTCAAATGTGCCAGAAAAAACCTCATTCGATTGAAGTACACCATCAAATGAATTAAGAACGGAAACCATACTGTTGTCGACTTGCGTCACAGTTCCACTGGCAATATATAAGCCGCCAGACACACCAATAACAGAATCGTCGGACAGTTTCACGATGGGCATGATGAAGTTCTGTCCGCCCAACTGAACCACTTCATATAATTCATTTGGTACATCTGCTGAAAATCGCTTGTTCCCGTAATAATTGTCATGCCATTATTTTAGCATTTACTCCCCGTAAAGTTTAGTGTGAATTAAAAGCGACATCCCCGCGATTATGATCTGGGCGGGGATGTGCTTTGGAAGGGGTGACTGGCACGCTCACGACACGCCAGCACATATATATTACCACTTCCTTTATTTTTTACATTAAAACTAGATTAGAGTTAGTTAGGGTTAGGTGGCAATCTGTTTATTGCGTCCGACTTCCCAACGGTATCCGTAGATCACCCATGCAGGATTGTAGGCAAGGACAGTATCTAGAACGTCTGTGCCTATCTGCGAATCCATCTGGTCGTCATAGTTTGTAGGAGCGATTGAACCAGTTGGCGAAGCCTCCCATACCGCCGCATATTCCGCACGTCTTACTCTAACCGATTTTGTTGGGTGGGTCATGTTTTTCTCCGTAGTTACGAGGGAGGGTTTCCCCTCCCTCATTTTCAAACACTATTACCCAATTGCGGTGCAGGACGTAGCGCTTGCGCGTCCGCCGAATGAACCGAATGAATACATTCCTTGGGCGCACATAGCCTTGATAATCAGGGCTGTTTTCTTCCACACTTCAAACGAAATGGAGGTGCATCCAGGAGTGAGGTCAATCATGCTCAACGGAATTTGGGTGGAGCGGTAGACCAGGGGTTCACCGTTATGGGTCATGCGGAGAGCATAGATGGAACTGCGGAAACTGTTCGTGCCCGAAGTCGTGCGGGTGAAGTTGTTGTCCGCAATCACTTGCAGGCGACCAATGCCAGTATTCACGAAGCCACCGAAGTTGAAGCCTGGGATAATTCGATCACCACTTGCGACGTTGATGACCTGTGAACCCTGATAGCCCAACTGGAAGTAGGCACTCATGACTTCCTGAACTGCGGCAGGATGACCGAACAGATGAGTCGGCTTGGCACACGCCTCTGCGAGGAAGCGGTCAAAGTTCTGGGCAGAGAACGTACCCGAAGCATCCTGACCAGAGATCGAGTTGGTGTGAGCACCTGCGGCGAGCGTGACGGCGTTTTCGATACCATCAAATTCCAACGGGCGACTATCAACATCGCCAACTGCCAACAGACGATCTTCTCCATTCAAGACGAGGGTCATGGCGAGGCGAACTTCTTTTTCCTTGAGGTCTGCAATAGCCTGACGACCAAAGGTTGCCATATCCGAAGCGCCAGGAAGACCAGCACCAGAAGCCCAACCACCAAGCAGGGCACTAATACCACCGTTGCCAGCCACAACAGCCGCCGAGTGCATGATGTCCGAGACGGTCAGGGATTTCTTAGCGCCCAGGTTCTTGAGGTTGACAGTCGTGTTCGAGCCATCATGTGTGTACTCTTCTGGACAAGTACCATCCGTGAACGCGATATAGTTCGAGCCGGAAGTGAACGCAAGAGAGGTCATTTCGCGCCACAGTTCAGCCTGCAAACCAGTCCGTTTTTCGGGAATAGCCTGCAACAGAGTGACCTCTTCGCAGAGAGTCAGAACTTCTGTCGGGTCAAGAGGAGTAGGAAATTGTGCGGCAAAATCCGCAGGCGTTGAAACGTCAGTAACAAGCGGGTCAACGCGCTTTGAAACAAATGCCTCGCCAGTGGCGGGATTTATGATCTTCTCGCCTTCGAGGGGATTGATAACGGTCATTTTGTAATCTCCAAAAAGATTACTCGACGCCCATTGGTTTTACCAAGAGACTTTACCGAGATATTTTATTAAAGTCCAACCGATTTGTTGATGATGTCTCGGAGCGAGCCAGGCTTTACAGCAGGCTCAGACTTTGCCGCCAAATTAGGAGGCGCAACCGCTGTGCGTGGTTGTGGTATCCGTCCTCTGGTTTCGACATTTTTGGCGCTTGCCTGAGATTTCAGTGTGGACACTTCTTCTCGCAGAACAGCAACGCTTTCGCTCAATGGTTGGATGATATTTTTAATGTCGTCTAGTAAAGTATCTTTATTTTCATGTTGGGGAACAGGTTGTTCTTCTTTATCTACAACGGAAAAGCTTTCAATATATTCCGTGATAGCAGAGCCAAATTCTTGCATTGCGGGATTGATCGTTTCAGACTTCTCTTGCACCGATTTCCCTATTGAATTATCAATTGTATCAATCAGAGCGTCAATAGCGGGTTTCAGCGGATGTTCCTCTTTGGCTTCACTAAAAATAGCCATAGATTTTACGCTGAGTAAATTCCTGAACTCATCAACAGCTCCCATGAACATTTCTTTCTTGTTGGAAACGTCCTCGCGCTGGATAATGTTCCATGCGACCTGCGAGAACACTTCCCAAGCCTGCAAAACGAAGGACAGTTCTTTTTGTGCGGAGATATACTCTTCTGCCGCACTCATGGACGTAGCGCCATTGAGGGGGTAATTCTCGTTATACTTCTCTGGTTGCGTGACAACCTTTTCCATCGTGTCGTCTTCGAATGTTGATTTTTCCTCAACTGGTTCTTCGGCAGTTTCTTTTGCGACTTCATCAACGGTTTCTTCTGCGTCGGTTGATGGTTCTTCTGCGTCGGTTTTTGCCTCGACTTCGGCAATAAGTTCCGCCGTTTCTTCCTCGGTTTCACTCATCTCGATCAGAACATCCGACTTTTGGGACGTAGCCTTTTGTTCAACGTCAATTTTTTCGGCAAGGTCTTCGCCAACAATACTTGCGGCGTCATCCTTGCGTGTGATTTTCTTTTTAGACATGCTTTTCTCCTCTAAGACCATCTCGGTTCTTTTATTCACAGGCACGCGCGTAAGGGCAAGATGGACTAGATAGCCCTTCACGTATATCTTATCGCCTACGCCTTGCAAACATTCTGGACACAATGAGAACAGACTCTCTCTTACAAAAAGATTCCCGTTCTCTCCATGCTTATGAGCCATGTCCAGAAAACCGATGCTGATTCTTATCTTTTCTTCGGGTTGTTTATTTTTATCTTCTTTCAAACTTCGCCAAACAGCACGTCCTAGAGGATTGTTGTAAAGAATACCTTTAGCCTTTAGTTTTGCTTTGTAATTATCTCCGTCAATATATACTTCAAGCGGTTCTCCTGGAACTGCCTTGCCGTTCAAATCGGAGTAGTGCGAAACAGATATGTATGGCATACCGCCGCACCAGAACTTAGAACAAACCGCATCCCTAAACTCTTCTGGTATCTCGCCCTTCTCGATGTTGGCAAGAAAGTCTTTATAAAGCTCAAGAGACATTCGCTCTTCATAAGAGTCCTTGTCTGTGTCCGAGTTTACTGCCGCCCAAGTCATAGTACCATTAGTAATACTAGCCTTGGTAATGTACATGGACATCTCGACAAGTTCAGCCTTCTTGACCCACTTGCCATCCTTGCCCTTCTTCCAACCACCCTTTACTGCCGCCCATGCTTTCTTTGCGGCAACTTCAACTTTATCACCTGCTTTTTTAGAGGCGTTATAGACGGATTCCCACAATTTCATTGCGGGGGCAGGGAGAGTTGAAATGGGCATTAGATCACCGTTAGATTACCACTACGTCAAATTTTTCGTGCCATCCGATTGTCAACAGGTGCATAATCATGCTACAAGCACATCCTGTTATTGCCTCGGATACAAACGGCACATACGGCAATAAATCTGATAGTATCGTTATCTTTAGGAAATAGGCGAGTGCGGTGTATATCCACACACCCGAACACAACTCACAACTCGCCCATCTATTCAGCCAGTCAATCTTGGTGTTGTCGGAGATAAATTTCTTGACTATATATGTCAGTAGTTTTCCAACTCCAAGATATACTATAAAAGAACCAGACATTACTTCTTTGCTTTGGCTTCGGTTGATTCCCTCACCAAAACAAACAGAACCTTATAGCCAAGACCGTTTTCGGCATTGCCAAGATAGTGCGTTGCTTGCAGGGTATACCCGTTTGACAGGTAGTTGTACTCAAGATGCGACTCTGCTTCTGCGGACAGAACAATTCCGCCTTGCTCTGCGGGAAGTCCGTTTGGAACACCGATCTGGCGCATTACTAATTTAATCTCTTGCATTTGATTCTCCTATTTTCGTATTCAAATATTCTTTACCTGCATCGTAAGCAGTACGTAAAATTGTAGAAAGGTTTCGCAGTACTTCCCTGCTGACCTCTCTTGATACACGTATATTTTCACTCGTGGACTCTGTGGAGTCAACGGTCAACTCGCCATCGAGGATTTTTGACTTTGAGATCAGGACGATGTATTTAGAGAAAACATCAACTACTTTACTCAATGTAAATTTTTCAAGTTCGCTTCTGTGAATATGGAGTTCTGTATCAACATCAATTCTCACGTCGCTTTCTTCGTCTTCGTCTCCATACGCCCTCGTTTCCTCTTGGACGAACATTCTTTTGGAAACCGCTTCATTAGATGCGTCCAGAAGTATCTTTTCTGCGATTGCGTTAGAAAACTGTGTCGCCCATCCTTGCGCCTCGACGCTTGCTGAGGCTCGTTTGCAGATGTCGTTGAGAACTTCGGCAAGTTTCTCCTCCTCAATTTCAGAACGTCCGACCAGATAATCATCAACATACTCGTCCCAAACTCGTATCTCATTTTGAGATAGGTTTGATTGCACCTGTGAGCATAATACGGAGAGGACTTGATTTGCATTGAAAGCCGCCTTAGACAGTCCTATCTCTGCATCGTTCATGTTCCTCTGCACGACCTGTTGAGGGATAATCTCTCCTTGACCACCACCAGAAGGCGCAACGGGATTTCCTAATTGCTGTCCCCTGCTTCCGCCAAAGCTTGGTTTCCCCAAAGCGGGCTGTACACTTTGAAATTCTGGGTCATTTGGGTCTACTGTTTCTGGAAGCGTAATTGAGATAAGACCATCTGCCAACATCTGTTGACGCATTTCACTAGGCTTGAATACCTTGTTCCGCACAAGAATATCTGTTGACTGTGCAGTTGCCAGTCTTGCGCGACCTTTGGCTACATTCTTTTCATCATCGTAGTCAATCCAGGCAAAGCGCAAAGAGTCTGGGAGTATCTTGTTGAAGTAGGCGGCAACCTTTTTCTTGGCAGTAGAGAATCCAGACGATTTCGAGACGCGCTCTGATCGTATCGTTCCCGCAAGAGTATCCCCGCCTGCTCCAGCCCCGCCCCCGCCGCCAATTCCGATGTCCGCAAGTGTTAGTCCGTACCCCGCACAAAGTATTGCCGCATATTTCAGGGTAACAGAGTCATACATAATCTCCGACGGAGGCTTTCCAAACGGAATGAACTTGGCATTTGCCGTGTGTTCATAAAGTACTGGAATCTTTAGGGGATTTACACCGTATAGAAGATCGCGTAAAGACTTGACCCATTCAAGAGCAGACGACTTCTCCATGTCCCCCAGATCAAGTATGCCTGCCTCTGGAGTGTTCAGGAGAAGTTGTGCATAGTACGAATCGCCACGATATAACATCTCAATGGCGAGATAAATTCTTTCTGGAGGAGCAAAGCCCCATCCCTCTCGCACAAGTTCGGTTCTAGGAGATAGATAAACTCTCGATACAAAATCTTTTGGAATGTAGATTGGATTGAGGGCTTGGTGTATGGCTTGCTGAACAACGGGGTAATCAAAGTTTAGTGTAGGAGCAAGAGTTCCACCATCGAGGGGTCTAATCCAAACAACGCGACCTTTGGGGTTGTCATCAACCCTTCCAAGTTCGCTTGCCGTACCAAAGGGAAGATCATGCAAGTCTTTTGTTAGCCATTCGACATGAGAAGAAAAGTCCAAGTCGTTATAATAGGTAGAACCCTTCTCAAACAATTTTGTGTAATATTTTATCTTGAGTCTCAGTTCGTCGCGTTGCTCAGAGTCTCTTGGAGTGATCTGCCAATCTAAAGAATTTAGATAGGACGAAATGCGCTCTCGGCATATTACCGAAAGCGGTTGCTTGGCAACAAACTTCCTCCAGAATTCCGCATCCTGCCAAACAGGAGAATTCCAAAGAGGAATATTACGCATAAAATAATTGGCGAGTTCTCCGCCCGTTGCACTCACCTGCCCCTGGCGCTCGTCAATCTTTAAGTACTGTCTAGGCTGTTTCTTTGCCATGAATTGTTCCCATATAGAATCTGTCCAATCTCATAAGATTTTAATGTAATGTGTATAGAAATACTATACCTAAATTACTTTAAATTGTTGTAAATTCTATTTTCTTCCAACTTCTTATCGGGGCTATATAGTGTCTCGCGCCCGTAACAGACGTTACTCTATCATCGTGTACGGCAGGATTGGGAAATAGATCGAGTTGATTTAAGAATGACTCGTTCCATCTTCCTTTGACCATGTACCATTGTCCATTCGCCGCCTCGCTGAACCACGTGTTTGCCGCAAGCACTCTGTCTCCAAGCTTGCGAGCCTCGATGGAATATACGGATGAGCCAGGAACTTCTTTCTCGATGAGTTCCTTTAATTCCGCCACCTGATTCTTTCCACCAGAAGCAGGCTCTTGCTCAAAGCAGATCGCAACAGAGCCGCCATCTTTACGGGCGATGTCTACCACCTGTCTTTTGATGTCTGCCCACAGCCACCTTCCCCCAACTTGGTCTTCAATGACAAAGCGCTTTAGTTTAGTGTCAGACTCTCCATCCGTTCCAAGCAGAGAGCCTACTGTTTCATCGGGGTCATTCTTCTTGCCGCTCTTGGTCATCTTCTGTTCGGTTGCCGCCAAGTCCCAGAACCGCACCCGCTTGACCACCCAATCTGGAACGTCAGTAAGATTCTTTCCGTCAAACCATAGCCTATCTCCCAATGCGCCCTCTTCGTCGGCTACTCGACCCTCTACTTCACGGGCGCGTAAGTATCCAGAGGGGTATGCCGCAAGGATGGAAGCATAAAACATTGGGTCTAAGTTTTCTTTGTTTCTCTCAATGCCTGTCTGGTAAATCTCGAACAACTTTTGAGTCCTGTCCACGCCGAGTTCTTCGAGAACCTTTTTCAACTCGTCTGACAGCTCTCCGCTAAAGAAAGTGCTTGTCCAATGCTGTGAATGTGCAGGGGTAGTAGTACACCATGCCTGAGGCTGAAACCCAATACGACAAAAGGCAATCGCGTTTTTCCAACCAAGACCTGTTGTGTCTCGCCTGCCTTCGTCGTACCAAAAGAAGTTGACGTTAGAACCACGCGCGCTTTCTGGGTCTTTGAGTCCCTTGCAGTAGAGTCTTGCGCCATTCTTGAAGACCATCACAAACGGTCTGATCGCTTCCCAACCAGGGTCTTCTCGATACCTCTGTTTCGGAATAATCATCTTCCAAGGAATCCAGTCCTTGAGTTCCTGCCATGTTGACGTTCTAAAGTTCTCGAAATCTGGGTTCATGACAGCCCCGCTATGTCCTGCCATAATTTTACGGAGAGCCTTCTGCGCTCCTGCTACGGTTTTTCCACCACCACGACCAGAGCGAAGCAAGGAAAATCTTGAAGTTGAGTTTATGAAGTCTATGAGTTCTTCGCGGGGCTTGAAGTGAGTTCCGTCACGCTTTATGAAGTACCCGTTCTCGTCAATGTTCCAATCCACCTCTGCCTGAGATTGTGGAATATCAATATTCTCTGGAAGAGTAATACCGCGAGCCTTCGCCTCTGCGATGAGAAGCAGGAGTTTCTTTTTCTCAGTCGGAGTTATTATTTTCTTCTGTATCGCTATCGGCATCTACATCCTCTTCTACTTCGCCTACTTCGTCTACTATTTCTTCGGTTGCGCCATTCTCGACAATCTCCGACTCGTCCATTGTATTCTTTCCGAGCAGGCGATAGATTTCCTTTTCAATCTGCTTGTCGGTCTTCCCCAGAACAGCATCCACCATCTCTGCGGCGCGACTGTATTTACTGACCATCTCAGAGCCAACGGCAATTGCTCGAACTGCGGCAGAAGCCGTGTCAAATCCCTCTTCCTTCAAATAGTCCATTGCCGTTTTGAGAAGCTCCCTGCCAGTTTCGGACATCTGCAAGTAGTCCTGCTTCTTGCGCTCGATGATTTCTCGATCTACGGTAATGGACATCTCGGCGTCCATAGCGTCCGCCCTTTGTCTCCATCCATCATCTCGAAGCCACTTCATAAGAGTCGTGGATGTTGGCTTGCGACCATCCTTCGCTTCTGGGATTGCGTTGCGAATTACTTTAGGACATCCAGCAGAATACCAAGAATAGAAACACGTCTCTCGGTACTCCTTGTCAAATGCTTCAAGAACGCCCGTCATAAGACTCCAGTCCGTATTGTGCAACATAGCCCCTCATTCTATTAGGGCGCTGGTAATACAAGAGCCATGCTATTTTGTAGAGTTTCTTCTTCCACAACTCCTCGGTTGGTATGTCTCCGCGCTCACGGCACTCAAACTCAAACTGCTCTCTGGCAACTTCTGGGTTCGACAAGACGTACACATAGGCAGACTTCTGTATGGCAGACTCGTTGGGGGCATTGCCAGTGCGGGGATTGATAATCCCTTGTTCTTCATACTCCCTGCGAACCTTTGACAATGACTTGAGCCTTACCCAATCTTCCCAACTCTTTTGAGGCTCTAGGATTTGACGGGCTATAAAAAATATTGACATCTTCATTCCTTTTGTTATAAAGATTATATTGGAATATCTTATATATGGGCAATCCCGAAATAGATTAATAAAAGATTAAAATATCATTTGTTTTTAAGGCTTTTTATTATAAACAGATTAAAGATGTTCGTTTTCCATTGCTTTATATCGGATAGTGCCTATAATATATTTACATCCTGTAAATTCTATGGAGGTCTATGAACAAAGAATTCTTCGACAAGCTGAACGATTGGATTAGGGGAACTGAGCAGAGTATTGTAAACTTTCTGTCGGCATTTGCGCCTTGGATTGCTCCGATCATCCCTGCCTATATGACCTTTCAGCACGCGAACAATACTCTAAAGTTTCCGCCACTTATCGCCATGTCTGCGGCGGTAGTTGTAGAGATTTTGGGCTTCTCTGCTGTCAGTACTTTCCTTGCCTTCTGGTTTTATAACAGAAGGAATCAGGCAGAGAGCAAGAAAGCGCCCATCATCGTAGTAGTAATTGCCTTTGGGTTCTATCTTTCCCTGATTATCTTCTCAAACGTTCTTCTGGACGCCTACCCCACAGAAAGGTGGGCGGAAATTTCCGTAAGGGCACTTTTCACCCTGCAAACCATCCCTGCGGCAATGTTGGTTGCGGTAAGAACTCAGCACAGGGAACTTCTTTCCGAAATTAAAAAAGAAAAGGAAGAAAGATCACAGAAAGTTTCCGAAAGTGGAGGAAAGTCTGGTAAAGCAGAAAAAGAAAGTTCCGAAAGTTTCCGAAAGTTTCCGAAAGATTGGAGATCGCTAGAGCCGACTTTGACCTATGAGCAAAAGGTTGAGATAGCAAACCTTACCCCGCAGGACGTTAGGAAATGGGCAAACGAAATAGGGGTGTCGGAAAAGACGGTCACAAACTGGCGAGCCAACGCCAGAGACATGTTGCAGTAACAGGAGATAAAGATGAAGATAGCGGTATTTGATATAGACGGAGTTCTATGTGACTTTGAGGGGTTTCTGGTTTCTCTATGCGGAGAAGGCAGGGGAAGGGAGTTTTATAAATTATCAGACCGATATAGCGGAGAGACTCTTAGATTAGCCACAGAAATTGTAAAAGACCCTAATTATTATTACGGTCTAAGTCCCTTGTCTGGATTCAACCTTTTGGACGACGTTCTTGAGCGTAAGTTTCATGTCCTGTTTCTTACCAACAGACCTAACGTAGGTTCGATGGAAAACTTCACGAAACGTTGGATTACAAGAGAAATCAAGAGAATTGGGTATGTTGTCGAAAACCTGAACAATTTACTCGGTGTAAAATTTGTTGACGACAAGACTAAATATCTAAAGACGATCAAGAACGGCGTTGAGTTTTTTGTTGACGACAACCCAGAGGCAGTAGAAAGCGCAAATAGGGCAGGAATTCCCGCCTTCACTTGGGCGCAACCCTGGAACGAGCATGTCTACCCCAAGTTGTTCTCGACTCGTGACGGAATGATAATGGTACAAAAATCAGAATGGGAAGATGCCGAATACTTCTTCTGGCAACTCTGGAGGCAAAATGAATAATAGAATGAACGGAACTAAACTCAGCAAGATTATCAGGAAATGTTCACTTATCTTTGGGGTGGCTCTTCTAATAATCTCGATCTATCTGTCCTACGATGGGTTTGACGGTAGCGTGAACGGAAATAACTATTACGAGGCGGTTGCTGTTTTGATCGGAATTGTGTTTGCTTGCACCGTTACGGTTGTCCAGTTTATCTTCACCAACGAGTACAAACAACTCAATCCAACCCTGATTGTTGTCGGACTTCTGTCGTATGCGTACAGCATCGTCACAAACAAGATGGGTGCTGAACACATCCTTGGCATGAATGGGTGGATGGCTTGGGCTACTGCGGCAATGGCTGACGTTATCGCAGAGCCAATGATCTCTTGGGGTCTTGGGGAATCTCTTGTTGGGGACTTACTTGGGAATCTGTGGAAGGCTATTTCAGACGACGACAAAGAAAAGCCAATTGAGTCCAAGTATAACAAGCCGCAGTATAGAACGCCTGCTCCAGAACGGCCAAGGTACGTTCCACAGCATAAACCAGAACACCTTGGAATGAGGAAAGATAAGCCCGTTATTCAGACGGGGAGGGATTTCTTCAATGGCAAACGCTGAAATCTTCTTCGGGATACTGTGCATCCTTCTTACGCTGTACGGATTGGCTGAGAGAGAAAAGAACTCAATACTCTATCTGTCAATTCCAGGCTTTGTTGTGTGCGCCATGATCTATGCGCTAAAATTCATCGAGAAGAGCCTATGAAATATGATTACCGATGTTCGGAATGTAATAAGGTATACGAAGTCGAGGTAATCACGACAAGCACACTGGAGGGGAGGCGCAAAGTCTCCCCCAAGTGTCCGAACTGCGGAAAGAGGAAGTCAAAGAAGATATTCCTGCCTACGAGAGTGATCTACAAGGGCAAGGGCTTCTACCACACAGATAAAGAGGACAAATGAACGTATGCTACGTTTGCGGGAAAGAAGTGAGTTGGGCTTGGGGGTATACATGTCCTATACACGGAAAAGATGTGCTAGTCTGCACCAGAGACAGGTGGAATGAATTGCAGGAGTTGAGGCGCTTGTTGATCGTAGAAAGGTTGTATATTCAAGCCGTTCAATTTGCCAAGGCTCTAAAGGAAAATGGCGATGACGAAGATGAATATTGGGGGCAGAGATTTCTAAACGCTTTGGAGGCAAAATGACAAGAGAAGAAGAACTCGACAGGCTACGCAGGGAATATGGCATACAGCCCCTCAGCCTTCCAGAGGCACGCAGGTTTGCCCAGATGGACGCCGAGGAGCGAGAGAAAGAACTGTACAACTACCACAAGAACGTCTACGACGCTATGTTCTGGTCTGGAGCAACCAAAGATCAACTAGATAAATATGAAAAGGAGTACTTATGATAACCGCATTGGCAATAGTTCTGTCCATACTGATGGTGGTAACAATGGTTCTGATCGTAATCGGGATGATGGGGATGGACGACGATACGGAGAAAAAATGAAAATAGAAGAAGTCAAACAGCACGCTCAGTACATAGGGGGTGGGGTCTACCTGATTGACAAGGCTTTTGACGGATACCACTATTGGCTGATAACGTCAGATGGGATAGATATTCAGAATAGGATAGCCTTAGATCGAGCGGTAGTGCCGAGTCTCTTACAGGTGTTGATGGACAAGTTAGAGAATTCGTAATTGGATAGGATAGGGGGAATTGATTTCTTTATGTTTCAAAGTTTCTGAGAAAAATGGGGACGGTAAAAATGGGGAATGGCGCTAGTCCAGGTATTGTCCATGTTCGTTCCCTAATTTTCCCCCATAACCTGTACATAACCTGTGCAAAATACCTGGCTGGCATGGGTATAACAT
>JADDYB010000451.1_pt1 | contig 13087 bp, 13 predicted proteins | sample 8641941 | NCBI WGS metagenome assembly JADDYB01 (sample SAMN16275377, study PRJNA637457) | freshwater sediment metagenome | isolation source: Lake Kineret sediment | place: Israel: Lake Kineret | collected 2013
TAGGCATACTAATGAGCTCAGGGCAACTAAATGCTGACATCTCCGACAGTATATTTTTAGGGGAGCTATCTTTGGATGGCAAGCTACGCCATACCCATGGGGTATTGCCCATGGTATCTTTAGCCTGTGATAAAGGTTTATCTACCATATTTGTACCTTGTGATGATGCTAAAGAGGCTTCCCTTATAGATAATATACATATATTCCCTGCGGAATCGTTAGCGCAGCTGGTTGCTCACCTTCAAGGTGAAACAGTTATCCCGGAGTACCATAGCGAGTTAAATTGGGAGCAGGAATTTCGTCCCAGTTACGCCTTCGACCTCAGTTATATTAAGGGACAGGAGCATGCTAAGAGAGCTCTAGAGATAGCGGCAGCAGGAAGACACAATATCATCATGTGTGGCCCACCGGGAAGTGGAAAGACTATGTTGGCTCGTTCTTTGCCCTCGATACTTCCCATGTTGACCATGGAGGAAGCTATTGAGGTAACCAAGATTTATAGTGTTAGCGGATTGTTGCCGCAGAACACTCCCATCGTTGTAGAGCGTCCTTTTCGCTCCCCTCACTATACTATTTCCCATGCTGGTTTGGTGGGAGGGGGACAATGGCCACGGCCCGGGGAGATAAGCCTGGGGCACCATGGGGTGCTTTTTCTGGATGAATTCCCTGAGTTTGGACATATTACTCTGGAATCACTTCGCCAACCAATAGAGGACAGAACAATTACTGTCAGCCGTGCCCATGGCAGCGTTACCTTCCCAGCTAGCTTTATGCTGGTTGCTGCTATGAATCCCTGCCCCTGTGGATATTATGGCGACCCGTTCAAAGAATGTAAATGCTCGTCGGGAGAAATTTCTCGCTATCATAAAAGGATAAGCGGCCCATTACTGGACCGCATTGATATTTTTGTTGAAGTTCCCCATATTGAATATGAAAAACTCACTGAAGATAAACCAGGGGAAAGCTCGGATAAAGTCAGGGCTAGGGTCAAGGAAGTACATGAAATACAGCTTGAGCGTTTTCGAGGGACTAAGCTGAGGTGCAATGCTGATATGACGCCCAAGGAGGTGAAGGAATTCTGCACGGTGGAACCAGCAGCGCAGAGCCTGCTTCGCGCCGCCATGAAGCAACTTCATCTCACCGGCCGTGCTTTCCATCGCATCCTCAAGCTTTCCCGCACCATCGCCGACTTAGAGCATAGCGACATCATCAAGACACACCACATGGCGGAAGCTCTACAGTACCGGCATAAGGAAATAATTTAAAACCTAAAACCTGTTCGGCATACACGTCAAGCCAGAAGTAGGACCGTCGACTTGAAATAGGATGGTCACGGTAAATGGGTAAAGAAATTGAACTAATCGGATATTGCGGGCTTTATTGTGGTGACTGCATTCGCTATCGTAGCAAAGCCTCGGATTTGGCAAGAGAATTACTCTGCGAGCTTCACGACACGGAATTCGGTAAATACGCAGCTATCAAGAGCAGTTCTGTAAAGCAACTCGATGCTGTTAAGGAGCTTGAACATTATGGGGAATGTTGTGAGGTTCTGGAAGCAATAGTTGCGCTACAATGTAACAATCCTTGTCGAATAGGGGGAGGGTGTGCCACGTTTTCCTGTGGTGTTTTAGCATGCTGTCGAGAGAAAGGCTTTGATGGCTGCTGGCAATGCAATGAATTTGAAAAATGTCAGATGTTTGAGAACTTTAGAGCAATTCACGGCGATTCGCCCAGACAGAACTTAAGGATGATTAGAAAATTCGGGTTGGATAAATGGGTAGAACACAGACACAAGTGCTACACATGGCAATAATGTTTTATCTCAAACGGGCAGTCTACTCAGTAAAATGTGGAGGCCAAGGGCAATGAAGAATAGTAAAAGGATATCTCCGAGTAAGGTAGGTAAGAAATTAAGAGCGCATTTCATTACGGGGCTTCTCATTGTTGTGCCGATTGGTGTAGCTATATTGATACTGCGTTGGCTTTTTCTTACCATCGACAACATTCTACAACCTGTAGCCAAGTCCCTATTAGGTTACACGATTCCTGGCCTTGGCTTGGGCATCACAATAGTGTTAATCTACTTGACTGGATTTGTAGCGACCAATGTTATTGGAAGGAGACTGATTGGTTATGGTGAGTCTCTATTAGCAAGAGTACCATTGTTTCGATATCTCTACACAGGCATCAAACAAATCTTGCAAAGCTTTGCTACTCCTCGTGAAGGTGGATTCCTGCAGGTGGTACTAGTAGAATTCCCCAAAAAGGGTATGCGAGCTATAGGCTTTGTAACGAGTGAATCAAGCGTCGAGTCTGGTGAAAAGCTGTTTAGCGTCTATATACCAACATCCCCTAACCCAACATCGGGCTATCTAGAAATAGTAAGGGAAAAAGACATTATCAAGACCAATATATCAATTGATGACGCACTAAAAATGGTCTTATCTGCTGGCAAAGTATCACTTAAAGAGGTTACCGATAAACTGGGTGGTGTGGATTAATTGCCTTGACTAAAAGTCCTCTCCGCCACTCTCCTATGTTTAGAAAAAGTTTAAGACGCAAGATACCACACAACCCCGCCAATAATCAGCAGTACAATGCCCACGATAAGAGAAATCCTTCCTCCTATTTGCCAAGCAAGTAGCCAGAAACGCTCGTGTTCATGGGTTATAGTCTCCTTAATATCTCTTCGGGTTAACAAAATATTATTGTAATATCTTTTCTTTTCCTTCTTGTTCCAGAGAATAAAAATAATACCCAGGAGGGCGAAAAATCCTCCCATCACTAAGAAAACTTGGTATGACATATTACCTCACCTCCCCTCAAGAATTCGAAGATTTTAAGATTAGCCTACTTTACCTCTACAGTCGCTCCGGCAGCCTCTAATTTCTGCTTTATTGTTTCAGCCTCTTCCTTGGGGACGCCTTCCTTAACTACCTGTGGAGCAGCCTCTACCAAATCCTTAGCTTGCTTTAGTCCCAGAGTAGTTACCTCACGCACTGCCTTGATAACTTCGATTTTCTTTTCGCCAAAGCTCTTTAAGGTCACGGTGAATTCTGTCTTTTCCTCCGCTGAAGGTGCTTCTGCTTGTTCGCTAGAAGCAGCTGCCGGCGCTGCTACCGCTACAGGGGCAGCGCTAACCCCGAATTCATTTTCTAGGGTCTTGACCAAATCAGCCAGATCCAGCACTGTCATATTCTTAATGGCAGCAACAATTTCATCCTTGGTCAAAACCTTGGCCTCTTTCTTTGCCTTTGAGGCTTTCTTTGCCTCCCCTTCTTTAACTTCTTTCTCTACTTCTTCTGGTGACATGATTTCCTCCTTTGTTATTTACTCGCAATTTTAGCCCTGTTTTGTAATACATTCAGAAGCCCCCGCAAGGGAAAATTGAGAATATTATGTAAAGTTACTACAGGGGCTTGTAATTGCCCGATTAATTTGGAGACCAGAATTTCTTTAGGTGGCAAATTAGCCAGGCTTACCACTTCCTCTGGAGGTAAAACCCGGTCTCCTAACAGTCCTCCGATAATTTGTAAAGACAATGCTGTGGATTTGATATATTGGTTAAGAGCTTTAGCGGTATTAGCTATATCACCGTAGCCGAAGGCCAGCGCTACAGGACCCTCGATTATATCCATAAGTTGTGGCTTACCTGCCTGGTCAGAGGCACGATAGACCAGAGTGTTTTTGACCACATGATACCCGACGCCTGCTTTTGCCAAAGCATTACGCAACTCAGACATTTGTTTAGCAAGCAAGCCCTGATAATTAGTAGCGATGATAATAGTGCTCCGCGATAGCTCATCGGCTAGATTGCTTACTATTTGTGCCTTTTTCTCTCTTAACATATTCGCCCTCTCCTAATTCCCTCCCATCATGGGAGAGGAAGTCTATAACAAAAATCCCTGTGCCAGTGAACACAGGGTTAACTTAAGCCTCGGCAGGCCAGTTATTTAAACCCTCAGGGTACCTGCTGTCACTGGCGCTGGTTTATTATAACACAAGAAATCAATAAGGCAAAACAAGGGTGAGGTTGAGGACAAACTCCCAACGCTACACGTTTTTTATTATTTTGCGCTCTTTCCTTAGTGTCATTGCGAGCCGAACGCGTGGCAATCTGTATTGCCATCCACTAAGATTGCTTCGACTGGCTTCGCCAGCCTCACAATGATAGGGGGGAATGTGTCATTTTGAGGGTAGCGACGAATCTAATCCCCGACAGGCTCATTATGAGTAAAAACCGGTGGGGAAATTCTATGTGGCAATCCCATGTCTATCCAAGAAATTGCTTTATCCCCATAAATCGGGACTATTAACGAAAAAATAATAGCTCGCCTCTCAATGACAAAGGAAAAAGACGCCTCCTAATAACACATGTTGATTAATAATCAGTCTCAAGGAATTTTATTTCCTTTATATCAACGAAAAGTGCTAAAATTACGTGTACTAGGAGAACTCAGAATGGGTGATATTTTAGATATAGCTACGGCACTAATTAGATGTAAGGAATGTCTCTGGTATAAGAACTGCCTAACACCGGTTCAAGTTAGCACTGAGGATATCACACAGTTCAGGGTAGCGATGCAGGGGACAAATCTACCTGAACAAGCCCGAAGCGAACTAAACCAAATTATAGAAAATATGGCTTCTATAAGTCAGGAGATGATTCTTCAGAGTTGCCCTGTATTTACCCAGCGTCTCAAGGAGGATTCCAAACTTGCCCAACAAATAAAGAATATGATGCAGAACTGGGGGAAAGAAGCAAAACTTGATGAGTAATAAATATGAAAAGTTTACTTTGCTTTTTTCCCACCTAAGCCCGTCATAAGATAAAGGGCACTGAGACTTTGGATGAATTATTTTTCAGGAGCTAAATATCCATGCCAGAGCAATTAGGCAAAATAGAAAGGCTTGAAGTTGAGCACTTCAAGCAGGGAAAGAAGCTTTACCTCGTCCCAATTGTATATTCTGGCGAGGAGGCCCCCGATGAATACAGGGAAAAATGTAGTCGTTATTGGCAACAGGTAGCAGAACAGCTAGCCAATTTAGCATCAAAGATCGGCAGGGTAACCCGAGTGTATCACGAATCAGTCCTTCAATCTGGTGAAGATGGTATGAAGGCCATTGAGAGGCTGAATCCGAGCAGTTACCAAATTGTGAAAACCGAGTGTAATAATGGCGCTATCCTTGAGACAATTGAAGAAAAGGAATTGTTTGAAGAGGTCATGGACTGGCAGAGATGCCTGATGCTTGGCTTTATTAGTGACAAGGTGGCAAGTAGAATTTCCGGATTCTATGTTGAGGCGGCAAAGAAGAGAAATGAATTTATATCTAAAAAGATAAGCGAGACTCTTAAAGACGATGAGGCTGGACTTCTGTTCATCAGAGAGGAACACTCGGTGCAATTTACCAGTGATATCGAGGTATTCAGTATCTTCCCACCAACTCTGGACGAGATACACCGCTGGTACCGTGACCAAGCCAGGCTGGGGATAGAGAAGCTTGCAGAGGAGAGCAAAGGAAGAACTCAGGGAGAAGCTGAGGAAGTCGGGAAAAAGACCAGGAAAAAGAAAAAAAAGAGAGAATAAAGGGAAGTCGAGCTTTGCGGGGGTGTCTTATGAAAATAAGAAAACCTGCTGTTTCTGGTATGTTTTATGCTGGCACTGCCAGAGAATTGGAAGAACAAATTAAATGGTGCTACAAACATGAGCTTGGGCCGGGAGCTTTACCCCGAGTGAATCAAGAGGGGCCACGCGAGATTATGGCTATTGTTGCCCCCCACGCTGGCTATTATTACTCGGGGCCAGTAGCGGCCCATGCCTATAAGGAGCTTTCTAATGATGGAATATTTGATACCGCAGTGATACTTGGTCCTAACCACACCGGGTATGGGTATCCTGTTTCCTTATGGACAGGAGCTAGTTGGAATACACCGTTGGGAGAGGTGGAAATAAACGAAGAACTAGCCCAAAGGTTGCTGGGGGAAGCGATCAAAGCAGATGAGACTGCTCATATATATGAGCACAGTATTGAAGTCCAACTACCTTGGCTTCAACACCTCTATAAGAAGGTAAAAATTGTGCCCATAACCATGCTGGCTCAAGACATAGAAACAGCTCGGACGGTGGGCAAGGCTATTTCCCAAGCAGGCGATAACTTAATAATTATCGCCAGCAGCGATTTCACACATTACGAACCTCACTCTGTAGCTATAGAAAAGGATAACTCTGTGATAGAGGCTATAGTGGCTCTTGATGAGGAAGAGCTATATAAGCGCTGTGTGAGCCTTAATTGTACCATGTGTGGGTATGGTCCGGTGGCTTCAGCTATTGTCGCAGCCAAAGAAATGAAAGCTAAAAGGGCAAGTCTATTGAAATATGCTACTAGCGGAGACACAAGTGGCGATTTCTCCCGAGTTGTCGGCTATGGTTCCATCGTGATTAAACGGTAGACAATCATAGTCGAGAGCTGATTATTTCTCTACTGGCCTCTCCATCGATTGTGAGAATGCCAAAAGAGGCTTGGGCCTTTCCGGGGTTGAAAAAGAGAATATCATCGATGACCTTGTTTTGAGATTGGTGAGAATGGCTATAGACGATAATGTCAATCCGGTCTGACTCAAACTTTTTTTACCCTCTCCTCTATTCCCCAAGGGGCGCCTGAGCCATGCGTTATACCGATTCGTTTATTTTTTATTTCAATTATTTCCTTGACTGGGAGCACGATCTTTAGCTCCCTTGAATCCATATTACCCTGGACTGCTTTCACCTTTCTGAGTTGTTTCAATTCATTAAGCAGTTGTATATCGTTAAAATCTCCAGCGTGGATTATCAAATCTACTGTGGAGACGGCATCAATTATCTTTTTGGGAAGGTGTTCAAGTTTGTTTACATGGGTATCGGCAAGCACAGCTATCCGCATAACAAGCTTCCTTGAGCGGAAAGATTGCAAAATGCTTCTTATTGATGGTTTTGGGAAGTAACTTGTTTCACCAATTGGATAGTCTTGTCTACAGTAGATAGAGAAAAGGACAACCCCAGTTGTTTAAGGTCTTTGTAGCCTAATCCCTGGAACAGTTTTCTTCCGGCTACCCTGGTCATTTCATCATAAATAGCTGGCCACTCCGGGCTCCGGCTCTGGGCACAAAAGAGAATAAAATCACGAAGCTGGGGGGATATATCATCCATATATTATTATTTTAATGCCCAGGACTCCGGTTTAACAAACTTGTTTATGGCTGCTGGGATGCTATTGTCCCCCTTATTTTTTCCTTGGCTAATCCCTTGATCAAGGCTAGAGCCTCATCCCTGTCCTTTGCCAAATATAAGGCCCGGAAAAATTTTTGGGCAAGTAAACCTGTAAGCCGAGTTCTGTTCCCCGACCGCGTCGGGGTGGTGACCATCCATCTAGCCCTGATGTTACCAGCAGGGTCAAGCGACCAACCCGAGGGCCTCGGCCGAGCACCTTAGACTCACCCCAGAGCCTTGAGACTATGGAGTAGTTGAGCCCTCTTATTCGGTCTTGCTCCAGGTGGGGTTTACCCAGCCAACAAGTCTCCTGGTTGCTGGTGAGCTCTTACCTCGCCATTTCACCCTTACCCTCACCCCGATTTTATCGGGGCCGCTGGCGGTGTGTTTCTGTGGCACTTTCCGTAGGGTTCCCCCTCCTGGGTGTTACCCAGCACCCCGCTCGGTGGAGCTCGGACTTTCCTCCCCGATTGTATTGGGGCGGTCACCCGGTTTACTTACCCAAATCTATTTTATAATCAAGTATAACAAAGGTCAAATTTTCGAATTGACCAGGGATTGCTTGCTGTCCACAACCAGTATCAAACAACTTGAAGCCAAAATAACGCCAATTTGGGAACTTAATTTAAAGATGTAGGTCATCACCAATATTGCAGGTAGCGGTATAACAACCGGCCTTAAAAATCTCTTTTATATGGATTATCTGGGGCGAAGATTAAACATTAATCTGAGATTGTCTAGTATGGCGTTGTTTATCGTAAAGCAGGGTGTTCAAATCATTTCCTTCTGGTCATCACTGATGTTATATCCCTCCGGTGCTTATATTTTCCATGTTGGATCAAAGTCTGGTGGAGACACCAATAGAAAGTTGGCAAGATTGCCTGAATGGGTTATTTTAAAGTAAAATTTGGAGCTAGGAGGGGTGACCGAGTGGCTTATGGTGACGGTCTTGAAAACCGTTTTCGCCTTTTTTGGTGAACGTGGGTTCGAATCCCACCCCCTCCGCTTTAGGGAAACTAGGAGACAATATGAAAATCCACGAGTATCAAGCCAAGGCGCTTCTGGCTCAATATGACATCCCCGTTCCCAGAGGCAAAGTGGCTGCCACCCCGGCCGAAGCCCGCGAGATAGCTGCTGTGATTGGCAGCAGAGTAGTAATAAAAGCCCAGGTCTATACTGGAGCGAGGGGCAAGGCCGGTGGTATAAAGATGGTTAATAGCCAGGCAGAGGCAAAGAAGGCAGCGAGCCAATTAATTGGAACCAGACTGGTGACTCACCAGACCGGTCCAGAGGGAGTACCGGTGAGTAAGATTCTGGTGGAAGAAGCTAGTGATGTGGCACGGGAGCTCTATCTCAGCATCCTTGTTGATGGAGCTAGCCGCTTGCCAGTTATGATGGTCAGCGAAGCCGGAGGTATGGAAATCGAGGAAATAGCCCAGTCAGCCCCTGAGAAAATATTCAAGAGTTATATTGACCCCGCTATTGGCTTTCAACCGTTCCAGGGTCGCAAGCTGGCTTATGGGATGAAGTTGGATGGAGGACAGATAGGTGAGGTCACACGGTTGATGACAAATCTTTATAAGCTGTTTGTAGACAATGATTGTTCCTTGGCCGAGATAAATCCTTTGGTTGTTACCGCTGACGAAAGGCTGCTGGCTCTAGACGCTAAACTTAATTTCGACGACAATGCCCTATACCGACATAAAGATATACAGGAACTTCATGATAAAGAGCAAGAGGAGCCTCTGGAAATCCAGGCTCGTGACTGGGGGATTAACAATTATGTCAAAATGGACGGCAATATCGGATGTATGGTCAATGGCGCTGGTTTAGCCATGGCAGTCAACGACCTTATCCAATATTGTGGCGGTAGAGCAGCGAATTTCCTGGACATCGGCACATTTAATGACACTAGACGGGTGGTAAATTCGTTCAAGATGTTTATCGCTGACCCCAGAATTAAGGCCGTCCTGGTCAATATATTCGGAGGTATAGCTAGAGTAGATGTTATCGCCAAGGGGATAGTTGAAGCCTATCGGCAAATGAATATTCCTTTTCCCGTTGTTATTAGACTGGCAGGGACGAATTTGGAAGAAGGTCAGCGCATCCTGGCTGAGTCAAGGATAAGTTTCATCCAGGCTAAAGATTTCTATGATGGCGCTAATAAAGCGGTCCAGGCGGCAAAAGGAGTAACGAAATGAGTATCCTCATTGATAGAAATACCAGGCTTTTAGTCCAAGGCATTACCGGCACCGAAGGGAGCTTTCACGCCCAGCGCTGTATAGAATATGGCACCAGGGTAGTGGCTGGTGTTACACCCGGCAAGGGGGGCATTCAGCATTTGGGCGTGCCTGTGTTCAATACTGTGGAGAAAGCTATGGTTGAAACTGGAGCTAATGCCAGTCTCATGTTTGTGCCTCCCGCCTTTGCCGCAGATGGCATTTTAGAGGCGATTGACGCTGGCATGCCCTTAGTTGTGTGCATAACTGAGGGCATACCGGTATTAGACATGGTGAAGGTGCATTGCTATCTCAAAGGAAAGTCAACCCGGCTCATTGGTCCTAATTGCCCCGGAGTTATGTCTCCAGGCAAATGTAAGGCCGGGATTATGGTAGGGGAAATTCATCTTCCCGGTGATGTAGGGGTAGTCTCGCGTAGCGGCACCCTGGCTTATGATGTCGTATCTCAACTCACCAACCTGGGAATCGGGCAATCCACTTGTGTTGGCATCGGAGGTGATGCCCTGCCTGGCAGCACCTTTGTAGACATCTTGAAGTTATTTCAAGCGGACCAGGATACCAAGGCTATGGTTCTTATTGGAGAAATTGGTGGCACTATGGAGCAAGAAGCTGCTGAATTTATCAGTCACAAAGTAACTAAACCTATGGTTGCTTTTGTCGCTGGCAGTACTGCTCCGCCGGGTAAAAGGATGGGGCATGCCGGAGCTATTATTACCGGCAGTGCTGGCAAGGCTTCAGAGAAGATTAAAGTTCTGTCACAGGCTGGGGTCACTATAGCTCCCAACCCGGCTGAAATTGGCCTCACCACCAAGAAAGTGTTAGCAAGTTTGTAGGTATTGATCATAGAGTGATTAAGAATTGTTATCCTTTAATTGAGGAAGTCTTTCCCTCCTTTACTGCCCCTGAGCTTTTTGAGCTAATCAAGGACAAGTCTCATAGCTTTTTTTTAGACAGCGGTATGGATCCTCAAAGACTGGGGCGATATTCTTTCTTGGGTAGCGAGCCCTTTCTAGTGATGAACAGTCGAGGCTCCGAAATCAACCTAGTTCGTGGAAAAGATCATGAAGTACAGCATGGTAATCCTTTTGATATTATGGACAAGCTGCTAGAGTTATACAAATTAGACTCTTCCCCAACACCTATACCTTTCGTCGGCGGAGCGGTAGGCTATTTTAGCTATGACCTATGCCACTTTGTTGAACACCTACCATCCAAAGCTATAGATGACCTTAAACTCCCTGAATGTTACTTTGCATTCTATGATACTATCTTTGCCTTTGATCATCTGGATGGGAAGGCATATCTTGTTGCCACAGGCTTTCCCGAGACGCAGGAAAGGCAGCGATTAAGGTTAGCCAGAATGCGGCTTGAAGAGATGAAGAATTGGCTTTATACTTCCTTTCCTGCTCAGCAGGGTCCTCTTCCTAGAGGAGAGCGCTTAAAAGAGGGCGAATTTCAGCCCATCCGAGAAAATAGAAAGGTCTTGCTTAAATCCAATTTTACCCCTGAGGAATATATCAAAGCTGTAAATAAAGTGCGGGAGTATATCGCCGCTGGCGATGTCTTTCAAGTCAATATTTCTCAAAGGTTTGAGGCTAATTTGGAAATTCCGCCTTATGAGCTCTATAAGCGACTGAGAATAGTTAATCCCGCTCCTTTTGCTAGTTATCTCAATTTCCCGGGCGTAGCTGTTGTCAGTGCTTCTCCCGAAAGGTTTCTTAAAGTCCAAGGTGACTTGGTAGAGACGCGACCGATAAAGGGTACACGGCCACGAGGTAGAGACAATGTTGAAGACCAGCGCCTGGCTCAAGAGTTGACACACAGCATCAAGGACCGAGCAGAAAACGTGATGATTGTTGATTTAGAGAGGAATGATTTAGGGCGAGTTTGCCGATATGGCACAGTAAATGTCACTGAATTAGCTATTCTGGAGACTTTCCCCACAGTATTTCATCTCACTTCTACTATCATAGGCAAGTTACGTCGAGATATAAGTAACATTGACCTTCTTAAGGCTACTTTCCCCGGCGGCTCTATTACCGGCGCTCCTAAGGTGCGGGCTATGGAAATTATTGATGAATTGGAGCCGACTAGGAGGAGCATCTATACTGGCTCTCTTGGTTATCTGAGCTTCAACGGGGATCTAGATATCAACATCATTATCCGCACTTTTTTGATAAAAGAACATAGAGCTTACTTTCAGGTAGGGGGTGGCATTATTTATGATTCTGATCCGGCAGCTGAATATATGGAAACCTTGGATAAAGCTAAGGCTCTGATGCAAGCTTTGCAGTTAGCACCGGAGGTGATTGTAACATCAAAATAAGTGCGTTGAGAGATTGTCGATTTCTTGGGTATGAAATAAGCTTTGTTTTAAAGTCCCTTCCCATTCTGTAAGAGCCACAAGAAGCTCCTCACAGGAGGTTTCGGAAAGTCTCGTAATATATTTCTAGGTTGTCCCGTGTTATGGCAGCATTAGTTGAAGGGGTTATGTCTTCCCTTCTTGGTTCTGGGTCGAAACGTTGAAAAGCTGGCGTGTATACTATATGATAGCAGGACTGAGCGATGAGTGAACGCCTCTTCTGGAGTTTCGCAGTATGGGATTTACTACTGGCACAAAGGAGGCATCGTACAAAATATTGCCCTGTAAAAATGCCCGAATTTGAACGGGAAATCAGAACTAAACGACCTAAATTATAATCATAAGGAGGCTTAATTTATGGCTGATGAATCTGACAAAGGTCTTGATAAGTTAGAAGAACTGAAGAGAAAGAGGGAACACATCTCGCAGATGGGGGGTCCCAAGGCGACTGAAGAGCGCCATAAGAAAGGCCAGATGTCGGCCCGGGAGAGGATAGATTATTTCTTCGACCCAGGCACCTTCACAGAAATAGGGCTGTTTGTTAAGCATAGGACAACTGCTTTTGGCATGGACCGAAGGGAAGTGCCTGCTGAAGGAGTAATTACTGGCTTCGGTAAAGTGAATGGCAGGCATGTCGTTGTTGCTGCTGAGGATTATACGGCAATGGCGGGAACCTTTGGCGAATACCATGGTAAGAAATTTGTTCGTGCTATAGATTTCGCCAAGGATAATGGATGGCCATTTGTAGGTATGAATGACTCCGGCGGTGCTCGACTGCAGGAGGGAATAGATACACTGGAAAGTTACGGATGGCTGTTCAAGTCTCAAATACTTGCCTCGGGGATAATACCTCAAATAGCCCTGCTTATGGGCCCTTGTTTAGGAGGACAGGCATATCACCCTATAATGCAAGATTTTCTCATTCAAACCAAGCACACGGGATTTATGGGCATTGCTGGCCCGGCTTTTGTCAAAACGCAAACCGGCGAGGAAATTGTTCTTGAGGAACTTTCTGGCTACAAAGCTCATGCTATCAAATCAGGGCAAACACATGTCGTGACTGAAGATGATGTAGATTGCCTGGATAAGTGCAAGGAACTTTTATCCTTTTTGCCTTCCAACAACAGAGAGAAACCGCCTCGCATCCGAACGGACGATGACCCAGAAAGGAATGAGGATTTGCTTAGTCTGCTGCCAGAACATCCATATGAACCTTACGAGTTGAGGAATGTAATCGA
>JADDYB010000452.1_pt1 | contig 13073 bp, 14 predicted proteins | sample 8641941 | NCBI WGS metagenome assembly JADDYB01 (sample SAMN16275377, study PRJNA637457) | freshwater sediment metagenome | isolation source: Lake Kineret sediment | place: Israel: Lake Kineret | collected 2013
CATCCTTCACTGTATATTCAGCATTTATAAACCTTTCATTAGGAATGCAAAAATCAAGAGCATTTCAAAGAGATGCAAAAGAGTGAATAGAAAAAGCAAATAGAAAAAGAGTGAATGAGAACTGGAGATTATCAAAAAAAGACGAAATTAAGCTATCTCTGTCGGCAAGTACTTCCTCATCCCTCTTTCTTTCTGAACATGAACTTATAAAACTCATCAATATCCAGTGAAAGCAGTTTGTCCAGATTCATCTCGTCCCGTTTTCTCTCAATGAAGAACAACATGGCCTGGGTCACGAAATCTGACCTGTTGGCAAAGTACCCCGCATCAATGGCCTTGTCCATGTACAAGACTGCCACAGGTGGCACAGTCACTCCAATCTTCACCCTGTGGATGTCGTCAGTGATGACAAAGGCGAAGGGTCCTTCCACCTCCCTGGGCTTCCTCTTCTTATCTCCGGCTGTCATACTATAGTTGAGTAATTTACTCTTATAAAGTTAACGGTTCTATGAACAGTTCCTTGGAATGGTCGAAGGCGTTCTTGACGGGACAGAAACAAAATACAGCAACAGGACACGATGCAGCCTTCATCACTCTCATCAAGATCATGTGATGCTCCTAACTGTTGTCTAGCATCTCAGGATATACTTCAAGGTCTTCGAGCTGTTGAATATTATTTCAATTCTTTTTTTCCAGCCTCTTTCAGTTTCTCGTTTAACAGCTGCTTTTTTTTCTTAGTTTTTTCTGGTTGAACGAAATAGAAGTCAAAAAGAGCTTCCAATACATCCAAATTCCACTCTGCTTCCTCTGGTTCAACAGGGATTATTTCCCCTGTTTTCTCGCTTTTTATGGGATGAGTAGAGAAGTTGCCAACAACTCGTACCGTGTCAAGAACATCTGCTAAGTGTGATGGGAGAGTGTTGCTATCCAGAACTTCCTGTATCTCTGTATAAAGATCACTTGGTTTGACTTTAGCCGCATCCCTCAACATATTCTGAAGACATCGCCTACTAAGGGCAGCACTAGCCTTTGCACTTTCAGGTAATACTAAGCATGCCTCTTTGTAGTCCTCAGCAAATTCTCTGGGAACTTCCGGGGGAACTGGAGGACGGCTCGTACCTTTAGGACGAACTAGAATACGAGTAGATATTTTACTAGGATCAACGAACATTCCAGGTGTAGCTGTAGGTACAGAATCTCCACTTACCAGGTAAAATATCCGCTTCCTGCAATTCGGATTTGGGCATAAATATTTCTCGATGGCCCAATATCCGTCAGAATCTCCTCCCAAACTTGTTATTTCTCGTTCAGCATGAATTTCTACTAAGCAATGGGGACATTTCATTTACCTCATCTCGTAGATTCTTTGGATTGGTCCACACTATTATTGACTCTTACTCTTATAAATTCTTGGGCGGGAATGTCCGTGTGACGACATCTCGCATCTTGCATCAGAAAATATTCATAGTTGAAGAATGTGAGTAAAAAAAGGACTTACAAGAGAATAAAGGAGGATTTATTTCTTTGAATGAGGTTATTGAGTAATAATATGGGTTATTGAGTAACAATGCAATCTATGATGAACCTATTTCAATCTTATCACTTCTTTGAATTATCCTTCAAAGAAGCTATAGAACTATCAATGAGCAGAAAGAGAGTACATGGGAACACTCCTCCTTTTTCAAGTTAGATATCACTAAGTATTCCACAAAAGATGGTCCACGAGGATTTTGAGATCTGAATTCCACAAAATAGGCACCTTCTTTCAACTCATTGAGGTTAACATATGCATAAAAGAAATCTTCTTCAAGCTCGTGGAGATCCAATTCCTCCCATGTATCGCCTGAACTTATCCTTACACAGGCTTCTTCAGGATCTTCAATTGAAGCGAAACCCGTTACACTTATTGTAATCAGAAAATACTGCTCATTTTCTTTTTCAAAATATTCCTCTTCCATTACAATAGTGTATGAATTTGAATAGACAAAGCAAGTTCCAAACCATGAAATAAGTGATATGGCTAAGAATAAAATAAAGAATAAGGACTCATACTTTATTTTTTGAATGAAACTTCTTTCACTAATTAATCTTTTCAAAATTAGAAATGCAACTATGATCGTTAGGAGGAAATATATGAACCATGGTAAAAAAAAGCGAAAAAGAAGAGAAAGGAAGAAAGGTAAATAGGTTATAAAACCTAGAAATACAACCCCTATTCCACATTCAAAAAATCTTTCAGAAAAATTTCTTATTACCACTTCATAATTTGCGAAAAGCGAAACGAGAGAAAGGCCGTTTGCTAAGACATTCAATAACAAAAACAGTGACCCACATAACAATAAAAAGAATAGTAAAGACAGTGCAGTCTTCTGATCACTTTGGAGATATTTCAAGGAAACATATCTGGAAGTTCCCCAAAAAGTTGAGAAACTTATGAATACAATTCCCAATGAATATTCAAACATTTTCTTGAATTTGTCCTCTTCTTTCATAGAAGGCTTTATGATAAAAACTATTTAAAGATTTCGGTTACTGTTATACTACTCTATGGTCACTTTTACCACTCTAGGTTATGGTGAATGTCTTTTACTTCTTTGAGAGAGGATGGGAATTCTCGTACACATTCTTCTTGTGCTCATCAGTCACGTGCGTGTAGATCTGGGTCGTCGCTAAACTTGCATGCCCCAGTAGATTCTGAATCACCACAATGTTGGCGTTGTTCTGCAGTAGATGGGTCGCAAAGGTGTGCCTCATGGTGTGGGGCGTCACCTTTTTCTTGATCCCTGCCTTCACCGCACATTTCTTGACTATAGTTTCAATGTGCCTCTCACTCAATCGTTTCCCCCTCCTGTTGATGAACAAAGCAGAATTGTCATCCTCTCTTCCCCTCAGATATTCCATTACTAACTGGAGCGTCCCCTCATCGACGTACGTAATCCTATCTTTCTTCCCCTTTCCCGAGTGGACTCTCACTACATTCTCATCCAGGTCTTCTTTGTCAAGGTTTACCAGCTCAGACACACGCAGCCCAGAGGCATAGAGGAATCGAATGATGAGTAAGTCTCTCACATTAGAAATGCACGAAAGGAGTCTTTCAGTTTCCCCCTGATTCAGAAACGTTGGCAACGTCTTTTCCACTCTGGGGAGCTGGATCTTATCTGCAGTACTTAACTCATGGCTCCTGAAAAAAGACCTCAAAGCATTGGCATGCCTTTTTATAGTTTTCAAAGAACATCCCTTTTCCTTCTGCAGGTGTAAGAGGAACTTCTTGAGGTCTGCAGTTGTCACTCTCCTGTAGTGCTTTCCGCTGAGTTTGAGTGCATTCTCAATGGTCAACCTGTATGCCTTCACCGTATTGTCTGAGTACCCGCGCAGTGACAGGTCTGCTACAAAAGCTTCAAGCGCTTCGTCGTTATTCATACTATCACTGTGGACCGCAACCTTTATAAAGTTTTCTACCATAGTATAAGTATCGGATAACGTGAGTTATGCGAAATAATACAGATTAATTTTGACTCTAAAATCTCGAGAAAATCGACCTTTTCCTAAATCCATTCTCTCGATGTATTCTCCTAATGCCCACTATTTTATGAACGGGCTTACAGAATTACTTTTTTTTATATGTGTAGCATATACAAGATCTGAATTTTACCAGCGTATATATGAGAAAACCTTATATGTTCATAGACGAAGGTATCGACATGAAAAGAATGACTAGCGCAAGAATAGCTTCAGTTGCACTTTTCATTCATGGCATTATTGAGATTTCCGCAATAATAATGCCCTTTACACCTAGAGAATTCCTTCCAATTGATTTTCAAGAAAACCTTGGTTTTTGGGCAATACTCAGTACTGTCTATGGTTTATCAAGGATACTATCAGGTCATGCAATATGGTCTATGAAAAAATGGGGAATTGCGTTAGGTATTGCATTGAGTGTTACAACACTGATTGTGGCTCCTTCTATTTATCCCTTCGGCGTTATAGATCTTCCTTTGGCAGTCATAGTTCTTGTGTGTCTATTGTATGTTTCGTTTGGTGGTGAAAAGCTCTAAATAACTACACATAAGATAACAACGCCAACTTTCAAACGTCCATTGAGAGAACTCGATGGAGAATACTCACACGTTGAACACGTTGTGGAACATGTGAAAGCAACGTCGCTAATCAGCCGAAAGGAGATGGAAATCCCCTATGAGGGGTTGTCAAGTCTTATGGTGCTCCTCACTTCACATCTGGGAATAGAGTAGATTGCTGCTATGAATTGTTCAATTAATAGAAGAAGCTGACAATCTAAGAGGTCGCACAATTTCCAGCACCACATAATTTGACAACCCCCCCTATGAGTAGAGCTTAAATAGTCATTGTCATAACAATAATAATGACGCAGCGAGAGTTCCGCTGGTCATCAGAGTTCGCGGTGAGGTGACTCTATGACCCAAAAAGAACTGGACAAAATCATGAACAAAATTATAACCTGGGGTAATCAATTTATCAAGACCCAGCACTTCAAAGCATTAACTGAAGAACAGAAGAGTGCTTCTGAATTCGTCGTTCTCTCCTTCACCAAACATATGTACGCAATCCACAGGCTATCCCCTGAAGAGTGGAGTGAACCGGCACTTGAACAGGTCTGCGTTACTGCGCTGCCCATGATGATAGCTGCTGATGATCTCTATTTCACCTCAATGGCACCTGTCTTGTCTGCATTTTTTGAGTTCTTGGCAGAGAGAAAATTGGTGAAATCTGCTTCTAGCCTGGCTCAAAAGGTACGAAAACTCGATCAGCAGATTGTACAAAATGCGGCAGACCCTGAGCACTGGAATGCTGCAAAGACGGTTTTCATGGCTGGCATAAAGGCAGGGGTTGACATGATGAACGAGAGGGAGAGGGACAGATTTGTGGAAAGTGCTAGAGAAGGACCTCTCGGATGTGCTTTGGCTCAAAAATCACTCAAGGAAAAGGAATCACTCAATACACGCAAGAAGAAAGGGAAAAGAGAAGAGAAAGGAGGTTTCATGTCTATAGATTCCTATTGTGAACTGGTAAAGATAGGTGAGTAATGCTCCTTTGATTACTTTGTTTTTAGTATCCATTCTTCAACCAACTCTTCTTTCATACAGAACTTCTCCTTCTTCTATGATCCGACAGATGAAGGGGTCCCCAATTTTGAGTCTGCGACTACAAGGAATACGATGGGAATGTTCATGATGTATGCAATCCTAACCCTTGGGTGCTTTTTTCAATGGTGGGGTGCATGCCCCCCGTGTACATTCACGTCCTTATAAAATATCCTCATGAGTTCAGCAGTGCCCATCGTCACCCATGTCAAGTGCGTGAAATCGCAGGCAGGATAAGAGGTGCAAAAAAATCACCTTTTTTAACCAAGGAACCCACCTTATCCAGTGAAAAAATGGGTTTTGGTTGAGAGTAGTCTGCCGTCTCGATGCTTTTCCAGAATCATACCTTAAATATACACTATTAATCAATCTATATAGATAGAATATTATTAAAACAATCTTTTAATAAAGATTTCATAAATAAAACTATTTCATATTAATTTAATCATAAAAATCATTTTAATAATACTGATAAAAATAGATTAAACAGTATAAAACTATTCTATAGAATATTTTAATTTTAATATTTTATAGTATACTTTTCCATATTCCTTGAGATAGTACCTATTATATATATTTTTTTATAACTACCTTATTTTAAATATTATTCTATGTATATTTTTTTGAAGAATTCATAACATTTTTGCACACCTTCACAAAATGAGCACATGTGGTTGCGATCACCCACCCTTCCAGCGACATTTTCTCAAAAAAACGCATGCGAGAACAACCCAAAAAATAACTCCTGTCGTCCCTTCACCCTCCTTGAATTATCCACCGAGTTCTGATATTATCGAAGGTTCATAAAATTTCTGCACATCCAAGCGGTGAATGATGCTGCAGTCTACAAATTACAACAAGTCTAACTCAAATGTGTGAGACAATGTCGTAAGATGATGTCACCTCTGCATATTAGAATATCATGCATAAACCCAAAAGCCTAAATACCCTCTTTCAAAAAGAAAGAGTAAAACAAGGAATTGATATGCTTAGGAACTGAACCAGAATGAATTCGGCAGGGTGCTCCCCCTGTTTCGATGGCTTGATCATTGTTTGGCTCTCCGGGCCACAGTGGAAGGCCACAACCCAGGCAGAATTTTTGTCGATAACGTGGACAATCCTTGCACAGCTCTGGCACTCACTGTCGGAGGGTATTTTCTTGCAGGAGATGACAACAATCAGGAGACAAATGAAGCGCTCCGCTCTTTTCTTGCAGAACAGATTTTCACAGGTCAAGTGCATCTAAAAAGCAGCACATTCATGTTTCTGACGCTGCATCCAGTGGCATGGGAGGCCAAGTTGCCTGAGCTGATTCCTACCCACGACATGATCAAGCGCACACGCTACCACTATGTGTGCAGCAGAGTCAGGTTCGATTGGCGCAGCAACATTCCTGAGGGCTATACAGTCCGTCGTGTTGATCGTGCCTTGCTGGATGATTCTCGGATTGTTTTTTCCAATCCAATGAACACGTGGATGAGTATAGATGAACAATGGGGGACAGTGGAAAATTTCTTGGAGAAGGGGACAAGTTTCTGCGTACTTCGTGGACAAAAAGTCGTCTCGTGGTGTACTCCCGACTGTGTGGCAGGCCGTCAGATTGAGATAGGCATAATAACCCACCCTGAACACAGGCTGCAGGGGTTGGCTGCTGTCTCAGTGGCTGCAACTGCTGAATATTGTCTCAGTCATGGGTTTTCTGCAGTAGGATGGCACTGCAATGCACCCAATATAGGCTCGTGGAAGACGGCAGAGAAGGTGGGGTTTGATCGAAATCTGGAGTACACAGAATATTTCTACACGTATGATCCAGTTCAGCATCTCGGCGAATTGGCATGGGACAGCTTTGTGCGAAAAGACTACGAAAAATCGGTCCATTACTTCGAAAAGCTTTTCAGGCAGCAAGAAGAGCATCCAGATGACACCTACCACATTGCTGCAGAAGCATGGGCTGCTCTAAAGGACAGAGACAAAACACTCACCTATCTGCGTGCAGCAGCAGAACACGGCTGGAAATCTCCCGATTACACCAGAGGGGTAGAAGCGTTTTCCATAGTTCATGATACTTCTGAATGGAAAACAATTTTAGCACAAATGGCGAAGAATGCACAAAGATAACCAACAGTTGGTGAGAAGCGACCACCTCATGGTTCGACTTATACCTTTCCTCTTGTCCTTAGATACCAGTGAAGGTTGGCGTACTGCAGCCAATCTTCCTTTTTCACACCGCAGTCACTCTGAATTGCTTCCAGAACGTTCTGAGAAACCCTCCCCCTCTCCACGAGTTCCTTCCCCGCCTCCTCCAGGGCAGATAAAACCTTTAAAAGCTCGCACCTGAAGGGAGGCGATGAGTAGAGGAATTCTGCCCCAGGCCTCAAAATGGCAGCTATGAGAGGCCTGTGTCCATTCCGAGCCATCCCCTCAAAAGTAGAAACGAGTGGGTCAAACATTTCGATCTCAGGAAACCCACACACACTGAAAAGGGCGGTGTACCCTTCTCTTTGAACTTTTAGAGGATGGCGGGTCACATTCCGGTAGGGCACAAACAGGGGGCTCAGGTTCTTGACATTTCGTTCAAGGAGGGTCTTCACTCTCCCAGGCATGGAATCAGCATACAGAGGAAAGGCCATGACAGCAAGGTAAGACTTATTGATGCTTTTGAGCAGTTCTCCAGCACTGTCTCGTATAACGCACTCCACGTACTCGACATCACTCCAGCAGGTGAAGCACCCTCTGCATTCTCTGATGTCCCACTTCTCGTCGTAGAGGTCGACAATGTCTACTGCAGCCCCCGTTTTCTCCATCCCCTTGAGAAGAGAGGAGAGATAGAAGAAGGTGAACCCCTTTCTCTTCCTGGGGCTCCCATTTATCACCACGACTCTCTCTGGCTTCTTCCACACACGTTTTCTTGGGTCTTCATAGTCTTTGATGGACTCTTTCAAGCCAGGTGTGTCTCTTTCAGTGAACTTCTTCCCAAAGATTCTGTCCATCATTTTCAGGAAGGACCTGTCTCCTTCGATGCGGTATTTCTTTAGAAGGTAGCCTGCAGTACCGCTCAGCCGTCCACTGACCACATCAAACCAGGTTCCCACAGGAGAGAATACAGTGATGTCAGGATGGGGGTGCTTTCCCCTGGCATAGGTTGCTTTTCCATTTTCCACCGAAAGGTAGTAGTGGTAGACTCCGTCTTCTTCTAACACGAACTGGAAGACCGCTTTCACCTCGGAGTAGTTCTCACTATCGTAGAGGTGGCACCAGTACCAGAACAGTCGGTCCAGACTCTCCTCAGTCGTTGGCAGCATCATGGAGAGACCTCCTCATGACTGAAGAGACGTAATACTTAAAGGTATGGGATACTCGCCTTCACATCATCCGAGAAATACAACGCGAATCCCTCATGCCATCACTCTTGTCATGTTATACTTTCTTCATCCAGCGATAGAAGAGATGTTTCTTCTGAAATCTAAGCGCTTCGTAGAACTCTTGACCTGACCCAACCCAGACCCTTTCCGCACCGAGGGCTGCTGCACGCCAGATGCCTTCCATAACAACTTCTCTCCCGAATCCCTGTCTCCTGAAATGAGGGTGGAATCCAATCTAATCCTTCACTTCCAGTATTTTCAACAAGAGCCCGAAGATCTCCCTCCCCTTTTCAGTTATTTCGTACCACTCACGCCTGGGATTTCTCACCTGGTGGTGCGAAATCAGATGGTATTCAATGAGGGCATTGAGTCGCATGTTGAGTGTGTGAGTATTTATCGATTGGCGGAAGTCCAGGTAGGTCCCTGCGCCATTTTCAAAGAGAAAGTGCAGGATATCCCACGTCCCAGCTAACCCTAAAACTCTTAAAAGCTGTCTCGCTTCTTCGCTTTTACTCTCATCCATTTTGGTCCCTCCTTGTTTGTATGTAAGTGTAATCTTGTAGAGTTGAAGATTTAAACTACTGTTACAGTACTCCTATATAAACCTATTCAATACTGATTTAATGCTGGATCATCTTGAACAGAAAAGTGTAGAGACTGAGCTTGTGAGGGACCGGCACAAGTGATCCCATAGGAAAAGATAGAAGATAGGGTTCAAAAGTTTCAGTGTATGCAGGTGTACCAAAGGGAAAGTATTGGATTCATTGTTAATCTTGGCAGCCCACGGCATCAATGTTTTGTTAACGTTTGTCTTTTTCTCTTTTTTTCCTCTCCTTTTCTAATTCTCTAGTGATTTCTATCAATTTCTTAAGTGCTGGTAGCGTGTTTTTTGACTTATTCCAACCTTTGATATATTCTAGAGTGAACCATACTTGTGATCTATGGAGTTTCCAGTATATTAAAAGCAGATTTTCATATTCGCCCACTGCATTCTTTCTCTGCAGCTGATCAAGCACCCACTGAAGATACTCCTCTTTAGTCATTTTTCCAGATCGATATGCCTGTCTTTTCTCATCGATGTGTTCTGAAGATAAAGGAGGGCCATCCTCATCTTTTAGGGGGAGGGGAATTTCTTCATGGAATAGCTGAGTTCCATCCCACTTTTCTTCTATCAATTCCAATATTCGATCCCCCTTTTCAGTTATTCTAATCTGACAAAGGACGATTTTCTGATCATTGATCATACCACAGCTTTGTCCCCAAACTCGGAAAGAGGCGAATTTTTTTCAATTTCAGCATTAACGTGTCCCATTTCCAATTGCTTCTCATTCTGGTACATCTCATAGGCTACGTAAGCCACTACAACAATGACAACTACCACCGCAATTATTGGGAGAAATGGGAAGGGTTCTCAAGGCACACAACCCTGACGGTACGGTAACCCAATGGGTATTCAATAACCTGGACAACACGGTAGAAGTCTTTGATGAGAACCTGAATAAAACGGGAGATGCAAAAGGAAACACAACCTCATACAAATATGGTATTTTCGGAATAGAACGCATTTCATACTCGAATAACATTGAAGAAATCTTCACCTACGACTGCATAGGGAACGTGATTGAGAAGACTTCAGGTGATAGAGTACCTGACAAATGCAGACAGAAGTAATCAGGTAAATAATACGAACAATCCTTGTTCTGCAAGGGAGAAATTCCAGTGTGGGTTGGCGAAGGTTCACCACCCTAAATAGTGTCTCGTCTTCTCTGACACGTTTTTCCAATTCCTTCTCTCCTTTTCAAAAATCTCCTCAACACTCTCATGTTCAAATTTCACACCTACCTTCTCGCACACTCCCAGAAGTTCATTTTGCAACTCTCGTGCCTGGGCTTTTGATTTGATAGGTTCAAGATACGGCTTTTTTACTATGCTAAAGTATTTCGATTCCGGAATGAGGCCGTTCTCAAGGTAATAGAAGAGCCATTTGGGAATGTAGGGCTGAAATTTTTTATTCCTGGCATAGATCCACAGGATGAGATGCTCGGTTCCACGTATCAGAGTGTGAGCAAGGTTGATCAAATCCCCTCTCTTCTCCCACATTTCAACGTACGTAATGAGATGGACTTCGATTTCCTGACAGTGGTGTTTCAAGATTCGTCTCTGCTCCCAATCGGGAAAAATCAATTTCTCTTTGAGCAGATTCTCTATTCTCTTCTCTGTATCAACCATTATCTGGGAGTTCTCTCTATCCCACCGCATGACCTGAGACCAGTACGCTGAAGGCGATTTGGCACGTAGTGCCTTCTGGTATGACTCCACAGGGGTGTCTAATGAAATTTCCTTGTGCCTCAAAAATCCCACTGCAATGTACTTTTTTATTTCTTTGACACAATCTTCATCAACGTACACAATCACATCAAGATCTGATAAGTCATCACAAAAGAGGCGACCTATTCCCCCTGTTGCCAGTATCCCCACCACACCATCAATCTGCGATACCTTACCAGAAATGGTTCTGGCAGCACACAGAAATTCTTCGTACCTGTTCGTGCCTTTGTACACCAATTCATCCATAGAGGTTGAAGGAGAAAAGGTAATATAAAAAGATTTCCAACGTGGAGAATTCGTGGACACAATCTCAGTTCGCAGTCTGAGATGAGGGCCACAGCCCATCCTCCATTCATTAAATAAGCTCTCACCATTACAGCTACTATATCTCCTTCCACCTCAATACTTTGAAGAAGACCACCAACACTGCCAGAAAATAGAACCCAATCACTCCAACACTCATCACTGGCAGTGGTGTGCCCCCCACAATGCTCTTCCCCAACAAAGCCAGGTGCGTCGTATAAAAGCAGTACATCACCTTCTGAAGGAGAGGCGGCAGAACCTCCAGTGGATAGTACACAGGCACCAGAAACGTCAGAGAATAGGCCGCCATGCTTCCAATACTCACATTGATGCGCGGGTCTCTCGGCCCCCACATACCGATGGTGAACCCTACAACACAGGATATGAACCACCCCAGAAAAATGATGACGAAAAAGGACAACACTTCCACACCTTCGAGATCAACCCCCAGGAAGAAGTAGCTCATGACAAATATGGTTGTGACTCCTGCCACATTGTAGAAAAAGGTGCCCAGCCCCATGCCAATGATGTACTCGATCAATTTGATGGGCCTTGTTATGAAAAAGCTCAAAGCATTCGTGTATCTATCGTGGGATATAGCATCACTCAGATCAGGGATCGTCATCACCGTCGTGGAACACACAGCAGACCCGATGAAGATATTCACCCAGTACGCCCGGTCTACCAGTAAGATCAAGGGGGCAAGTAATGACACGGGAAAGAAGATCACGGTAAAAAAGTAGAACCATGGGTTGCTCTTGGCATATTTCGTCATGATCTTGGTGACTGTTAGAATGTTAGTGAACATGACTCCCACCCGTAATGTTGAGGTATGCTTCTTCTAAGGTTGGAGGAAACAGTTTAATGGCTGAAATATCAATATCCATGTCATACAGGTAGTGAAGAGTCTTTTTCCCATCTTTGGCCCACAGTACTATCTTGTCTTCCTCTCGTGTCATGGTCACCCCCCTCACCTTTGCGAGGTGAGCCTCCACCCTTTCCGTATAGGGGAGTTCTATCCGTAATTCGTAACCCACTTCATTGATGACCTCGTCAGTATCCCCTTCCATACGCATTTCTCCCTTATCAAATATGATCACTCTATCTGCTAACTTCTGTGCTTCGTCCAGGTACTGTGTTGTTAATAAAACTGTTCTTTGACTGCTGATTTCTTTTATATAACTCCATATCTTCCTCCTCTTTTCAGGGTCTAACCCGGTGGTGGGTTCATCCAGGATGAGGAGGTGAGGGTCACCAGTTATGGCTTGTGCTAAATTGACGCACTGAGTTAACCCACCTGAAAGCGTGTTAATCTCATCGTTTTTCCTGTCGTATAACCCCAACATCTTGAGGACGTTCTCACACTCTTTCTTGCTCTCCTCTTTCTTGATTCCCTTGAGCAAAGTAAAGTAGTAGGTATGCTCCCACACAGTCAGCTGTTTATACAGAACAGACTGCTGTGGCATGACGCCTATTACCCTTTTTATGGCCATTTTGTCTTTTTTCACGTCAAACCCTAAGACGTGGAGCTCCCCACTTGTGGGTGCTATTTCTGTGGAGACCATACGTAAGAAGGTGGTTTTTCCCGCCCCATTAGGCCCTATGATCACGTGGATTTTTCCCGATTCCAGGGTGAGGGTCAGGTTTTTTACAGCTTCCTTGCTGTGGGGGTACACCTTGGAAAGGTTCTCAGATACAACTGCTGTACTCATCACTCGTTGAAGGGAATTGTCATTATAATACCTTTGGTTCACTTCCCGGCTGCCAACATTACTGAACGTTCTCAGTTCGGTAATAGAAAATTGTTGGGAACAATCTCTGGGAGGTTAATTAACCTGAACTTACCCCTGGTTTTATGACAACAGGTGCAGTGCTCTGTAGATTGCCTCCTGTTCCTTTGTCAAGGGAACTGTTCGTGTCACGCTCATATGGGTTTTCGTATCAGTGAGCTCTACACTGT
>JADDYB010000454.1_pt1 | contig 13044 bp, 10 predicted proteins | sample 8641941 | NCBI WGS metagenome assembly JADDYB01 (sample SAMN16275377, study PRJNA637457) | freshwater sediment metagenome | isolation source: Lake Kineret sediment | place: Israel: Lake Kineret | collected 2013
GATTGGATGCGGGAGAGGTAAGGATACTGGGGTGATAATCTGATACATTAATGACAATAGGGATAATATTCACATCTATTGAATTATTTGCGTTATGTACTGTAATTTCTGCGATAAATGACTCTCTGGTTGTCGGGATGAAGGTATGAAAGATGAAATTGCCTAAACTGTAAAAAATTGGTCGATTTTTGTATATTTCGTAACTTTGAGTGATATGTGAGTGCCCTCCAAGAATAATATCGGCACCCGCATCGATTAGGAAACGGCCAGTCCTGATTTGATCAGGCGAAGGACAAGGAATATACTCATACCCCCAATGTAAAGAGATAATGATAAGATCTGAAACCTGTTTCACTTTTTCAATATCTTTTACAATCTCCTCTTTTGATTTGATTTTATTATAATAGACGTCAGTAATATGATCTTCAATAAAAGAATATCCTAACAAAGCAATCCGGTAACCTTTCACCGGAATGATAACAATCTCATTTCTGACGCCCACTGGAGAGATATTATTCTCTTTTAAAGTCTGGATGGTATAGAGAAATGTTTCTCCTCCGTTTTCCATGATATGATTATTGGCAACTGAAAGCGCATTAAAACGGGCATTTTTCAGGCCACGAATAACATCTGACTCCGCACAGAAAAAATTTGGCTCATTTATGGGATTTGAGTATTCTGACCTGATAGAACATTCCAGATTTCCAATTACAATATCCCCTTTCTCGAAAAGATGAGTTACTTCCTGAAAAGGGAAATCCGGGCCTTCTTCTTTTATAATGCTTTTCATACCAAATGAATCACATAACGGATGTTCGCCCAGCAGTATGTCGCCAACAGCGAATATCTTAAGGGTCATTTTCAGGGCTCAATTTTATTAACAATATATTTATATTTTCCCGCCCGAGTCCGGTCGATTGAATCAACGAAGCGAAATTCAACATTCCACCCCTTTTTGGCCATTTCTTCGCGAATACAATCTAGCCGATTTTCATCAAAGTTAGGTTCAGGAACAATAAAAAAAGTAAGTTTATCCACTCTCTGCTGAATAACCTGAAATTCTTTTACATGAGGAATCGGTAAGAATAACTGGTTAATATACGCACCATGAACATGTTTTCCATCCGGGGTACGAAGCATCTCATGTTGTTTGCCGAGGATTTCTTTCAACATTTGGGTTTTTCTTCCACAGCTACATCCCTCATTAGAAAGGAAACCCACATCATCTGTATTAAATCTAATAAATGGCATCGCATAATTATGCAAACTTGTTGCAAGTATCTGCCCTTTCCCCTCTTTGATCTGAAAGCCATGCTGATCAACTATTTCCATAATACTCCGTTCTGTATCGATATGCAGACCATTGTGTTCAGAGCACTCGTATGCACCTACCCCTCCATCATTAAGGCCATATCCATCAAAAACCTCGCACTCAAATACCCGCGCGATAGTATCCCGCATATGTGGGAAGAGTTTTTCTGCTGTCGTGAATATTCCCTTGGGAGAATGAATCAAGACCTGGTTCCTTTCCAACCAGCCTGCAAAAAAATAGATAGCTGAAGCATATCCCCTTATGAAAAGTGGCCTGAATATGTTGACGAGTTTTGTATATTCCCGCATCTCTGGCTCACCCATCTCAAAAGATGACATCTTTCTGATGTTCCTTGCAATTTCATGTGCCTTTGTAACAAGGTATGAATTTTTCCCCACATCCAAGGATGACCCAGCCAGGAATACCATTTTATCTCCCAGCTCGAATCCTCCATATCCCCATCCCCGATAGAGAAGGGCTCCTCCGAGGAAACGATCGTGCTTGGAAAGCCGGTACGGCGTTGGGGTCCCGGTTGAGCCCCCCGTAACCTGATCATAGTATTTGATTGATGATAGGTTGGTGGGTATGAAGTCATCCCAGCGGTTTTTGATGATATCCTTAGTGAGAATGGGAAGTTTTTCCAAATCTTCTATTCTACGAATATCTCCCGGTAAGAGGTTCAGTTTTTTGAATAACGATCGATAATACGGTACCTGTTCATATGAATATCGAATCAGGTAGCCCAGTTGTTTCTCTTGTTCACGTTTTAAGACTTCATAGGATTCCCACTGACTTTTACAAAGTTTTTTATAACTACTATAGAATGATGGTGATACGATCTCATGTGCGAGGATAAATAACTGTTTATTGAGCAAAACGCACCCCTTCCCGTCCTTGTATGGACAAGCATCTTTTCTCTTCCTTCTTGTTTCTTCCCATCTGCAAATAAAGGTGTAACAATCATCGGCCAAAGGTGTGATAGGTCCGGTGATCCACAATCCAGAGAGGTTTCATCTCATTCTGTGAGATCTTGAGAATGCATATGTCAATGTGTCAGGGATCAACAAAGCACTATTTTTTATTAAAAGAAATTCATCTGATATTGATATTTTTATCCAGTACTTGCCGTATATACATCAGAACATTATCATGCATTTCCTTATTCCGGAGCGAAAAATCGATTATGGTTTTGACATATTCAGTTTTATCTCCTGTATCGTATCGTTTTCCCTTAAAAGGGAGAGCATAGATATTCTCTTTCTGATTTAATTGCTGGATGGCATCAGTTAGCTGGATTTCATTGCCATACCCCGGAGATATTTTTTTTAAGCAATCGAAGATTTCCGGAACAAAGCAATATCTGCCAATTACACCCAGGTCTGACGGAGCTTCCTGAATTTTTGGTTTTTCGATAATACTTTCAATCAGATAAAGTCCATTATCAAGTAACCTTCCCTTAATAATTCCATAATTGCTAATTTTTTCAATTGGGACTTTTTCCACTGCAATTGTTGATTTTCCATATTTTTGGAAAATTGTGATGAGTTGTTGTGTACATGGTATAGGATTTACAATGATATCATCCCCGAGCAGGACCGCAAAGGGCTTATCTCCCACGTGTCTCTCCGCCCTTAAAATGGCATCTCCTAATCCTCTGGGTTCTTTTTGTCTAATATAATGGATATCGGCGAGGGAGGATATATCCTGCACCATATTGAGGAGTTCTTCCTTTTTCTCTCTCTTCAGGTGCATCTCCAGTTCCGGCGAATCGTCAAAATAGTCTTCAATGGCCCGTTTCCCTCGTCCGGTAATTATAATGAGATCATCGATACCCGACGCTAAAGCTTCCTCAATGACGTACTGTATCACTGGCCGATCGATAATCGGAAGCATCTCTTTTGGCATTGCCTTGGTTGCGGGAAGAAAACGAGTTCCGAGTCCCGCTGCGGGAATTACCGCTGTTCTGACTGTATTCACCAGCATACCCCCTCATAAATTTTTGCCTCATTGCATGCTTTACCAATCCTTCTTCCATCGATCACGATTTTGCCGCGATAATCCAGATTATTAAAATCCTTCCACTCTGTTACAATCATGACTGCATCAGAAAGCAATATTTCATCTGCACTATTTGCATAGTGAATAGCAGGAAAAAGATGTTTGAAATTATCCATAGCAACCGGGTCAAATGCGAGGACTGTTGCACCATCTTTCAGGAGCATTTGGATCAGGGGAATTGCCCTGCTTTCCCGTATATCATCAGTATCGGGCTTGAATGAGAGACCGAGGATACCGATAGTTTTTCCATTGACGTCCATATGCCTTTTCAGAAGATCAATCATCTTTCTAGGCTGGTCGTTATTTACCCTCATCACGGCATCCAGGATATGTGTTTCAATTCCAAGATTCCGGGCATGGGCAGTCAATGCCTTCACATCTTTTGGGAAGCATGACCCGCCGAATCCAAGGCCTGAACGGAAAAAATGCGGATTGATCCTTCTATCCATACCTACACCCCGGAATACCTCATAGCTATCGATGTTCATCTCCTTACATAGATTTCCAATTTCATTGGCAAAACTGATTTTGGTTGCTAAAAATGCATTACTGGTGTATTTTATCATTTCTGATGTCCGAATCGTTGTTACCATGATAGGCAAGCCAAGTGGCATGTATACCTGTTCTAAAATTTTCTTTGTTTTTTGATTATTCACTCCAATAACAACCCGGTCTGCATTAAAAAAATCATCTACTGCAGATCCTTCTTTAAGAAATTCGGGATTTGAGGCGATGCCAAAATCAATAAAAGACTTTTTTTCTGATTCTCTTTCCAGGATGGGTATAACAATTTTTTCTGTCGTTCCTGGAAGAACAGTACTTTTTACAACAATGGTATGATAGTCATCATGAGACATAAGAGTCTCACCAATTGTATTTGATACCGAAATAATCTGTTGGAGATCAATTGAACCATCATTCCGGGACGGTGTCCCGACACAAATAAAAGTAATTTCAGAATTCTTGATAGCGTCGGAAAGATTAATCGTGGTTGAAATTCTTTCCCTGTTCTTTGTTAAAAGTGAATCTAACTGAGGCTCAAAGATTGGACTTTTTCCTGAATCGATCAGATCAAGTTTCTTCTGATCCCTTCCAACAAAAATAATCGAGTTTCCAAGCTCTGAAAGACACGCCCCTGTAACAGCACCAACATATCCCGTTCCGATCACTGCAATCTGCATTTTCCACCCCCAAATAAAACATTTTCTGGAAAGAGTTTTCCGGTAAAATAGAAATAGATGCTGATAAAATTTAATTAAACTTCCCCTGTACGGGAAGATTTTTTTTAATCCCATTAATACTTTCAGGGTAATTTTCAATTAACCAAATCATGAATGCTGTTACATCGATGGTATCTCCAATTAAAGCAGACTGCTTCTGTCTCCCCAATCTTTTAAGATCCGGATTTTCTAATAAGTGTACTGCTTTTTCAATTGACTTTTTCTGGCTAACATCATCCAATCTGTAATTATAAACAAGGCCATATTTAAATTCTTGATTATCAGTGTAGCCCCGTCCCTTGAAATCACAGAAAATCGAGTGAGTGCCTAACACGGCACATTCTGATGCCATGGTTGCACTTTCCCCATAAAGGAGTGTTGCATAATAAAGCAAATCATGCATTTTATCCGGAGAGATTGAGATTCTGTACCTCTCAAATTCTTCAATCAGGGGCTTTTCTGAAGTGATAAATACTCTTCCAAATTTTTTGAATTCTTGGATCGCAGTTCGCTTGGAATCGAACGTAAGGCCTTTATGCCCGATATCATGACTCGCCTCCCATGAGACAAAGCGAAGGATGATGAAGGGGTCTTCGTCGGTAAGGCCGAGCTCGGTGAGAACTGCTGGGTTGGGAGTGAAGCGGTTCGGATGGAGAGAAGCGAGTTCCATGTATCCATTGAATCGGATATGCTTTGACCCGTGATCCAAGGTATAACATGAAGGAGTACAGACTGCCTCAACAAAGGGAAGGTATAATCTGATCTGCTCTGTGCTGTGTTCTGTGTCCTCAAAATTTATACATGGCCTGCGGATGAGAAACGAGATATGCGCAGCACGGATTGAGCCAAATCCGACAAAAATATCAGGTTTTATTTTCTTCATCAGACGATAATATCGAATATCCATAATCGGAAAATTTAGAATTTTATTAATGAATGAAGTGCCATAAGTGCCCACATTTATATATTCAATACCATATTTTTCGAGCAATGTGAATGTAATTTCCTTTTTACCTGCGGTCACCAAAACCGTATGACCTCTCTCCTCCATTCCCCAAATGAAATGTTTAAAATAATGGACATGCGCTGGATGATTTATATCAACAACAATCCTCATTAATTCACCCCAGATGTGAGAATACAGAAGTGCTTAAGATTTTATATAATGACATCGGCACCCTCCGTATGACCGAGTTGCCAATTCGGTAAATCAGAGAATTCCGGTCAATTCCAATTGTCTGTGAAGGAGGTGGATAATAACTATGGAACAATTTTCTTTCGAGAGTCCCCCATCTCTTCTTGAATTGAGTCAGACCTATGTTATCGTACGAAGATCGGCCAAAGTCATAACATTGATATTTATTCACACATGCATCCTGAATGCTCTTCCAAATAAATGCATAATAGGGATTATATTCATGATATTCTGGATTTGAGGCACCATAACCATACAGCACGGTATCCCCATAATACAACATTATACCGCCACCTATAAGCTCGTCTCTATACCATGAAAGGTATATTTTAACATACCCGTTAAGAAAGGAGAAAAGGTTATCAAAAAAAATCCATGGATGACATGGGACTCCTAGATTACGCTTGGTAATGCAATTTAAGTTATAAAATTCTTTTAAATAATCACGTTCAATGGAGGAACTGACCGATACGCCCTTTTTTTCTGCTTTTTTTATCGACCAGCGAACACTCCCTTTATCAAGATTATTCCAAATTTCTTGGGGGTCATGTGATAATCGAAGAAAATAGGTGCTAAACGGATTTTGTTTTTGCAAGGATTTATGTTCTACCGCTTTTCTGATCTCAATCCTCTCAATATGACTTTTATTTTTTAGAGCAATTGCCTCATCTATTAAATCTTTGCATACCCCCTCATTTCCTATACACCCACATTCCTGACAGAAGGGGAGGGAGCATAATCTGTTTCCCGTCAATCTGCTATTAATCTGAACCAGTGGGAGGAGTCCGGTCATCTTGCCGCATTCATCTATAGCAAAGAGATAACGGATCTTGTAATTAAAAGTTTTTTCGAGAAACATCTTCCATTCAGGGGTATGATATAACGTTGCATCACTACACGTCTCAAGAAAATATCTCCATTCACTTTCAGAAATCTGGTGTATGATATCGACCATTATCTGATTCCTAACAGCAGGGTCTTACCAGTGTTCACTATAAGATCTTCGATATAGCTTATAGCCCATCTCCTACCATTATCTGTCCAGCGTTCCGGATGCACGGTTAAATACAAACATCTCTCTTCACAGGAATCTATCCATCTGATTAGGTGATCCGTAGTAGAAATGGGAAGGAATGATGATTGGCCTGGTATCATGTCACGTATTGAATGCTTCCCGCTCCAAGACCTACCGGTATCAGTGAGATAGCGGAGGTCATTTCCGGTAAACGAAAGGTAAGCTTCTCCGTCGATCCCATAATCTCGGAAATTATAAAATTTCCATAAATCTCGGTTATCGTATGGGGAAAGGGGTGTCCCATGCATGCTGATCGTTGTAATCCTGCAGCCGGAGATTTTACGGAACATAGCAATCTCCTCCTGAAAGAGTTGTATCGCCAACTTGTGGTCGCCCTTCACCTTGCTTAGAGTTTCGTAGTGATAACCAATTTCGTGACCCATATCGCGGATTGCCCTTATTACATCAGGCCTAAAGGTATAGGGATATCGAAAATAATAGGTGGAGCGAATGCCCAGTTCGTACTCAAGCTCGGCTAAATGGATTGCATTCATTATTTTTCGATCAACATCATGCCTGATGATGACCGTCTTTCCACCGTTGCTCAATTCTAGTTCTAGATAGTCTCCTACAGATAAAGGGGTATACCTATTCATGAGGAGGGCAAGGCAGAGCTCTCGATATTTTTTTATGGTGAAATCACGAGCTTGGGGAGATGGCAAACCTAGTACCATCCACTCATGTTTTTTTCCTGCTCCATATCAAATAACATCGCAAATAGACACAGTTGGGCTCCGATACTGAATACCAAAAGCGATAAGGTCGCCTGAACAAACATGGGTGCACCAATAATAAATTTTACATATAGCGCATAGATTCCTCCAATAATCCCTATTATTGTGAGAATCGACCCTAAAGCATAATAGAAAATCAATGGGTGGAAGCTCAGCATGATGTATTTCATTTTAAGACGCCAGAGGAAATCTTTCAGTAAGAGTCGTGAGACACGGAAAATATACGTACTATACTTAATTCCTGATTTCTCCTGACCATATCTTGCTGGATGTGGGACATTGATGACACGGAATCCCCAGACATTCAGTTTTACAAGTAAATCATTGCAGTATCCATATCGCGGGTAAACATTTTCAAGGTCGATCCGCTCAAGAGCTCTTCGTGAGACTGCAGTGTAGCCATTTTGCGGGTCTATCATCTGCCAACAACCGGAAGCAATTTTTGTGAGGAGGGTCAGGATGGAGTTACCAAAGAAACGCCATTTACTCATACCTTTTCGGTATTCAGGATTAATAAGCCGATTGCCCATGGTATAGTCACATTTGCCGTCTACAATTGGATTGAGGAGATTAGGCAGGAATGAAGGGTCCATCTGATTATCGCCGGCCATAACGGCGGCGATGTCGATGCCATCTTCAATGACTTTCTTGTAACCAGTTATGATTGAGGCTCCGACACCTTTGTTCTTTTCATGGTGGATCGGGACAATGCGGGGATCTTCCCCGGCATGCTCCATGATCAGGGCCCAGGTTTTATCCTTGGAGCAATCGTCTACAACATATATTTTCGATACAAAGGCAGGGACTGAGGAAATAGTCTCTCCAATCAGGAGTTCCTCGTTATAGGCAGGGATGACCACTCCTATGGTATGATTTCGGTAAGTAATCCCCTCAACTGTCCGATATTTTATAGGACTGGGAATAGGACTGGGAGAATTAGGCTGAAGGGGAAAAAGCGGTGAAGGATACTGAATCTGTGCAGAAGTATTCTGGACTACGGAGCTTGCTCTGACTATTTCACCGATTGCCGAATAATTGTCGATGAGGGATATAATGGTATAATCCCCATTTCCAGTCTTATTTTCAGTATAGACTCCGCTAGAGTCCTCCATATAATTATCTGGCATATTCTCCCCCAGGTGGCTTGAGGTTAATCAGTCAGATCAATATTCACCTTGCTGGTGAATTCAGCACCATTCATTGGAATGTTTTCTTTCTATAAAAGACTATCCAAAAAATCATCAAACCTTGTCACATGAGGGTAGAGTCTCATTCTCGCGACCAAACCTCGTTTTCCAATGGATTGATGATACGTTTGTATCTCCATACATACTCTCCAAGCTAGAAAGGAATTTTTTCTTGTCTGATACCGCTTTTTGATACCAATTTTCGTTTCGGGTACCTCCCCAATCCCTCGAGATCATTGATATAATTACCTTTTCAATCGGTGTATTGCTTTTCACCATGATTGACGAGATGATGAACATTTCCCCGTGAAGCAAAACCGGTAGATGCTTTCCAGGTATCAATACAAGATGATAGACCCCATTGACACTTTTTTGAGATGAGAGGTTGAAGTGTTTTTAGCTCCACCATCATCGATGATATCAGTCCAGACGGTACCGTTGCGACAGAGGATTCTTAATACCGGCTGTTTGATGCACATCATACTGCGCTAGGATTTGGTACCGTTACATGAAAGCTTCGCACAGTGTACCTCGAGGATTCATTTACTATTTTGTGGATTATTACTAAGTTGGGATCCGATTCCTGTGTTCGTCCAAACCACTTTTTCTAAATATTGTAAATTGGTCCTTTTTTATAAAGTACTTCTGGAGTTCCTATAAGGTTCTGTGTCATGTATACCTTACCCATTCCATTAACTTGAAATACAGGGGGATAGCTTTTCCCATTAGGCCTTATTGTCCATTGAAATTTGTTGTGGTCTATCCATACTCCCTCAAGTGGTACACCATTAATTCCGACAGCGAAATTGTGTGATTCCTTGATCGTGTTATGGTGTATTCTATAGGAGCTTCCTGCAATCACCTGTTCGGTAATCGGATCTGTATAGGGATGTATGTCGAAGGAGTGACTCAAACTCACTGTATGATTGACAAGATTATACCGTGCCTCATAGCCCTCTCCAGGCTTTCCTGTTGCAGCTACCGGATTTTTTACATAATCAAAAATGTTCCCTTCAACAAGAGCAGTGCCCCCTGAAAGGACTATACCGTACCCCAAACCCGGATCCTGACAGTGATGTATATAATTATGGTGAACGGACGCATATCCGCCGTTTGGGAAGGCTAAATCAATACAACTCCAAGACCATCCCCATAATTCACAGTTATCAACTTCCAAATTATTTCGATTATATAAACGGATTCCATCTCGCGCTGCCAGACCTATTGAGATTAGACTGCTATAACTTTTATCCGGACCTTCCAGACGAACACCGGTGATTCTAACATTATCACCATCTATAAATAACATCGTTTCGGTTGGTCCCCCAGAATAGGGGGCATCACTTGGTATTCGATTCTGAAAGATCCTTCCTCCCAGCGAACCATTTAATCCACGATTGCTGGCAATCGTAATGCCTACAGGAACACTCGTTTTAAATACCCCGGTTAAATCAATATTCGCATTTTCGGGGATATAGATAACATCTCCTCCTTTCGCACTTGCAAGGGCAATGAGGAATTCATCTTTGGTATCCACGATATTCGTTACCCGTGAATCATTTTCCGTATACACCCGCCGATAACCTGCACCACCACCAAGAGGATTACCTGTCGGATTCGATTCAGCTCCATAGGTCACCTGTAAAAAAACTGTATAAAATATCATTCCAGCGCAGGCGATTACTAAAAGTATTGCAATCAGGATTCGTAGTTTTCCTCCAATAATTCCTATCCTTTCTTGGGGTTTCATAACAAGTGGTTAAAACCAATTAATTCTGTGTTATGTCATCAATCTTTTTACCAGTTCTTCACCACTGGAAATCCATGCTCCTTTATCCTTGGAGTAGCGTAGAATCTTCTCATAGAGGGTATGCCATTTACCAATCATATGCGTGTTGTGCCAGAGGATAGTAATTACCCCATGACACTTCTCTGTAGCATCGATGAGATTTCTAATGACATCCCACTTCCCTCTTTCATCAAGACACATATATCGGTTAAGTGTGTCATCCATGATAATCAGAGGTAATTCCATAATGTCGATCTTCTGGCCAGTATTGAGATTAAACGGCCTGAAGGGATGGCACATCCCATTACGGAACCCAGAACAATCAGCATATCCGAGAGTAGAATCATACTGGAACTGTGCCTGATTGAGACACTCCCAAGTATCCGGAACCCTGAATTTCAAGAAATGGTTCCTGTACCCGATCACAGGCTTTCGGGTAACTTTTTCCAGCCGTGCCTTTTTAAACCGCATTTCCTTCGTGCTCAAATAAGTCGTATGACCGCCGTGAAGCCCCACTTCCCAACCACGTTCGATAATATCCGTGATCTCTGGCTCGAAAGCCTCAATCTCATAATTATAAACTTTCTCGCCTGGACTTTCGGCCAAAAAGAAGAACGTACTCTTTGCACCGTATTTATCTTCGATGTCCATGATTTCCGAAAAATTACAGAAAGGCAGTTTCTTTGACCGCATCTGGGAAAGTAATTTGACCGCTGCTGTTGTATTTCCATTTTTAAGTTCACGGAAGGCTGCCAGACTTTTGGAAGAAATGGACCAGTACACATTATCGATATCGTGGGTCAGACATACAGCAAAGGTTGCATTATTTGGATAATCGGGAATGTATCCGTTATCTACCAGGTATTGAGAGACTTTTGGTTGGAAAATGTCACGATTCTTACTGGTATAGTATGGAACACGATCAAATCGGTCTCGAAACAGAATGGTATATTCCTCCCGGCAGGAGAATAAATCCCAGATATTAGGATCCTGCCCGAGGATTTCGTGCATATTCATTGATGCGTTGTATTTTATTTTTTGCAATTATGTGTTGCGGTACATTAAAAAAAATCTATTTGCATTCCGTTTAATAGATTCAGTATAAAGTCCCCAAAAAGTGAAGCATATTGCTAGCACCCCCTTTTTGGAATCGGTAGAATTATTGTTTCTTGAGATCAAATCGCATTTTATTCTGCATCTCTTTTGGATACCTCATATCTCAAGGTTCGAGACGGTATATGGTATGCGAACAAGGGAATCCTGGTGATTGCGGGTATCCGGAGTGAGGGATTCAGGGAAATCCTCTGTGTAAGAATTGCTGATTGGTAGGATGAACTTACATGGGAAGATCTCTTCTCTGAGATGAGGAGAGAGGGTTAGAGTAAGTAGATCAGGTAATTTCTGATGGTTCTAAAGGATCCTGGTTGCGGATGAACTTCACTTTCGGGATCCAAATGGCAGATGTGCCATGTACACTTTATTTGAGCGGTTCTCCGTTAACTTCCGAAGAAACACCCTATAGAGATAACTTAGCTCCTCAAAGATTCACTCTCTGAACTAATGCGATTCGGGAATGTCGTGACGAACTCGAGGTTCGAAAATTTTCCACGGCAGCCGATACCATGGAGGATACGGGAGCGGAATATTACAGCAGTTTAGATACACTGCCTCTTCTGGATTGGTATTAAATATTAATTGGGTTATAAATTAAATTCCTACTATGATAAAATCAAAAGAAGATTATTACTTTTATCTGGAAGCGGACAGACTGGCACTTGGAAAGACTCGAAAACGACCAAATTTATTTTTTGATGATATTTGGAAGTTTTTAATACTACTTAGAAAAGTGGAATATTACAAAAATTGCAAAAAATCATTTTTCGAAGGGGTTTATTTTTATTTTCTCTACTATCGTTTGTATAGATCTCAATTAAAATATGGATTCAATATTCCATTGAATTGTTTCGGTCCAGGATTATCTATTGCCCATCGTGGAACAATAGTTGTAAATAATGGAGCAAAAATTGGATCTAATTGTAGAATACATGTTAATGTAATTATTGGAACTGAAGCAGGGTATTCTGACCGTGCCCCGACTATTGGCAATAATGTATACATTGGACCTGGAGCAAAGATATTTGGACCTATTTTTATTGCAGACGGGATTGCCATCGGAGCTAATTCTGTGGTAAATAAATCCTTTGAAGAACCAAATATTACAATTGCAGGTGTGCCAGCAAAAAAAGTGAGCAATAAAGGATCCTCTGCACTCCTCGTCGAAGCCACAGTATCTGTGGACAATTGATTTCTTTGAGGGTGTTATTAAATATCTATCCGATTATGAATTAATTTGGTATTATGATAAATTCAAAAGAAGATTATTACTTTTATCTGGAAGCGGACAGACTGGCACTTGGAAAGACTCGAAAACGACCAAATTTATTTTTTGATGATATTTGGAAGTTTTTAATACT
>JADDYB010000456.1_pt1 | contig 13017 bp, 11 predicted proteins | sample 8641941 | NCBI WGS metagenome assembly JADDYB01 (sample SAMN16275377, study PRJNA637457) | freshwater sediment metagenome | isolation source: Lake Kineret sediment | place: Israel: Lake Kineret | collected 2013
CCGTGCAGCCCGAGGCGGTGCATTATCGTGTCCAGCAACACCGCCAGTCGGGGCAGGTAGCCCACATCCTCCAGTATTCCCAGCGCCACGTAAAAAGCGATGATATAGGGCAGCACCGCAGCGAAGGGAATATAGAGCCCGGTGCTGAGCAAGCCGAAGGACTGAGAATATTCAATTCCCCCGCCGACAAGTTCACCTATCAAGACGTTGTGCAAAAACCCTCCTCCTCCTAAAGTCAGGCTCAATTTCATTAGTACTGGTTTCCACAGCCCTTCGAAGAAAGGGTCAGCTATATAGCCAATTATCCCCTCGCCAACGAATCGGACAAACCAGAACGTGGTAAAAAGTACCAGCAGGGCGATAATTATCCCACTGACCGGATGGCTGCTGGCATCCTCCAAACGCTCGTACCAGGTATGGTGGCGATGAGTCAACGATTGCACCTGCTTCACGATGTCACCTACCCTCAACCACCGCTCATCGCTATTGGCATAAGTGTGAGCGTTTTTGGGCACCTTCGCCTCAGGAAGACGTCTGACCAACTCCTGGATTCCTTGTCCGGTAATACCTGCCGTGGGTACAACCGGCACTCCGAGAATCTCCTCCAACTTGACCACATCTATGCTTACGCCTCGATGTCGGGTATCATCCCATAAATTCAGGGCAACTATCACTGGAGTCTGTCTTTCCAGCAACTGCAAGGTCAGATTGAGATTTCTCTCCAGATTGGTGGCGTCAACGACATTTATGACCACATCTCCTTCTTTGAGCATTTCCACAGCGACTTCTTCTGCCTTAGAAGTTGGTTCAAGGGTATAGTTGCCGGGGACATCCACAAGCTCAGCCTGTTCTTGCCCCAGCTTCAGATAGCCTTTGGTGAACCCCACAGTGGTGCCGGGATAGTTGGAAGAGATAATGTGTGTACCGGTCAGTCGAGAAAAAAGGGCGCTTTTGCCCACATTGGGATTACCTACAAGCAGGATACGCATCATGTCAGGAAGCTCGCGGTAGATATTTGTCTACTTCGACTATTATCTTTTTGGCCATGTCAAAACCAATAGCCACCTGTGTATTATCTGCCCTGAGAATAACCGGGCCGTGAAATAGCGCAGAACTCAGTTTGGTCACTCTCTTTCCCGGCCTGACACCCAGCGCATCCAACCGCCGAACTAATCCAGGTCCGCCCAGAACTCCGACCACAGTGCCTGTCTGCCCGGTCCTCATCTGGGCCACGGTCAATTGCTCATTTTGATAGGTCGTCATAGGTTTTCCTTTATTCCTAGTAAGTTAGCATAAGTTAGCCTTGTTTAACTTGCAGGTTTCAAATTTTTTTCTCTTCTCATTTCTTCTTCCTCACACCTCTCCTCGAACAATCCTGAGGAAGTTCTCCGTGCTCCAGATAATATTCATACCTCGTGGGGAAATTAGCCCCTCCCAGAGGGCAGGCTTCTATAAACTCCACAAACTTTGTCAGCCTCTCCATACTCAAGGGTGTGATGACATGCTCAATCTTGCAGGCGTCTTCTTCCGCGGTTTCCCGGTCGATGCCCAGAGCCTGCGCAAAAAAACGGGTCAACGCCTCATGGCGGCAAATCACATCGCGGGCAAGCTCATCACCCTCGGGAGTGAGCTTTATGTGACCGTATCTCTCATGCTCCACAAGTTCTTGCTCCGATAGTTTTTTCATAGCCGAAGTAACACTGGGCATCGTAACTCCCAACATTTCGCTGATTTGCTTAACTCTTACCACCTTCCTTCCGCCACCTAAATTGGCTATCGCCTCAAGATAGTCTTCCATGCTGGCGGTCTGTTCTCTATGTGCCTCTTGTTTTACCATTGCCTTCCTCCAAAATTGTTAGACGTGTCTAACAATTTTAATTTAAAGTATTCCCCATGTCAAGATTTGCCTCAAGAGCGCTCAGCAATCCCCTGTGTCATGGCAAGTCCCGATTTATCAGGACTCGCTATGATAGACACGAATTAGGTAAATAAGCTTTTCTCAGGTTCTGGTAAAATGGGGAGGATTATTCGTGGTCGGGGTGAGTGGATTTGAACCACCGACCTCATGGTCCCAAACCATGCGCGCTAGCCGCTGCGCCACACCCCGTATAGCTATGTATTATAGTAGGTAAGGAGAATTGAAGCAATCAACTTTCCTCAACTTATGTTAAACCTTAACCTGCCTTAGTTCAAGTACTTCTGATTAACCGTAAAACTCCTTATAATTCCACCCCACTAGCAGGAGGTTATTAAGGGGAGGGGGAAATTCATCCTCATTTAACTTCTCCCCTCAATGGAAAGGGATTCTTATACGAAATTATACAGGAGACTACAAAGAGACCGAAATGGATTAGACTTTGCTGCTCAGCAAAGAGTGCTGAAATTCTATGACTTTCCGGCACGGTAGTCATCGAGGGAAAAACCTTCGAAAACCACAAAATCAGTCTCGGAGGGGATTTTGCCCGTGGGACATAAATTAAAACAAGCCTGACAGTTTATGCAGGCCCCAGCTTCTTCCGGGAAAAACACTGCCCGCCGATCTATTCCTCTTCCTACAAAGCCCACAGCATGCTCGCCGACAACCTCATCACAGTAACGTACACATTTCCCGCAAAGAATACATCTCGTTGGGGCTGCTCTGAAGCGAGATTCAAACCTGTGGATGTTCGCACCATATTCCTTAGCCAGTTTCTTTATCTCCCCAGCGACCTCACCGTCAACCATCGTTGTCGGTGCAATCAATTCGATGAGAATTTTCCGGATTCTGTCTATCCTGGGAGAACGCGTTCTCACCACCAAGCCCTCTTCCACGGGATAACCACAAGAGACCACTATACGAACTCTCCTTTTCTTTTCCACTTCCACACTGCAAATTCGACACGCACCGTAAGGCTCCAATTTTTCTTTATAACACAGTGCTGGTATCTCTATGCCTGCCTCTTTCGCTGCTTCCAATATGGTCATCTCTTCCCCTGCTCTAACTTCTTTCCCGTCTATGTTTAAAGTTATAGTCATTTTCATTTACCTTCTCTTGTCACGGATAACCTTGGTCCCTGGAGCCGGGGGTGGAGGCAGGGGCTCTCCGGAAATTCTTCTTACAGCACTAAATCGAGGTGGACAAACCTCAAAACAGGTATTGCACTTGATACATTTTTCCTGCTCAATCCAGTGGACTATATTTTTGTCTCCATGAATTGCTTCGGTAGGGCAATTACGGAAGCAAATCCTGCAGGCGGTACATTTCTCGGGATCAATATAGTAGGAAGTGAGAGCTTTACAGGCTTTCGCCGGGCAGCGCTTTTCCTTTATATGTGCCTCATATTCATCCCTGAAGTATTTCAAAGTGGTGAGGGCAGGGTTAGCGGCCGTGCTGCCCAGGGCACATAGTGAAGCGTCTTGCATCACTTCAGCTATATCTTCAATAGCCTCTATATCTCCTTCCTGTCCTTTTCCTTCACAAATATCCGTCAATATCTCCCGAAGCATCCTTAATCCTTCACGACAGGGTATGCACTTCCCGCAAGATTCTTCACAGCAGAAGTTGATGAAATATCTTGCCGTGTCCACCATGCAGGTATCCTCATCCATAACCACCGTCCCCCCGGAGCCCATCATAGAGCCAAGCTTGGTAAGTTCATCAAAATCAATCGGAGTGTCTAAATGCTGCTCGGGAATTACCCCTCCAGAAGGGCCTCCAGTTTGGACCGCTTTAAATTTCTTTCCCTTGGGTATCCCTCCACCAATGTCATAGATTAATTGCCTCAACGTCATGCCCATAGGCACTTCCACAAGTCCAGTGTTGTTAACTTTGCCCACCAAAGAGAAGATCTTGGTCCCCTTGCTCCTATCTGTGCCAATGGAGCTAAACCAACCACCCCCCTTGTTGATTATGAGGGGAACATTGGCCCAAGTTTCCACGTTATTTAAGCATGACGGCTTTCCCCTTATCCCGCTTACCGCGGTATGAATATATTTCAACTTGGGTTCGCCCACTTTTCCCTCTATAGCACTCATAAGGGCCGTTGACTCTCCAGAAACGAATGCCCCTGCCCCACGGTGGACCTTAACTCTAAAATCAAAGCCCGAACCTAGGATGTTTTCCTCGAGAAATCCATATTCCTCAGCTTGTTTCAGAGCCTGAATAGTATTTTCATACGCTATAGGATATTCTTGCCGGACATAAATAAAACCTTCGCGTGACCCTATGGCATAGGCACCAATAATAATCCCCTCCAATACGCCATGTGGATTTCCTTCCATAATAGACCTATCCATATATGCCCCGGGGTCCCCTTCATCGCAATTAACAATGACATACTTAGGCTCCCCGGGTGCATTCCTGGTTGTCTCCCACTTTACTCCTGTGGGAAATCCTCCTCCCCCCCGGCCTCGTAGATTGGATTTCTTTATTTCCTCTAAAACCTGCTCTGGAGTCATTTGGAACAAAGCCTTGGATAATGCAGCATATCCGCCAATTGCTATGTAGTCATCTATATCCCTGGGATTTATATACCTATTATTTCCAAATACGATGCGCATTTGGTTTTTATAGAAGGGGATATCGGGTTCTCTAGCTATCCTTTCGCCTGTCACAGGGTCTTTATAGAGGAATTTCTCAATGGCTTCTCCCTGGGCCAATGTCTTGGAGACTATTTCCGGTACATCCTCCAGCTTTATCTTCACATAACAAATTTCCTGAGGAAAGATAACTACAACGGGTCCCTGTTCACAGAATCCGTGACATCCTGTGGTTCTAACTTCTACTGCTGAGCCTTTCAATCCCTGCTTTTCAATCTCGTCAGCGAATTTCTGGTAAATCTTCAATGAGCCATACGTTTGACAAGCCGTACCGGTACATATGGTGATAACGGGCTTACTGGCATCCCTTTTGGACAGTATTTCTTTCCTTAATTCCTCAAGCTCCTCTGCTGAGAATAACTTTTTACTAATCATATTTCCTCTTATTCAGCAGCCTCAAGCAGTTGCTTGAGGGCTTGAGTTGAAGGCTTGCTGTGGTACGCATTATCAACTACAACCACAGGACCCATAGCGCAACAGCCAAGACAATTGACCGTTTCTAAGGTAAAACGCATATCTCTTGAGGTCTCATATGGCTCCAAATTAAGCATGGCTGAGATTATATTCAGAAGTTGTGGCGAACCGCGCACCTGACATGCTGTACCCATGCATACCTTGATGATATGGCGACCTTTGGGCATAAGGTTAAAAGCCTTATAGTAGCTGGCGATTTGATAAACCCGGGTAATGGGTACTTCTAATTGCTCACTTATTTCCGTTAATACTTCCTGTGGTAACCACCCAAACATGCTTTGTAAATCCAGAAGGATTTGAATCAACATGGCTTTATCTTTTTGGTAGTTCACTACAGCCCTTTTTACTGCCCTGGAGAACCTCGTCGATTTCTTGCTCTTTGTTTTTGAAACCATCGCTTTTACACCTTCAATTCACATAGGGAAAGCTGCCACCTTTTCTTTGAGCCTGGCGTAATCCTCTTTTACCATTTTCTGAATGCTTTCAATCTGTTCATCAGCTAAATGCCGATAACGCCCTTGTATCTTCAGATATTCCCCTATGGGCTTAAGCTCGGGTGGGTCGGCATTCAATTTGTAGCGCCCATTCTCTATTTCGTAAAGGGGGAAGATGCCTGTCTGCACAGCAAGTTGACCTATCTCAATGGTTAAATTGCTACTATATCTCCAGCCTGTAGGGCAGGGAGATAGGATATGTACATAGGCCGGGCCTTTAAACTCCGCTCCTTTCTTAACCTTTTTCATCAAATCAAAGCGGTAGCTGGGACAGGCTGTGGCCACATAGGGTATGTCATGAGCAGCAGCGATAGCGGCCATATTTTTCTTCCGGGTAATCTGTCCAATGCTAAATTTCCCCGCCGGGGCAGTGGTGGTTGAAGCTCCATAGGGTGTAGCACTCGACCTCTGGATTCCCGTATTCATATAGGCTTCGTTATCTAGGCAGATATATAAGAAATCATGGCCTCTTTCGAACGCCCCAGATAAAGCCTGGATTCCTATATCGCTGGTGGCGCCGTCCCCGCCCATACCAACGCATATGATATTCCTTTCAGGCATCCTGCCCTTTTTCACCAAGATCTTTAAACCTGCTTCTACCCCTGAGATTTCAGCAGCAGTATTCTCGAAGAGCGTATGCATCCAGGGGACTCGCCAGGAGGTATAAGGAAGTGGTGTGGTGGTTACTTCGTCACACCCTGTAGCCATAGCCATTATCACGTTCTCCCCCAAGGCTTTCATAGCAAGTCTGATTGCTAAAGCTTCCCCACATCCAGTACAAAAATTATGTCCTTCCGCAAGAAATTCCTTGGTAGTTATCAGCTTTTCCCCAAATCTTACGGCTTTTGTTTCCATTTCTTAACTCTCTCCTATAGCTAACCTCTTATGCCCACGGTCTCAAGCATCCCCTTCGGCCCCTTCTCAGCAATCTCCTTTCCCCTAGTAATAATATAATCAAAATCCTCCTCTGATATATCCCTGCCACCAAGACCCCCTATGATGCCCACCACCTTCGGCCTGGGCTCTTCGTCATATAAAGCTGACCTGACTTCTGAAAAGACCGGACCTCCCAGGCCAAAAGAAATACACCTGTCGAGAACAATGAGTAATCGAGCGCCCTTCACTATTCGGCGAAATTCCTCGAATGGGAAAGGCCTCCAGAGACGCAAGCTTATAAGTCCTATAGCTTCACCTCTGTCTCTTCTTTCATCTATTACGATCTTTGCCGTCTCCGTAAAACTGCCCATGGTCAGAAGTAATATTTCCGCGTTTTCCCTTTTATACTCTTCCACGGGGTGATAGTGACGACCGAAAATATCTCCAAATTCCTTCCATCCCTGGAGTATCACCCCCATGGAGTTCCTGAATGCCACCTCTTGAGCCAACTTTGCCTCCGAGTATATTTCCGGTGGCCCAAAAGCTCCATGGGTCATGGGCTTATCAGGGTTTAGTGCAAAGGGGTACTGGAATTTAGGGAGAAATCTATCTACCTCACTCTGCTCGGGCAAAATCACCGGCTCTATTACATGCGATAAGTTGAATCCATCAAGATGAACCATAACCGGAAGCAAGACGTCAGGGGCCTCGCCAACGCGAAAGGCCCACAAGGTCAAGTCGAACGCATCCTGGTTATTCTGGCAAAACACCTGTATCCAGCCGGTGTCCCTAACAGCCATGGCATCGGAATGGTCCCCCCAAACACTTAAGGGGGCGGAAAGAGCTCTGTTGCACACCGCCATAACTACAGGATATCTCATGGCGGAAGTGACATATACTACCTCGTGCATAAGTTCCAATCCCTGGCCAGCAGTGGCCGTGAAGGTCCTGGCACCTACCGCAGCCGCCCCGAGACAAGCGCTCAGAGCCGAATGCTCTGACTCAACTGGGATATAAGCAGCGCTTAACTCACCATCAGCTACCATCTCGGCAAGCCGCTCGGGGATATGCGTCTGTGGTGTTATGGGATAAGCAGAAATAACATCAACATCAGCCATTCTGGCTGCTTCAGCAACAGCATGCGAAGCTTCTAACGCTACCCTTTGGCTCATTTTTCCTCTTCCTCTATCATCATTATAGCTCCCACAGGGCATATACTAGCGCAAATACCACAGCCCTTGCAGTAATAAAGGTCGGCTTCATAATAACCTTCTTCACTAGGTTTTATAGCGGCATCAGGACAATAAATCCAGCACAAGGCACATTTGATGCACTTCTCCTTATCCAGTACAGGCCTTTCGGTTTTCCAATCACCAGTCTTACGAAAGCTAGCATTTCCTGCTTCTTTCACTATGTTGCCAACTTCCATATCTTTCCAGGTTAGCTTGCCAGCCATTTGTTACCCCTTTATCACAGTCTCATTGTAAGCCCTCTTCATGGCTTCGACATTCGCCCTGGCCCGGAGGCCAAAACGCTCCTGCAATTGTGCCACCAGAGAATCCATTTTTACAATCTCAGTGACTTTTAGAAGCGCCCCGATCATCGCAGTATTGCTAATAGGCACCCCGATCGTTTCCCTGGCAATTCTTGTAGCATTAACCACAGCTACAGGCCACTTATACCCAAATTCAGACTTTAGTACATCAGGTGATTTCCTGGAATTAATTATGATCTTGCCCCCATCCTTAAGCCCTGAGGTCACATCAACCGCATACAATAACCCTGGATCGAGTACAGCCACTATATCAGGCTCGTAGATAGCTGTTCTGATTCTAATGAATTCATCGCTCACCCTAAGAAAAGCAAGAACCGGTGCCCCCCTCCTTTCCGGTCCAAAGCTGGGGAATGACTGAGCATACCTCCCTTCGCTTATGGCGGCACGGGCGACTAACTCCGCAGAAGTCACCGCCCCCAGTCCTCCCCTACCATGCCACCTTACTTCAAGAAGCTTAGCCATGAGAAAAGACCTTTTTACCCATAGAAACTATAACAGTATTAATTTTCCGAAATTTATAACTATATTAAATCATTCTCACTACTGTCAAGGATTTTGTTTTTTGGTAACTGAGCTATTACAGAAAACCGCCCCTGAAGGGACTCGAACCCTTGCACCTGGCTCCGGAGGCCAGTGCTCTATCCTCTGAGCTACAGGGGCCAATAGTACAAAAACAATGCAAGATATTAACAAAGGACAACATTTTATTCAATCCCCATTTCTACTGCTGCTTTGACAGCTACCACTGCGTTATTATATTATAACAACCCTGCCAAACAAGCGAGAATCAGAATGCTTAATGCCCTGTGGATAGTCTTATTAGGAATGGCGATCATCTTTGCTGTCCTGGGAATTTTGCTTTTAGTCATGATTCTCCTGGGTAAACTGGTTAGACCCAAAGAGAAAGAGGAAAAAAAGGACAAATAATAGATATGCCTACAGACCAATTCCTCGGTTTTCTCAATTTGAACTGGCAAGCCATGGCAATGTTAGTTATCGGCGGCGTCCTAATGTGGTTGGGAATTGCCAAAAAGGTGGAACCAGTTCTACTTGTGCCTATTGGTTTTGGATGTTTATTAGCTAACATACCGTTAGGTGGGGCAGCAGAGGCAGGTGGATTTTTAGCCGTACTTAGAGAAGCTGGCATACATACAGAGATATTTCCCCTGCTTATCTTTATTGCCATAGGAGCCATGATTGACTTTGAGCCCTTTCTGCAAAGACCTTATACCATTCTACTTGGTGCTGCCGCTCAATTCGGCATTTTCGGGACTTTCTTCTTGGCTTATTTGTTGGGTGACGGTTGGCTCCACGTTTTGGATTTCAGCTTACAAGATGCTGCTTCCATCGGCATAATTGGCTCTGCCGATGGTCCTACGTCTATCTACGTCGCGACCATACTGCAATCCAAATACACTACAGCCATTGTTGTGGCTGCTTATTCTTATATGGCTATGGTGCCCATTATCCAGCCACCCATAATAAAGGCTATGTGCAGTAAAGAAGAAAGGGCTTTAAAAATGACTTCGGTTGCGGGAATAATCTCGCAGCGGACAAAGATACTCTTTCCTGTAATTACTGTACTTGTGGTGGGCTTACTTGCTCCAAAAGCTACTCCACTTATCGGCTGTCTTATGTTTGGCAATCTGTTACGAGAATGCGGAGTGGTAGAGAGGCTTTCCCTGGCAGCTCAAAATGAACTGGCTAACATCGTAACTATTCTTCTGGGCATCACCGTGGGAGGAATGATGTCTGGAACTGAGTTTCTCAGACCCGAGACCATATTGGTGTTTATACTGGGAATAGTGGCTTTCAGTCTTGATACTGTGGCCGGTGTTCTGTTGGGCAAGCTAATGTGTGTTCTGTCAGGGCGAAAGATCAATCCTATGATTGGCGCCTGCGGCATTTCAGCCTTCCCTATGTCGTCCCGTGTAGTGCAGAAGCTGGGGTTGGAAGCTAATCCTTACAATCATCTACTGATGCACGCTGCGGGAGCCAATGTTGCCGGACAAATCGCCTCAGTGGTAGCTGGTGGAGTGATGCTTATGTTGGTGCCTTTATTCATTTGATGTGACATGTCATGTCTATAGAAAGGATCTGGCACAATCTAAGCGTAAGCGAAGCTATTGAGTCACTAAACTCAGGCCTTCAGGGGTTAACTAGAGAGGAAGCCGAGAGCCGTCTAGCTCAGTTTGGGCCCAATGAACTGGCGGAGAAGAAAAAGATTTCGCCGTTCATGCTTTGGCTGGGACAATTCAAAGATTTCCTCATAATTATCCTTCTTGTTGCTGTGGTCTTGTCGGCCATCTTGGGAGAAGTAACTGAGGCCATTGTGATTTTCGTAATCGTGCTTTTCGCTACTACCTTGGGTTTCATCCAGGAGTACCGTGCGGATCGGGCGATGGAAGCCTTGAAAAGGATGGCAGCGCCAACATCCTCCGTGATCAGGAATGGGCAAGAAATTGAAATACCCGCTCGTGAACTAGTACCTGGTGACATAGTGGCTCTGCGGACTGGTGACAAAATACCTGCCGACTGTCGTCTCATTGAAGCCATCAATTTAAAAACGGAAGAAGCCCCGCTAACTGGGGAATCGGTTTCAATAGCAAAGACAGTTGCACCCATCTCTGGGGAGGTAAGCATTGGCGATAGAAAGAATATGGCATTCATGGGAACAACCGTAGTTTGGGGCAGGGGCAAAGCCATCGTCACAGGTACCGGTATGCAGACTGAATTCGGCAAAATCGCCACTTTAATTCAAGAGGTTGAGGAGGAGCCAACTCCTCTTCAGGTTAATCTCAACAAGATGGGGAAGTTTATTGCCTATGCTGCCTTAGCTATATGTTTCGTTCTGGCGACCATTGGGATTTTAAAGGGACACGAAATTCTGGAAATGCTGATCTGGGGGGTAAGCTTGGCTATAGCTGCGGTACCTGAAGCTCTACCGGCGGTAGTGACTATCGGGTTGGCTCTCGGGGTACGGCAAATGGCAAAGCGCCATGCCCTTATCCGCAAGCTCCATGCCGCCGAGACAATGGGATGTACTACAGTCATTTGTTCCGATAAGACTGGCACATTGACTCAGGACGAGATGACCGTACGGCGTATATATGTGGATGGCAAGACGATTGATGTGACCGGAGCCGGTTACGAGCCGAAGGGAGAATTTTATCTCAATGGAAGGGCTATAGATGTATCTAAAGATATGCCACTTCAAACGTTACTCCAGATAGGTGCCTTGTGCAATGATACAAGTCTGGCTTCAACTGATGGAGTTTGGAATATCAGAGGCGACCCTACTGAAGGAGCATTAGTGGTTGTCAGCGCCAAAGCTGGGCTATCGGCGCAAAAGCTTAATGACCGATTTCCACGTACAGATGAAATCCCATTCTCTTCCGAAAGAAAGAGAATGACGAGTATCCATAGCAGCCCAGAAGGCAAGGTTTCTTACTCTAAGGGCGCTCCAGAGGTAATTCTGGATTCCTCTTCTCATATTCTGAAGGACGGCACGGAAAGCCCGCTAACGGAGAAGGACAAAGCTAAAGTTCTGGGTATTGCCACGCAAATGGCTGGCGATGCACTGCGTGTCCTTGGTCTGGCCTACAAGCGATTCACCGAACTACCAGCTCATAAAGAGGATGCCGAAGCAGGGATGGTCTTTGTCGGCTTAGTCGGTATGATTGACCCGCCTCGGGAGGAGGTCAAAGGCGCGGTAAAGCTTTGCGACCAGGCCGGTATAAAGTCGGTTATGATTACCGGTGACCACAAATTGACAGCCGTAGCCATTGCCCAGGAACTGGGCATTCTAAAAGAAGGAGGTATGGCTCTGACTGGGGCTGAGGTTGACAAACTCAGAGACGAAGAATTTGAAGCATTAGTAGGCAAGATAGACGTCTATGCTCGGGTTTCACCAGCCCATAAGCTGAAAGTCGTTGAAGCCTTGACAAAAAGGGGTAATGTAGTGGCTATGACCGGTGATGGCATAAACGATGCCCCGGCTCTTAAGAGGTCGGATATCGGTATAGCTATGGGTATTACCGGCACCGATGTAACCAAGGAAACCGCTGATATGGTGCTCACTGACGATAACTTTGCCTCCATCGTGGCCGCAGTAGAAGAGGGGAGACATATTTTTGGCAACGTCAAGAAATATCTGGTTTACCTTCTTTCTTGCAACTTGGGTGAAATATTGCTCATGGCGGTAGCTATTCTGTTTGGCACCACATTCGGGTTAGCTCCCGGAGTTATACCCCTTGTCGCTATTCAAATCCTTTATGTCAATTTGGCTACCGACGGCTTACCGGCTATAGCCCTCTCAGTTGACCCGCCTGACCTTGATATTATGAAACAGAAGCCGCGCCCTCGTAATCAGACTATCTTCACTAAAGAGGTGAGTGTGTATTTGTTGCTTACGGGAATTTGGACCTGTGTTGCTACATTTGGGGTTTTCGTATGGGCAGTAAATTCCGGTAAAACATTTGCCGAAGCCCAGACCTTATGCTTTGTTAGCTTAATACTCATCGAGTTCTTTAACGCCTTTAATTGTCGCTCTTTTAACTTCTCCCTATTTAAGATCGGCCTCGCTGGCAACAAATGGCTCTTAGCAGCTATAGCCTGGGAACTCTGTATACTCTGCTTAATAGTTTATCTACCGGCTCTACAAGGTCCATTCCATACTTACGCCTTGCGCATTCAGGACTGGGGGATTTGCATACTGGCTGGCGTAAGCATATTCATTCTTGTAGAAGTAGCCAAATTTATCAGGTCACAGCAAACCCACGCTTCTGCTACGGTAGTATAATAGCCACCAGAAGTGGTGATCAAATTGTTGATGGCGCCACTCTCGAAATTTGCTATCAGCCATTTAAACAGTCTTTTTGAGTTCAAAAGAGCTTTTATTTTATGCCCAGTGAAGGCATTTTGAAGTTAATAAAATTATGGGTTCCAACGATTATTAGCAAATTCTGGACATTTTTCAGCTTTGATTTAAGCGTAAAGCATAATATTAATAGTACCTGCAATATTCTGTCTTTTGGCTAT
>JADDYB010000457.1_pt1 | contig 13004 bp, 9 predicted proteins | sample 8641941 | NCBI WGS metagenome assembly JADDYB01 (sample SAMN16275377, study PRJNA637457) | freshwater sediment metagenome | isolation source: Lake Kineret sediment | place: Israel: Lake Kineret | collected 2013
AGCTTGCATGGTATGTCAGATGTGATATATCCGTCGAGGGCCCTGGTGGGGATAGTGGACGGTGATGGAGAAGCCGCGGACCGCATGCGGCGAGCCTGACGGGCACTGCATGCCGGCTCCAGAGTGACGATCTCGTCGCGTGGTGGACGTCCTGGGTAGGCTCATGCCTGGACCGAGCGGAGGGAGCCGACATGTGCACGAGGGTGACGTATCTGGGGCCCGACGACCTGGTGATCACGGCACGGTCGATGGACTGGTTCGAGGACGTGGGCACCGACCTGTGGGCGTTCCCGCGGGGGATGGAGCGCGATGGAGCTGCGTGGTCGCGCTCGGTGCGCTCTGGGTTCTGTCGTGGCGAGTGGCCGCGGCGCTTGAGAGCGCGCAGTGGCGCTGGAGCATGGTCGCGCTGGCGGGGTGTGTCGCTGCATGGCTTCTGTCCACGGCGGCATCGTGGACGAGCCCGTTGGCCGCACTCTTCGCGACCATGTTGCTCGCGGCGGTATCGGGTGCGCTGGACGCCTCGGCGGCGCGTGAGGGCGGCGAAGCCGAGCAGGAATCCGTGGTCGACGCGTCCGGGGGTGAGGACGGTGACGTCGCGGTGCCGGGTATGGCGTTCGTCCCCGCGGCGGTGGCGGTGGCACTCGCCGCGGTCATCGCGGTCACCGGTCTTCCTGTCATGCGAGCCGAGTTCGCGTGGGCGCGTGCTCTTCGCGTGCAACAGCAGCTCACGGCTGAGCAGTACCTCGATCTCGCGCGCCTCTCGGGCGATCCTGCGTACGCGGTGGATGCGGCCGTCGCTTTCCATCAGCGGCTGATCCAAACGCGCGATCCCGGTCTGGCTGCGACGACGTTGGCACAGGTCGGACCCCTGCTGTCGGAGCACGCTTCGTGGTCTGTCTACGCCGCCCTCGAGTCGATCACGCTGAACGCTGACGCGGCGATCATGCAGGCGGGCACAGACTGGGCCGACATCGCCGAGGCTGTGCAGGCCGGCAAGCGCGTCGGACCCACCTCTGGGATTTGGGACTACGCCGGCGCGGTACAGGCGACATCGTTGCAACGGACGGCGGATGCGCGAGATCATGCGCGTGCGGCGCTCGGATTCTGGCTTCCGGACGCCGTCCGTGCGTGGTGTGAGGAGGTCGTGGCGCCGTGAGAGCTCGCGAAGGCGTGTCGGCGTCAGCGGTGGCGTGGGCTCTCGTAGGAGGCGCGCTTGCGGCGTTCGCGGTCGCGCTGGTGCGCTGGGGCGCGCAGCCGTTCGTCGACTACCCCATGGTCGCGTTCGCCTTGACGGCTCTTGTCGCGGCAGTGACGGTGCGGGGCGTGGACCTCGCCCGCGTGCTGCGGTGGCGGCTCGCGTGGGCGGTGTGCGCGTTTCTCGCATGGGCGTTGGTGTCGGCGCTGGCCTCCGGCCGGGTGTTCTCGGCGATCTTCGGAAGCCCGGGGAACATGTGGGGGTGGCTGACGCTCGTCGGCGTGGTGGCGATCGCGTTCGCGTCGACGTCGCGGCGGAGTGCCGTGCGCGACGCGCTCGTGAAGGCCGCGCCCTGGGTCGTTGTCATCCAGTCCGTGGTCGCCACGTGGCAGTGGACTGAGAAGGTTTGGCCTGCGGGAACCTTCTCGAACCCGACGTACATGGTGATGGCGCTGGGTGTGCTGCTTCCGTTCACCGCGGTGGTGCCTGAAGGCGCGAGCGCGGTCGAGCGTCGGCTTCGCGAGGCGGCTCTCGTGGCGGGATTGTGGTGCGTGGGGCTCAGCGGCTCCCGCGTCGGGTTCGTCGCCGTGGCCGTCTGGGCCGCGGTCGCGCTGTGGACGGGTGGCGTGGGAGTCGATCTCTCCGAGAGCGTTCGCCGTTGGGCACTCGGTGCTCTGGTCGTGATCGCGGTGCCTGCCGGCGTCTGGACCTACCGGAGTGGCGGTGTGGGCATCGGCGAATTCATCGTGGACCGGGCCGGGCGTTTAGCGGCATCGTGGGGCGGGATGATGGACCGGCCGCTGACCGGGTGGGGTCCCGACGGGTTCGGGGTGGGTGCCGCAGCCCACGTTCCGGAGTCGCTGATGCGGTCCGTATCCTCGGACTTCGGGCAGTTCGGAGCCGATCCTCACAACCTCATCGCGTGGATCGCCGTCTCCACCGGTGTGGTCGGCCTCGCATTGTTCGGGTGGATGGTCTTCGAGGTCGCCCGCAACTGGTCGAAGCAGGCGAGTGCCGGGCGATTGGACGCTCCCGCGGTCTGGGCGGTCGGGCTCTACGGGTTCCAGGCGATGTTCGCGCCCGCAGCGATCCAGACCCTCGCGCTCGCGTTGCTGGCGCTGGGGTCGACGCTCGCCATCGAGCGGGCGAGTGCCGGGACGGGCGCCCGCCCCAAGCGGAAAGGCGACGTGAGCGATGCGAGTCAAGCATCCGCGATCTCGGGCCGGGTGGCCCAGGTGGCGCTCGCGCTCTGTGCCGTGCTGACACTGTCCTACGCAATCCAGCGCGCGACGCTGAAGAAGCCCAATGAGCTCGAGGATCCGCTGAGGATCCAGAAGGCCGCCGAGTTCTGGTCAGACCCGTATCTGTGGTATCACGCCGACCTTGTGTGGGGGTGGGCGATCCAGCGAAACCCCGCGTTGCAGGCCGGACTGCCGGACCTCGTCGCCGCGCAGAGGGCCGCCGACCTCGAGCCGGGAAACCCGGTCTACCTCACCGACCTCGCCCGCGCGAAGGCGTACTGGGGCCTGCCGGAAGACGAGGTCAAGGCGGCGTTCGAAGCGGTGTACAGGGTGTTTCCCCGGTCTCCGGATGCTCACGCAGCGTACGCCGAGTACCTCATCGTCAAGGGGGACGTGGAGGGTGCATGGCGGCAACTGGAGCCGGTCGAGAACGTGTCGTCGCAGGAGGTCTGGCGCGTTCTGGTGATGTACTACGAGGAGACCGGGCAAGGCGAAAGAGCCGAGTTCTACGGCGACAAGATCACTGCGGCCCGTAAGGCTCAGCCCTGGTAGCCGGTCTTTGCTAGACTACCCGAATCACCCGGATGCTCGCCTCACCGCACGAAAGGGATGCGCACCATGCAGTTCTCCGGCACTGCTCACAAGTACGGCCGCGACATCGACACCGACGTCATCATCCCGGCTCGGTATCTGAACACGAGCATCGCCGAGGAGCTCGCCAAGCACTGCATGGAGGACCTCGACGCGGGCTTCGTGACCAAGGTCGAGCCGGGCGACATCCTCGTCGCCGAGGAGAACTTCGGCTGCGGCTCCAGCCGCGAGCATGCGCCGATCTCGATCAAGGCCGCCGGGGTGGACGTCGTGATCGCCAAGTCCTTCGCGCGCATCTTCTACCGCAACGCCATCAACACCGGGTTGCCGATCATGGAGTGCCCCGAAGCGGTCGATGGCATCAGCGACGGCGATCGAGTGACCGTGGACGCCGATGCCGGCACCATCACGAACGAGACGACCGGGGCCACCTTCACGGCGCAGCCCTTCCCACCCTTCGTGAAGGACATCATCGAGAAGGGCGGGCTCATCCCCGCGGTCCGCGAGAAGCTCGGCGCGTAGGGCCGGGAGAGGGCCGGACGCATGCCTGAGCGCGCTTCGCAACGGTGGTCGGCGGCCGCGTGGTGGTGCGTGCTGGTCATCGCCGGCGTCGGCCCGCTGCTCACGACCAACCTCTCGGGACTGGGAATCGGGCGTTACGCTCTCACCTACGACCAGCACTTCCTCGCGCGCGCCGTCCTCGTGGTCACGCTGTCCTTCGCTGCGCTCGGGCTCGCCCTGCTTGCGGCGGGCGCCGGTGGTCGCGGCGTACGCGTCGCGCAGCCGCTGATCCTGCTCGCGGCCTTCTTGGGGCTTGCCACGTTTTCGGCCGCGCTCAGTCCCGAGCGCACGGGCTCGCTCCTAGGGCAGTACGCGCACTACGAGGGCCTCGTGACGCTGCTGGCCTACGGCGCGCTGGTGCTCGCCGTGATGCAGGTGGTGACCCCCGCGCGCCTGCGGGTGTTCGTGCGCTGCTCGGTCGTGGCGGGTGGACTCGTGGCGGCACACGGGGTCCTTCAGATCGCGGGACTCGACCCCACCAACTGGACCGAGGCCACCTTCACGCTCACGCGCTCCTTCGCAAGTTGGGGCAATCCTGACTTCCTGGGCGGCTACCTCGTGCTCCCACTCGCGTTCTCGGCCACCTTGGCCCTGACCGAGGAGTCCCGTCTCTGGCGCTGGGTCTCCGGATTCGTGTTCGGACTGGCGGTGCTCGCGCTCATCGGCACCGTCACGCGCGGCGCGTGGATCGCCGCGGTGTTCGCGCTCGCGGTGGTCACCTTCGCGCTGAAGCGCGCGGGCTGGCGAGTGGTGCGTGTCGGCGGCGTCGCTTCACTGTTGCTCCCACCCGTCGCGTTCGTGGTGCTGGGGGGCACGCACCGCGTGGTGAACCGGGTGACGTCGGTGGCCGCCCCCGAGTCGGACGGCGGCACGGGCAGCCGTTTCGACATCTGGCGAGAGACGCTGCAGATCATCGGCCGCAATCCGCTGTTTGGCGGGGGGCCCGACACCTTCGAGGCGACCACGGCGAGGTATCGGCTGACCGGCGCCCCGCTCGCGAATGACGCGCACAACCACTTGCTGCAGCTCGGGGTCACCGTGGGTGTCCCCGCAGTGATCGCGCTCTGGGGGTTCTTCGCGTGGGCGTTGCTCGGCCGGCGTGAGGCGGTGCTTTCGTGCCGTCGCGACTCGGACTCGGCGCTGCTGGTCGCCTGCTGGTCGGGTGCCGCGGGGGTGATGGCTGCGCTGATGTTCGGCCTGTCCCAGACCGTCTCGACCGCCATCATGCTCGTCTGTGTCGCGGTTCTGTTGCGGATGCGGACGCGTGAGACGGCTGTGGGCAGCGCGACAGCATACGTTCTGGCGAGCGTCGCGCTCTTGGCAGCGCTCGCGGCGGCCCTCGCAGGCGGCGTGGGGCTCGTTGCCGACGCGGAGATGATGAGGGCCCGCATCGCGGCTCACGAGGGCGGAGAACGCCTCTCACATGCCGAGAGAGCGGTCGAGCTGAACCCGTACAACGCGCGTTACCGCCGGGAGCTCACCGAGGCGAGGAGCGCGAAGGCGCGCTAGGGTCCTGAGGTCCGAGTCCGGTAGCGGGCGGGATCTTCTGCGACGTGGTAGGTGCGTTGCGGGTCGTTCGGTCCGCTGCCAATCTCCACGACCAACCCCTGGTCGACGAGACGGCGCAGCCGGGAGCGCGTGGCGCGGGTTGTGCGCCCCACGGCCTCGGCGATCGCCGAAGTTCCCAGTCCCTCACTTGCTCGCAGTGCGTCGATGATCGAGGCATCGACCGTGTTGGTCGCAGCGGGCGGGGCGATGCGACCGGACTTCAGCGTCACGCGGAAGTGCGTTGCGACCTCCTCGAACAGCGGCGGCTCAAGACCGGCGGCCGCGCAGGCGTCACGGATCTTGGCGAGGCCGGTGCCGAGTTGCTCGATGAGCTCGAGCTCGAGGAGCACGCGGGTGATGACGCGGTTGCGGATTCGTGAGACGCCGCTGATGGCGTCATCGAGACTCAACCCCGGGGGGAGCAGGCCCGGGCTCTCGATCTCGCACCGGTCGGCGTAGACGCTGACGCGGATCGGACTCCCGGGCTGCGAGTAGTCCGCGTGCGCGATGGCGTTCACCAAGGCCTCTCGCAGCGCTATGGCGGGGTACTCGGGCACCTCGATGCGGCGCAGGTCTTCGTACTCGTACGCCAGCGATGTGTTGCGCGCGATGAAGCTCAGCGCATCCTTGAGCGCGAACACCGGGTAGTCTCGGATGGCTGCGCTGTCGATGACATGCGACCTGGTCAAGCCCTTGAATCGAGCAGCCTGGATCCATGCGTCGGGGAAGCGTTCCGTGCGGCCCCGTCCGAACAACAGCATGCCGCCCGTGGTTGGAAGGTCCTCGTGCCCATGTCGTGTGACGATACGCAACGCGCGCAGATCATCGAGACGGCCTGTTCGCTTCCCGCTGAACGCTCGTTGCACGGCCTCGGTGTCGATGTCTGCGACGGTGGCATCAGCGACGGGCGTCTCGTCGAAGCCGACTCCGGTGGCGCTACGCCCCAGTTCCGCGACGAGCGCCTCATCGGCAGCCCGGTTAGTGGAGCCCACGCGGACGTAAGTGCCGTGAGCCCAGCCCTGGGACTTGACGTGGTACGGGCGAGACGGACCGGGGTGAACGTGGAGCGCGATCACGGCTACGTTGCGCCAGCGAGCGATGTCGATCTCCGGCACGATGTGCGGGTGGATGCCGTCTGCCATGATGCTCGCGAGTCGCTCCGCTTGGTCCAACGGGTCGTCTATGCCGCGCACGACCCCGGTCCGGTCTTCGATTCCGAACAGGATCGTGCCTCCGGCGCTGTTGGCGAACGCACAGGCGGTGCGCAAGATCAGCTTGGGCGACGAGAGGTCACGTTTGAATTCGAGCGTCTTGCTTTCAGGACGCTGCATGAGGTGTTCGAGGTCCATACTCGGAAATATACTCGGAAGCACTCGGCAGTCAAGAACTTCCTAGTAATATTCCGAGTACGGTCAACGCGCTTCGGCGGTGATCTCGTTCAACGCCCCACGCAGGCGCGCGAAGCGAGTGTCCGGGTCGAACTCGACGGCTGCGTAGTCGAAGCCCGCGCGGTTCAGCTCCAGCGAGCCGGTGCGGTGGCGCTCGTGCAGAGAGCCGATCGCCCCGACGAGCGCGTCCACGTCGCCGAACGCCACCCGGACGGTGTGGGGCACGTCGTAGGTGTAGATCACGTGGCGGCCGTACATGAGGCCCTCGCACACGGTGCCGCCGATGGCGTCGTGCTCGACCATCCGGACGACAGCACTTGAGCGCGCGTATTCGATTGCGGGGTCGTCGACGCGGCCGAGAAGCGACACGTTCCCGGGGAGGCCCTTCTCGTCCAGCTCTGCGGCGCCGATCACGTTAGCACCCATGACGGCGAACTCCACTTCTGGCAGCGCGCGGGCGGCTTCGAGAATCTGCGGGCCGCCGTAGAAGGCGAACCGTGGACCGCTGCCGGCCGGGAGGTACGTGAGCACCCGGAAGCGTTCGGGCATCGGCGGCGCGGCGGGGGGCGGGGTGAGTGCCATCGTCGGGAACGGCACCGTCGCCGCCTCGACGCCGCACTCGGCGAGCTCTGCGGTCAGGTGCTCGGCACCCGCGATGTGATGCACGCCCGCGAGCGCGGCGCGCGCCTTGTCCGGGAGCGTTCCGTCGCGTACGGAGCGCTGGAGCATCAACACGTCGGTGCCGGTCCAGTAGATCACGACCGGCGCGCCGAAGGGGCAGCGCGGCAGGGCGAGCAGCATGCGGTCGAGTGTGGAGTCCCAGCGGAAAGTCGCTCCGACACGTACGACGAGGTCGGAGCCTCGCAATACCGCCACGAAGCGCGGCACGCTCGCGAGGCCGGCGCCCTGGACCAGCGTGCGGCACGAGAACTCGTCCGGGTAGCGATCTCCCAAGCCGCTCGCCAGCGTCTGGGGCCAGAATCCATCGAGCCCGAGGAACGTGGTTCTCAGGGGACGCCCGATCGCACTTCGTGTCGTGTGCGACCCGCGTGCGCCCGACATCGCGTATCAGCCCTCGTTCGTCGCCACGGCCGAACGCAGCGAGGCGAAGACGGCGGCGAAGTCCGAGGCGCGTGGCACGAGCACCGATGACGCGGGTAGCCCAGTTCTTCGCAGGAACTCGATGGTGTAGTAGACGCCCGCCCCCGCGTAGGAGACGGTCGAGGCGATCGCCGCGCCGTACATGCCGAAGAAGGGGATGAGCGCGAGGTTCAGGGCGAGGTTCACGCCGGTGACAGATGCGGCGACGCCCGGATACAAGCGGCCATGAGCCACGAGGTAGTTCAGGAGCACCGTTCCGAGCCCGTAGACGAGTGTGCCGGGTGCGAGCAGCAGGTAGATCCAGGCGGCGTCAGCGAATCCGCGCGTGTACACGGCTTCGACCAGCGGTCGGATGACGATCGCGAACGCCGCGGTGACCGCGGCCATCACCAGCAGCGTGACTCGCGCGACCTGCGCGGCGGTGGCCGCACCGGTCGCCTCGTCCTTCTGCATGGTGCGGGCGATCAACGGCACGCCGATCGAACTCGGGATGTTCCAGAGCAGCTCGGACAGGGCGACCCCGATCGAGTAAATGCCTACCTGCTCGGAGGTGGCCATCGCACCCAGGACGATCACGTCCTGCCTGCGGTTCAACAGCCCGGCGAGACTCGATACGTGCGCTCTCAGTGAGTAGCCGACCGTCTCACGGATCCGAGCGAGTGAGGGGAGGCGCACCGTTGCCCGCAGGTCCGCGAGGAGCGGCCAAGCCAGCAGCGCCGCCGAGAGAGTGCTGGACACGAGTGAGATGAGCACCGCCGTGCGTACCGACAGCCCGACGGTCGCGAGCGCGATGACCATGAGTGCGACGCCCGCGAGGGCGCCCTCAGCCTGCCGGGCCGCGAGCTTCTCGACGCGACCGGTGGCGGTCAGCATCCCGGCGAGCGCCATGGTCACGAGCGAGACCGGCATGAGCAGCGCGGCGAGCCCCAGTGTGCGGTTGCCGGCGAGTTCGACCGACTTGATGAGGTTGAGTGCCACCACGGCCACCGGAACACCCACCGCGGTGACAGCGGCGATGATGAGCATCGAGTCCGCGAACGATTCACCCACCGTGCGCTTGCGTTGTCCCACGTAGTAGACGGTGGAGTTCGCGATGCCCATGCTGAGTAACGCGACGAGAATGGCGGGCACCTGCAGGAGCAGGGCGAGTTCGCCCTTGCCTGAGGCCCCCAGTGCGCGTGCCGTCATGATGCTCGTCCCGAAACTCGCGGCGAGCCCCACTCCGCGGCTCAGAAGCATCATGAGCGTCCCGCGCCCCATGTGGACGGAGCGGTGAGTGCGGGTGCCCGCATCCGTTCGGGAGGGGCTCATCGCGAGGCCGCCTCGTGAATGACGGCGAGGAACTGCTCGGCCATCGTCTGGGGAGTCACGGGGACCGGCCTCTCGGCGAGGTCCCAATCGAGCGTGCGGCCATCTCCGCAGGCGGCGTCGAAGTAGCGCCTGACGTGCGCGTCGAGGGTCTCGGGGGTGTCGTTCGCATCTATACCGGGGAGACCGTCGACGAGGCGGCGCATCTCGCTGTCCGCAGACGAGTCTATGAAGAGGATCGTCTTGCCCGCCGCGAGGTACTGGAAGGTCTTGAGCGGGATGCTCCAGACGTCGGCGGGCCACGTGGGCACGAGCGCGACGTCGACGGTCGAGAGCGCCGCGGGCAGGTCGTCCATGGGTACTCGGCCGTGGTAGGTCAGGACTCCGTCGGTACCGGTCGCGCGGGCGTCCGCGAGGAGCTGCTCGTCGATCTCGCCCCACATGTCGACACGCACCCGCGCGAGGTCGATGTCACCAGCGTCGGCGAGACGGCGCAGCGACTCGAGGAGCGGGCGCAGGGTGCGCCGCCCACCCATCCAGACGCCCGTGTGACCGAAGCGGAGCATACCGTCCGGAACGCGCTTGGCGGCTTTCCACGGCGCGGGGTCGACTCCGGTGTGTACGAGGCGAACCTCAGTGCCCGGGCGCACCCGCCGGAGGGTGCGCGTCAGCTCGGCCTGCAGGTGTCCCGTCACCGTGGTCACGGCGTCGGCCGAGCGCATGATGCGGCGCTCGGTCCCGCGGTCGACCAGGCGGCGGAGCGGGCCGAGGCCGTACTGCGCATTACCGGTCCACAGGTCGCGGAAGTCGACCACGAGCGGGGCACTGGCCGCGGCCGCGACCGCTCGGCCGACCACGAGCGCCGTGACCGGCATCATCGACGCGATCACAGCGTCCGCGCCGGAGATCTCGGGAGGCGCGGTCGAGAGCCAGCCGCGCACCGCGGGAATCCAGCCGCGGTACTTGTCGGGGTAGAGGAACGCAGCCTCGTAGGCGCGGGCGGCGAAGCGGACGAGTCGCTCGAGCATGACGCCGCGTGAGCGGGCCGCCGACGCGAGGTTCGCCTCGGCATCCAGGTTGACGACGCTCTTCGCGCGCCCGCCGACCGAGACGTACGGGGCGCTCACGACGGTGTAGCGATCGTCCGAGCAGTCCGCCTCGGACGTCAGGTAGACGACCTCGTGTCCCGCGGCCACGAGCCCCTCGGCGAGGCTGCGCATGCGCTGCATGCGCGTGAACTCGTGGACGACGAGTACGATTCGCACGCCGTTTCAGTCCCCGTTGACGATCGCGAGCGCAGCGGCGCGCAACTCCTCGGTCGCGCCGGCGCGAGCCGCCTCCACGAGCGCCGTGACGCGATTCTCGAAGTCGGCGGGCAGCAGCGGCAACGCGTTGAGGCGCAGGATCTTCTCGCGACCGGTCTCGACGAGGTCCTCGGTCTCGGTGTTGAGGATCTCGTGCAGCTTCTCGGCGGGGCGAAGGCCGACGATCTCGATGTCGGCGGGGATGCCCGAGAGCGCGATCATCTTTCGGGCCAGGTCGACGATCCTCACTGGCTCGCCCATCTCGAGGATGAACAGGTCGCCGCCGTCGCTGATGGCCTGGGCCTGCAGGACGAGGCGGGCGGCCTCGGGGATGGTCATGAAGTAGCGCGTGACCTCCTCGTGGGTGACGAGGATGGGGCCGCCGCGCTTGAGCTGCTCCTGGAAGAGCGGGATGACGCTGCCGCGGCTGCCGAGCACGTTGCCGAAGCGGACGGCGACGGCGTTGAGTCCGCCGCGCGTGCATGCGTCGAGCATGAGGCGCTCGGCGACGGCCTTCGTGATACCCATGACGCTCTGCGGCGCGACGGCCTTGTCGGTGGAGATGAGCACGAAGCGCTCGGTGCCATGGCGTTCGCACGCCTCGATGATGTTGCGGGTGCCGCCGACGTTGGTCTTCACGGCCTCGTCGGGCTCGATCTCCATGAGCGGTACGTGCTTGTAGGCAGCCGCGTGGAGCAGGATGTCGGGCTTCTCGGCGGAGAAGACGGCCTCGACCTTGCGCGGGTCGCGGATGTCGCAGATGCGCATGACGCTCGTGCCGGGAGCCATCTGCTCGAGCTCGAGCCAGAGTTCGTAGAGCCGGCTCTCGTCGACCTCGATCAGGACGAGCCGCGCCGGTGCGAGCGGCAGGATCTGGCGACACAGCTCCGAGCCGATCGAGCCGGCGGCGCCGGTGACGGCGACGACGCGGCCGGCGATGGTCTCGGCGACCTGGTGCACGTCGATGGGGGCGGGCTCTCGGCCGAGCAGGTCCTCGACCTCGACTTTGCGCAGGTCGGACAGGGATACGGCGCCCTTGTCGATGACGAGGCGAGGCATGACACGCGTCTTCACGCCGGCGTCGGCGGCCATGTTCAGGACCTCGCGGATGCGTTCCGGCGTGGCGCTGGGAAGTGCCACGAGGACCTCTTCGACGTCGAGCCGCAGCGCCTGCTCCGCGAGGTCATCGGTCGTACCGACCACCGGCACGCCGCGGATGGTGCGGCCGTGCACATCGCAGTCGTCGTCGATGAAGCCGACCGGATTGAGGCCCAGGTCGGGCTGGTTCTCGATGTCGCGGAGCAGCAGCGAACCCGCGTCGCCCGCGCCCACGATGAGCACGCGCCGGCCGCTCGGGACTCGGCTGGAGCCGAGGTAGGCGAGGATGCGCACGCTCAACCGGACTCCCGCGGCACCCAGAAGTGTCAGCAGCCACTGGACGAGAAGGACGCCGACGGGGACGAGTCGCAGTCCCTCGGGGGTGCGGTAGAAGAAGTCGCCGGTCAGGATCACGGCGGCGCCGATGAGAGAGGCACCCACCAGCTTCAGCACGGTGTCGACGCCGACATAGCGCAGTACCTGGCGATAGAGGCCGAAGGAGGCGAAGAGCACGATGTAGACGAAGGCGCCGCCCAGGATCATCCACGGTACCCAGTGTGCGTACGCCGCAGGTGGGAAGCCCTCGAAGCGCACGTAGTAACCGGCGACGGTGGCCAGGGCGACTATGGCGAGGTCGAGGCAGACAAGCGCCGCCGAGGCGAGCTTCCCGCGGAGCCGCATGGCCTGACGCAAGGACTGTGGGGCGTCGCTCACAGGTGACCCTTTCTGCTGCGGAGCCGCTCGACGAAGAGCTGGAACTCGTCGGACTTCGAGGACTCCTCGGCGTCCGCGAGTGCGCGGGCGAGCCCGTCCTCGTCCCACATGCCGCGGCGAGTGAACTCTCGGCGCAGTCCGGCGAGGAGCATCCTCGGAATCGGTCCACATCCGGATGAGGAGCCGAGCGTGCACAGGACCTGTGCGACAAGCGGCCGGTGGACGAACAGGCCGGGCCGCGTGAGGATCAGGACGGGCCACGCTCGGTTGAGGACGTGGCGAAGGTGTCCGGTGTGCGCCAGCGCGAGCAGCACCCTCACGCGCGTCAGCGTCACGCCGGCGTTGACCTCCTCGGTGAGATTGCTCGTCTGACCGGGGTGGATGCGATAGAAGACGCCCGTCTCGTGCGTGGAGCGGAACCGGGCGCCCAAGGCCGTGAGGCGCAGCCACATGTCGCTGTCTTGGTCGATGTTGCGAAGCGTCGGGTCGAACGAGCCGCACTGTTCGAGCGTCTCGCGCCTGATCATCACAGAGGAGCCGTTGATCGGGTTCGCGAAGTTGAGAGAGAGCAGGCGCCACGTGGGACGCGTCAGGTAGGTGTCATCGGAAGCGCGATACTTCCGGTTGCCCCAGTGGTGCTCGGCCAGGGTCGCCGTCTCCGGCGTCGGGCCGATGCGGGAGTGTGTGTCGAAGGTCAGGTCCGCGCCTGCCTGCATCGTGGCGACCTGGTTCGCGGTCTTCTCCGGAAGGACGTAGGCGTCGTCGGCGCTGAGCCAGCAGACGAAGTCTCCCGCGGCGAGGTCGAAGCCGGTGCGCAGGGCGGCGGCACCTCCGCGGTTCACGTCGTGATGCTCGACGCGGACGGTGAAGTCGGGTTCGGCGACCTCGGCCGCCACGCGTTCCGCGATCTCGCCGGTGCGGTCGGGCGAGCAGTCCTCGACGACGATGGAGCTCA
>JADDYB010000458.1_pt1 | contig 12996 bp, 17 predicted proteins | sample 8641941 | NCBI WGS metagenome assembly JADDYB01 (sample SAMN16275377, study PRJNA637457) | freshwater sediment metagenome | isolation source: Lake Kineret sediment | place: Israel: Lake Kineret | collected 2013
ACCGAGCAGGGGCGCGTGAAGCACGCCGCGACCGCTGCCCATCACGTCCGGCGAGCCGCCCATGAAGACCTCATCCACCTCCGCCAGGCGCTCCGCCTCTTTTACCGCTACGAGCTCCTGCAATGCCTGGAAATGCCCCGGATGCGGGATTTTCAACCGCGCCATGGTCCTGGTTAAGGATAGCGGTCAGACCTTAAAATTCTTGCTGCCGCCGTCGGACTCCGCGAGTGCGCAGCGGAATGAATGAGGATCCAGAAAAAGGTGAAGAAAAAAAAAGAAAAAAAAGAAAAAAGGGGGGAGGTAAAAAGGTACCCCCTTACTCTTTACTTTACGCCGTCATTTTGAGTGCTGGATGCGGCTCGACTGCCTCGATGCCGTGCTCGGCCTTTGCCGCCTCGGCCATCATCATGTTCACCATGCCGACGAGCGGGAAGACCTTCGGTGCATTCTCGATTGGGCCGTAGAGCACAAAGTCATGACCCGCTATGATCGGGATGATGTTCGAGGCGACGTCGCAGATCGTGAAGACGTCCGCGCCGAGTCCTTCCCAGCCCTTCGGCCCCTTCGTCGCATGCGTCTTCCGGAATGCCTTCAGCCAGGTCCACGCAGAGGGTGCATTGTGGATACCCAGGCCCACCGGGAGACCGAACTTCGACTTGACCGCGAAGCCGGCCGCGACGGACATGCCCGCACCAGCGCCGATGGGCAAGGTCGCGGCATCGATGAGCGGCTTCGTGAGCCCCAGGTCACGCGCGAGGTAGACCAGGCCCTTATCCATGGTGCCCGCGCCCGTCTCCAGCAGGTCGATCTTCCCCGCGACTGCTGCATCCTTCGGATTGAATGCCAGGACGATCGAGGCTTCGACCTTGGTATGCTTGAGCGCCGCAAGCTCCCCTTCCGTGCACGAGATGTTCAACGAGTTGTAGATCGCGCGCTGTGACAGCCCCACTTCATCGACATACTTGAGTCCCGCAACCTTTGCTTCTGGCACTGTCGAGTCGATCAGGAACGGAACGTTGCTCACCTTGGTACAGAAGTCAATCTCCTTCTCCATCGCCTCCGGCGATTCTGAGAAGATCTGCATCACGCAGGGATTGCCCGTGAGATCCGAGAACTCCTCCTGCTTCTTCAGGACCGTTTCCGCGCCTTTCTTGTCAAAGATCCCCTTGTCTGCATCCTCAACGAGATAATGCTTCGCGTAGAATATCGTGCCGCACAGTACCGTTGCATGCTCCCCTGGCTGGCCGCCTATCTTCATGCCCGCTATGTCGAATGTCTTCTGTTCCTTATCAAAGAGAAACATCTTTCTTTCCTCCTTTTTCCTCTACATCAGGAAAATGATGTACGTCACCATTCCCAACAACACGCCGTACAAGAGCCCCATCGTAAACCCTATCTTCTCGCCCTGTCGCTGCCAGAGCTCGCCGGCAACGAATTCCACTCGGAAGTCCATGTCACTGATCCGATCTTGCAGTTTCCTGAAATCCGCCGATGACGCGGTTGCTACAGGAACGGCTAACTCCTGTATCTCCTTCTCGAGTTCTTTCGCTTCTCCCATTTTTTTTCTCGCCTCTTTTCCTTGTGCTTATAACAGTAGTTTCAACCCGAGTGTAAGGAAACTCAGGAATATGCCGATCGCCAGTCCTTTGATGAAGCCGACCCACATCCCCGCTGCAAACCGGTTATCACGACCGATCATCGTGATGAAGTGTCTGAGATCCTCTATTCGAGCCGTTAAGACTGCGGTTTCCGCGGTATTTTGAACTACTTTCTGCGGTGCCATGTTAGATCACCTCCAAGATGAGTGGCAGTAAGAAGATAAACGCGCTTACCAGCCCTGCGATGAGCCCGATGAGCCCGTTCCTCGAGAGCCCGGAGGTCAACTTCTGATCTCGCGCGATCAGCGTAGCTTTGTAGGATATTTGCTGTGCGGCTCTATCCACGATACCCATTGCCGGTGATGCGGGCATGCCCAAGGGCATTTCCAGGGCAGCCCCGACCGCCTCTTCCGCACCGCCGATCCGAATGATCATGGGGTCTTCGGGGAACGCGCCGGGATCTTTTGCCTGCAGCTCCTTTACCTTCGCATTCAGCTGGCCGTAGTCCTCCACGCCCGTCATGTCAATCACTTCGACGATCTGCGTCCGGAATCGCTCGACCGCTGCGACTGGCAGGTTCTCGATGAAGGGGATTGCACCCCGGGTGCCGATGACCTTCTTTGTGCCGGGATCGACCCCATTCTTGTGGAGTGCGAGGAGTGATTCACTACTCAAATGCCCGGGCACCTCCGCACCCGCGGAGATCATAAACCGGATGTTCGGGTTGGAGATGATGTTCGCCATGATCTTCTCCAGACCGATGTTCTCGGTTTTATCCGGCCCCTGCATCGCCACGCCCTTCAGGTGCTCCATGTGGAAATACGACCCGTTGGACGAGATCACCACACAGCTCTGCGGATCGCCCACCTCATAGTCACCGGTAATGAACGGCCAGCCCTCTGGAACTGGTTTCTTCTCCGCCATCTTATGCTCCTCCCATTGCCAGGAATATGAGTGCGACTGCTAAGATGCCAAAGGCCACGCCGAGGAAGAAGAAGGTGGTGAACCCTGCCTTGGAGATCATCCCCTCTCGGTTCGGCTGGGCAGTCTTGAAACTGGTCGTTGGATCGAGGACATTCACCAGCTCTTCCACTGCAGTGTCCAGCTCATTCAGCTTCTCCTCGATCGGCGCAAGGGTCACCACGTAGAAGCCGGGACGGGCCTCTCCTACCCGTAACGAGGTCGGATCCAGCACCACGCCAAATTTCTCATTGACTACTATCATCTTGTCTCTTCTCTTGCCTCCTTAATCTATCGTCTTGATCAGCCCTGTGCCCACCGTGGCGTAGCACTCCTTCATGCACGCCGTGATGTAGCGCCGGTAGAAGTAGACCCAATCAACCAGCCCGAAGACGATGAGCAATAGCGGATCCCAGATGCCCCACGGCGAGGTGCCGAGCACGAGCATGGTAAAGCCGAGGATAACGCAGATCAAGCCTGAAATCTCCATCGATACCATCAGTGTTCGCTCTCTTCGCTCATCCGGCCCGAGACAGGCATTGTACGCATGGAACATCCCATGACACGAGAGGATGAACATGAAGGCGATAACACCCGTATCCATCGTCCAGGTGACTACCTCATTGAAATCGAGCGAGCCCGTGATGATGGACATTTCGATCAGCATCACCAGCGACCCGGCCAACCCCAATTCGGCCATTGCTCGTTCCAGTCGTGGGATCTTCATCGCGATCCACCTCTCCTTGTTCGAGAAGTAGCCGGAGACGTAGCCAATAACGCCCATGACGACGACGCCCAGTAATACCGCGGGATAGACACCGCCGAACAGCGCGGTACTCCCTATGCTGGCGACCGTGAGCCCCATCAACGCGCCGACGATACCGTACCCGATACCGAGCAAGCCGATCGATGGCACGCCCGTCCCCAGGCCATACTTCGAGGTCTTGCGAACTGAATCCGCGCCCCAGACCAGGCATAAGAGCATGCCGAGCCCTTTCACCACTGCCGGCAAGCCCGTGAAGATCGCGATGATCGCTGCGAGTACACCCGCGATGAGCGCTAACTCGTTCTCTTTAAAGGGGAAGGTGAACGAGAGCGTCTTCTTCTTCGGTGCTGCTTCCTCTGGTTTTGCTTCTGCTGCCATCTTACAGCCCTCCTAACGCTATGGTTGCTGCCAGGACTACCAGGCCGCATAAGAACGAGACCACGATCGACGGGATCAGCTCGTTCGGCAATTTCTTGAACTTCGGATCCTGGAAGCCCTCAATCGTTCCCCGGATGTTGTAGGATGCAAGTATCGCATTAGCAACGAAGATGGAGAGCGCGACGATCACTGCCGTGCCGTAGGAGAAGTTCCCGTAGTAGAGCAACGTGAAGTAGATCAGTGCGCCGCCGAATCCACCAGTGAACCCGCCGAGTATCCCTGAGATGAAGACGACGTCGGGGACGCCGTGGCCGTCTGTTTGCGGCGTCTTGTAGGCTGTCTGTGGTGCCTTCGTGATCGGATCCACTGCCACTCTGCCTGATACCGGAAGCACGCCGCAGCCAAAGGCGTAGAGGATGTTCGCCAAGAACATCACGACCTCCATCATGATCGTCGCCCCGACCGCACCCGAGATCGTGATCAGCAGGATATTACTGGTGAACGACGATACTGTAGCCGCGGTAAACAAGCCGGTCACGACCGCTCCGAGCAAAATCTGAGCAGTTCCCGTTGCAATCCCGGTAGCCGTGCCCATTGCCGCGGGTGCACCGCCGACCGGGCACAGATGCGCTGCGATACTGCCGAGGGCGCCGCCGATGACGACATAGCCCACAATCAAAAACATTGCTGGTTCTAGTTGCATACTCTCACACTCCTACAAACGGTCCACACTTCGCCCGTATCCACTTCACGAAGATCATGTTCCCCACGAGAAGCGCTGCGATGATGAGGAAGCCTAGGACGATACCCCAGACCGCTGACATGTCTCCCACCGGTGAGGACCAATGCACCGACGGGACAAAAGGCAGATCTGCCGGTAAGACGGGTAAAAAGCCGCCAAGCAGCATCCCCATGAGCGTTCGCCAGTTCTCAAAGAGGATGATGGTCCCGAAGGTCAGCCCGGTACATGGCCCCCCGAATTTCGCGCAGAACCCCGCGATGTCCTTCTGTGTCCGAATCCCGCAGTCTGCGTATCGCGTAATCCGCCCGTGGTACACGACCCGCTTTCCTTCGCCGAATGGCCTGTCCTGGAATTCGCGCTCTGTGCCATAGTGCACGTCTCCCGTTGAGGATCCAATCGACCCGACGGTGATCCCCCAGATAAACGCGAGCAAGGGAAGCGCGAACGGGTGGTTCAACCGAGGATCCCCGGAGAGAGTCCCGATGTTGCTCTGGATATATGCAATGCTGGTGATGCAGAAGGTTGTCATGAACCCGTGCGTCGCGATGGGGAGTAGATGGCCGTAAAGCACGTCGAGAAAGATTGGCTGCTGAAACCGTTTCTGTGCCGAAATCCTGCCGCAATGCGCGGTCGTCGCGAAGATCATGTGGATCAAGGCCGACGCGCCGACACCGAGTGGTATCGCCACGACCGCGGCCTTCCATCTCGCATCCGGAACCATAGGCTCAAGCCACTGTAACGTGATCCAGATGATCATGCCGGCACTACCACTGTACAACGCGTTCGACAACGGCTCACCGGAGATCGCTTTGTTGAAGAACCGGTGTATGTAGCCCACCTGAGGTGCCAGTTGCACTTGCGAGTTCGGATTGCTCTGAGACCCTATATCTGACTCGATATCCTCGAAATTGCACGCAATGTATGCCAGGAACGCTATCACTAACATCCACGCAATGTACAACACTACTTGTAGCATGAGGGAGAGATAGAGTGAGTTGCCTTAAAAAGGTTTCGCTTTTTTCCCGGCCGCCGAGCTGCGGAGCCAGCATGGCCCGCGCAGATAAAGCTTCCTTTTTATGTTACACGTATTACCCAACCAGCTTAGCACATACCTCGGTGAGAAGGCGGCTGATTTTATTAAAACCTGGGTGGTTATACAATACGTACGGGAGATCACCACATGGGCCTCTTCAGGAGGAAGCAGCAGCCAAAAATCCTCGTTTCCGGAAAGATCTGTTATGCCAATTTGGTCACACGCTTGCGTCGCGCCAGCGGCGAGAGGTTGGTTCCCCGGCTCTTTATCGTCGCCAGTGTCGAGCTGGGTAACAGCACGACCAAAGCGATCCTGACCGCAACGGACCTGAAAAGTGGCAGGACGTACATCCTCGACAAGGTCGTCCGGATGACGCGGGAAGCGCTCTCCAGTCAGGACGTCTTCTGCCACACGATCAGCCTGGTGGATCTCTCAGAGGAGTCCATCGCGCGACTGGTGAAAGAGACGCTCCTGTTGTGCACGCGAGCCGCGGGCATCACGATCGATGATCTGCACTTCGTGGTCCGGTCCACGGGCGTGACTGCGTGTTTCTCCACAATCCCGGAGGTTGAAGGGGTGATCAAAGCGCTGGCAAAGGGCTGCCTCATGGCCGGCGTGCCGCCCCGGAAGATGATCTCGCCCATGGCGGTGGAGAATATCACGCCCGAGTTACAACCCTACTCCCGCATGGAGAGGACGTACTTCGACGGCGCGGTTACCGGAAACATCCCCCCGGCTGGCGAATCGATCGTCGGGAACGAGATGGAAGGTGAGCTGGTCACTGCGGGGCTCAAGGAGGCGGCGAAGTGGCTGGCGGTGGATTACCGCAACCCCGTCCTCTCGCTCGATTTCGGCACCACGCTCGCCGGCCGGATCACCGATGACGGGCTGCCCTATGCGCGCGTGATCGGGAGTTTCTGCGGGTTAGCTGGTGCGATCCCCGATGCGCTCGTCTCAAAGATCGTGGCCGTGCCGTACCCGTCAGTGCTCGATCTGGAGGTGCTGACGGCCCGGCGGGTGAAGCAGCAGGTGGTTCAGGACTACGCCGCGGAGATCCTCGATCAGCTCTGGATCGAGAAGGTAAAGCAGGGCAGAACCCGTGTGGGCGGCGTGCCCGTGAACGTGGAGGCTGCGGATCGGAATAACGTCCTCCTGATCGGCGTGGATGCCGGTGATAACCTCTCGCACCTTCCCCAGCTCGCGGCGATTGGCGCGGAGCTCGTGAAGGACGTGGGTAAGCAGTACCTCATCCCGGTGATCGACGAGGTTAGTGCCTCGCTGGTGGAGAAGGTAACAGGCATCGCGAAAGAGGAGGGAGTGCTGATGCCTGCTACCAAGTTCGGGATCACGGGTAGGGCCGGTATCACGGGCAGAAAGCCGGAACTCATGCTGGCGAAATTGAGTGCGCTCCTCGGGCGGCGGATGGATACCGAGGTGATCTTCGCGGACGACGCGCTGGCGCGAGGCGCAGCTGTTCTCGGCCGCTGCATGCACCAGTTCGGAACCGTCGGCAATCCAATAGGCGGCTCACAGGGGCACGGGTGTATCTACAGCCAGCGCGTCAAGCTGCAGCAGAAGTGAGCCGGCAAGCGGAGCTAGCTAGCTAAGCTATAATATAGTACAATCGCTATTAGGTGGTAGAGCGAACTACCGAAGGCAGGAGTGGTGCGATGGAGGTGAAAGTGGAAGGCGGCGATGAGTTTGCCAATGAGTCCTACGCGCTCATCTGTCAGAATATCTTCCGTGATCTGGGCGTGCGCACCAGCATCGAGGATGTTTATCTCTTTATCGAGCCACGAGAGCATGTCTTTATCCTCTCGGTCCGGATCGGCCGTGTGGCGAGCCCGGTAAAGGTGGGCGATATCACCCAGCTCGAGCCCGAGCGGATAAAGATCTTGGATGAACGCTATGCCCCCAAGTTGCTCGCCCTGCTCTGGGAGCGGTATGGAGGCCGCGCGCAGCAAACGGGCCGCATGGAGATCGGGCTGCAGCTGGCTGAGAAGGAGCAGGCGGCGCTGAAGGCTCTGATCGTTTACGATCCGCGCGATGATCTCGTCACGCGGCTCCTGGACGGAATGGACCGGATCTTACCGGAGGGCGCTCGTGTCCGGTGTTCGATCACCTTGCCGCAGCGTATCACCCTCATCGCCTCGGAGAATGCGATCAGCGATGCGTGGAAGAAGCGAGCTGAAGAGTTGATCCGGAGCGTGAGCGCAGATGTATAAGATCATGATGTTCGAAGGTGGCGTGTACAAGTTCAACGAGTTGAAGGAGTTGATTGCGGATATCGGTGGGTTCATACTGCAGGAATCGGTCATGCAGACCGAGACGCTCATGCACCTCGCCTTCCCGGAGGAGGAGGAACGGGTCATCCGAGATAAGATCAAGGAATTAGGCGGCAAATTCAAGGAGCTCCCCCTCGCGGGCACGGAGCTCATGATCGTCACACCGTCGATGGGTAAGCACCACGCGGTTGATCCGATCTGTGATATCTCCGAATACCTGCGCCGTAAAGGAGCTATCACCAATATGCTAGGGCTGGCGCGGGGCGTGGGCAAGCGGATTGCTCAGATCACCGTGGAGGAGAAGCTAATCCTGGAGGAGTTCGATGCCGCGATCTTTGTCTTCGGCAATCTAAAAGAGTGCATAGCGGAGAAAGTGCGGCTCTGCGCGGAGATCGACCTGCCGCTCGTCATCGCCGGGGGGCCTCCCGACCTGGAGCTGGCGCATTATGTAGGCGGGATGGGGAGACTTACCGATCGGATGAGGCGCAAAGCTGAGTTTGATACGCTCGAGCGCATGGCTGCGGAGTTGGAGCTGGTGATTAACGAGCGCCGGCATGAGCTCGATGAGGATCCGCTCGCCGTGTCGCCGCTCTTCCTCAAGGAACTCATAGAAATGGTCATTCCACCCGTGCCTGGCGAGGAGTTGCCGATCATTATCCAGTTGAACGGCTTGCGCATGAACCTGACAGGCGATGATATCGCACAGATACGGGAGATACCCGTTGGCACGAAGAAGCTGGCGGACATCTGTGAGATCAGGCCGTCGCTGTACAAAGGGTTTATCCTGAAGATCCGGAGCGAGGCGGAGACGGGCAGCGTATTTTGAGCGAGCCCGGAGACCCCTGGTTTTCCACTGGAGCTGGGGATCTCAACCGGTACTCGTCAGGGTATGGTCTCGAGGAACTGCTCCAGCGCGGTGTATGCGACATTTCCCACCACAATGACATCAGCATACTGTTTCATCTCGAGCGCAGTAGCCCGTGAGACTATGCCGCCACCGTAGAACAACGTCGCGTCCGTAATAGCCGCGCTGACCTGCTGGACGACCGCAGGATCACCGTAGACGCCGCTGTACTCAAGGTAGACGATAGGTATATGCAGGTACTTATCCGCATAGTCCACGTAGGCGCAGACTTCATCAGTTGTTATACTGGTAGTTGCCTTCGTCACCTGTGCCACGGCCGACCGGGGGTTCAGGACGATATATGCTTCTGGAACCACCATGTCCCAATCTATCCCACCTTTCAAGATCCAATCCTTGTGCTTACCCACCACCCACTGCAGGTCTCCCGCATTGAGCACGAGGGGTACGAAGATATAGTCGATCCCCTCAGAGACGATCGCCTCCGGTGTGGCAGGCTCCAAAATCTTAGGGATATCGTACACACTGAGCGCATCGATGAGCAAGGCGACCTTGCCACTCGTGATGTTCTGAGTCCCCGAGATCATCACCGCATCAGTTCCGCTCTGCACGATGGTCTCAATCTTCGAGAGTGAATTCGCTCTATCAGGATCCAGCTTGGTGATATGTTTCCAGGATCGCCAGGGTTGTTCGCTCACCACAACCACATTCTCTCTCGTCGCCCTCAACCGGAAATAGTCAGCGCATCTTATAGAGCAGCTCGTTTATCTGCTCCCCGTGATAGCCAAGGTCCCCACCTTGCTGGTAGCTGCGCTTCTTCCCCCGGAGCCCTTTGCGCGGCGGATGGAGGCGTAATAGTGGCTTGATGCGATACTGCTCCAAAGCCTTAAGGCTCACGGAACCAGCCACCATAGCCCGTGCGAGCTCTGGCAACGAGCCGTACGGCGTCTGCGTTCGCACGTACTCCTCGGTTAACCGATGGCCCCCTGACAATCTGCCACGCGTCTTAAGCAACGTTGCCAGCATCTCCTCGGTAATGGGTCCCCAGGCAACGTAATCCTTCACCTTCGCGAGCATCCCGTGGGTGTACTCATTCTCCTCCAGTAACGTGCAGTGGTTCACCCGATGTAACCTGAGCAGTGCCAAGGCAAACCGTATATCCGGGCTGACATTCACTGTTCCTCGCATGCGAACAATAGCAAACATTGCCTATGGTCTCTCCACGGTCTTCATCATGGTGGTGCGGCGAAGCGCATCGTAGGTAGCGAAGGCAAAGTTGAAGGTCGTCCGAGTTTGCCCCTGCGTTTTGGCCCACACATCGTGCACGCCGGCAAATTCCAGGACGCGTTTCGGCACATCACCCGCCGCCAGGCCAATGCCCTTTGGTGCGGGTTTGAGTGTTATCTGCACACTGCCCGACTTCCCGGTTATCTTGTACGGTATAGAATGCCGCTCACCACAGTCGCACTCCCAGGATCCACAGCCTCGCTGTATACTGGTTAGGTGCACTTTAGCATCCGAGACGGCCTTCACAATTCCATTGCGCACCAGCTTGTCCTTACCCAGACCTATACCTATGTAGCCATCCCTATTGCCAACGATGGCGCACACCCTGAACTTCACTCGCCGGCCCGAGTCGGTCATTCGCTGCACTAGGTTAATATCCAGAACCTCCTCGCTCAGCTCAGGGAGCAGTGCATCAACAATTTGATACTCCTTTAGTGGGTACTTCGATTTCAGAGCCTCATCGAAGGTCTTAATCACGCCCGTCTGGACGAGCTCACCTAAGCGCGTCTTGGGCTCCCAAGCAAACTCCCTTGGCTCCTCCCGGTATTCTCCTCTCGTGCTCATTTTGGTAGTCATGGCTTTCTAATTCGCGTGCGCAGCTCGCAGCTCTCCTAGTAGCTTGTCCCTAACAGTCTTCACAATCTCAGTATAAGAAGGATCACGATTAAAGGTTGCTATACTCGCGCCCAGCGCGCGCTCGCCATCAGGAAGCACTTCAGGATCATGCGGTATAGCGACACCACTTTCGAGCGCCCCGCGGAGCGCAGCATAGATGATCCCCCTAGCCACCTGTCTCTGCAGCCCTTTATCAAGAATCAGCTCTTCAAATCCCGCTTCCTTCGCGCGCGTGCCGAAGAGCAGGCCGGTTAAATATGCTGCAGGCACATTGGCCAACCCGCCCGAGTACCCTAAGCTTGACAACTCTGAGGAGTTGGCCGCGACATGTGTTCGATCTCCCTCTTTCTCTGCTGTGATGAGTTGAAGCTTGATGTATCGGTTGCTCTTCCGCACCACCATTCTGGGCTTGCGGCTAATTATCAGCCTCAGGCGTCGATGATAATCCGTTTTCCCCTCCCGGCGTCGTCTGAATGGTACGCGATAGGTAGGTCCTCTTGCTCTTGCCATTTAGCGCTCACCCTCCTGCTGGCGAGAACTCCAAGTAGTTACGATATCGTTGAGGTGCGCGATAGAGCGGAACTCGCCACCTTTCGCCTTGCCATAGAGCTTGCGATACGTAGTTCGGTCCACCACTCCCTCCTCGCGGAGCTCGTGCAAGCGACGTCGTAAGGCTCGGATCTTGATAATCCACCGGCGTTTCCTACTCGCTCGAGCGCCTTTTGTCCCTTTCCGCGAGCCGTGCCCGCGCCGCCGCCCCAGCGCTTTCTGGCGTGCGATGAACCGAGCGCGTCCTTTACTCACCCCGAGCACCTGGTGCGCGGCAATAACGCCATCATCGATTAAGCCTCGTATGTCCTCGCGGGTGATAGCCTCTGCAACTTTCTCAGAGGCCTCGGGGTCGATCCATACGCGCCCCCTGCCCACCTTCAGGACCGCTGCTGCTATCCTCTTCTGCTTCGCCAGGTTTACCATCGCTCCTTATCCTAACAGCATCCTCCTACATAAATAGTAATTAGCCAGGCTGGAAGAAGGTATCAAACCCATTGATGACCACCCCCCTTCTAGGCTTAGGATAACAGAAAGCCTCCGTCAGCGCTTCGCCCAAGCTCTGAAACGCTGGTATCTGCCAGCGTGCGAGATCTTCAGGCGCGAGCTCGCTGACAATCGATAGGTTGAGCTGGTGCATCACCCTGCGGAGGTAATAAGCCTTATGGCCGCCCAGTTCGAAATTTCTCTGGATGGCCTCAGCGACTGCTGAGAACGAAGGATAGCGATCCATCCAGGCTTCAAAGATGGGATCGCCTATCCCGTCTCGGCATTCGGCAACCAAGATCAATGAACCTCCGGGGACGACCGCATGATAGCAGTTCTCAACAGCCTTGAGAGCTTGAAAGAGATTCCTATCTCTCGGGAATCCACCGGCGCTTACCACCAGGAGATCGTATACGGCTCGAACGGGTCTACAGAGCAGGACCTGTGCGCGGGCAACCCCAGCGGCGAATACCGGGCCAAGCGCACCAGCATATGCCGCGACTATGGTGCCCGACGGCGCGGAGAGGCAATTGAGCACGAAAGCCGGAGGGGCAACCGAGGCAGCTTCGAGCATATCGAGGTGCACCGGGTTCTGATGCAGGTGTGCCGTGCGTGCCTGGGGATGGACCAGCAGTGCATGATTCCGCTGTATCGTCTCACGGCCAGCGATGCCGGGCAGGATGCTCTTCCGCCCGCCGCCGAACCCGGCATAGTAATGGAGTGTGATATCGCCCGTCAAAATCTTCACATCGGCGTGGAGATACGTGGGGTTTACCCAGAGCGGCGTACCCCGTGTGGTCGTGCCCACAAACTCCAGATCTGAGGCCTCGCAGTCATGTATGACGAGACGAATCCGCCCGTAGTGGTGGCCGAGCATGCGCTTCAGATCACCTTCGGGCGGCTGCTTGTGGGTGCCACAGGCAACGAGAACTGTGATACGATCGGCGTGAGTCTCGCCGAGCTCTTCGATGAGCGCATCCAACATCAGCTCGGTCGGTGCCGCGCGGGTGTGATCATCCACAACTACCACGATCGAAGCGTCAGGTTTACTCGCGATCAGGTCTCGGAGCCTCTTTGTCCCTAGAGGATTGCGGACCGCATGACGGAGCAGAGCTCGAGCATCGGTTTTCTCTCCAAAGGAGCCGCCTTTACCCTCACCATCAAGAATTTCAGCATTGAGCTCTAGCTCGATGCGTTCCGAGCCATAGGGCAGTCGAAGCAATGTCACGTCCAAGCACCTACCTGCAGTAGATACGAGAACCTTGCGGCTAATCAATCTTCAGCCACCTAACCAGGGCTGTAGCTCGCTGAGTTACGTGAAATGCAATCTCCACCAGAAATGGGGGCGTCCCCGTGTATCCTGGTATCATTGCCGCAGGTATGACGGAGCCAGCCGCGAGACTCAAACGAGCGGTCTCGGCTGCCGATCCTCCGG
>JADDYB010000459.1_pt1 | contig 12927 bp, 11 predicted proteins | sample 8641941 | NCBI WGS metagenome assembly JADDYB01 (sample SAMN16275377, study PRJNA637457) | freshwater sediment metagenome | isolation source: Lake Kineret sediment | place: Israel: Lake Kineret | collected 2013
CATTTATTACAAAATAAGACAATAGACATCTAGTAACTACCAGATTAATGTATAATCCCAAGAAAAAGGATTTCAACCAACCCACTCACAGAAAGCCTCCACCACCATAAGATTTGACAACCCCCCTCTTCGAATTATCAAATACATTAAATGTCAATGAATCCTCGCAAAATGCCACCCAATAAAGAAACAAGTATGTAGATCCAAAAAAATGAAAAAGAAAAGAAAAGTGAAGAAAATTCTAGCGTCTTCTGAGGATTATCCCTGCAGGTAGGAACAACACGAGCAGCGATAAGAGTGCAATGCTGGCACTGTTCTGGACAGTGACCGTGTTCTGATCTGTAGACTTGAGCGAGCCACCTGAATACCCTTCTGCTTTTATGGTGTGGCTGCCGTTACTGTATGTGGTCGTGTTCCAGCTCCACTCGAAGGGTGCTGCCGTATCCGTGGACTTTAGCGTACCATCGATGTAGAACTTTACTGTGTCGACGCCACTGGTGGCTGTCGTGGCGAGGACAGTCCCTGAGACTGTAGTACTGTTGAGTGGGTTGGTAATCCTGACGTAGGATCCCAGCACTTTGTAGGGGTTGTCAGCACAGTCGATGAAGTACAAGGCACCCAGGTAGTTGTTGGCACACATGGTGGGTAATGATGAGGGTGGTGGATAGAATCCACTACCTGACAACTCGACCGTGAACGAGAAGCAGGGCATAGCATTATCTTGGGTAACACCGTAACTCCAGTCGTCCGTGGTCCCTGAAGCCAAATAGAGGGCAGAAGCTTGTTCGGCTGTGTAGCCGACGTAGCTGTTGTACTGGTTCCCCATGTTGATGTGTGCCTGCTTGTCGTTTGTGTCTGAAATAGCACTGTAGGTGTATCCCCACGGCCACAGCACCAGCTTACCGTACGAGTGGTAGGTTAATAACACGTTAATGTCGGGGTGTGCGTTGAAGAAGTCCCGTACCTTTGCAGCCTCAGGAGCAGAGAAGGCAGATGGTCCCCGGTAGGTTTCTGACGTACAGGACCCGGAAGACCCAGAACCTCCCCAATGGTAGGAGTAGTTCCTGTTCAAGTCAGTCCCAGTCCCGCCACTGCAGGGCTGCCTGTTCTTTCTCCAGTTGCGTCCGCTGCCGTAGCTTCCACCAGAGTCGTCGTACACCTTACCGTCCGGGTTGACGACGGGAACTATGTAAATTTCTCTGTTGTTCACCAGGTTGGTGACGGTCTGGTCTGTACCGTACTTGTCTGTCAGCTGGTTGATGATGTACATGGCAACATTGACCGTGGCCGCCTCTCTCGCGTGGTGACAGGCGCAGATGAAGATTTCTGGCTCAGATTCCTCTGTTCCGACATTGTCTGAGATCTTGATCCCTGTAATGTCCCTACTCTGGTACGATAATCCCAAAGAGATGACCTTGGCAATGGCAGAGTGGTTTGTCTGGATCTGGGAGAGTTCAGTCACGACTTCAGGATAGGTGTAGTATTCAGGTTCCAGTTGTAACGTTCCCACACCATCACTCAAATCGGCGACGACTTCCACCTGAAAGCCAGCAAGGTACAGTGCAACGAGCCCATCGTATGAAACAAGAACGGTCAGGTATCCTTCATCGAGGTTGACCCCAGCAATGTCCACATCCATGTTGGCGACAAACGTTCTCAAGTACTTGTCATTGGCGTACACTCTCACTTCCAGGAGTTCTGCTCCCTGGTAGGGGACTAGGGGGGTCGTGTCCACGCTCTTCTTCAGCACAGAGTGGGGGAGTTTCATCTCATACTCGTTGAGACCCTTCTCTTTGAGATCCTTCTTTGCTATGTTCACCACGTAGTACCCCAGTTCGATCTCTGTCACAGTAAAGCTAACGTGTTTAACGACAGTGGCAATGGCGAAATGGTACTGGAAGAGTGCCATGTCTGTGTCAGTGAATTTCACGGTAACAAATGCCTCGTCTTCTCCAACCTTCTCAAGGGAGAGCGTCAGTACGTTGTCTTTCTCCCCAGCTACGGTGATGTGTAGTGTCAGTGTGTTGCCCAGTCCTGATGCTGCTGTCGATAAGACCAACATCACTGTTAAGAACACAAAGGCTCCAATTTTCGTTTTCATGTCTTTCACCTCCTTTTATTTGTTTATGGGTGTTCATGAGCACACGATAAACTCATTTTGGTGATAACTTTTACGTTAAAAACCTAAATGAGCATTTTTTTCGGCACATAGCTATTTTGAGCTCATCTTCACCTCAATTTTCTTTTCGTGTCGAGTACCTGCACAGGAGTACAGGTTCCCACTTTCTTTAGTACGTTCCTCTATATAAACCTTGGGGTATCCCCTGTTCTGTCTGAAAAATGCGACAGGAACTTCAAAAAAATGTATATCAATAAGCTAAGGGAGCCAAAAAAGAAATTATCCGATTTAAACAGTCAATTCCTGAGTTCTGATATGAATATCCAATCACAGGTTAACGTGGGATTTTGAAAGGAATGAGAAGTAGCCAAAAAAATATTGCAACCTGTCTCTATCTCTATCAAAAAGTATAAAAGGGTTGCAGTGTAAACTCTTTGAAATTTGCCGGAGGTGATGAAATGAGCATGAAGCCACTGAACCCAGGAAGAGAAAAAATCGAAGAGAGCTTCACGAAAGTATTCTGTGCTACCTTGCCGTCTGAGAGAGAGGTTCTAGAAGTATCAAAAGCTTTCTGCGCTACACTTCCTGGTGAAGTTGATGCAGGAGCAATTACGAAATCCTTCTGTGCTACCCTGCCCTCTGAGAGAGACATACACTCACGAACACTTGAAACCCTAAAATCAGTGCTGAAATAATGAACCAAAAAGCTGACAGAGCTCAAAACCCTTCTGGAAGGGTTCGTCATACTCTTTCTCTTTTTTCTTTTTCTGCAGAGTGAACGTGTTGGCCTGATGCGTACTAGTGTTACACTTCCCTTCAGGGATCGCGTTTCAACATTCGGCCATTGTAGAATGATCTCTTTTTCAGACAATATGTTTAGAGTTCAAGAAAAAATACTGTTACATTCAGAGACAGCTCCGAAAAGTTTATAACTTTATCAAGAGTGTAATCGTCGGAGGTGAAAAAAATGGCTATGACAGCTTTGACTCAGGAGACAGATGCAGAAGCCAGCTCTGACAAGACATTCTGTGCTACGCTTCCTTCCCCGCCAGACCCGGGAAAGGCATTTTGTGCTACTCTACCTTCAGATCCTTAACTGGACAGCTGGAAAAAGAGCATAAAGTCTTCTTTCGTCAGAGAATAGCACATGCCATGCTATTCTCTTTTATTTGTCAGGTGCTCCCATGTATGTGAGTAAATACAATATAGTCCTGGACGTAGAAAATCATACAAAAAAGATAGTCATAAATCCACTTTCACAGTCCATGGATGTCGTGGATGGAGAAGACAGAGAACTTCTCGTCCTCCTGGAAGGTACAGGTCGTTTTGAGAAAGTGAAAGGTTCAGATCTGGACTACTTACTTAAACGAGGATACATTTTTAATGCACAGGTAGAGGAAGAGAGCCTGCTTCACAGAGCAATTGAGAAGGACGATCAGGAGAAATACCCCTGTGATTTTCTGTTGTATCCCACATTTCACTGCAACTTCAGGTGCACCTACTGCTTCCAGGAGAATTACTTTAAGAAATATTCTTTCATCACAAAAGAATACGTTAGCAAGGCTTTCAGTGCTATTGAAACGATTTGCAGAGACTTACAGTTTGAATCCACACCACTCCTCTATCTATTTGGGGGTGAGCCCCTCCTTAAGGGTAAAAGAGCTGAAGAGACCATCCAATACACACTCTTACAGGCTTATGATAGAGGATACAGAACTGCAATAGTGACCAATGGCTCCAATGTGCAGCACTACTCTTCTCTCCTGAGAAAGTACGCCGTGGATTTCATTCAAATCACCCTGGATGGACCTCCCCACATCCACGACACACGACGCATCTACGCTAATGGTAAAGGAACTTTTGATGACATTAAAAGGGGAATAGAGAGTATTATTGATTCTGAAATTAAAATATTGATCAGAATGAATTTAGATTCACAGAATATTGACTACATACCTGAATTTTCTGATTTTGTTTATGAATCTGGATGGGATAAAGAGAATGTAACCGTATTTGTGGGCCCGTATCGAGATCTTTTATGCAGGAGTTACGAGTATCAACTACCAGAGCACGTGATGCTCAAGAGAATGTTTTCCTTTTATGAGGAAATTCCCAAAACGAGGATCATAAAGCTCTTAGCGTGGCCTGGTGCAGATTATGTCCTGCATTTTTTGCGAATGAGAGAGCTCCCCCCACCGCGCGTGAGCTACTGCATTGCAACCTACGGGAGATACGGGTTTGATGCTGAAGGGTATGTCTACGCTTGTGGTAATGCTGCAGGGAACAAGCAGTACGCCATAGGGAGGTATTACCCCGAGATTTCCTTAGATGAAGAGAACGTGCGCAGGTGGAGGAAGAGAAGGTTCAATGCCATGCCTGAATGTATAAGATGTCAGTTAGCTTTGTTGTGTGGAGGAGGGTGCACTCTCCAATCTCTCCTCAAGCACGGAGGGAAGAACCCTTTTTGTCCTGAAATTCTGGAGAACTTGAAGGTGGCTGTGACCTATTACTTTGACAAAATTGTAGGTGAGTGAATGTATTTCAGTAGATTTAACTACGTCTCAGATTATGAGAAGGATGGACAGAGGCTCTTGATGAATTTCTTGAGTCGTTCCTGTGATATTGTTGACGAAGAGTCTGCATCAACCTTTTTGGAGAAGAAAGCACTCTCTGCAGACGAGAAAGAGTATGCTGCACGGAGAGGGTACCTTTTCCAGAATGAAGCCGATGAGTTGGTAATACTCCAGAAATTGTACGAGAGTGAGCTTCAACATAGACCGCTTTCCGTAGTTCATTTAGATACCTTTAGTGGGAAAAGAAAGCTTGAAGAGGTTTCAGAGAAAATAAGAAATCAGAAAGAGAGCCAGTCTCTCATTCTCTACAGTGAGAACCTGCTGGATGATCTGCCCCTCGATCACTTTGTTGCAGACTGCTCTGTGAAAGGTACACATGTTGTCACCACGTGTCAAAACCTGAGTCACTTCAAATCGCTTTTCATGAAAAAAGCGGTCTCACAGGTCACGCTCATTGTACCGGCATCGAAAGAGTCTTTCCCTTTTGCAGAGGACACAGAATCTCTCCTAGATACGTTAGTTGAACAGGGAACCTCCGTGAAGATTGTTGTCAGAATCGAGAAAAACGAGGTGAGAAGGGTGAAACCTCTGATGAACTACTTCATATCAAAAGGATGGCCATTCCTGGAGAATTTTACCTGCGACATAGAACCTAACCCTAACGAGGGATGTATCTTCGGGCACTGGTATTGCAAAACTGGTGTTGATTTGGCCCGAACAGTTTTTCGAGAGTATGAAACCCATCCGCAAACAGAATTCTGCAGCATGCAGAAATGGGTAGGAATCAATCCAATCCATTCATTAATTTGGACAGGAAAACCGTCTCATCCCTCTTCTCACTTTTGCGAAGCATCAAAAGGGTTAAAAGTTTTCACTGACAAGGGCCAGGTCCCCTGTCTCAACCTGACACGGTCTGATAGGGAATTCCAGACAGAGAGAATGAAAGAATGTGAGAAGTGTGTGTATGCTCTCACCTGTGGGGGAGGATGTTCCTTAAAAGCAGGAAAAAGGTGCCCCCCGCTAAAAGAACTGATTGAAGTGTCTCTAGAACATTATTTTGAGGAATTCTTACAACGATTGAACTTTTATAAGCAGCATCAGGGAGGGATTCAATGAAAATCTCCTTAGTGGTTCCTAATGTGGCAAAACACATTCACGGGGAAACTTTTGAACCCCTGGGCGTCTTGTACATTGCTTCAGGGCTCTGCAATGAACACGAAGTACAAATCGTGGACAGTTTCAACCGAAAATTGAGTCTGGAAGAGACAGTACAGGAAGTCCTCTCATTCGAACCTGATGTGGTGGGAATAAGTATCACTATGAGTCCTACAGCTCCCTTTGGAAAAGCGCTGGCTCAGAAAGTGAAACAAGCAGTCAATACTACGGTCGTGGTGGGGGGTACTCATGCCACCTTTGCAGCAGAAGAACTGGCTGCTCACCCGTACATTGACATCGTGGTCCTGCATGAAGGAGAAATAACCTTTCAGGAGATTTCAAAACACGTCCAGGGAGACTGTAACCTGTCCAACATTAAGGGGATAGCTTTCCAGCATGACGGTCAGGTGATAAGAACAGAAGAGAGGGAACCTATAAAAGATTTGGATGGAATTCCCTTCCCTGCACGGCATTTACTACCTGATCACCGCATATACGGCAGAAAACACATATTATCCAGTCGGGGTTGTGTCTTCAAATGCATTTATTGTGCTTCTTCAGCGATGAACCAGTACAGATGGAGACCTCGAGGTCCTCAGAATGTCTTAGAAGAGATTGAGGTCATGGCTTCCACTTATTCTCCCACCTTTTACTTTGCAGATGATAATTTTCCCGTAAATCGTGAGAGGACTATTGCGATCTGCAGAAAAATTGTGGAAAATACCTTATCTGTGAACTGGGCGTGTCTGTCCCGGATTGAGTTCATGGATGACCCCGAGCTCCTCCAGGCTATGGCCCGCGCTGGATGCAGAGAAATCTTCATCGGAGCAGAATCGGGAAGTGACAGAGTACTCAAAAAAATGAAGAGAAATTACACAGCCGAAGATCTGAAAAGAGTGATAAAAATGTGTAATCGTACAGGAATTTCAACTACTGTCTCTTTTATTGTTGGGAATCCCTTTGAAGAGTTAGAAGATGTCAGAAAGACCTTTGAACTGGCAGCAGAACTTGACACGCCCAATGTAGCTTTCCACATCTTCACACCCTACATTGGTACGCAGGCCTTTTCATCCCCTGAAGAATTTGGGTTGACCATTTTGTCTAAAAATCCTGAGAGCTTTGACAAGAACAAGGAACCAGTAATAGAAACTCAGTATCTGACATCAGAACAGATCATGGAATTGTACTGTGAGAGTTTTGGCATATCTTTGAGGAAAGGGCGCCAAAGAACATGGAGACTGAAATAGTCCCCTCTTTGTCTTTTCTTATCCTGCTTTCAGGATAAAGGAGAGCTAGACAAGAAATATACCACTATCTCTGCAACGTTTCCACGATACAATGGGATTTGTGGGGGATTTCGTGTTTCTAAAATGATAACTATCTGAAAAGACAAGTAAAAGAGACCACTCAGTACCTAGGTGAACTGCTGGACTTTCATACAAGAATTCAGCTCCTTCTTCCACGAGGAAAACTCATCAGGGTTCTCAGGATAGCATTCATACAGTCTTCGGACCTCGTTCATTTGCCTGAATGCTGAATACACTCGATACAAAAAGGTGGGTCTCCTCCAGTTGTTCAAGAATGTCCTCACCTTTTTCATGCCATCAAAGGTCTTCCCCTTTATGAGGAATGCAATGTCCTCACCAGTGACTATGTTCTCCAGAAAGTAGGTCAATTCCGCATCAGACAAAGATGATAAAAAATTACGGGCAATAACTAAGGGTGCATGGACTCCACCATAATCTCTGGCAAAATCACGATTGTACGCCCATAATCTTTCGAGAGAAACGTTATTATTCTTAACAGCTTCTGCTGCAGTCCCCCCTGCGTAGTATCCATCCGTTAAAGCAGGGGCAATCCCCTCCCCTGTTAAAGGGTTCACGTGGTGAGCAGCATCTCCACACACGAGCAGTCCCGGGTGAACGAGAGAGGGTAAAGGTCCACCCAGAGGGATGATGCCGTACCCCGTGTGTTCTCTCCTTTTCACCGTAAGGTTCAATCCCTTTACCAGCTTCTCCAGTTTTTCTCTGAGCAGGGTTTGACCGAGGCCGCCAGCACCCACATTCAACTCGTACTCGTTTTTGGGAAAAAACCAAAAATAACCTGAACGAATTACTTTCTTGTCAAAGATGAGCTTTGCATACTCCATTTTTACGGGATCTCGTAGAATGAGATTCTCCTTGTATGCTAATCCCAGAAGCTCAGGACCAGAAAAGAGCTTTCTCCTTATGACAGAGGAAACACCACTGCAGTCCATGGTAACGGTGCCATAAACGATGGAATCTTCTGTCTTCACTCCTCTTACCGGGGAATCACCTACAGGACCTTTTACTGTTCCCCAATTTATTTCTGCACCTCTTTCCAGGAGTTTGGTAACCATGATCTGCCCGAGCTTCCATCGGTCCACCATGCAGAGAGGTTCGGGAGCATAGAGGCTGTGCCCCGATGAAGAGCAGATCTCCAACCCTTTCAGGGGGTAACTTTCTATGGTAAATCCAACCTCATTTTTGAGCCATTGAAGTGTTTTTTGTGGCATTAATTCGCCGCACATTTTTTTCCCGATGAACTCTCTTTTCTTCTTTTCTATTAGAGCTACGTCTACATTTTTCTTGAGAGCAGTCAGCCCTGCAAAGGCACCTGCCATCCCGCAGCCAGCAATAACAAGGTCGTAACCTTTTGTCATTGGTTGTCGTTCTCTTCAGCGTTTCTTAAAACTTTGCCAATGGTTGGCACCCTTCAAGAGGACAGGAGGATGGCTGGAGCGTGGGAAAGGTTATAAAGTGTACTTTCCAGTACAGGGAAAATACACGCGAGCTAGGATTCCTGCAAATAGGATAAAAGAGGATGAGAGGTGGGAAAAATGGATAGGAAAAATAATCATGACTTTGTGAGGAGGATATTTAAAACCACAGAGAAGTCCTACGACTTCATGGTGAAAATCACTACCTTCTGGGAGGACACTCGATGGAAGAAGCGAATCCTGAAAATAGCAGACCTCTGTGAGAACCCACAAACCATACTGGACCTGGCTTGCGGCACGGGAATATTGACCTTTGCACTGGCACAAAAGTTCCCCAACAGTAAAGTTGTGGGCATAGACCTGCAGGAGGAGTATCTAACCTATGCGAGAGCGAAACAAGTGAGAGATCACGTAAAAAACGTGGAATTCTACGAGAAAAGCGCAGAAGACACCAGTGAGGGCGAATATGATCTGATAACTGCAAGCTACTTACCCAAGTACGTGAACCTGAATCTGATAATTAGCAACTGCTCAAAGATGTTGAGGCCGGGTGGGCTCCTCATTTTCCACGATTTCACCTATCCGGAAGATCCCCTTTATAAATTCTTTTACCATGTATACTGGTTGTTCCTCAAGCCTGTTTTGTGGCTTTTGAAGCCGTGGAGAGAGATCAGTAGAGAGTTAGAGGGGTTAATTGCCAAAACAAAATGGGTGGACGACCTACAGGAAGCCCTTCACCACCAGGGATTCACTCGTGTTCACGTGGAGGTTCAACGGTTTCAGGTCGCAGCCATCGTCTATGCCACGAAGCTAACCTTTCAGCCAAAGGGTGACTGTGGCTAACCCTGCACTGTTCAACCATAGAATTCGCCTACCTCTTTCACTTCAAAATCGAAATCTTTTTAAATGGCAGAACAGGGGGTACCGAAACGAAGACACACCTGTACAAAGAAAGAACTCACCTCTATAAAATCACTTACAGAATGAGAGAAAATTCCATGTTCTCAAGGTGATTTCGTGGACATGTTTTCACACGCATTTGTAGGATACATCGCAGGTAAAGGGCTGCGATTGGACAAAAAGCTGTTGATAACCCTTGTCATATCATGTACTGTCCTCGATATGGACACATTTGCAGGTATAGCAGGCCTGGAAACAGTATTTGAATTTCACCGAGGGCCTGTACATTCCTTTTTTTCTGCATTCTTTATTTCTCTGATCATAGCTGCCATATATGTTGGTTATATGCACCTCCCCTCTAAGAAAATGGTCTTTATTTCTTTGATGTGTCTCGCCGGGCTGTACGGTCACCTTTTCCTGGACCTCCTCACTTCCTGGGGGACAGAGGTTCTGTGGCCATTTTCGACGAAGAGGCTCACCCTTTCACTCACACCCTTCTTAGATCCTCTCTTTTTTGCAGTACTTGTTTCAGCGTCTGTCCTTCTCTACGTGAAGGAAAACCCTAAGACAGCCAAAGCGATTGCGTTCACTGCTCTCATTCTGTCTGCTGCAGATTTTGGATTCCACTACTATGAGAGGGGCGTGGCAGTAGACACGGTCAAAGAGTTGTATTCCACGAACCTTGACATGGTATCAGTACCTGCTTTCTTGCCGAATACGTGGTGGGTGGCTGCAAAGGTACCGGCTGGAGATGGGTACACGTACGAAATCTACAGTGTGGACTCCTTCGATAAAAAGGTTTTGGCCAGCACCCGGGTTGAGAGTCCTTTCGTAAACTATAGCGGCCCAGCTGAACCTCCCATTGATTCTCCGGAGAAAGCGGTTGAATACTCCAAGAGAGATGAGAAAGTTGCATCCTACATAGAGGAGATCCGTCTTCCAGCAGTTGATGTAACTTTCACTGATGGGGTGTGGCACGTTTTCTGGTATGATGTATCCTCACAAATGAATGAGGGAGGAGTGCACAGCGGGATGGTTGCCCAGGTAGGGGAGGACGGGACACTTGTTGCAGCATTTTCCATACACTATCCTTTCAGTAGAGAGGGATTGAAAGGTCACCAGAGTAGGGTTGTTCATTCTCGCTGTATCACTTGAAATCAGACCATCATGGGATTGAAAGTGTAATCGGGAGAACTTAAATTCTTAGAAACGGAAGCTACTCACTTGGGTCTGAAGGAACAGAAGTTACTGTGACAGAATCTACAAAACAAAAAAAGAGAGGAGGTACTCCCTCCTCACGGAAATCCAGCACCAATCAAGGTTGGATCTTTCTTCTTCAACTTCTGGTATTCTTTCCATTGATCATCTGTCAGGAGGTAGATTTCCTTCTTATCGTACGTCGGTTTGATCAGGGTGACCAACCCTGTGTTGATGTAGTTCTCCACAATGTACTCCTTGATTTTCTCAAGGTCTTTGACGTGACCGCGCAACACGCAGGAGAAATTGAAGATTTCATCGAGGTATCCTTCATTTCCTTTTTCTTTTCCTTTTTGTTTGCTACTTTCCACATGATCACCTTTTAACACGGATTTCTTCTACTTTGAAGCATTCAACCACCCTTAGATATCAATGATGATTGATAGAAATCAGTGAAGTATCCCTCTTCTTTTAACTGGTAAATCAGAGAAAAGAGGTTGTGCTGCTCTTTCTTGTTGAGAAAACAGACTTCACTAAACAGATACTCTCCTACTGAGAAGAAATAACACGTCGATGGTAATAACCCAAGAATATCCCGTAACTGTTTTTGGTAGTCTGATCGGAATAAGAAGTGTGCCTTAAAGTAGTTCTCATACCCGTGAGGGTAGAATCCGCAATACGCACGCGTGAACGTTTCAAGGGTTTTGAACCACTTCTGGAAGCGCTCAAAGCGCGTGCCGCATTCCTTGAGGACGGGCATCACCAGGACTCGTACGTTGTTCTTGAACTTGTGGTAGAGTGCCCATTCTTTCTCGTCCCAGGGATTGTGGGAGATCTCCTCGTATAAGGAGGTCTTCTCTTCGGGTGGATTTAAAGAATTTTTAATAGTCTCTACAGACGTTTCCCAGTCCAGGGAGGTGACCTTTGAAGCGTGCGTTACCCCCTTCACTCCCTGGTACACGCATTCCTTGAATTCTTTCAGTAGAGAGAAATTGAACCTTTTCTCACACGTTACCATGAGCTCCCATTCACCCAGACATAAATTCCTGGAGATAAGGTAAGGAAACCCTTTAAAGTCTTCGTACACTCTCAGACAATTCTCAAACTTCACAAAGGCCGCATACTCGTGGTAGTTTTCTGCTGGATTTAGGAACAACAGGGGACCTTTCAAAATGGAACGTTCATACATCTCTTCAAGATACCGTGACACTGTGCTCCGTGCTATACCGGTCCTCTTGGTGATCTGGTAGATTGGAACAAATGGGTTCTCATGCACCTCTTCGTAGACCAAATGGTACCGTGGTAACTTTTTCTCCAGTGGAAACTTCCTCATTTTCTCACCCCCTTTATCTAAGGATTCTATTACCCGGATTATCCCAAGGTACTTCCTCCCCTCGTCTGTTAGCTCTAGTCTCTCGGTCATCAACTGTAATGCCCGAAACGTCTGTAGTCTCTTCTCCACCACGAAGGGAGTCGCAATTCTTTCCAGATCAGAAATCTCGCACCCCGTATGACCATCCACATACTCTAAAATCTCTACAGTCCCTTTGCGGGAGTACAATTTTCGTAATCTGGAAATGTGACCTTTCTTCACGGTATCACCTATGTCAGAAATCACCTAGTCCCCATGACCGGGCACCTGGTAATTCGGCACACTGACTACTCTCTCCCCGGGAGAGGACTGGACGTGAATGTAACCCGTGTCTACAGCACGGTCGTGGCCTACAAGGAGAACGAGGATGGGTCTGGCGAATACATCCCCGTAGCTACGTATCAGGAGGCTCCTACCGATCTGGGATGTGGGTGGTCACTAGACTTCCCCTGGTTAGAGGTGGAAGATGGGGCTGCAGACAAGTATCTGCACTTGCCAAATGGAGTGCAGCTAAAGACGGATTTCCAGAATAACGTGTGGAACAATGAAGTCTACCATTTCATCATGTATAAAAATGGGGATAACACCTACACAAAGTACCGGGATGATGGGATACGAGAAGATTACGACACTCAGGGAAGGATTACCTCGATAACAGACCTGAATGGGAATGTGATCACCTTCGCGTATGGCATAGTCTGGTACGGGGAGAGTGAACCCAAGTATGGGTTAATTCAGATCACGGACACGGTGGGGAGGGTGATTACCTTTTCTTACTCTGTGGGGAAGTTGATGAGCGTAACAGATGGAGTGCGAACGACGAATTACAGCTACTCAGGAGACAAGCTGGCCGCTGCGACTGACCCACTGG
>JADDYB010000460.1_pt1 | contig 12927 bp, 15 predicted proteins | sample 8641941 | NCBI WGS metagenome assembly JADDYB01 (sample SAMN16275377, study PRJNA637457) | freshwater sediment metagenome | isolation source: Lake Kineret sediment | place: Israel: Lake Kineret | collected 2013
GCTTTCCAAATATTTCAACAACTCAACTACAGCTTCCCGGCACTGAGTGACAGGTGCCGGACCGATCAATAATTTATTATTCATTCACCAATAAAACAAACCACTGGAGCCATCACCAAACTCGCCACTCACCATCTATTCACTCACTGCTCCTCCCCCCGTCTATGTCTTTCTGTTCAATTTCATTACATATCATATCAACAAAAAAATCAAAAACAAAAAAATATATTTACAAAAATTCCCCTATTATAGGACAAATAGTGCATTTGATATCAATTTTGGGAGTTAGATTTGAAGCTAATAAATACAGTATTAATTATTTAAATATCTATAAACATTTAAATTGCATTGTGGAGGTGACACAGGTTTTTTTTGAATTAATAAACCGGTTTCTTGTTGGGAGAGGGTGAACAAGAAGTCCAGTTAATTAAACATAAATTCCTGATAAAATCCCAGTCAATTTACTAGGCACCCGTTGCTTGTTCTTGGTCAAATAGCGCACCAAGACTGATATGTTGTTTCGTGCGTAATTGTTCGCAGATTCTAACCAAGAAATACTGCTTCTTCCATCGATCTCATGATGCCTTCTTGCTCTCGGGCGTTTTAAAATGCGTTTCCCATTCTTTTCTTCTTTGTTCGCCCAGTTGGAGCTCTGAATCTATTCTTCTCTCCGGACTTTGCTCTAATGATAGTGCGCCGCTATCGGGTGCCTCAATGTGCGCAGAGTGCGGATCGGTGCGCTTAGCCGTGCGCCCATCTAATGGGCCTGTAGCTATCGTTTTACCTTCAGAGTGCGGATTTTTCTCCTTCTCGTGCGAGAGATCATAATCGGAAGTCGGTCAAGCCCATCCCATTTATACTGCAATTGTACTATAAGGATAGAATAGCAGTGATTGTTCAAAATAACGGAACTGGACCTCTGATTCTTAAGAAGGCTCAAGCTGTGAACTCCACAGATGGCAGTTTCGGACACTTGATTGATTTACTACCAAAACAGCCTGTAGGGATTCTCTTCAATAACTTTATAAAAGTCCGGCAGGCTAGATCAATCCTTCCAGGTCATCAGGTCGACCTTATCGACCTGATTGTTGATTTTTCTAATCCCATCGCGGTCAAATATCGAGATGATCTTAGGGGGAAACTTGGCGACATTACCGTAGAGCTGACCTATACAGATGTTTATGATACGCGCTTTCCTGATTATGCGATTAAACTCTCGTGGTTTCATCGTCACCCATAATTTTAGGGCGACATTGGAAAGCTTAGATGAAATATGTACCATTCGATCCAATCCTTTGCATCGTGCCTGTCCTCCACAAAATAAGCGATCTCTCAAACTCCTAGCTGAGGTATTTTGGCTAAGTAGCTCTCTCTCAGCTCCTTTTTGTCGATGTGGTCATAAATATCGATTGCTTCCTTCCGTACATCGCCCCTAAGCTCCTGAATGAACTCTCTGGGCATACCTGCTCGTCTTAAGTGAGTGGTGAACCAGTGTCTGCAGCAGTGCGGACTGAAATGATCTTCCATCCGATCTGAATTGGGATTGTGCAGACCAATCATCTCGGCGGGTTTGGACACAGCCAGGTAAACGCCATTGCGGTTCAGCCGCCCTCCCTGGTTGTTGATGAACAATGCCTTAGACCCCTTTGCATTGCGAGTCTCCCTGGCCTTGATCCATCGGTGAAGTATGATGGCGGCCTCATCATCGAAAAAGACGGTACGGTTGGTTCTCTTGGGCGTCGGTTTGAGCTTTATGCTTTGATCTACCCAGTCTATGTCGGTCACATCCAAAGTTATCAGTTCTTTGCGCCTGATCCCAGTTTTGGCAAGCAGCGTGATTATCGCCTTGTCTCTGACGTCTAGAGTCGAGTTGATGAGCTTAGTCATCTCTTCAACCGAAATCAGCTTACGCATCTGACCCTCGTCATTATCTTTGTACCTTCGGATATATCGTTTCCTAACAGAATATACGGGATTTTTATCCACGTATCCTTCAAACTCAAGGAACTCGTAAAACATGGCCATTGTTGTGAAGTAGTTTCCAATAGTCTTCAGGCCGACTTCACGGTCTCTACGCAGGTACTCAAGAAAGTTCCTGAGAACATTACGGTCAACATTCAATATGTCAATGTTGCGTTCCTTTAGGTAGCGGCTGTAGATATTCAGCGATGAAATGTATCTCCTTAGCGATTCTGGCGACATGCCACGAATTTCGCAATCTTCCCAGTATCTCTTGATCAACTCAGCCGGCAGATCGATTGATGCAGATGCATTTATGACCACTTCATCACAGCTCTCAGTCATCCTATCCACCTCCAGCCACGCTGAGTGGAGGAGGCCAGACCGAGTGCTTCCAGCTCCTCGAGCTGCTGAGATATTGCTTTGACAAGCCGAGAGTCGCTGGGATCAATACCGAGTTCCTCCAGAAGCTTGTAGCTATCAAGAACTGTACCTCGTTTGAGGATGGCTATTAGTTCCCGGTTGTACTTTCTGAATCCTTCGAACTTGTCCTCAACAAACGCCTGATTGCGATAGCGCCTAAGCTCATTTTCGTACTTATCCAGCACTATCTTCTTCTGATTAAGATCGTCTCGCAGTTCTTTATTCTCGCTTCGGAGCTTTCCGATTTCTTTGACCAGTTCACCACGAGGCTTGAAATCGGATTCTTCGGCAAACGAGCTTTCCACTACTTCAATGATGAACTTGGATAAAGGAATACCTGCTTCTTCTGCTAACTTTTCCCATCGGGATTTATCCTCAGCTGAAGGCAAGTAGAGATAGACATAACGAGACTTATCCGGCATTACCATGGGGATCACTTATTAGAATAATTGAACCCGCCGGTATATATGTTTTACTAGTAAATTGGTGCGGGGGACGGGAGTCGAACCCGCGAACACCTTCGTGACAGGGTCCTAAGCCCTGCGCCTTTAACCACTTGGCAACCCCCGCGCTTGTTGTGTGAGCCGCATTATATTTTCGGGCTAGCCCTCAGAAGAGGATAGGGCTGTACTAGAACTTTGCGATCCGGATGCTAAGAGGCGACTGCATCTTCCGCTCCCGGGCTGCAATGCAGTGCCCCGCAGAATTCATGAGATCTGAAATCCAAAGAAGCCAAATTGTTTATACCAATGGTGATTGAATTGCGATTATTGCGATTATATGCCACTCGATCCCTACGATTATGTGCGCATCCAAGCCCAGCTTGATTTTCAATGCCAACGCTGTGGCATTTGCTGTCAGGTAGCCGATCCAATCGATATCTATCCCAAGGATATTCGAAGATTAGCCAGCTATTTTAATATTTCTCTAGAAGAAACAATTGCCGAATATACCGTACCTCATCCAACTGAGCCTGATCTCCTAGCGTTCAAGAAAAGCGCGCCGTGCAGATTCTACGACCAGACGCAGAAGGGGTGCAAAATCTATCAGGCCAGGCCAATGGTCTGCAGGTGCAGTCCCTTCTTAAGCCCCGGCCAAATTGGGCTCTTAGGGATAGAGGTCTATGAAGACTGTCCGGCCTCCGAGGAGAGCATAAAAAGGATTGAAAAGGATTTAGACCTCCTCCTAAATCCAGATGCCAAGACTCGCAAAAGGCTGGAAAAAGCGCTATCCAAGATGATGCAAATAGAGTAATGAAGAAATGACGGATCCTATTTGACTTCTTGGCAAATTTCGCTTTTCTTTTCGGTCCATGGTTATCCCTAGGCTATATCCTTGGGCTATCATGGGCCATTCCGTCATCGCTAACTCATGAGCCATTCCAGGACAGCTTTAGAGGTATGCAGCCGGTTCTCCGCCTCGTCGAACACAGCGGACTGTGGCCCGTCCATCACCTCATCGGTTATCTCCTGACCACGGTGCGCTGGCAGGCAGTGCATGGCAATGGCATCCTTGGACGCCAGCCTCAGCAGCTCGCCGTTCACCTGGTACTTTCCAAAGACCCTCAGGCGCTCCGCTTCCTCGGCTTCGTCTCCCATGGACACCCAGGTGTCGGTCACCAGCACGTCTGCCCCGATGGCTGCATCAACCGGATCGATGACCAGCTTTGGGTCACCCCCCAGATCTCTGGCCTGGTTTATTATTTGGGCCTTTGGATCAAAGCCCTTGGGCGAGGCGACGACGATGGACATGCCCATGACGGCGCAGGCCAGGATCATGGAGTTGCAGACGTTGTTGCCATCCCCAATCCAGGCTATCTTCAAGCCATCTAGATCGTCAAAGCGCTGGCGCATGGTCATCAAGTCCGCCAGGATCTGCAGCGGATGCTCCCAGTCGGATAGTGCATTTATCACCGGCAAGCTGGCATGATCTGCCAGTTCCATGACGGTATGGTGAGAAAAAACGCGAGCTGTAATCCCATGAACAAACCGGGAGAGAATCCGGGCAGTGTCGGCGACTGTCTCTCCTCTGCCCAGCTGAAGCTCGCCTGCGGAAAGGTTGAGAGCATGTCCGCCCAGCTCGACCGCAGCCACCTCCAGGGACACTCGGGTTCGGGTTGAGGGCTTTTCAAAGATCATGGCCAGGCTTTTGCCGGCTAAAGGCGAAGCTTTGGCACCGGCCTGGCCTCGCTGAGACTTGAAGTTGTCGGCTCTATCCAGGATGCGGCATATGTCGCCCTTGCTAAGATCGGAGATGGATATCAGGTTCATGAACAGGAACACCTTTAGGCCAAAATCCTCCGGAAGATCTCGGAGATCTGAGTTATGTTGTCTTTGCTGGGCGATACTTGGGCAGATATGTTCCTGGCCCCGGAAACATTCGCATTGCAGGTATCCTCACCGATGAGCTGGTTTGACCAAGGACTGCTGATCATAAAGGCCAGCCCTTGATGAGGATCGTCATCCGAGGTCTTGGCGGCTACGACCACGCTTCCCGCATCATTTGAAACCAAAAGGCTTTGGCCGTCTTTGACACCAAGAGCAGACATGTCCTGCCGATCCAGAATTATCTGGGCGCTCAGCTTGCGGTAGTCCTCGGAATACCTGCTCTTTTTCTTCGCTTCATCCTGAAAGATATCCGGGAAAGTAATAATGGTGAGCGTTGCTGCCATTTCAGATCTCCTCCTTTATCCTGGACAGTATCTCCTGGTCTGAGGGCAAGTCCGACTTCACAACCGGTTCGAAATCGATCTTGATCCCATCCATGCGCATGGCACTCCCGCCTGCCTCCAGCCCGTAAATGGCCGACGGAATCACAACCGTTGCAGCATCAGTGGTGAGAGAGCGGTGCGGATCTATAGCGATTAAAGGCATCTTGGCCAGGCTCCTGGCAGTGCCCAGCGGCTGGGAGGACAGTGGATCAGAGCCTACTATCAGCCCGGCATCACAGCTTTTGGCTGCGGCCATGACCATGTTCTCTGGACTATGCGCCATCTGGCCTCCCTGGAAGGAGACCCCATTTACAAAACCGGCCTCTTCACGCAAAAGCTGGCAGAATCCTCGTGTATTGCAATGCTCAACCATGAGGATGGCCTTGAATTCGGATGCTTCATTGAACTTGGCGATAAAGCTCTCCAGCAGCTCCATCCGATCATGCAAGGACGATATCATGGCCTCTCCGGGAAATATTATCCCAAATTCGGCCTTGCGAAGAGAAGTCCCCAGCTCGCTCATGCGCTTTTTGTCGCCGAACTTGGGGATCTTCCCGTCCATCACGGCCATAATGGAAGAAATGAACTGGGCGTCACCTCCCGGAGGGATCTGGAAGTAGTTGCTGCACAGCTTTGTCGTGGCCGACTTTCTCACATCCACCACCAGGCAGGACCGCTCCTCCTCATAGCTCTTCTGCCGTTTGGACCCTCTGGGATAGTAGGCAAACCGCGATAGCAGTCGCGGGTGGCTGTTGGATGGATCAGAGCTCCAAAAGACCGATACGTCAGCGAAGTTCCTCACGTCGTCTAGAGTGCAAGTGGGAAACTGGCCGGACAGAATCCTTTCCATGACCAATCCCTGGCAAAATGATGAGGTGCCGTTAATGATTGCTCCCAGCTTCTTGGCCAGGCCTATACCTGTGCTCTGCGCATCTAATGCTGAAGTCGACCATCCATAAAGCAATGGATGCTTGGCCTGCTGCAGGATCTCTGATGCCTTTTTGATTGCCTGATCAAGAGAGACTTCCTGGCCGTCGATCTTAGGACTTGTCCTTTCTGTATACAGGGACTGGAAGTGGCCGTGTCCCTTCCTGCATAGGTTCTTGGCTTGGGAGATTTTCCCGTCTTTGAATGTCAGCTCAATATCATCGCAAAGGAGTGAACAGCCAGTACATACTGCCATGAAGATCACCTACACAAATTCTATAGCTTTGCTCGGACAGGTCGCGGTACAAGCATTGCACAAAACCCGGCCCGGTCCAAACCTTTTGCATTCCTTTACATTTATGCACTTGACGATTCCATCTTCTACTGCCAAGATCACCCGATCGCCCTGGGGGCCAAGGCCAATTCCGCACCTGGTGGGCTCCGCGGCAACGTTGACCGGGCAGGCCACTACGCAGTTTCCGCAGCCAAAACACTTCTCAGGGTGGATGATCAGGCCGGTTTCCGAAGCGCTTAGTATTGGAGCCATGATCTCTCGGAGCTTCTTCAGCTTGGCCTCGTATTTCTGCTCCTCAATCAGTGGAGGGCAATCCTCAATCTTCTTCTCCCTGTTTAGAAGAGCCACCCCAAAGGCCATGCAGGTAGGAAGGCCGCACTTCTTGCAGTTCGTCTTTGGCAATAGCTGGTAAATCTCCATGGCGCTGACCATAAACCTGACACTCCTTAAAGAGCAAGATTACTTTGCCCTTGAGGGCCAATCGTTATTAAGAATATTGGCCGTCTCGCGCAAACCTTTTCATATCTCTCGTTCAATTACATCTGATGCCGTTTGCGAACCCCCTGGCCCTTTTAGGGCTGCTGAGCGTAATTCCTTTGATAGTGATATATTTGATCAGGCCCAAGCCTCGCGAGGTTCTCTTTTCATCCACTATCTTCCTGCCTGAGGAAAAGGCCGAGCGTTCAGCTGTTCTGAGCAGATTGATCACAGATCCCCTCTTTTGGATACAGCTCTTAGTTCTTTGCTCTTTGTCCATCGCGGCAGCAGGTCCATATATAACAGACATCGGCATCCCTACTAGCCACCTGGTGGTTGTGGTGGACCTCTCGGCTTCCATGGACAGCAACTTTGCCGGAGCGATCAGCTTAGCCGATCCCTATCTGGATAGCTACCAGAGAATTAGCATAGTAACGGCGGAAAATATCCCCCTGGTGGTCCTTTCATCGGGATCTACCGCCGAGGGACGGGATGCTCTAGCTAAGCTTCGCCCTCGCGCCGTATCTGCAGATCTTTCCAGCGCTATGGTTTTGGCCAGTGGAATCTTAGGATCGGAAGGAGGCAACATCCTAGTTATCTCGGATTTCATAAGCTGGGAAGGTGATGATCCCGCAGCCACTCGAACCCTTATGGAGTCCAAGGGAACAGTGAGCATTGTATTTGCCAACTCCAATAGAGGGGGAGACAACGTTGCTATAGTAAACGGCTGGACCATCCAGTCCAGCGAATATGCTAACCAGACTGTCCGGGTACACAACTATGGAAAAGCCAGGACGGTTCCCATTACTGTTACCGGACCGGGCGGAAGATCCTCGTCCTCTGTCTTCTTAGACCGGAACAAAGACTACTTTTTCTCCTTTAGAGCATTTCCGGGCCAAAATGAAATTTCCCTAGATCTGGATGATGCCATAAGCCTCGATAACAAGGCTCTTGTCTATGTTCCGGAACAGGGACAAAAGAACGTTTTATATCTGGGCAGTGTTGGTCCATCTCTGGCGGCTCTGCAATCTCTTCCCAATGTCCAAGTAGCGCGTTCCGGGGACTTTCAAAACTTCGATATAGTAGTGATTTCCGCAAATGCTTCCTCCGATGGAAAGCTCAATCGCTATATCGATGGAGGAGGCGATGTGGTTTATATCGGCAACAGCAAAAACGAAAGCCCTGACTATCTTCCGGTGAGAATTATAGGGGATTCAAAAGGCCCGGTGAACCTGTGGGTAAGATCCGCAGAGTTCGCGTCGGGGATCCACTTTGATGAGATAGGCATTTACAGCTACCTGGAAGCAACAGCTAGAAGAAAATCCATTACTATGGTGGAGGCCAATGGAGCGCCAATTCTATCTTACTGGAGGCTGGGCAAGGGGACAGTTGTATATGATGGCCTCGAGAAAGATTCGGATTTCTATTTCCGGCCCGAGTATCCTTTGTTTTGGAACAGCATGGTCAAATGGCTGAGTGGCGTTCCGGATATTTCTGCCACAAACCGAAAAACCGGAGAGATGATTCCGCTGGGCAGTCATATCAAGGTCGAAACGCCGCAGGGCGCGACAAATACCGCTAATCTGCTATTGAACGAGGTGGGAATTTACAATTTCCAGGGCAAAACGATCGCGGCTAGCATGTACAATCCCCGAGAGTCTGATCTTAGCGGCGGGGCCACATATCCCAGCGGCGTTTTCAGCTTTTCAAGATCAAGAGAAAGTCTAGTGAATAAGGATCTAGCGCCATGGATCATAGCCTTGGCAGCACTTGCCATAATACTTGAGATGGCTACTATCAGGTGGAGGAGGGAGAGCTAATGGAAGGAATTTATTTCTCTAATCCCCAGCTATTGTGGAGCATTCCCATCTTTTTCGTTGCCGGCTTAATCTACATATTTGCCAAGGCCAGAAATAAATCTCTGGCAGGCAGCCGGTTGATAATTGCCTGCTTGATCCTGGCAGCAGCTGCAAATCCATATGCAGTAGCCATGCATACAGTCCAATCATCTAAGCCTCTCATAACCATCCTGGCGGACAAGACAGCATCAATGTCCCTCTTTGATCCTGATGTGACCGTTAAGCTGAATGATGTACTGCCAAACTCTCAAGTAAGGACCTTTTTTGGGGAGTCCACTCCCCTGGGAGACAAGATCCTCCAGTATGCTACCCCTGGATCGACCTTGGTTCTGGTCTCTGATGGGCAGAGCAACAAAGGTCGGTCTTTGGATGAATCTTTAGCTCTTGCAAGGGCTTCAAACACTACGGTATTTGCCATCCAGATAGAACCGATAATCACCGATGCCAGCGTAGAGATATCAGGAACTAATACGGCCGTTGCTGGAAGCGACTACTCTTTCGCGGTGATTGTTCGATCATCCGGAAATTATAAAGGTATTCTTTCTGTTTTTGCAGAAGACCAGCTGATATTCAAAGATAGTGTGACCACCAATAGTACTTCCTCCATTAAGATCTCACATAAGTTCTTTTCAACCGGCACCCATAACCTCCGAGCAGAGATCTCATCAGATGCACAGCCGGCGAATAACTTATATCAGAAGGCTGTCTACGTTGTGCCCAAGCCCAACGTGCTTCTAGTTTCCAGAGGGGCTTCTCCTTTATCAGCCGATTTATCCGGACAGTATAAGCTGGGTCAGTCCTACAATCTTCCCCAGAGCTTCCAGGGATACAAGGCAGTAGTCTTAGATGATTGGAAAGCGGCTCCTGAGGTGGCCAGCCTCAAGGGATATATTCGCGATGGTGGCGGGCTGGTTGTGGTAGGTGGCACCGACTCTTATGAGTTAGGAGGCTATCTCAACTCTTCTCTTGAGGAGATACTTCCGGTAAAATCGCTCCCAAGCATTTTCAAAGGGGGCAAGATAGTAATTCTGGTGCTGGATATTTCGCTGAGCATGCTTGCAACTAGGACTAAGGATGGGACTACCCTTTTGGATTATGAGAAGGCTCTGGCCGTAGAGTTGCTTAAATCTCCTGATTTCCGGGACTATAAAGTGGGAGTTGTTGTTTTTGGAACTAAGGCTTATGTAGTCAATAGCCCCCTGCCTCTATCCAGAGAACATGCTGTCATTGAAGATAGGATCACTAGCCTATCCCCTTCGGGAAGTGAAGATACCAACCTTGACAACGGCCTCCAGCTAGCCCGGGACATGCTCAACGTCACCCAAGGTAAAGGGGAGATAATTGTCATTTCCGATGGAGATCTGAGAAACTATGAACAAGTCTTCTTGCACTCAGCCGAGCTGATCCGGGAGATGAACATAACTACTCGCTTGATCCAGGTTCAAGCCTTTGATAGCAGTCAGGGAAGATTTGGAGAGCTGGCATCCAAGACAGGCGCACTATACCTTCCTTTTACATATCCCACATCACTAACTACCAAAGTTAAGGTGCCTATGGAGAAGAAGCCACAAGAAGCCCAGCTACCTGCTGGCTATGCTGTCTCTATAGTGAACAGAAATCACTATATTACGTCCGATCTGGACCTCAACGCTACCATAAGCGGTTTTAATGATGTCACCCCAAAGCCAGGCGCCCAGAGGCTAGTGGCCATGGCTGACGGCAAGCCCGTGCTCACGACCTGGCGATATGGCCTGGGAAGAGTAGCCTCTCTTTCTACAGACGACGGTGCCATGTGGGCTCCGCTCCTATATTCCATCCCTAGCTCGAAGCTCATATCGGCGATGGTCAACTGGGCTATAGGAGATCCCAGGCCAGAGACAAACCGCATAGATTCAGAGGATGGCTGGGTGGGAACGCCTTTGGTTGTATCTATCCAAAGCGATGTGAGGCCAGCAATAGAGCAAGCAAGCATTGAGCAAGTAGGAGATAATAGGTATACAGTTACTCTGATTCCGGATAAGGTCGGCATCTTGTATATAGGGGACTATGGAATAGCTGTAAACTATCCTGTAGAGTACAGAGATGTAGGATTCAATCCCGATTTAGCTAAAAAAATTATGGCCAATGGTGGTAGGATCTTTACAGAGAAAGAGGCAGCTTTGAGTTTGGCTGAAGAGGCCATGATTAGGAGCCAGCGCACTGTACAGGAGAGAGAGTCTCGGAGAGATCTATTATTGCTTGCTGCCCTGGTCATCTTTCTGGCCGAAGTTATTGTAAGGAGGCTGAAAGAACTAAAAGTTCTGGGCAGATCCTAAAAGCTATTGCTCACCATTAGATTTTAATATCATACCAGCGGAGTTGGTTTTATATTATGTGGAGGTAACTGCTACACAATGAGTTCTGAAATGTGCACTGTCTGTGGCCTTCCTGGGGAGCTTTGCATCTGCGAGGAGGTTGCCAAGGAACAGCAGCGAATAGCTGTCAAGGTTCAAAAGCGCAGGTATGGAAAAGAAGTAACTGTTATCCAAGGCATAGATCCCCATGAGATCGACCTTCAGGAGCTCTGCACATACCTAAAGTCAAAACTGGCTTGTGGCGGAACCGTAAAAGATAGCCTTATAGAGCTGCAAGGCAATCACATTGCGCGGATAAAAGGGATCTTGGTCAAAAGAGGATTCGGCTCCGAGCAGATAAGCACCTAAAATCTATTCGACGGCATGTTGTGCCGTTTACTCATGAAAAAATTTATTGCATGTGGCTTTAGGTGTCTTGGCCGTAATCTTCTTGGCTAATCTTGAACTCTACGCCGCCTTCGGCGTGAATCACTATGGAAAAAATCCATTCACTGAGCTTGGCGCAATGCTCCGGCTCGCACTCCTCGATGCATCCTGCGCAAGGCTCAAAAATATGGACAGGCATGAGAGATTTGAATCTGCTGCTATTGGATTTATCTAGATATAAAAGCCTGTAAGTCCTAATGCCGTCAGTTGACTCCACCTGCCTGGTGATGAGATTTTCTTTTAGCAACTTGGCCACAATGCGCGAACACTTTCTAGAATCGATCTTTAGAGCCTTCCATAGGTCACTCTGCAAAATTCCGTTTTCATGGGACTTGATGAATTCCAGAGCATCCGCATCAGAAGGCATCTATACTCCTTATTCTATAGGACTTATTAGTATTATGTTATTTCCTCGAAGGATAACAGATCCCAAAGACCGGGTTTTCTCTCCGCCTATCAACTCTACAGTCTCTAGGAGATGGAGATTTAAATACTCATCAACGCTATTGAGAACACCTTCCAGAACATATCTAGGAGACCCTTTCATTTCCACCTGGATCTTGGAGCCAATCAAAGTCTGAACTTTTTTGCTGGGAAACATGAACTTTACCTCTCGATTGTATGTCGCAATAATACTTTAATTTTTGTGCTATCTTGGCCGTGCAGATATCTTGAATTACAGGAAAAGGATGCTTCATGGGGGCCTATATAGACTCTACGCTTTTTATGCCAGAAACGTCTTTGCGTAGCTCTTTCTCGATGAAGTTCTTCAAAGTCATCTGAGAGAATGGGCATCCTGCGCAGCTGCCCTGGAGCTTTACCTTAACTATGCCATCATTTATATCTACTAGCTGGACATCTCCACCATCGACGCGCAATGCATTTCTAATCCGGCCTAGAGCTGCTTCCACATCATCTTTGATATTTTGCATATCCTATTAATCTCCTCTAACCTTAATGGACGTAACCTTGTGACCCATGATCGTATATCTAATCCCTTTTAAAGCTTCCTCAAGCTGCTTTATTAGCTTATCACATTTATCCGAGTTAACAACGGTATTGACCATAACTCCCGGCTCTGAGTGGTGCCTAATGGTCTCCAGTGTCATCTTGGGGTCTTCGCTTAACCGGAAGCTCTTCCAGGTCTTAGGGGCCATGCCTTGGTACTCCACCAAGTAGAAACCTGTAATTCCCAGATCGGTTAGAGTATTGATGACCCGAACCAAATGCTCGTGATCCACAAAGATCTTCACCATAGTTTTCATAAGATCCCTTTTCTTTAATTTGGGCTGAAGACTTAAATAACTTCGTACCCCTCTTCTGAAATCCATTTTTTAAACCCATGTCAAAATCTTGATTTAGCCATTTTCTGACACATTTTCACTTTATTTGGCAAATAAACTCAGGGGCAATGTCTGATTGAAAATTAAAACCAAAAATTACAGGATTTGAGCTGTTCTAGCACTTAATTTGAAGTGGATTTATTGAATACGATAA
>JADDYB010000461.1_pt1 | contig 12926 bp, 15 predicted proteins | sample 8641941 | NCBI WGS metagenome assembly JADDYB01 (sample SAMN16275377, study PRJNA637457) | freshwater sediment metagenome | isolation source: Lake Kineret sediment | place: Israel: Lake Kineret | collected 2013
GAGAGGCGGAGGCGCCGATGAGTTCCTCGGGAAAGCATTCCAGGCTGTGGAGAAGAAGATAAAATCCAAGAGCTTCGACAAGCACGGCAACTTTGCCTTCGGCATCAAGGAGCACATCGACATACCGGGAACTAGGTACGACCCGAGGCTGGGCATCACAGGCATGGACGTGATGGTTACAGTGGAGAGGCCGGGATACGGCATAACTAGAAAGAAGAGAGGCCAGGCCAAAGTGGGAAGCAGACACAGAGTGACCCCCGAAGAGTCAATGCGGTTCGTAGCCGAGAGGTATGGGGTAGAGGTAGGTGCAGAGCAATGAGCATCCAGAAGCAAAGAAAAGAGAGAAACTACGGCAAAGGGAGCAGAGGCTGCACCAGGTGCGGAACCAAGCAGGGCTTGGTCAGACGCTACGGCATAAACCTCTGCAGACAGTGTTTCCGTGAAGTAGCGGAGAAGATGGGATTCAAGAAGTACAGGTGAATGTTATGGAACCACTTGTGAACGCCCTAAACACCATTATGTCTCATGAGCATAGGCGCAAATCAGAGTGTATAATCACTCCCGCGTCAGGGCTCGTTGGGAGGGTGCTCCGCCTCATCCAGAGCAAGGGCTACGTGGGTGAGATCGAGTTCATCGACGATGGTAGACAGGGTAAGTTCAGGGTTCAGCTGTTCGGCAGGATAAACGAGTGCCAGGCGGTTACTCCACGCTTCAAGACTAAAGTCTCTGAGATGGAGAAGTGGGAGAAGCGGTTCCTGCCAAGCAGAAACCTTGGAACGGTGATCCTCAGCACCCCCAAGGGTGTAATGGATCACAACCAGGCAAAGGATGAGAACGTGGGCGGGATACTCCTAGCCTACGTGTACTAGAAGGTGAATGATGTGACTGTCGAGATAGTTGAGAACCAAGTGACAGTACCCGAAGACGTAGACCTGATCCTAGATGGAAGTAAGGTCGCAGTCACAGGCACCAAAGGCAAGGTGGTCCGGGACTTCGCGCACACGAAGCTCAAGCTGGACTACCAGGGCAGAGTACTCCGCGTGTGGGCGGAGAACCCCCGGAAGAAGCAGGCAGCCCTCGTCAACACGATAACGAGCCACGTGAAGAACATGATCACCGGCGTGACGCAGGGCTTCACCTACAGGATCAAGATCGTGTTCATCCACTTCCCTATGAACATACAGATCAAAGGGAACAGGGTGTCCATCAACAACTTCGTGGGTGAGAGACAGGCCAGGTATGCTACGATCCTTCCAGGTGTCAAGGTCAGCGTCGAGGGAGACGACATAGTCGTCACCGGTAACGATATAGAGATGGTGGGGCAGACTGCCGCCAACATACAGGAATCCACGAAGATCCGTAACAAGGACCTGCGAAAGTTCCTCGACGGGCTCTACGTGTACAAGAAGGAGTGATGACTGATGAGCGACGCACAGAAGAAACGACTGTTAAAGGTTCGGAGCAGGATAAACAAACGTAGGCCCCACTTCAGACAGTTCGAGGCCTGGAGATTCGTCAGGATCAAGGACCACTGGAGGAAGCCCCACGGCATCGACAACAAGATGAGGTTCAACCTCAAGGGCTGGCCCAGGTCCGTGACCGTAGGCTGGAGAGGCCCAGCTGATGTCAGGGGACTCCACCCATCCGGGATGGAGGAGGTAACCGTCTGGAACACGCGTGACCTCGAAAACGTTAACCCTCAGACCCATGTGGCCAGGATCGGCGGAACCGTCGGAGGCCGGAAAAGGGAGGCTATTAAGGCGAAGGCTGAGGAGCTAAGCATCCGTATCCTCAACCCAGGCCAAGTGGAGTCCAAGGACGAGTTCGAAAAACTAGAGGACGAGGACACCAAGAAGCTAGAGGATGAGGAAGAAGCTGATGAAGAGGAGGAGGACGAGAAGTGAACCTTAGAAGCCAGAGAAGACTAGCCTCAGAGGTCCTGGGATGCGGAGTACACCGCGTATGGATAGACCCAGAGAAGGCTGACGAGGTGAGCATGGCTATCACCCGCGAGGAGATCAGAAAACTCGTCCACGAGGAAATAATCAAGGCTCTCCCAGAGAATAGCCCAAGCCGAGGCCGGGCACGGGTCCTAGCCGAGAAGAAGAAGAAAGGAAGACGCATCGGGCCCGGTACGAAGAAGGGAAAGATCTTCAGTGTTGTACCACGGAAGACCCGGTGGATGAACAGAATACGCGCCCAGAGACGCAAGCTGAGAGAGCTGAGGGAGAGGCGCATAATAGCAGTGAACACGTATCGGAGCCTATACAGGAAAGCCAAGGGCGGCGAGTTCAGGAGCATAGCGGAGCTAGAGCGCTACATAAACGACAAGAACCTGAGGAGGCGTACCTTTGGCTAAGGGACCACGGTACCGTGTATATTACAGACGTAGAAGGGAACACAAGACCGACTACGTTATGAGAAGATCCCTCGCCACTGCGGAGGCGCCCCGCTTCGTGGTAAGGGTGTCAAACAAGGGCATACTGGTCCAGGTAACCAACGCGGAGATCGAGGGAGACTACGTGGTAGCCCAGGCCCACAGCCGAGACCTTAAAAAGTTCGGCTGGAAGGCTGGGGGCAAGAACACACCAGCAGCATACCTCATAGGCTACCTGGCGGGCAGGAAAGCCCTTGAAGCCGGCGTGACGCGGGCTAACCTAGACATGGGCCTCACAAGGGCCTCGTCGGGGAACAAGGCGTTCGCCGTGGCTAAAGGAGCAATGGACGCCGGGTTAGAGATCCCATGCGACAGCGACATCATACCTTCACCTGAGAGGGTGAGCGGCGGCGCAGTGGCTGAATACGCTGGGCAGATGGATGACCCCCTCGAGTACGAGAGACGGTTCTCAGTCTATCTCCGTCGTGGACTGAGACCGGAGGAGCTACCCGCCCACTTCGAGGAGGTCAAAAAACGCATAGAGGAGAACAGCGTTGAGTAGAAGACGGGAAACGAGCCCACTGGAGAACTGGGTACCCAAGACCCAGCTAGGGAGACGCGTGTTCGAGGGGCAGATCTCCTCGATATACGAAGTCTTCGCAGAGGGACACAGGATCAAGGAAGTGGAGATCGTTGATCTCCTTGTACCGGACCTCAAGGACGAGGTTATCCACATCAACCTCGTCCAGAAGCAGACAGACGCAGGCGAGTGGAGCAGATTCACGGCACTAGTGGCCGTGGGCAACGGGAGCGGCCTCGTAGGCGTAGGCATGGGAAAGGCCCAGCGGGTGAGAAACGCCATAGAGAAGGGCATCAGGCTCGCCAAGCTCAACCTCCAGCCGATTAGGATGGGCTGCGGTAGCTGGGAGTGCGACTGCGGCGAGGGCCACACTCTGCCCTTCAAGGTGCACGGGAAATCCGGGAGCGTTATCGTCACCCTGCTGCCTGCGCCGAGGGGCCTCGGACTTGTTGTAGGCGACACCGCCAAGACCGTGCTCCGACTCGCAGGCGTCAAAGACTGCTGGAGCAAGTGCATAGGGCAGACAGCCACGAGGACCAGCTTCGCTTTCGCCACCTTCGAGGCGTTGAAGCAGACGATGAGCGTGATGACGCCTCAGGACTGGGCGTGATGCAGATGAAGAGCCTACTAGCGATACGCATACGGGGCGGTGTAGGCTGCACCAAGAGGGTGAAAGATACACTCAGGATGCTCAGGGTCGACAGGAACAACTACGCCACGATCCTGGATGACAGGCCAGACTATCAGGGGATGCTCCAGAAAGCCAAGGACTACATCACCTGGGGCGAGCTCGACGTGGAGACCGTCAAACTCGTGCTGGAGAAGCGCGGCGAAGCCCCCGGCGGAGTCAAACTGACAGACGAGTATGTGAAGAGCCTCGGCTATGAGAGTCTCACCCAGCTGGCGGAGAAGCTCCACAGCTGCGAGCTGGACATCAACAAGCTGGAGGGCGTGAAACCTTTCTTTAGGCTTCACCCACCAAGTAAGGGATTCGATAGAACCGTGAAGAAGCCCTACAATAACAAGGGCGAGCTCGGTTACAGGGGTGAAGCCATAAACGAGTTGGTCAGGAGGATGTGCTAGGTATGCCCCACAAGTTAAGGAAAGTTAGGAGGCAGCGCGGCAGCAGATACATGGGATTCGGCCAAGTAGGACAGCACAGGAAGAGCGGTATGCGGGGAGGAAAGGGCAAGGCCGGGGGGCACAAACACTTCTGGATCAGAACCGTCAAGTACGAGCCGTGGAGGTTCCACAAGATAGGGTTCCTGCCGCCTTCAGCTAAGGAGCCTAGGCCGGCTACAATGAACGTGGGCGAGCTCGAGGACCTGGCGGTGAAGGTCATAGGCGACTACGGGGTCAAGGGCGGAAACGAGTTGGACCTCGCAGCCCTCGGGATCAGTAAGCTCCTAGGAAGAGGAAACGTATCTGTCCCCCTGACGGTGAAAGTGGCCTACGCCACCATGAGCGCCAAGGAAAAAGTAGAAGAAGCCGGTGGCTCTATAGTAGAGCCTTAGAGGGGACAGCGTTGGTTCGTTTCCTGGACCTGTTCAAACCGGTATCCCGGTTCATACCGGAGGTGAGGGCGCCGCAAAAAAAGGTGTCATTCAGCACCCGCCTCATGTGGACGCTCGCGGCCCTCATAGTGTACCTCGTCATGTCAGAGATCCCTCTATACGGGGTAACCACCGGCGGGACCGACCCCTACGCTACACTGAGGATCATCTTCGCCTCAAGCAGGGGCACCCTCATGGAGCTGGGCATAGGGCCAATAGTGACAGCAGGCCTCATCATACAACTCCTCGCTGGATCCGACATCATAGGCTTCGACCGGTCTGACCCCGATGACCGCGGCCTCTTCACGACGGCGAGCAAGGTGTTCAGCTTCATCATGGTCGTGGTCCAGGCGAGCCTTTACATCGTCAGCGGGGTCTACGGAGCCATATCCACAGCACAGTCAGTGTTTATCTTCGTCCAGCTTCTCGCGGCGGGGCTGGTCATCATGATGCTGGACGAGTTGGTCCAGAAGGGATGGGGGATAGGAAGCGGCATAAGCCTGTTCATTGTAGCGGGTATCACCCAGAACATTTGGTGGATGAGCCTCAGCATAGCAACCGTGGGGGATGGCCGCAGCTACGGCGCCATCGTGGCCTTCTTCCAGGGGATCATGAGTGGGCTGGCGCCCCTCGAGTGGATATACAGGTCCGGGTGGCCTGACATGATCGGGTTCCTCATGACCCTGGTCGTCTTCGCCTTCGTGGTCTACGTGGAGGGCATGAGGGTTGAGATACCCATCAGCCACAGCAGCTACCGCGGCTACAGGAGCAGGATGCCCATCAAGCTGCTCTACGTCAGTAACATCCCAGTCATTCTTGCGTATGCCATGTTCGCCAACGTCCAGCTCATAGGCCAGTTCATCTGGAGTAGGTGGAACGCGGACAACACCAATTTTGTATTCAACATGCTCGGTATGTTCAACCGCACAGATCAGGGTGGGGTGAACGCCATAGGCGGGCTAGCCTACTACACGTCATCTCCCGGGAGCCTGAGCGGTGTCGCGACCGACCCAGTCAGGGCTCTCCTCTACTTACTGATAGTTGTGGGCTTCTGCGTACTGTTCAGCATAACTTGGCTGGAGATAGGAGGCCTAGGAGCGGACCAGATGGCAGAGCAGCTGCTGCAGTCAGGGATGCAGGTGGCTGGGTTCAGACGGAGCAAGAAGCCCCTGGAGAAGCTGCTGAACAGGTATATACCCACCATCACCATCATAGGAGGCATGATCGTGGGGCTCCTGGCTGCGGTCAGCGAGTTCTTCGGCGTCTTCGGTTCAGGCATGGGTGCGCTCCTGGCCGTCAGCATACTGTACCAGTACTACCAGACGATGGTGCAGGAGCAGGTCGAGGACCTGTACCCCTTCCTTAGGGGTGCCCTCGGCTAACACTCTTTTATGACAGCTACGTGGAAGAATGTGGTATTTTTTCGGGTTGCATTTAGCTAATATATGACGTGGTTAAGGTGGATTCCGCTGGTAGCTATGCTCATGTTTTTATTATTCAAAGTTTAATGCTGTTGAGTGATTACATGGTCACATTGAAGGGTTCAAAGACCGAGCAGAACCTATTGAAGGCATTCGCGGGCGAGAGCCAGGCGAGGAACAGGTACACGTACTTCGCCAGCGCGGCGAGGAAGGAGGGCTTCGAGCAGATCGGGGCCATCTTCACGGAGACCGCTGAAAACGAGTTAGAGCACGCCAAGGTCTTCTTCAAGCACCTTGAGGGAGGCGAAGTCGAGATCACAGCCAGCTACCCCGCCGGACGGATCGGCACCACGGCGGAGAACCTTCTCGCAGCCGCGGAGGGCGAGAAAATGGAATGGGGCACGCTGTACCCCGGATTTGCTGAGACAGCGAAAAAGGAGGGCTTCGACAAGGTGGCGGAGTCCTTCACAGAGATCAGCGAGGTGGAGCAGCAGCACGAGAAGAGGTACAGGAAGCTGCTGGAGAACGTGAAGAAGGGCGCAGTGTTCAAGAAGGACAAGGAGGTCGAGTGGAAGTGCAGGAACTGCGGCTACGTGCATCGCGGCAAGGAGGCGCCCAAGGTGTGCCCGGCGTGCAGCCACCCGCAGAGCTACTACGAGCTCCGCGCCAAGAACTACTGACCCGGCTCACCTTAGCTCATCTACACTTATTTTATTTCAGCAAAGTCAGGTAAGCCTTTTTTCGTGCATCGACTACCCTTAACCCGTGACAGTCAAACTATACGACAAGGACCACTTCCTGAGAGAGTTCGACGCCCAGGTCGTCGGCGTGGAGGACAACGCCGTTGAGCTTAACCAGACGGCGTTCTTCGCTGAGTCGGGCGGCCAAGCCGGAGACACGGGTACCCTGAACGGCGTCAGGGTGGCGGACACGCAGATCGATGGCGGCAGAATACTGCACTTCATGGAGTCTTCGCCAGGCTTCAGCCCCGGGAACCGCGTCCACGGCGTCATCGACTGGGACAGGAGGTACAGGATCATGAAGCTCCACACGGCAAGCCACATCATGGAGTACTACCTCTGGACGCAGCTAGGCTACGTTGAGAGGACCGGCAGCTTCGTGGACGATAAAAAGGATAGAGCCGATTACAGGTACAAGGAGAGGCTAGACCCGGAGAAGCTCAAGCGGGTCGAGGAGGACACCAACAGGTTCCTCTCTGAGGGACACCCCATTAATATTCAGGTGGACGACGACGGCATCCGACACTGGAGCTGCGGCCCCGTGGAGATGCACTGCGCCGGAACCCACGTAAGAAACACAAGAGAGATCGGGGCAATCAAGCTCAAGAGAAAGAACCCAGGCCGCGGCGAAGAGCGGGTGGAGACCAGCCTCGCAGAGTAACCTATACATAACCCCCTCACCATTTAATCGCCCATGTTCCAGCCACCACGCGGAACCAGGGACTACCTCCCCGAGGACCAGATGAATAGGAACTGGGTCATAGACCAGGTGAGGAAGGTCTTCGAAGCTTACGGGTACGAGCCCCTCGGCTCCCCCGCCTTCGAGCCCCTGGACATGCTCCGGATAAAGAGCGGGGAGGACATCATAAACGAGATCTACGCGTTCAAGGACAAGTCGGACAGGGAGCTGGCTTTACGCTTCGAGCACACGGCCAGCACGGTCCGGGTAGTGGCTACGCACAGGGAGCTGGTCCTACCCTTCAAGCGGTACGCCATCGGCCCAGTGTGGAGGTACGAGAGGCCCACGGAGAAGAGGTTCAGGGAGTTCTGGCAGGCCGACGCGGACATCTTCGGCGTCGCCGACAGCGTGGCGGACGCGGAGGTGCTGGCGGTCGCTGTGGAGGCCCTTAGGAAGCTGGGCTTCCAGGGGTTCGTAGTCACACTCAACGATAGGCGCGTCCTCAAATCCATGGTGGCGCTGGCGGGCGTACCCGATGAGAAGAGCCTGGACGCGTTCAGGGCCGTGGACAAGCTCACGAAGATAGGGGTCGAAGGCGTCGTGGAGGAGCTCAGAGGAGTATCCCCCAGCGACGAGGCCAGCGTCAATCTCCTCAACTCGCTCAGCATCAAAGGTCGACCCGGGGAGGTGCTGGCGTCGGCCGCCGACATGTTGAAGGACTGCCCCGAGGGGCTAGCCGGGTGCCGAGCCCTTACGTCCCTGGTAGAGTACGCTGAAGCCTTCGGCTTTGCGCAGTACATCACGGTCGACCTCAGCCTGGCCCGGGGCCTAGACTACTATACAGGACCCGTTTTCGAGGTCCTCGCTAAGGGCTACGAGGACTACGGCAGCATAGCGGGCGGCGGAAGATACGACGAGATAGTCCAGCTGTTTGGGGGGGAGCCTACGCCGGCCACAGGGATATCCTTCGGCGTGGACAGGCTGGCGTCAATCTTGGAGGAGCAGGGTGCATTCAAGGACCTGACCCTGGGCGCCGAGGTCTACGTGGCGCCGGTGAGCGCCTCAGTTAAGCTGGAGGCCGTCAGGATCACCCAGACTCTGAGGAACGCGGGGAGGTCCACGGTCGTCGACATGATGGGCAGGCGCCTGGTGAAGCAGTTCGAGTACGCCGACAAGAAGAAAATACCGATGGTCGTCGTCGTGGGTGAGAAGGACCTGGCCAACGGTGAGGTGACCGTGCGGGACATGAAGACCGGCGATCAGGCCAAGGTGAAGGTGCTTGAGCTGGTTAGCAGACTAGAAGCGGCGCTCAGCTAACCCGTAATACACCATCTCGCCTCTACGGTCAACTACGGCGAGCTTGAGCTGAAGACCCTCCGCCTCAAATTTCCTAGTCAACTCGATGAGGTGGTCCAGCCTCTCTGGAGAGCCCTCGGACGCTATGAAGACCCTTATGGTGGGCGGCCCCTTCATGAAGGCGTCCTTCGCGTACACTATGAGGTCCGCCTCGCCCTTCAAATCGGTCATGGCCGTGAAGCCCCTGGTTCTGAGGTCCCTGTAAACGAGGAAACGCGTCCAGACGCCTGGGTCTAGGGCGTTAAAGATTTTTAGCAGCTCCTGGAAGCTGAGAACCCTGTTGGTGTCCTCGTCCACGACGCTGATCTTCTGGCGCTCGACGTTGTACAGCGACTCGGCCGGCTCAAGTACGTATAGGGTGCCCTGTCTGCGGCCATACCCGTCGCTCATGAGGCTGTCCGCCTCGCTCTGGGAGGGGACCACCACTTTTCCTTCGCTGAGCACCGCCGTGAAGGGCTGCATCACCTAAGGTGTGGGTGGGGCTCTGAAATACCTTGTGAAAGTCTCTGGGACCGTTTTCTCGGAGGGTTTTCACGTTCATTTACCCTAATACTCTATCTTAAAATGTGTCAGGGACAAGGGTTTTCGCCACAGTTTTCTGAGACAAAAGCCTACGTGCTGAGAAGAGTTATTGATGCCCAGCCCAACAGTATCTAGGTTGCCTGAAAGGATACTCGTGGTCACCGAGAAGCCGAGTTCGGCGAAGAGGATCGCTGAGGCCCTGGCGGACAATGAGCCTGAAGTTGGGCGCTTGAGCGAGGTGACCTACTACGTCGCCCACCGAGGCGACTTGGAGCTAGTCGTCGCGTCGGCTCTGGGTCACCTCTACTCCATCGTTCAGACGGGTAGAGGATGGACTTACCCGGTCTACGAGATGATGTGGGTGCCAGTCCACCGGGCCGTGAAGGGGCGCGGCAGGGCCAGAGCCCACATAGAGGCGTTCACGCGTCTGGCTCAGGGCGCGTCCAGCTACGTGAGCGCATGCGACTATGACAACGAGGGCAGCCTCATCGCCTACAACGTGCTGAGGTACGCGGTGGGCGACCACGCATTGAGCCGGTCAAGCAGGATGCTGTACAGCACCCTGACCCGTGAGGACCTGAACAAGTCCTGGGAGAACAGGCTCATGACCTTGGACTACGCGGTCATCGCTGCGGGCAAGGCCAGGCACGAGACCGACTGGCTGTACGGCATTAACCTCAGCAGAGCTCTGACATTGGCCGTCCGAAGGGCCTCGGGCAGCCACAGGACCCTGAGCATAGGCAGGGTTCAGGGGCCCACGCTGGGGTTCGTTAAGCAGAGGGAGGACGAGATCAACTGTTTCGTTCCCGTCCCATACTGGAGGGTTCACGTGGAGACGGTGATAGGGGGCGAGGCGTACCCTCTGGAGTACGAGAAGCCTAGGATTGAACGTGAGAGCCACGCGAAGGAGCTGGCATCGGCCTGCAGAGGCAGGGCGGGTGTCATCAGGGAGGTGAAGGAGGAGACGGAGCGCAGGATGCCGCCTCCCCCATTCAACCTGGGCGACCTTCAGAGGGAGGCATACCGGGTGCACAGGATGAGCCCCGCGTCCACGCTGGCCGCCGCTGAGAAGCTGTACCTTGGGGCATACATCAGCTACCCCAGGACGAGCAGCCAGAGGCTCCCGCAGTCAATAGAGCTTAGGGACATACTGGGGAAGCTCAAGGACGTCCCCGACTACGCGCCCAGCGCCGAGGAGCTGCTGAGGAAGAAGAATCTAAGGCCGAGGCAGGGCAGGAAGGATGACCCGGCTCACCCGGCAATACACCCCACAGGCGCAAGGCCACGGAGGTTGGGAGACCAGGAGAGGAGAGTCTACGACCTTGTGGTCAGGAGGTTCATAGCCTGCCTCGGGACGCCAGCAGTCGTTGACAAGGTGGAGGCTGAGGTGGACGTGAACGGCCACGTGTTCTACCTGAGAGGGAGCGTGACTAGGAGGAGGGGCTGGCTGGAATACTACCCGTATATGAAAGACAAGGATCAATCCTTACCCGCGCTGTCAACAGGCATGACGATCCCGGTAACACGACTTCATACCAATCGAAGCTACACCAAACCGCCACCCAGATTCAACGCAAGCAGCCTCCTGCAGCGCATGGAGCAAGAAAGCATAGGGACCAAGGCCACCAGGACGGCGATCATGGACACCCTGTCCAAGAGGGGCTACATCGCCGGCTCAAGCATGAGGATCACCGCCCTGGGCTACAGCATCGCCGAGACCCTTGAGGTGTACTGCCCCGGCATCATGTCGGTCGAGATGACCAGGGGCCTTGAGGAGAAGCTGGAGCGCATACAGATCGGCGGCGATGACGCTGAGCATGTCGTCGGCGGAGCGAAGATCGACCTTGGCCCCATACTCGCACGTTTCAAGGCGAACGAGACTCCCATAGGTGAAGCCATCTCAGGGAACCTCAGCGAGGCCACGAGGGGAGAGAACTACCTGGGGCTGTGTCCGACAATGAACAGGTGCAGGGCGTGTGAGAGGCCCCGGGACGGGGATTCCATCTACTGCCGCCGACACCTGAAGGCGTACAACAGCCTTGAGGAAGCCTACGGCCGGTGGAGGTACGCGCTTGGACTCGGCTGGGCGGAGTACTTGGGGAAGTTGGCTAAGATCGGCGGCGTCTGCGCATGGGTCAGAGAGGTTGTCGAGGATATTCTGCGTGAACTCTAGGCTTCTTGCTCCTGGGAGATCACCCAGCGGCTGTTCCTGCCGTCACGCACCCAGGTGCCCCCCAGCGTCTTGACGGCGTCGTTTATGGGGCCCCACAGGTCGCCTAGGAACTTCTTGGGGCTGATGGACACAGCGGCCCCGTCCTCCTCCACGTTCACGAGCGCCAGGTCAACGCCAGCGGCCTCCAGCTTGGATTTGAAGTCCTGCTTCGGCTCCTCTTCCTGTGGCGGCCACTCCCCCTCGGCCTCGCGAACAGCCGCCGGCACCGCGGCGGCCTTACCCACCGACAGCACGATCCCTATCTTTGCCCCGCAGTCTGGGCAAGTGATCCATGTGACCTTGTTGTTTTTCGCGCTCATCTGCCTCAACTGAATCCTGTCGTCAGGGTACTAAAAAGCTGTGCTGCCCCGATGGATTTTAAAACCCGTAGACCGTCTATGGGGCGTATTTTCCGGTGACGGCGTTGGAGAGACTAAAGGACTCGCTCGGCTTCATGAGGGGCAACGTCCTCGTGATGACCGTATGCGAGTGCGTGTGGAGGGCAAGCATCGACATCATATGGCCCTTCCTATCCATGTACGTTCTGAGCCTAGGCGGCAGCTACGAGACCATAGGGCTGGTGATGGCCGTGGGCAGCGCCGCCAGCCTCATACTGTACCCCCTGGGGGGGTACATAGCCGACTACCAGGGCCGGATCAAGCTCATAGGGTACATGACCTTCGCGTACGCCGCCTCCTTCCTCATACCGGCGTTCACAGGCTCCTGGCAGTGGCTGGGTGTCGGCATGTTCGCCCAGAGCTTCGTAACCTTCTACTTCCCAGCCAAATCGGCCCTATTAGCGGACAGCCTGCCCCCAGAGAAGAGGGGCATCGGGTTCGCAGCCTCCATGGCGATACCCAGCGCCTTCGGGCTGGGTGCGCCCATAATCGGGGGCTGGCTCATCGAGACCTACGGCATCGGCAGGGCGATACGCGGCCTCTACCTTGTCGGGTTCTTCATAGCCTCGGGCATAGCCTTCGTCCGGCTAAGGTACCTGAGGGAAACGGTGGAGAAGCCTAACAGGCTGGAGGTCAGGCTCGGCTCGGCGCCGTCCCTTATAGCCGAGGCCTATAGGAGCGTCTTCGGGGTGCTCGGCGAGGTGCCCAGGAGGCTCTACGTGCTCTCGCTGCTGGTCTCCTCCACGGTCTTCTTCGCGTCTCTGACAAGCAGCTTCTGGATCGTGCGCTCCATGGAGGTCATAGGGCTCAGCTACCAGCAGTGGGGAAGCGTCATGCTGGTCAGCGGCGTTGTGAGCGTTGTCCTAGGGATACCCGCGGGGGGCCTGGTGGACAGGTTCAGTAAGAAGCGCATCGCGGGCGTCTGCCTGCTCCTAGGTGCCGCGCAGAGCTACCTCTTCCTGCAGTGCCGTACCTTCACCCAGGTCGTAGTACTCTCCGCGTTCCCGACGCTCGCCCACGCCTGCATGAATCCCGCCTTCCAGAGCCTGTTCGCCGACATGATTCCCAGGGCTAAGAGGGGCCGCGTC
>JADDYB010000462.1_pt1 | contig 12916 bp, 15 predicted proteins | sample 8641941 | NCBI WGS metagenome assembly JADDYB01 (sample SAMN16275377, study PRJNA637457) | freshwater sediment metagenome | isolation source: Lake Kineret sediment | place: Israel: Lake Kineret | collected 2013
CAAGAACCATCCCGTGCTATCCATCAGTGAAGCCTGCGATGCATGCGCCATGTGTGTGGAGGAGTGTCCCCGGGGTATCCTTGCGGTACGAGGCAAGAAAGTCGAAGTAGTTGACGGAAAACTCACCGACTGCTCCATGTGCAAGCTCTGTGAGAAGGCGTGCCTGTCGAGCGGTATCGGGGACGAACCGGCAATTACCATATCTGCCGAAGCAGACCGGTATATTTTCGTCGTCGAGAGTGATGGGTCATTACCGGTAAAGGTAATAATGGACCGTGCACTGCACTATATCAGGGATCAGTCAGACGAGCTGGAGAGACAAATAGGCGAGATAGCAGGGGATGAGAAGAAATGACAAGAATTGTGGAAAAGACGAACCCCCGTCTAACCAACCTCATTTTACTCCTGAAGAACAATTCACGGGAGAATGAGGCAAAGATCTGGCGCGAGATCGCAAGCAGGTTAGAGACTCCGAACAGGAATTACGCTGAGGTCAACCTGTCCAAGATCAACCGCTATGCCCAGAATGGTGAGACGATCATCGTTCCCGGAAAAGTCCTGGGCAGCGGTGTGCTGGACCAGTCTGTGAAGGTTGCAGCCTTGAACTTCTCGGCATCAGCAACCAGCAAGATAAGGGACGCAAAGGGACAGTGTATGTCGATCGAACAACTCCTTTTGGACAATCCGAAAGGCAGCGGTGTCCGGATCCTGAGGTGAACAAGACATGGTTACAGTAATCAACGGTGACGGGTTGCTTCTTGGACGGCTTGCAAGCCTTGTCGCACAGCGCGGGCTTGCCGGCGAAGAGATTGCGATTGTCAATGCAGAAAAGGCGATCATCTCCGGCAGCCGTGCACGTGTGCTTGCCAACTACCGGCACAAGGTGGAACGAGGCGCCAGCGGCAATCGCTGGGGGCCGTTCGTCCCACGCCGGCCCGACCATCTCATGAAGCGGACTATCCGTGGCATGCTCCCGTATAAACGCCCCCGTGGTGTCGATGCCATGAAGCGCATCAAGTGCTATGTCGGTGTTCCGGTAGCATTTGTCGGAAAAGAGATGGAAGTGCTCGAAGATGCACACATGAACCGGCTGAATAATCCGGCATATATAACGCTCGGTGCAGTGTGCACATTCCTCGGAGCGAAATTCTAAGGTGTTCACCATGGCAAAGATCATAAACACAAGTGGAAAACGCAAGACGGCAATCGCACGTGCGACCCTGAAGGCAGGGAAAGGCATGATCCGTGTCAACTCTGTACCGCTCGAGACGTACGGCAGCGAAGTCACACGGATGAAGATATCAGAACCGCTGCTTCTTGTACCCAAAGCGATACACGGTATCGATGTGATCATCGATGTCGCTGGTGGCGGTGTTATGGGGCAGGCAGAAGCAATCCGTACCGCACTTGCCCGTGGTATCCTTCTGTGGCACAACGATCCCCAGATTAAGGATATCTATCTTACCTATGACAGGACGCTCCTCGTCAATGACTCACGGCAGAAAGAAGCAAAGAAACCACACGGCCGTGGAGCACGCAAGAAATTCCAAAAGTCTTATCGTTAAGATAAAAGATATGATGAGAGGTAAAAAATCTTGATACCTGTTCGATGTTTCACCTGTGGGAAACCAGTCTCAACAGCGTGGGAAGAATTCAAGATGAGACGGGAGAAAGGAGAGGATCCAAAAAAGATCCTCGACGATCTTAATATTTCCCGGTACTGCTGCAGGCGTATGCTCCTGACCCATAAAGAGATCATAGATGAGCTCAACCCGTACCAGTAGATCGACGTAAGACCGAGGGGTCGTAGGGTAGCCTGGACCATCCTATTGCGTTCGGGACGCAGTGACCTGAGTTCGAATCTCAGCGACCCCATAGTAACATTAAAAAACCATCATTTTGAGGACGAAAAATGCAGACGCAGACGTACACCCGGTATGAACGGGCGAGAATTATTGGAGCAAGGGCTCTGCAGATATCAATGGGTGCTCCCTTACTTATCACTACGACACGGATCGATCCACTTGAGATCGCCATTGAGGAATACAACAACAACACCATCCCCATTACGGTAAAGAGGAAGTAGAGGATACGATGACGACTATTGAGGTAATCGAGCTACGGACTATCCTGGACAGCCGGGGTAACATGACCGTCGAAGCCGACATCCATACTCCCGGCGGTTTTGGCAGGTCTGCAGCTCCCAGCGGTGCCAGTACCGGCACGCTGGAAGCAAAGGTCAAACCCCCCAAAGAAGCCGTTGAGTATGCTGTCCAGAATGTAATTCCTGCACTTATCGGTCTGGATGCATGTGATCAGCAGGGATTTGATGAGCAGCTCCGCGATATTGACGGAACGACAAATTTCGCTGAAATCGGTGCGAACATTGCAGTAGCGCTTTCGCTTGCAAACGCAAAGGCAGCCTCATCATCGATGGGGATTGCACTCTTCCGCTATCTTGGCGGAGCATTCGTGAATGAGATGCCGCTCCCCCTGGGCAATGTGATTGGCGGAGGTGCACATGCTGCAAACTCGACTGAGATCCAGGAATTCCTTGTCGTGCCCGGGGATGCCACTGATGCAGAAGAGGCAGTTCTTGCAAACGCTGCTGTGCACCGGTATGTCAAGGAACTCCTGGCAAAACAGGGGAAATCCTGCGGTAAGGGCGATGAGGGTGCCTGGGCCCCGCAGATTGATGATGCCCTGGCATTTGAACTCATTGCCGAGGCGACCGGAATTGTTGCTGATGAGATGAATATTTCAGTCGATATGGGTATAGATGTTGCTGCAAGCCAGATGTGGAACGGAGAAGGATACACCTACCGCGAAAAGGTTCGCACCACTGAAGACCAGATCGCTTACATTGCTGAGCTCGTTGACAGCTATGATCTTGTGTATGTGGAAGACCCGCTCCATGAAGATGACTTTGACGGGTTTGCGGAGCTCACCAGTCAGGTAGGTGACCGCTGCCTTGTCTGCGGGGACGACATCTTTGTGACGCAGGTCGACCGTATTTATCAGGGTATAGAGATGAACGCAGCCAACTGCGTGCTCATAAAACCCAACCAGGTCGGGACACTGACTGACACGTTCGAAGCGGTCCGTCTCGCCCACACCCGTGGCCTGGATACCGTGATGAGCCACCGGTCCGGTGAGACAACTGATACAACAATCGCACACCTCGCAACTGCATTCTCCTGTATTTTCTTAAAATGCGGTATTGTCGGCGGAGAACGTATTGCAAAACTGAATGAACTGATACGAATTGAGGAACAGCTATGACCATTGTAAACGAGATGGAAATTGAATTAAAAGAACCGCTCATCCCTGTCGAGGAGTACCTTGCAGCCGGTGTCCACATCGGTACACAGCAGAAGAGCGAGGACATGAAAAAGTTCATCTACCGCGTCCGCGGTGATGGACTCTATATCCTTGATATCCGCGAGACGGACTCACGGATCAAGACCGCAGCGAAATTCTTAAACCAGTACGAGGCCCCCAATATCCTCGTTGTCACCTCCCGGCAGTACGGACAGTACCCGGCCAGGAAATTAGCTGATACCATCGGTGCAATGTCGGCAACCGGACGGTTTATCCCGGGACTGCTCACCAACCCGGTACTCGATGGATACATTGAGCCCCAGGTAGTCGTAGTCACCGACCCGATTGGTGATGCGCAGGTAATAAATGAAGCAGTCCAGTGCGGCATTCCGGTCGTTGCACTGTGTGACACCAACAACATGACCAAGTATGTGGACCTGGTTATCCCTACCAACAACAAGGGTCGCAAAGCGCTGTCGATGATTTATTTCCTGCTCACACGGGAGATGCTCCGTCTCCGCGGGATCTCAACAGCGCTCACCCCGGAAGACTTCGAAATGGAACTCTAATCCGGCCGGTCTCCTTTTTGGATGACCGATCGTTAGATATAATATAACGACCAGAGGGTTGATCCGATGACGATGCGTACATGCGCAGTGGCTGGCATGTTTTATCCAAGGGATCCTTCCCACCTCGAACAGCTCCTGGAGAAGTTCTTCTCTGTGAGCCGCAGGGCGGGCAACTCCTTAGGGATTGTGTCCCCCCATGCAGGGTATATTTATTCCGGGGAGGTTGCCGCACAGGCGTTTTCCTCTATTTCACCTGACTTTTCAGGCACTTTTGTTGTTATTGGTCCATCTCATCGGGGTTACATCAACTGTGTTTCAAAGGTCCCGTGGGAAACACCCCTGGGTGTGGTAGATACTGATGTTGAGTTTGTCGAATTGCTCGATATCGAAACGGACGAATTCTCTCATCGCGACGAACACTCGCTTGAAGTGCAGATACCTTTCATCAAGTACCGCTTCCCCCGGGCACGGATTGCCCCGGTGATGATGGGGCAGCAGGACTATGCAAGCGCGATGCGGCTTGCAGAGAAGATCGGGACTGCGATCAAACTGGCAAAACGTGATGTCCGGATCGTGGCGTCCAGCGATTTCTCCCACTATGTGAAGGAAGAAAAGGCAAAAAAAGACGATCTCTACGCGATTGAACCGTTGACCTCGTTAAATGTACCGGAGTTTTACCATCGGATAGAGGAACGGGATGTATCTGCCTGTGGGTACGGCCCGATTGCCGCCATGGTAACAGTATGCGGAAAACTTGGGGCGAAGACAGCACAACTTCTACGGTATGCAACGAGCGGCGAGGTGACGGGGGACCGTCGCGAGGTCGTGGGGTATGCAGCCATTGCGGTGATGTAGGTTGGCAACATGGAGTGCACCGGGCAAGGTATTTTTGTTCGGTGAGCATGCGGTGGTATACGGAAAGCCCGGCATAGCGATGGCGATAAAACCCCGTGTGTTTGTTACGGTCAGAAATACAAAACGCCCTCAGCGCGCAAAGTCACCCTATATTGACGGATGTTTTGAGGCATTGGGTGTCCTGGGCAGTGTCTATATTAACTCCCAGATCCCGAGCTCATCGGGACTTGGCTCGTCAGCAGCAGTCACGGTCGCGACGCTTTCGGCAATCAACGATGAGTTTTCCCTGCATAAAACCCGTGAAGATATCGCTGATATGGCATTTGAGATAGAAAAAAAGGTGCAGAAGGGGAGGGCGAGCCCCACGGATACTACGGTCTCCATGTATGGCGGGATTGTCCTTATCACGGGAGGCTCCCGCAGGAGGCTGCCCCCGCAGAATTTGCATCTTGTTATTGGTGATTCGCTTGTCTCACATAGTACCGCAAAGATGGTGGAACTCGTGGGAGACTTAAAAAAGAAACATCCCGGGATCGTGGATCCGATACTCGATGCCATCCAGGGTGTGAGCATGAGTGCGATCCATCATCTCAACAACCCAAAGGAACTGGGGTGGTATATGGACATGAACCATGCGCTGCTCGAAGCACTGGGGGTAGGGCATCCGCAACTCTCGAAGATCGTGCTTGCTGCCCGGGCACAGGGAGCATTTGGAGCCAAAATCACGGGCGCTGGTGGAGGGGGGTGCATGATCGCTCTCTGCCCAAAGCATCTGAAGATTCGGATTGCCAGTGCGATTGAGGCATGCGAAGCCCGTGCTATTGTGACGGGTATTGACACTGAAGGTGCAAGGAAGGAAAAGGATGTCTGACCGGATCCTCCTAAAGCTCGGCGGGAGCGTGATCACTGATAAAAAAACTGACTGTGCCATTAACCACGATCAGCTATCCTTTATTGCATCAGCGATTTCCCGTTCCGGCACCGGAGGTATTGTTATCGTTCACGGGGCAGGTTCGTGCGGGCACCCGGAGGCAAAACGCTACCAGCTCGATAAGGGTGCCGTCCCAGGAAAAACCGACGGGATTTATGTTACCCATCGTGCGGTCAGCAGGTTGAACAATGCGGTTGTAGAGGCTCTCCGTGAAAAAGGAGTAGCCGCAGTCGGTGTTCATCCGCTTCACGCTGCGGTAGCGGATAACGGCAGGCTCGTTGCCTTTGAATACCGGCATCTGGAAAAGATGCTTATGCTCAGGATGGTTCCTGTGATCCACGGCGACGTGGTGATGGACCTCTCACGTGGGACCTGCATCGTATCGGGCGACCAGCTCGTGCGGTATCTCGCGGTTGGACTCAACATCAGCCGCGTGGGGCTCGCCACCGATGTACCGGGAGTGCTGGATGGAGGGCACGTGGTGCCGGAAATTACCAGAAAAACGGCACCATCACTCCAGATCGGCAACTCGATGCATACCGATGTCACCGGTGGAATGAGAGGGAAGATCAATGAGCTGCTCGGACTTGCATCTGCAGGGATCGGGTCAGATATATTTCATGTCTCGCGTATCAGTGACTTTCTTGCAGGAACCGATCATGGCGGGACAAAAATCAAGGGGGACTAACCAGCATGGGAGATAAAAAAAGGTTCACATCGTCGCGCAAGCTTGACCACCTGAGGATCTGCGCAGAGAAAGCAGTTGAGAGCGGCGATACCGGGTTTGGCGACATCCGGTTTGTGCATAATGCCCTCCCGGAATGTGACATGGGCACTATCGATCTTACCGCCCGGTTCCTGAACCGTAGGTTCTCTTCTCCCCTGTTCATCTCGGCAATGACCGGGGGTCACCCCGGGACAAAAGAAGTGAATTCCCGTCTTGCCCGGGCTGCGGAACGCTTTGGGATTGGGATGGGGGTCGGCTCACAACGGGCTGCACTCGAGAACCCATCTCTTGCAGACACCTTCTCGGTAGTCCGCGACGAGGCACCCCATGCGTTCCTGGTGGCAAATCTTGGCGCAGTCCAGCTCCGTGACCACGGGATTGATTGGGCGGAGCAGGCTGTTGAGATGATCGGGGCAGATGCAATTGCAATCCACCTGAATTTCCTGCAGGAGGCTATCCAGCCTGAGGGTGATCACAATGCTCTTGGGTGTCTAGCCGCCATCGGAGAACTCTGCCGGGAGTTCCGTACCCCCGTCATCATTAAAGAGACCGGCTGTGGCATTTCATCGGATACAGCGAGACAATGCTGGGGTGCGGGAGTCAGCGCAATTGATATTGGTGGCTGGGGCGGAACCTCGTGGGCTGCAGTAGAGAGTGTCCGCGCAGATGAAAGCGGAAATGAACACGACAAACGATTAAAAACGCTCGGAAAAGATTTTATCGAATGGGGAATCCCGACGGTTGTCAGTCTTGCTGAAGTGCTTGCATGTGGTGGCCCGGTAATCGCATCCGGAGGCGTCAGGTCAGGTCTTGACATTGCCAAGGCACTTGCGCTTGGTGCGGATCTCTGCGGAATGGCACTGCCTCTTTTAAAACCTGCAATGGAAAGTGATGAGGCACTGGGTCGCAAGATTGAGGTTATCCACCAGGAACTGACCGCTGCGATGTTCCTGACCGGATCAGCAAATCTTGTCGATCTCAAAAAGACAAGAATGTTTATCATGGGCAAAACCCGGCAGATGATAGAAAAGGACAATCCGGCACGCATCAGGCGATAACATAAAAACCGGTAAATATTTTAAGAAACACTCTAAACACGAACAACAAGGAGATACAAAATGGATATTGAGATTATAGCAGTGGGCGGATATGATGAGGTCGGGCGAAATATGACCGCTGTCCGCTGCGGAAAGGAAATTGTCATATTTGATATGGGACTCCGACTGGACCAGGTAATGATCCACGAGGATGCGGAAATTGAGAATATGCACTCCCTTGATCTGATAAAGATTAAGGCGATACCCGATGATACGATGATGAATTCGGTCGAGGGGACCGTAAAGGCGATTGTCTGCTCACACGGGCACCTCGACCATATCGGGGCGATCCCGAAACTGGCGCACCGGTATAACGCACCGATCATCGCAACTCCCTATGCAACAGAATTGATCCGGCAGCAGATATCCGGTGAACAGAAGTTTGGTGTGAACAACAAGCTCTTCGCGCTTAAGGCAGGTCAGCGGTACACACTTTCCCAGAACCTCGTTTTGGAGTTTGTTCACACGCAGCATTCCATCATTGACACTGTCACGCCGGTACTTCATACCCCCCAGGGTGCAATCGTCTACGCCTGTGATTTTAAACTCGACCGCACACCGGTAATAGGGCAACCCCCGGATTTTGCCCGGCTCCGGCAGATCGGGAAAGAAGGTGTACTCGTGCTGGTTGTGGAAAGTACCTACATCGATCGCACGGGACGGTGTCCCAGTGAGCGGATAGCCAAGGATCTCGTGCGGGACACCATCACCAGTTTCGAGGATGACAAGAACGCGATTCTCGTATCCACGTTCTCATCGCATATCGCCCGCGTCAAGACGATTGCAGAATGTGCGCATGAGATAGGAAGAAAACCGGTGCTTCTGGGACGCTCCATGGAGAAATACTCGGTAACTGCCGAACAGATGAAACTCGTCTCGTTCCCCGAGACTACCAGTGTGTTCGGGAACCGCCGGACTGTCGATCGGACGATGCGCCGGATGATGAAGGCGGGCAAAGATAAGTTTGTGCCCATCATTACCGGACACCAGGGGGAACCCGGATCTATCCTCACCCGTCTAGCACTCGGTGATACACCCTACCAGTTGACCAAGGGCGACAAGGTTCTCTTCTCGGCAAATGTTATTCCGAACCCTATGAATTTTGGGCAGCGCTACAAGATCGAGCAGCACTTAAAAATGGCCGGAGCCCGTATCTTTGAGGATCTTCACGTCAGTGGACATGCTTATCGCGAGGATCATTATGAATTTATTCACCTGCTCAATCCCCAGCATATCATCCCTGCTCATGGGCACCTGAAGATGACTGCAGGCTACACAGACTTTGCATCGGAACTTGGCTACACCGCCCACTCCACCGTCCACATGATGAAGAACGGGCAGAGGCTCAAGATCACCTAGAACGAGGGTACACAGATGTCAGAACTTTTACCGTATCTGGAATCGGTTGCACAAGAGATAGATCTCATGATCGACCGGTATTTTATTGACAAGGTTGGTGAACTGAACAAAGCGAGTGCTCACCTCCTTGCGGCCGGGGGCAAACGACTCCGCCCGGCAGTCGTCATGCTCGCTGCCGATGCGGTAAAAAGGGGAAGTTCTCAGGATATTATTCAGGCGGCGCTCGCGCTGGAACTCACGCACACGTTTACGCTTATCCATGATGATATCATGGATGCTGATTCCCTCCGGCGCGGCGTTCAGACAGTCCACACGAAATGGGATATGCCAACCGGCATCCTTGCCGGTGATGTTTTATATGCCCGGGCTTTTGAGTTCATCTGCCTGGCAAAGGCTCATGAAAACGCAAAAGTTCGTGCAGTTTCCATGCTTGCCCGTGCCTGTGCCGATATCTGCGAAGGACAGCATATGGACATTTCCTTTGCGCACCGGAAAGATGTAGACGAGTATGAATATCTCGAAATGGTGAAGAAAAAAACCGGTGTTCTCTATGCTGCAGCTGCGGGTATTGGTGCAATTCTTGCAGGGAGTACTGCACACCAGGCAAAAGCTCTCTATCTATTCGGGTTGAATACCGGGATAGCGTTCCAGATACAGGACGATCTCATTGATCTGTTAACCCCGGCGGAAAAGAGCGGCAAGGACCGGGCTTCTGATCTGCGGGAAGGAAAACAGACGCTGATAATGATCAAGGCACGCGAGAAAGGGATCGACTTGTTACCCTACAAACGTGAGCTCACTGACGCGGAGATTGATGCGGTTATCAAAGAGCTCACTGATAAAGGCGTGCTTGCTGATGTGAAAAAGGTTGCACACGACTTGGTTTCGGCCAGCAACAAGCATCTTTCCCTGCTTCCTCCCTCAAAGGAGCGGGAACTCCTGATGGAAATGGGCGAATTTTTTGTGACCCGGAGCTATTAGGATGGCGGGGGATGACCCAAAAGAACTCCTTTTCCTCTGTGCACTCCAGAATGCCGTGAAGCACGGCGGTGTACCGCAGGCCGGTGCCGTGGTCGGTATGGTGATGGGTGCCCACCCCGAATTCCGCCCGCGGGCAAAAGAAGTTGCAGCTCTGGCAAAAGAAGCCATTGCTGATGTTGCTGCACTCTCTCCGGAAGATCGGGTAAGAAAACTACAGGATCTTGCACCTGATATGTACGATGCCCTCTTTGTAAAACATGAGCGCCGGAAGGTGCTCCCCGATCTGGAAGGTGCAGAAGATGGTGTGGTAATGCGATTTGCACCAAATCCCTCAGGGCCTCTTCATATCGGGCATGCCCGAGCGGCGGTGCTCAATGATGCCTACGTGAAACAGTACGGTGGCAGATATATCCTGCGCATTGAGGACACCGACCCGAAACGTGTCGATCCGGATGCGTATGAGATGGTAATCGAAGATATTGCATGGCTCGGGCTTGGCATCACCGAGACCGTCACGCAAAGCGAACGCCTGCCACTTTACTACGATCTTTGTAAACAATTAATCGGGCGGGGCGGGGCATATGTCTGCACCTGCAATAATGAGCACTTCAGGGAACTCAAGCAGGCAAAGACTGCATGCCCGTGCAGGGATCAGCCGGTGGAGAAAAATCTCGATCTCTGGGAGAAGATGCTCGACCACACGTTTAAGGAAGGGGAGGTGACGGTCCGGATAAAAACCGAGCTCAACAATCCTGATCCCGCCATGCGGGACTTCCCCGCCTTCCGTATCCTCGATTCACCACCCCATCCCAGGGTCAACGCACATGTCTACCCCCTTATGAACTTCTCGGTCGTTGCCGATGATCACCTGCTGGGGGTTACCCATGTGATCCGGGGCAAGGATCATATTGCAAACACCCGGCGGCAGCGTTATATCTATGACCATTTTGGCTGGAAGGTGCCGGTATACCGCCACTATGGCAGGATGGGGATCGAAGGGGTAGTTCTTTCTACCTCACAGATGCGCCTGGGTATCAACGAAGGGACATATTCCGGATGGGATGATATACGGCTCGGCACGCTCCGGGCCCTCGCACGGCGGGGGATCAGCCCCGATGCGGTAAAGAATGCCGTTCTGGCAATAGGGATCGGTGATACGGACATCTCATTCTCGTGGGATAACCTCTATGCAGAAAACAAGAAGATCGTGGATCCCGTTGCGAACCGGTACTTCTTTGTGCCGGATCCCATCACCGTAACCATTGCGGGTGCTCCGCATCATACCGCCTATGCGATGCTGCACCCGAGCGATGCTGCACGGGGCACCCGTACCCTGAAATTTGAAGGAACGGTGCTTCTGCCAGGCAGCGAAATCACTCCCCTTGTAACGATGGTCCGGCTCAAGGATCTCTTTAATGTGAAGATCGCATGGAGCGGAAGCATCCCGAAGTTCTCCTATACCGGGGAATCCCTCGCGGAAGCCCGCGCAGCAAAGGCTCCGATCATCCAGTGGCTGCCTGCGCAGGACTCAGTTACCTGCACGCTCCTCACGCAGGAAGGTGAAATGTCGGGTGCCTGCGAACCAGCGGTGAAAAAAGAACTGGGTAATGTTGTCCAGTTCGAGCGTATCGGGTTTGTGAGAATTGATGCGGTTGATAAAGATGGCGTGAGGGCATATTTCACGCATAGATAATCTTTTTTTTAACTCCAGAAACAGACATAAATCGATTCGGTTCACCTCCGAATCACCTAAATTATTCTCTATACGATGGACTTCCGCATCAGGGTCTCTCCGAGGCACGGCGGGCAGGGAGTTTTTCTTGAATTTTTTAGTCACCGATCCGCTTCGGGTGTGCCCCGTCGGGGCGGCGGAATTCATCATACCTGATGTAGAGAGGGGTAACAATTCCGGCAGCATGGCTGAATATCACGATTTGCATAGGAACACCTGTCGACAAGGCAAACTCTGGATTGTTAATCATGTAACCGTCAATAGTGTAAAAAAAAATATCGGGCTATTCTCCCTGTTTCGAGGAACCGGTTAACCCCCCAAAAAACTCAGGAACTCCGTTTATTCTGTCAATCGCGTGACTGCGGTGATCCAGATCTTTTTTGCCTCTTCTTTATCCATTCCTGCCATGATATCGATAAGGAGGCCATTCATGAGTGCATCGCATGCTATGGCGAGAATATGGGGATCCAGCTGGCCGGATACCAGCCCGGTTTCCTGCTGCCGGGCAATAAATCGTTCAACAACACGGATATCCTCGATCCGATCCTCCTGGAGCAGGTTTCGGATCCGCTCGTTATGCATTGCGAGCATCATCATTTCTGAATATATGCCATTGATCTGGGGTGTGTACCGTGCAAGGGTATCGAACAGGATTTCGCTCCCTGTCCGTAAATCCCTTTTTTTGAAGGATCGTTCCAGGATTGCGGCCAGTTCTTCGCGCCCGTGTTCGGCAACGGCCGCATACAGGTCCTCCTTTCCGGGAAAATACTGGTAAAGGGCAGGCTTGGAAACACCGAGGCTCTCGGCAATCGCACTCATGGTTGTAGCATGATACCCTTTGTTGAGAAAGAGACCATACGCTGCCTCCACAATCTTTTTTCTGACCTCGTCCCTGTACTCCTGAATAATGCGTGGCATGAACGTAACATCCGGGTTGCGCGTTAGGTAAAAAACCCGCTTTGAGAGGGGGCTACTCTTGGTAATATTAAGTTACCCATGGTAAGTTTAATAACTTTGGGTATTTCACTTTGTACTACTAATTCCGGTTTTGACCCGGTTCGGAGTTACTCTATGACAATACTCATGTCATCAGTTTTAAAAAACAGGAAAATACCGAAGATGCCGGCACTGTTCCGGACATCTCTTCAATCAGGCGTACTCATCGCGGTTCTCATTCTGGCAGCATGTGTCCTGCCCGCAACAGCTGCAGATGTGCCGACCGTAACAATCACCGACTATAAGGTATCTCCTTCGGTTCTGATGCCGGACAGTCTCGGGACTATTACCATCATGGTGAAAAATACAGCAACGAGTGCGACCCTCAAAGAGAATACGGTCCAAGTT
>JADDYB010000463.1_pt1 | contig 12879 bp, 11 predicted proteins | sample 8641941 | NCBI WGS metagenome assembly JADDYB01 (sample SAMN16275377, study PRJNA637457) | freshwater sediment metagenome | isolation source: Lake Kineret sediment | place: Israel: Lake Kineret | collected 2013
CTAGATATTTTTGTTTAGACCTAGGATTACAATCCCCGCCGATATTGATAACTTTATCAACCCCTAATTTATTCACTATCAGAGTGTAAACTTCTCGTTCAAACTTGTTTCCCTGTTGTATAATAGTACTTATAAAACTCTTTGGATCATGGCCACCCAATGTTTTGATGAAACTATCTTGATAAGATTTACTGAATCTAGTTAGAGTTGAACCTTTGTTTTGTAATACATCTATTATTCCGTCGTCTAGTAGAAAATTTCTAGTTGCTGTAGCTGCGACCCAGTCATTCCAATCGATGATATCATCTTCGAATGGTCGATCTAGTAATGTTATAGCTCCTATATCGGCACCTATGTTATTATTTTTGGATTTTTTGATTGAATTATCTGGTGATGTAGGAGTTGTGGATCTTTTTCGTTTGTTTTGGTCTGACGTGTTAGATTTATTTTTAATTGCCGAACTTCCTTTCATATTAATCCAGGAATAGTATTTAATATTCGAAAATAGGATTCAATGGATATTCATTTTTGATAATTCATCAAACTAAATAAAAATATTTTAGTTCGGTATAAAGCATAGAGACAAATGCAATTTAATTAAAATGATGGAATCATTGAGAATGGTAACAGTTTTTAATGTAGACAATACTAATAGCTTGGTACACATCCACCGTCCAGATATTACCTATCAGTCAGATCGTAATAGTCCAACTAGGTTATTTTTGAGATCAAACAATGTTCCTATGAATCCTTTTGATTTTCTTCTTCCTTCAAGTTTTAAAGTTACTATATATGAAGATTGGGATACACATGAAAATTATATATTGGCAAAATTATCCGATGAAAATAGTAATTTAAGTTTAATAAATGTGATAGTGGACAAATATTTATTATATAATATTGTTAAAGAAAAAGATACATTTCTATTGGTAGGAGAAAAAGTTTTTTATTTGGAAAATCCAGACTTGATGTTATATCGAACTGATAATGTTCCCGAATCTAATAATTCTTCCGATAATAATATGAATGATAATAATATGAATGATAATACTACCGATGATAATAATATTGATAATTTGTTAAATTAACTAAATCCTTGGCAAAATTTCTCAAAAAGTTAAATTAGATAAAATATTTCATTTGATATTATGATGAATTTATCTGTTCTGTTGTTAGATTTATATCTTTGTGAGGTAATAGTTGAAAGCAAGAGTTAACTAAATCGAGACTAATTGATATGAACTTATTATTATTTACATTTTTTTGAAAAGAAATATCTATTCGTAGCCTCAAAAATATGACCGAATATTATAGTATTAATTTCGGAGATTTTGATTTGGATGTTGTTATTTCTCTTGATGATATTAAATCCGGCACAAATAAGAAAAAGTTAATTCGAGATGAATTGAGATACAGTCTCAAAACATATCATTATACTACATCTACTAATGGTTATACACAAAATGATATCAAAGATATTTATGGGGTAGATCCGATCAACGATAGTTGGGACCATGTAATATCAACTGTGTGGGATTGCGATAAACCTAAATACACTGCTAAGAGTATTAAGAAATTATCAAGCTGTGAGGGATGTCGGGTTGGCGCACCAGGGCAGAAGGATCATATGTATATAGGTGGTTGTTTACACGATCCCGAAGGTCTATATTTTTGATACAAAACTGATCATCATAATATTGTTATGTTATAAACATAACAATATTATGGAAGTTGTAGCATCTAATCCTAAGATTACTTTGAACGTAATCAAACCTATTAATAATGATTGGTCGGTTATTGATATTTCATCTAAATATCCTCCATCAGGTTGGGAAAAAGTATTTAAAGATGCAGAAGAAGAATTAGCTGATATTTCTGAAATTCTTGATAATGATAGAAAAGTCAACGGAAGATATTATCCTGACTCTATTAATTTGTTTAGAGCATTCGAAGTAACACCTTTGAAAAATGTTAGGGTAGTAATATTTGGGCAAGATCCATATTATTCAACGGAACCGGATGGCACTCCAACTGCGCAAGGAATGGCTTTTTCTGTAAAGAGAGGTGCAAAGGTACCGTCTTCGTTGGTGAATATTTATAAAGAAATCAAGAACAGTGTACCTGGATTTGTAATTCCAAATCACGGAGATCTAATTGGTTGGGCTCGCCAAGGAGTTTTACTTATCAACTCATGTTTAACAGTCCGTCCTGCAAATCCAGGATGTCATAAAGAAATTTGGCTCGGTTTTATCAAGAAAGTTATTAACGGAATTATTGATATAAATCCTAACTGTATATTTGTTTTATGGGGTCGTCAGGCACAAAAAATCAGAAAAATGCTAGGAGAAAGAGCTACAGTTCTCGAGGCTGCACACCCGAGCGGATTAAGTGCTTATAAAGGATTTTTCGGATGTAATCATTTTGCTGAGATTAATAGGCTACTTAATGAAAGAGTACAATCAGGAATTAATTGGAATTTAAATTAGATCGGCTAGATAAAAATTATTATGTATTATCTAATCAAAGACTATAACTTATAAAATTGGTCAAATAGTTAAATTTAGAAAATTTTTTAATGAAAACGACATTAAAAAATTTTATATATTTCTTAATTTTAATGAATGTAGATACTTATTAACATTCACATTAGTTGATACACAAACTGGAGTATTCCCCTTTTAACTAATCTTGGATCGATTGCATCAATACAGATTTTAATCCTTTTCCATAGTTTTGGTAGTTGATTTAACTATAAAAGACTTTAAATTTTAGAACAAAATGGGATAGTATTGTGGACTATCATCTACATCTACATCTCCAATAATAATAAATAAAGGGTTATAAAAATAAGTATCTGAAAAGACATATATATACTAATAAACTTTAAATATATTATATTATATTAAAAAATGGACATAATCGTTTCTTCGAAAAATAATAGTGATCGGGGAGAATCAAATAAAATAAGTGACATATGTGGAAATATTTACAATTCTTTTACAATCACAGACGAAATAGATGAAATAATGAATAACGATGATTTCAAAAAAGATCTATATAATATTGCGATAAAACATAATATTCCTAATATTCACGAAAAGGCCAAACGCTACTTGAGTGATATTTTTTCCAAACAAGATAAATTAAATATAGGACTATTTGTAAATGGATTTAAATTGTTAATAGATCAAGGATTCTACAATAAAATAGATATCAAAAATAGCGAAATAAAAAGTTTAACCGAGTTAATGCGAAAAAAATGTATAGCATTTGTTACTTCACATAAATCATATTTGGATTTAATTATTATCTTGATTATAATGAAAAAATACGAGCTACCCTTGCCTTTTATTTTTTCGGGAGATAATCTAAATCTTCCTATAATAGGTGATATATGTAAGAAAAGCGGTGTAATTTTTATTAAAAGAAATAGTAATGATGATCATTTATACAAATTTGTATTAAAATATTTTATAACGTGGTTACAGACGAAAAAAAAAAATTTTATATGGTGTATCGAGGGAGGAAGAAGTAGGACTGGAAAAATATCGAAACCAAAATTTGGTATATTAAAATATATTTCTGACGTAACTTATGTTCCTGTGTCGATAATGTATGATTTAATACCAGATTTAGATGATATGAGTAAAGAAGTTTACGGGAAAGAGAAAAAAGCAGAGAATTTGGACTACGTTCTTAACTATTTTAAAAAGATATATTCTAATAGCAGAGGTAAAATATCGGTAAGATTCGGTAGATCTATAAGCAAAAATGACGACATATCGACTCTAGCTTCGCAAATAATTTGTGAAATCAATAATATAACTCCAATAACCACAGTTTCTCTTATTTGTAACGCTTTGTTAAATAAAATGCCAATATCTATAGATATTTTAAAATATATTGTATCTGAAATGTCAAATATGTTAGAAAATAAGGAATATCTGTTAATAGATAAGGACACTTATATTGGAAGTAGTGTAGATAGATGTTTAGATTTACTACTGAATGAAGACATAATTCTAAAGCAAGACAATAAATACATCATAAATTTATACAAATATTATCATGCATTATATTACGCTAACACATCAGTGCATCATTTTTATAATAGGGCATTTAGCGAAATAGCATGTCTTGATATAGAGACTTTTTGGGATGAGATATCTACCTTAGAGAGTTTTTTCGACAGCGATTTTGCTAATGTTAAACCCTCTCGGTACATAGAAAATAAAAATATTTTCGGGGGGTCTATTCTAGTATCACCTTTTGTTTTAGGAAGTTTATTAGAATCGTATAAAATTATTAGTAAGGCTTTAATGAAAATAAACATACATGAAAATATGGAAGAAAAAGATTTTATAGAATACTGTGTATTCTTGAGCCAAGAACTATACTGGATAGGAAAAATAAAGAAAATGGAAACGTCTTCTTCATATTTTATACAACATGTCATTCCAAACATAAAAAAATTAAATATATGGCCGGGGGAAAATACAACGTTAGAAAATATCAAATTTTTTGATCATGAGATAAATAGAATTAGACAAAAAATATTTAGAATCGCTGAAATAAATGAAAAGAAAAAATATGAAAATTTTACACTAAAAATAAATCCGACATTACTCACAAAAAATATATTAAATGGTGAAAAGGGTAGCCACATAGGAGTTTTTTTCGATTTAGATAGAACTATAGTTAAGGGATTTTCCGCGTGGAATTTGGTAAAAAATAGAATACTGAGCGGGAAAACAACATCTCAAGAAATATTATATAGGTTCTTCGGTATAATAGATTATTTAGATCATGATAAAAATATTACAGATTTTATAATTACTAGTGCAAGATGTATCGAAGGAATTCAAGAAAAAGAATTTATAGAGTTAGGTAACATTTGTGCAAGAGATATAGAAATTTACGATGAATCCAGAGAATTGATCTCTGCTCATATGTCAATGGGTCATACCGTCTCTATTGTTTCAGGGGCATCACAATATCAAGTTATACCTATTGCCGAAAGATTAAATATAAAAATTATAGAGTGTACAGAATTAAAAGTTGTTAATGGTAGATTTACAGGGGAACTGGACTACTGCTGCTACGGAAGTAATAAAGTTACTGTAGGAAAAAGATTGGCAAAAAAATACAATTTAGATTTGTCAAAATCTTATTTTTATACAGATAGTATAGATGATTTGCCTTTACTTGAAATTGTAGGTAATCCTAGACCAGTTAATCCAGATTTAAAATTAATTACTATTTCATCTGAAAAGGGATGGGATATTAAAAATTTTAAGGATGATAATTTTTCGGAAATTAAAAATGTTGGAAGAACGTATATGACATATGTTGCAAGTATTCCGAATATATTAAAAGGATATTATGAAGGAGGAATATATAAAGCTTTCGCATCGTTGGCTGATACTGTCACTTCCTTAGGTGGAGTGATATTGAATGTAAAAGGAAAAGAGAATTTATGGAAAGTTAGACCTGCAGTATTTATTGCTAACCATCAAAGTTCTATGGATATGATAGTAGCTATTAAGCTTATGGAAAAAAATGTTACAGCTGTAGTTAAGAAAGAAATTAGAAATTATCCAATCGTCGGTCAATTATTAGAAATGGTAGACGCTATTTTTGTAGACACGGAGAATAGAAACGAGAATATTAAAGAGAAGCTAGCCCCTGCTGTTGATGGATTAAAAAGAGGAATATCATTGGTTATTTTTCCAGAAGGAACTAGGAGCTTCGATTATACTTTATCTCCTTTTAAAAAGGGTGCTTTTCATATAGCAATGCAAGCTAATGTGCCTATAATTCCTATAATAATAAATAACTCTCATGATATAATGCCTAGAGGAACATATACTATAAATCCTGGTATCATTAATATAAAAGTTTTAGAACCCATATTAACTAACGACTGGAATTTAGAAAATATGGAAAACAAAATAGAGAGTGTTAGAAATTTATATTTAAAAGAGTTAGGTCAATAGTAAATTAATATATAAAGTATCAGATAATCTCAAGGTAAGAATTAACTTATATCGCGAACCTTTTGTAGACGTTGTAACTGTTAACGGTGTCCCTGTCCTAAGACACTTGGAACTAAATAAAGTATGGGGAACTAATTGGATAGATCAGATTGCTGCAGGAACTTGCACAATTTCAACCCCGGTTACGTTAAACATATATGACAAATTAAAAACATACCCTGAACTTTCAAATCTATTAACACTTATCGAAAAATTTGAGTCAGTTAAGCTTTATCTACAAAATAAATGCAGCACAGCTACACTTTTTGCACCAAATAATGCGGCTTTTGCATCCTTGGCTACTGAATATGGTGTGACTGTAGACTATTTATTAAATAATATGGTAACAGAAGCAATCTTAAAGAATCACGTGCTATCAAAAGTATTATTTTCTGCAGCTTTTAAACCAGGAAAATTTACTCTTGTATCAAACATAAACAATAAAGCATTAAATGTCTATAAAATGATTGACAGCTACAATACTTTATATGTCAGCAGCTCGGAAACTGAAAACAGCAAAGTGTTGATTGGCGATGTGTTGGGCAAAAACGGAGTAATTCATATTATAAATAAAGTTTTGCAATAATTATAACAGAGGATTTAAAAATTAATAATATTAAATTAATTTAATTTAATATTATGAGATTAATTTTTAAAAAATCAAATGTAATAATTGTAATATTAGTCTTTTCAATCTCAATACTAAGCTATCACATCAATATGATGGATAATACTTGGAGATAAAATAATATATTAAAAGGTATCCACGTCGCTATTATTATCATCTGACGATTCTTCTGACGAGTCTTCAGAAGAGTAACCATGTTTAAAATTTTTTATATCATTTTGAGTGTTATTATTTTCTGGATCTAAATTCTGGATGTTATCAGCATATTCGTTATCTTGTTCAATAATCCATTCATTTGACATATCCTCGTTATCAACAAGATCGGAATCATTATCGATCTTGTCTATTTTACAAATTTCATCTATTAATTGACGTAATGTTCCACTATTTTGATTACGATGAAAATCTTCTTCTTCGATCCAAGAAGAGCTTTCAACATATTTTACTGGTTCCCCTCCATCAAAAATCTTAGCCATACAGATCATTTGTGAATAATCATCACATGGGCCAATTAAGCAATCGTTTTCATCTAAATATCCTCTCTCAACACAATCATCTTTCAAACGATAAAAAAACCATCCTTCTTCTACTATAAATACTTCGAAACATTTCATCATAGTCCGAACGGAATTTGTCGCAGGATTTGACAGTTCTTCACAGAAATATATTTTATTATTTGCAAGGACATTAAATACTATATCCTCCATTTATTTTATTCCTGTTGTATTTATGTCTATTTCCATCAAACGATAATAATCAAATGTAGTTGCTAATATTTATATAATAGCCAACATTATTAAATATGCTGATTGTTATTTGCCAATATAACTAACTTATTTGTAATGATCTAGAATCAATACTAAATATTTTATCTGTAAGAATAAAAATATTTCACGGATGGTTAATCCGTCGCTTATATTTACAGTATCTATTTTAATTGTAATTACAATATTGTTTTTAGTTACTACTTTTACAGGATGGTTAGGTAGGAATCCTTATGTATTACCAACTCTGCTTATTTTAACAGCGTGGGGGTTTGCATTATGGTTAGGAATATCATACTATACGGAATGGACGCCATATAAATCTACCAAATCAAATTTAGCTAATAATGTACAATCTAACAAGAATTATAATAAAACATTATTTATATATTCTGCAATATTTTTTATCACTACAACAATATTATTTATTGTTTTTCTCATGTTAGTAATGACATATAAACCAGCTAAACAAATTAAAATATATTACAATAGACCACAACCGTATATAATACGTAATCCTATTTATATTCCATATCAAATGCCAGTACAATCTACGGAACCAGAAGCCGAAACTAATATATACACTGAAACAATAACACCCATGTCAGAAGCTGAATTACCTAGTAAAATTATAGCTCCTACATCTGAAGCCGAACTACCTAGCAAGGTAAGAACCGGATCTAACGTACCTCAAACTAATTCTCCTGAATTACAGATGGCCAGAATAAATAAATTGGAAAGATTAGTAGAAGAATTGAGACTTGAACAATCATTACAAGAGTCTGGTGCTAAAGTAGATACGGGATTACAAGCAGATATCAAACAAAAGCAAGAAGAGTTAAGTGGATATAAAATAGCAGGTGTTATGACCCCGGATGAGGAAACATTAGCAACAAGAATAGCAGAATATAAAATAAAAAGAGGTCAAGAGTCATTAACTAAATACTCTCCTTCATCACATTTTACCAGTAGAAAAATGTTCGGCCCTGAAGGCGAAAGTACTCGAATTACTTAAAAGCCGTATAAGTTCTAATATGTAATAGATTATCACATATTAATATTTTGATTCTTCAAGAGCTGATGATAAAGCTTTCATTATAGCATTTTGAAACGGATCATCGGAGAAAATTAATTTAACGCTAATATCCCAGCTATTAACTAACTGGCACATTTTACAATCACATTTATCTTTATTAGGAATAAAGACAGTTTCCTCAACATTGTAATCGCTGGTATCACTAGTCACATCAGATCCGTGAACGCTTTTGTCCAGGCTGTTATCAGCATTATTTAATTTTACCGATTTTTCAATCGCAGCGATTATGTCTTTGCTCTCTTCAGCTACATCATTCATTATTTTTTTTTCAATATCAAAAACCTTAAATGCGTAATCTTTTAGAAATTTAATTTCTTCATATCGATTACGTTTCTTGACTATCTCATATGCTGACTTGTATAATTTTACAGCTCGTGTAGCATATAGATTCTTTTTGTAAAATTTAGGCATTAAAAACCCATCTATCATAGCTTTTGTAATATACGGTTTTAGTGTACTGCCGATCCCTGCAGTTGAATATATATTAAATTTAAGTGCCATTAATATTATGTTTTTTGAAATATTAACTTTATTATGCTCACAGTAAATAACTGTAGTGATCCATACACGTCTCCATATTATAGCCATAAATATTAATATAAAAGTTTTAATATTATCATTCGGTTCGTTCGAAACTCCTGCACCAGTTTTCATTTTAATATTCTCCATATTGAAATGGACTTCTTTGTATTGAATATAATATCTTTATCCGATATTTCAAATTAACAAACTATTTATTTTAATGGTAGCCTGTATTACCCTTTAGTTAAAATTTAAAGTAATTAGTAACTATTTAGCTAACTATAACATTAGTAATAATATAATAGTTTGATTTAACTATTATAGATATTCGATTTATATCAAATTATATCTTTTTCAAAAAAATAATCACGGAAGTTAAAATGGGAATTAATATTGGATTTAATACTCTTACCGCCGGAGGTTTGTTGCTTGCAACTATTTTGTTAGTGCTTACTGCTATCCTATTTGTATCTGCTGCGTCAAAGGTACAAAATCTACCAGAATATGATGCATCAAGTAAATTGAAAAATGGTTATAAGAGTATACAAACAGCTTATATACTAACATTCGTAGCAGCTGGAATTTGCTTAATTTTGGCATTTGTATACGGAGGTCACGAGATATGGTGGGGTCCCAGTGAGTGGGTACACACCGTTATCTTTTTAGCAATAATCGCATTGATAATAATTGCTAATATTTATGCCTATGTTGTATTGAACGATTTATATGTACCACAGTTACCAGATCGAAATGGTAGCGATAGTTTCTTATGGGCTGGATTGTGGATATCGGTATTAGCATTCTTTATGATTATGATGATAGGATCAGGAAGATTCGGATATAACGTAGTAAGAGATACTGTACAGGATCGTTTCGACGATTTCAAGACAAAAATAGAAGAAACGCACATGCATATCACTGGAAAAGGTAAAACAAAAGAAGAAAATACTATGTCACTCCCGACAGAATTACAATCTGTTCGTCAGGGATCAGTACAAACACCCAAATCTTCAAGTTTAATGGGACTCCCTCCTCCATCTATTGGAGGTCAGTGTGCTCGCTCTCGCCCTGTAGTGGTTCATACACCGGTTGGACCAGTACCACCTAGCAAAACAACGACACCATTAGGTCCTCCTGTAAAGACTACTTACACCACAGTCACTCAGTCTCAACCAGTGGTAAATACGGTAACCCAAACTATGGCTAGAACCGAGTCTGCGGCTAGTAACTTTTTGTAGTTTAAATAATTGATTATTTCATATTTAATAAAAATTAAATATGAGGATTTAAATATTACATTGATTGGAAAATAAAATAAAATAAAATAAAATAATAAATTATGGAAGATGAATTTATATTACAATATGTTTCTGATATACATCTAGAATTAAGAAAATCAAAGGATATTCCAGCTATTTTTCCAATTAGGAACTATAATTGTTATTTAGCTTTATGTGGAGATATTGGAAATCCATTTAAGGATACATATAAAATGTTCTTAGACATTCATACTAAATTATACACTCATATATTGATAATATCTGGAAATCATGAATACCATAGCAGTAAAACCAAACAATACACCATGAAAGATGCCGATAACAAAATAAATGAAATAGTTAAACAATATAATAATGTGACCTACTTAAATATGAATAAAGTTATTATAGGACGTACTAAATTTATAGGTTGCACTTTCTGGTCAGATATATCCAAAATTCTCTCGATTGCTGAAAATATAATGAATGACTATAAACACATTTATATTGATAGTCAGGGGATCTCTGCTAGAAATATTACTACCACGACAGGTATTTATTGTGATAAAAAACGGTTAAACGAGGACAGGATACAATTACGAGCTCAGAATGTATTAGAATTACACAAAATGATGAAAAAATGGATATTATCAGAGGTCGGGAATTTCGATCCTAATGATTCGGATATAAAATATGATCAAATAATTGTATTGACCCATCATCCGCCTTCTTTTAAAATGTTAGATATAAATGACTTATACAGCCCTTGTTATGGAAGTAATTGTGATGATATGATAAAACCTCCTATTAAATATTGGATATCTGGACATACCCATAGCTCTAAAAACTTAAATATCAATGGAACTATATGCCTAAGTAATTGCATGGGATACCCTGACCAAAGAGTTGTAGGATATTCTAATGATAAATATATTACATTTTCATAATATATTATATATTTATTATATAAACATATAATAGAATTTACAACCCTATATCTTCAGCCAATTTACTTACTACTTTCCCCATTGTATATTTACTAGTTGCAAAATTTAGCCGGGATATATCAGTTAGATCGAGTTTTGAATCGATCTGAGTATGACCGGAATCTATTGGTGGTTCAATAGAAGGAAGATGAATATCAGGAGGCGACTCTAATTGAATATGGGGTTGAGCAGGATGCCAGTCTGGAGTTACATCATCTCGAGTAGGACGAAAATTGCGGTGCTTGATAAACTGAGGTTTAGATCGGAGTAGATGAACTGTATCTTTATATTTTGAACCTTCTGTGAGCTTATCTGTAATCAGTCTGCTCAACGCAACAATAGAATTTTTATCAGAAGATCCTGTTCTCTTCTGAAGATAGTCTGTCCAAATTTGTGTTTCGGCTAACGAATCCCAGTCATTAAGTAATTCTGGACTATCGATAGGTGTTTCATCTCTTGTGTGTGGATTAGAATAAGTGTAACCCTCTCTAACAATTACATTATGATGGAACATCTGATCCTGATATTTTTGCGCTGACCATGAAGCAATAATCCAATTCCCTGTATTATCTCTAACCGGGACTAATCTTGTTTCTGTTGTAGTTTGAGGTGCCCAGGGTTGTTTAAAAACATATCCATATAAATAATCGATTCTAGGAGGTCGATTACCTCCTGTATACGGAGGACGAAATTTTAAATGTCCTTCAACTGGGTTAATAATCTTAAACCAATTCATTTGCATTTCCATATCCTTCATGATCTGGTTCTCATTCTCATCTAAATCTTTAGACTTAGTATAGTCCGCAGTACGAATATCGGAAATAAAATAAACATCATCGCGACCCGTCCATTTCTTTGCATCTTCATCTGTGAAATATTGTTGATACAAATAAACTTTCTTGCTAGATTCAATTTTAAAAGGATTCGGGTCGTATAAATGAAACTCTGCTTCTGGAAATAACATACTAACGATACCGATGTTAGTTCCTGGTGCTGCTCCAGCGTAAACTATCACAGGTTTCGCTACCTTTTTAGGATTCCAAAACAGTGATATGAATTGAACTAATGATAGAAGTAGTTTGCGTTGCCCCCAATGAATAGCTTTCTTCTCTTCGTCTTTCCTACGGCGATAGGCTAACTCTGGGTCATCTATATTGATAAACAGATCTGTCTTACTAAAACTTTTTCCAGCCTGTTGTGTGATCATATTAATACTCGGCAGTTATATAAACCTATACTAATGATTAAAAAGAAATCAAATTTTTAATCATTAGTATTTCGAATTGGATATTATTTATTATGAATTATGAATTATGATTCTTTAAACTGAATATATAATATATTTATAAATATATATTTTAGTTATTAAATTAGCAGCACAATCTTGCTGCTTGATGAAAAACGAAAAGAAAAAATAACAAAAACACATTTTATCATATGACTAAACAGATCTATTTATATATAAAAATGACCGATAAGTCTGTTTCATTTGATTTAACTGAGTGTATCAAGACACTCGAATTTATAAAAACTATACCTGAAAAACATAAGCCATGTTATAATTCTAAAACCATTATATCAAAAGATGC
>JADDYB010000464.1_pt1 | contig 12831 bp, 17 predicted proteins | sample 8641941 | NCBI WGS metagenome assembly JADDYB01 (sample SAMN16275377, study PRJNA637457) | freshwater sediment metagenome | isolation source: Lake Kineret sediment | place: Israel: Lake Kineret | collected 2013
ATCAACCTACATTCATTAGTATCATTGAGCAAAGGGGGCAACGCCCCAGGGCCAGTGGCCCAAGGGCGATCCGCCCTGGAGCTAATGATTACGCAAAAGATAAACTAAGTACAAGTCTGATTGAATCTGTTTGTAGAAACGACAAGACACGATCGGAGATCGAAACACGAACTAATCAAATACACAAACTAATCAAATACACGAACTAAACAGAATAAAAAAACACAGTTGTAAATACTAACGATATATATACAAAACATGGATATTGAAGCAGATATAAAACACTAACGATATTGAGCCATGGGACATGAGCCTAGGGACAAGAGCCATGGGATAGGGCATAACCGCCCCAGGGCCAGTGGCCCAAGGGCGATCGGACAGGGCACAGGGGCCATTAAGCTAAGACTAAGCTAAAGCTAAAAAAAGCAATCGACACTGTTTAGACATTTTGCTAAAGGGTGTATCAACGCTGAACATTAGCTTAGTCTTGGGCTGGAGATTAAGAAAAGATAGAGTAGGCGCAGATACGGCTTGACGGTTGAGGAAAAAGGTCTAACATGGCGTAACAAGGAGATTGACATGGCCAAAGCAGAAAAAGCAATACAGGTGCAAATGACGAATACGGAACCGGTGTGTTTTGACAAGAGCGAAACAGTCGAAGCCCTGGCGAAGGATTTGATTCGAAAATACCATCCGGAGTTGGCCAATTTGGAGATTGTCTATCTGTGGAAGAACAAGTTGATGGTTAAGGGCGGTAAAGAAGTCATTGCCCAGATTACGAAAGCGTCGGCGTTGATCAAATCACTCACGCACTACGATGTGATTGTGATCGTATCGTATCCGGCGTTCAATCAATTGACGGATAAGCAGCAGAGGGCATGTATCGATCATGAGTTGAGTCATGTGCTGATTGAAGAGGACATCGCTGGCAATCCGAAGATACAGATTGTCGCGCACGATGTAGAGGAATTTGGGAGCGTGATTGAACGGCATGGGTTATACATGTCGGATTTGGTCATGCTCGGACGAGTAGTCCAGAGTGTCCTCATACGGGAAAAGAACGGAGCGAAGAAAGTGATCAAGCTCCGACCGATGGAAGATCCAGTGGATCGAGCGATTGAAGAACACGAGTTGGCCGATGAAAGTATCCTTGACTGAGCATCCGCTGCGCATTATTGAACACCGGATCCGCCGGCGGTTGACGAAATTTTCGAACAAGCGCATCACTTATCTTTTGCATTTTAAAGTCGTCGCTGCCCTACGGGACGAAATCAATCAGCTCATCGCTGAAAAGATCGTCGCTCGGGCTGCGATTGAAATCTGCGAACCGGATATGTGGCATTTCGTTGTGCGGGTGGTAGTTGAGGATGGGACGGTCAGTCAACAATGGCGGTTTGGCCTCGACAAGGGGCGATTGGGGAGATTGGAGCGATGTTGACACGTCAGGCGGCGCAGCAGATGTTATCAGAGTTAATCGCCAAGGATCTGGCGGATAAGCTCAGCCAGGCGACGGATCCAGTCGGTGTGATCACACAGCATGCGCAAGAGGTTTTGCGCTCGTTGCACGCGTATCAGGGGATTGCGGACGAGCACATCGAACGCATCGAAGTCCAGACCGACCCGCTGGATCCGACGCACTTTAGCGTGCGCATCCCGCGAGTGCTGCTCGATCTGTTGACCGCTGTGCAAACAGCGCCGGAAGATATGCCTGTAGAGGACTAAGGAAAGAGGTGGAGGGATGATGCTGCGCTACTTGGTTTATCTTTTTACCCATAAATGGTACGTCTTCCTCGCATGCTGCCGGTTGGGTATCCCGTGGCGTGGCGTCAAGCACGACTATACGAAGTTTTTGCCCGATGAATTTTTCGCTTATTACCGCCATTTTTTCGCCGACCACACGCAGGCTATGCCCACCGCCGCAGCGAAACTAGAATTTAACTGCGCGTGTGTGCGCCACCAGCGGCGCAATGATCATCACTGGCAGTATTGGCTAGTGCCCGCTGTATCGAGTGACGTGCAGGTGGTGGAGATGTCGTTGGGCGCGACCAAGGAGATGTTGGCGGACTGGCTCGGGGCGGGCAGGGCCTGTAAGCAGCCCGATACTCGGAAATGGTATATTGATAACCGTTATAAAATTGTTATCGGTCCTACCACCAGAGCCTGGATCGAGGCGCAGCTCCACGTCTCCACCCCGCTTTTTTGACGATTTGCGGCCCTGGCTCGGTCCAAGGGTAGCAGGGGCCTAGGCGGGCAACTAGAGGGCCTAGGCGGCCCTGGAATGGCCCGTTTGCGGGGTGTCCTGGGTCTCCTTGCTGTGGGACGAGCGTGGCAGGATGAGACAGGTCGCGCAGACCTGGGCTCTGCTGCTTATTCCTCTTATCTCTTAAAAGCTTAAAGACTAGCAGCCGTAAGTCGTCCTCTGTGGATTGTGTGAGTTGCATGCAACACATTGAAAAATAATCTAAAATAAACCACAGGCCCGTGCGCTAAAGCTGTGCATGAATCGTGGAATATTATAAACCCAATTCATCCATCCGAAATCCACAGGTTTTTCCCCCGGATATTCACAGCTTTTTCCGGATTGTGCTTGACAGAGTGCTAAATACGGCTATGCTAGCGGGGCAGTTGCGCATTCGCGAAAGGAGAGACCCATGTTTGAGCGCGACGAGGTTGTCACAAAATTCAAGGACTTAGTATTTTTCATCGCCAAGAAATTCCGCTCGCGGAATGTGGACCTGGAGGACCTGGCCCAGGAGGGGTATGCAGCGCTGATGGCCAGCTACGACCGGTACGATCCGAGTTTCGGCACGAAGTTCATCACGTTTGCCTACCCATGGGTGTACTCGGCGATGCAGACGTACTGCGAGTCCCAGGCGGAGCCCGTGGCCATTGCCCATCGAGCGGCCTGTCAGGCCCAGATTGCTGCACGCACCACTCCCGATGCATCGGCGAGTCACCTGGGTGTGCCGCTCATCGAGACGTCACTGACTGTGGTCCAGCGGGATCAGACAGACCAGGTCATCGCTGCGATCGACCATCGGTGCGTCTGGGAAGCCTTGGAGTCGTTGCCCGCACGAGACCGCGACATTTTATTAAAGCATGTGGTCGAGGAGCACACGCTTCAAGCCATCGCGACCGACATGGGATTTTCGCGAGAGTACGCGCGCCAGATTCTGGTTCGGGCGCTGGGTAAACTGCGCCGCAAATTAGCGACCAAAGCTTCGGCAATTTAATCCCCTTTCCTATTTGAGTTAGTATGCTGCTGAGGAGGACTCGCTATGGCTAGAGCCTATGGACCGCGGATAGTACTGTGTGCGCAATGCCGAACAATCCAACGCGTCGGACAGGCGTGCTCGATTTGCCGCTTCCCGATCCCGAAAAATAAAGGTACTTTTCCGCAAGGGGCGCTGCACACAGGGCAATACGCCGGCGAAAAGGACGAGGAGCTCGAGCCACCCTTTAGCGGAAAGAAGAAGACCCAGCTCTCGACACGAGAGCGCGTTGAAATCAACGATCGAATCATGAAAGCCGGACTCGATGGCAACGGCCGATTCGAATCGCCCTCGAAGGGTCTAGATACGGCGCTGGATGTGCTCGGAGAACATGGAATCGAACTCGATGATGTGCCGAATAGCTGGGCATTGACTAAGTATGAGCAATTTAAACTCACCTTGGCCGTCGCCTGGATCAACGAAGAAGATTCCTTTCAGCCGATTCCCATCCACAACTCGATGCTTTTTTTCACTTGGTACAAACTGGCGGATGACGTGTACGAGTGCCTAGCATATTTGAGCTGAGAAAACCATGCTACGCAAGGCTTTGCTCAGATTTTCGCGGCAACTCAATTCCAATTTCGTCCAGTCTATCCGGGCCGAACTGGCTTCCGCAGCGCAAGAAGTATACATGGAGTGGGAGCAAAACGAGCAAGGGGAAGATGAGCTTTTGGGCGTCGGTGGGATTTGCCAGGACATCGCCGATCGAATCTGTGCTGTGCTCGACCGCTACGACATTGAATGCGCATCGGTCAGTTCGGCTGTTGGCGAACAGCACGTTTTCACAATTGCTAAACTTGCCGACGGCGTTTTTGTTGTGGATATTCCCCCGAGTGTGTACGAAATAGGCGCTGGCTACACCTGGTCCAAGCGCCCAGACGTGCAGATCGAAGCCCAAGATGTATACGTGGACTGCATCAATGCGGATCCAGACACTTTCGACCAGTACGCAATTGAGCTGTGACACGATGCTGGAAAAAATAAAACAGTTTTTGGCCAAAGCGAAAGTCCAAGGTTTGTTGGTAGCCGTGGGTGTGCTGTCCGCTGGTCTGGGTTTGTTGTCGTTTGTCTTGTCGACTAAAAACAAAACCATCAAGGATTTGCGCACCGAACTGGCGTGTAAAAATGCGAAGCTAAACTTTGAACGCGTCCGGATCAAGCATCAAGTTACTGCTGAGGAAATAAAAAAGTTGCGAGAAGAGGATGCCTGTGTTAGGAAGGAACTCAGTGCGATTGAGGTGCAGTTGACGGAAAAACTAAGCCCGGATATGACAGCAGAGGAAATCGCTGCTAAGTTTCGTGAGATTGGGATCTGACATGTGCAACTTGTTATTTAGCCTCTTTGTCATGCTGACCAACCCCCCCGACGTCAAGGTGATTCAGCAGAACAAAAATTCCTATGTCTGCTTCCCACCCGCCGATGCCCAAAAACTGCTGCAACTGCGGCTCGACTTCCCCAATCTCCAACTGAAATTGGAAAAACTGGAAAGCTTGGTTTTACTGGCCGATACCCAGCGCCAAAAACTGCAACTGCAACTCGATGACGTGTCCCTGGCCCTGTCCGAGCAATACGAAGTCAATACGCAGTTGGAACAAGAACTGGAGCAAAAACCAGAGTGGTATAAAAACACTACGTTTTATGCGCTCGTGGGGTTTGTCTCTGGTGTTTTTCTCGGGGTGGTCGTCGATCAAGTGGCTAAATAATGTACCTGTTTCAGAAGAAGCGCAGAAAAGCTAAACCCAAAGAAAAGCCGAGTATCGTTCTACCAAAAGCAAAAGCCTACAAAAACGTCGTGCTGAGCAAAACCTGTCCGCATTGTACCCACCGTCTGATCGAACAAGGAAAAACAGACGAAGAAGTGACCTTTGAATGCACGGGTTGCCATAAGACATACAACTTTCAGCAGCTGCGCTGGAAGAATACGGTGCGCCGGCAAGAGACGCGCTACAAAAGCTTCACTTTGCTCGACCGCTCGGATGAACGGACCAAACCCTACGATTATACCAATACGATCCCGGTAGCGCGGAACAAACAAGTCGATGCCGAACATTTAGCCAAAATTCGGCAGTCGATGGAATCAAAAAAAATGCTGCAGTTTAGCTATCCGATGGGTAACAGTCTCAAGGAACGCTTGGTCGAGCCGTATAAGCTCACCTGCGACGGTAGCCAAAACGCGATTCTGTACGCCTATTGCACCGAGGGCGAAGGTATCCGCATTTTCAAAATCAATCGAATGGAAAATGTCAGACTCTCTGAATATGATTTCCAATTGAAATGGACGATTGAGGATAAACTTGATGGCGCGAAAAACCCAAAAGGCGCATGAGAATTTTATTGAATCCCAGGGTATCCCGATCGCCGACCCAGACGAAGAACAGGATATCTTCGCCCCAATCGCCGATATCTTGCGCGGACGGCCCAAACCACGCCCCATGAGCCGGGGCCGGGTGCAACTGGAAAAAGCACCCAACGCCGCTGTGTTCATTGAAAGCGATCAATACCTCGCTGGCCCCGCCTTGCACTACCCGCAATTTGAGATCGTGCGTGATTTCTTCGAACTGCTCTGCCCGATCTGCAACGACATCGAGCGCGTGCGGGTGCGCAATGACGTGCCCCGAGAAGAACAGATCCTGTTCGAATACGATGTCTGCCCGCAATGCAATATCAACAAGAACGCCATCCGAGATGAATTCAATTATTACAATGAAATGATCGGTGTCGTCGGCATGCGCGGTGGAAAATCGGTTCTGGTCGCCTGCATGGCCGCTTATATTTTGCACGAAATTTTATGCATCGATGACCTGCAGGAAAAGCTGGGCTTGGTCCGCTCCCAAGAGATCGATGGCGCATTCGTCGCCGTGTCGATGGAACAGGCAGCCGAGACGATTTATGGCCACTTCCGTGGCTTCTACGATGAAGCCCCGTGGTTCCAACATTACCGAAAAGCATTGGAAGGTATCGAAATCGCCGATCCGTCTCTGCACCGGGGGGACTTGTACTGGGAGACAGATCGCTATATTCATTTCAAGGAAAAACGGATTCGCATCAAATCCCTGACGTCCAACTCAGGCTCAATCGCCGGCAAAACCCGAATTTTCGCAGTCATCGATGAGCTGAGCCGTATGGACCTCGGTGAAAGCAAACGCTCGGCCAATGAGGTCTACCGCGTGCTCAAGCGCTCCCTGTTGACGATCAAAGCCTCGGTCGATACCATGCGGCAAGGGGGAGATTATAGTCTGCCCGATGCCCGCATGTTCTGCATTAGCTCACCGATGTTTGAAGACGATAAATCCATGCAGCTTCTGAAACAAGCCAGCGCGTCGAAAAAAATGTTCGCCTTCCATCGGGCGACATGGGAGTTCAACCCCGACATTAGCAAAGAGCTGCTGGCCGAAGAGTTCGCCCATGACCCCGTGGGGGCGGAACGCGATTATGGAGCCAATCCGCCAGGGGCGATTAATCCATTTATCAAAAATCCGGATATTGTCGAAGTCTGTGTGGACGATAAACGCAGTAGCTCCCTGAGTTTTCGAGAAGAAAACTTAGACGAAAATGTAAAAGGTATATGTTTTCATTATGTCAAAATGGTCCTGTTGGATGTGCGCTATCGGAATTTGAACGAGTACGCAATCCATGCTGACCCCGGTCACGCCGCCGATAGCTTTTCTTTTGCCATCGGTCACCTGGAAAATGGCGTGACGGTCATCGACGCCGCTGTGGAAGCCCGGCCCATCCCGAAAAACAATAAACAAGGCTTGACCCCGCGGGAAGTGCATTTTCCGTCCATGACCAAGATGATGACCGAATTGGCTAGCAAATTGTCGATTCGAATGATGAGCTATGACCGCTGGAACTCGGCAGAGCAGATTCACCTATTGCGCCAAGCCGGAGTGCTTTCTTTCCAACGCGATATCAATCGAGATGATTATCTGAATTTTTTGAACGCCATGATTTCGAATAAAATCAAATTACCCAAACGGGAAAACGAATATGCGGACCCCTTGGTCTATCGCATGATGCCGTGTGCGAAAGCCTTGCTGGAGCTGAAAAGACTCAATGATGATGGCGTGCGCGTCGATCACCCCAAAGGCGGCAGCTCGGATGTGATCCAATGCTATGTCGGGGTGCACCGCATCTTAGCTCATCCAGAACGAGTGATTAGCTCACAGGAATTGAATAAAGTCAACAAAGCGCAAGGTTTGAAACATTCGCTAAATAGAAACATCGGAAAAGTCATTAGACTACCCCCACGGGGTACACGGCGATGAGACGTTTGTTTAACTAGTTAATTTTTCGTCAACTAGTATCATCGAAAAGAGGAGAGGTCTGCAATCATGTACAATATTCAGAATTGCTCGGGTAAAAATGTCGCTTTGATGCTAGAACGGGGCGGTTATGTGCTGCGCCCCTCCCAGTACCTGGATTTGGATAAGCTCTGTTCGCGTAAGTGGATCATAAACAACTTCGATTTGAAAAAGCTATTCCAGACGGGGACTCTGCGTTTGGTGCACGATTCGACAGTGGTTTTGGCCAAAGCGCCGACTCGGATTATCACGCGCTACCAGACCCCAGCAGGCGAAGCCCGTGTGGCTTCGAATAAACCGGTCGAAGTGATCGACCTGAGCAAACACCCCGATGTCGAAGTCGATGAAAGCGGTCGCATCCACAAACCCTTGGCCGCGGAACCTGTGGCTAAACAACCAGAGCCGCCGCGAGTCGAGAACACCCCGGTCGAGGTCAAAACAGCTATCGAAGTGGCGACCAAAGTGGTCGCCGAAAGTGTGGCCCAAGCCGCGATTGAAACCGTCCAAAAAGCAGCCAGCGCCGCGGCCAATCGTGCTGCCGTAGAGGCGGTGGCCAATATCATGTCCCGACCGATTGCCAAAAATGACGAAGCCCAAGCCGCTTTCCCGCTGCCTACACCAGAGGCGCAAATCCGCTCCGGCCGCGCGCCGCTGTCGCAGATCCCCTTGCCGAGACCGGAAAGCTATATCAAGAATAGAACCCTGAGTAAAAAGGCTGATAAACTGAAGGGCAAAAGATTGGTGGCTGAAGAACCCAATACCCTGGGTTTGCCTAGAAAGACTGAGTAGATATCGGCCGCCGTTCGAAGTTAATCAACCATGGGGAAGTAACTATGAACCACGCCTTCGATGACTTGAAAAACCGATTGCATTGCCTAGCAGTCAAACGCGGTTGTATTTTCGAAAACGATTATCATCAGATTTGCTGCGAAGTGACAGACGATGCAGTTATTTCCCAAGTCGGGGATTGGTTAATTTCGAGCGGCCTTCGTTTGCGCCGGGGCGTCGGAGAACAGTATAAACAAGAATTGGTCAAAAGACTGAAACACCCGAATGTTGATGATGTCAAGGATACCAAACATCGCACGCACAAGAATACGGATAAAGAACAGGAATCCAAACGCAAGCACCTCAAGACCTGTGTCGCGTCTCAGCACTTGAACCATGTCATCGAAGAATTGAAAGCGATGAATACACAAGATGAGTTTTTGCCGACTTGGGAAAAACGGCAAGCAGCAAAAATCCCTCCGTCCATGCGCGAGGTCGTTACCGAACTGATGCAGTACATTCGCGGTCATGCGGATTCGATTCCCAACTGGCGAGAGTGGTTGCACTATTTGCCGACGGTGGACGACGGGGCAAAAATTATGCGGCTCTGGGATCAAGTTGCCCGAGAAGACTACGAAATCCCAACCGAAGAGCAACAGACACCGCCCCTGATCCCAAAATATGATGAACCCCAATTCATCAATCTACCCGATGACGAAGAGGGGCCGCCGTTGGAGCTGCAAGAAGATAAGAAAGCTGCAAAACTCGCCGCGGTGCAAGACCCGGTCGAAGAGCATATCCGATCGGTGGCCAAAGAGGAATATACCTCGAAGCTAAAGAAAAAAGTAAAGTTTGACAACGATGTCGTCTACAAAGTCGACATCGCCGAATCCCCCGCACAAAAAGCAGCGGGCCTCGAAATCTTCGAAGCCCTCCCGCCAGGGTTTGGTTTGCTCTTCCCCTTCGAAAAACCGGACCATGTCACTTTTCATATGGGCAAAGTCCGCTTCCCCATCGATATCTTATTCTTGATGCAGGATGACCGCAGCTTGCGGGTGGCAAAAATCATTCACAATGCCTTGCCGGGCACCCTGGATCTGTGGTCGTATCCACATACGGCTTGCGTGTTAGAATTGCCCGGTGGCACATGTCTAAAAGATAAAATTGAAGTCAACTCGTATTGCCAGGTTTGTGAGGACTAACATGCCAGCGTCCAATTCAGATTTTGTGCGGCAATTGGCTGCTTTCGCAACACCAAAGGTGGAACCCATAATGGTCGTAGCGAAAGATGACAATGAGGTTCTCGACCAGGCCTGCCAAAGCGCTGTGGCCTACTGGATGCTCGGTTGGCATGAAGACGAAATTGCCTCGGTGCTTGAGGATGAAGGCTTCCCCGACGAAATCGTGGAAAAGGCAATGGAACACTTGGAAGAGCATGCGGAAGAATTGATCGAAGCGGGTCCCTTTGCCCTGTATGAATTTGGTCAGATTGTCAAAATGACCAACGGCGAGATAGGTACACTGAAAGATAAGAATCAGCATTGCATCGTACTGCAGATGGGCGATGACCTGATTCAGATCGCTCCGGATCAAATTGACATGCAAGCGACGGCGAGTCTGACCAAAGCCTTTCAGTTGCGCCAAGAAGCACAGAGACAGCTGCATTTGATTGCCGATGATGAAAAAAATCTGCCTGCTTCGCCTGACGATACGAAAACGTATCTAGAGATTTACCCAGAGGAACCAGAGCATAAATTTCCTTCAAAACACCCATTTTTCGGAAAAGGCCCCACCGGCGAGCCGGTCAAGTTGGTCGAAGTAGAAAGCGTGCGAGAGGCGTTGAATACGAAAATTGAATCTCTGTTATTTCATATTCTCGATGTGCAAGAGCACCTGAATAAGACCCAAGCTGATTTAAAAGACCTTCAAGAAGAGTATAAACAGCGTATTGCACCGCTGCAACAAGCACAATCAGAAGAACTCCGAACACTAAAAGCAGAAGTAGACAAGGTGTTTACCGCTATTACACAACTGGAAGGCATTAGCGAAGCGGAATATGCTCGCGCCTATGAACTCCAAGGTCGATTTGTGATTCTGCAACAAATTGTTGAGCATGGAAAACCTGCAGCGGAGACTATCACGACCGCAGAAGAATATAAGCAGTTCTACATGAAGATGCACGAATTTGCAGACCAAAGTGGCGCTTTTTTCCAAAAGCTGCGTAAAAATATGGATCGGATTGAAAAGGAATGTATTAAGATAAAGAAACCGTTCTTTGAAAGACTTTTTGGTATTTTCTTCCCGACGAAAGAACGCCGCGGTGCATATATCGCTCAAGACCAATCGTGGTTTTCTCGGCTGTGGGATAGCTTTACCGAATGGGTCGATAGTATCTGGAACTCCATGGAAGAGATTTATGCATCTTGGACGAATGACTTGGAGCCGGAAGCTGAGGAACAAATGCAGATGGCCGACGAATTGATCGCAGAGTATACTGCGTTGTCAGAACGCGCGGATGCACAGGTAGCGACAGAAAATGTAATAAATGCTGGCAAGCGGAGGCGGTAAAATGTACCTCTCTTATGATCGCATTAGCAAAATGTTTACTTTGGAAACTGAGGAAACTGTGGAATTTCTCGGTCCAATTACACATACGCAGGCAAAGCTACGGCAATACGGCTTTTCCGCTGCACAAGCCAGAGAAGCTGTACTGCAAGCCATCTTCAACACCGGAGCCCAAGTTGACCTTGAACACGTTCGACGATTCGCAACAAACAGCAGTCGATACTTTGCTGACAACTCTGTTGGGGGAGATCGGAATGAAAATCCCCCTGATCATGGTTGACCCTCCGTGCGAATTGAAACGTTTTGTCGAATTCGCCGAAGGTATCTGTCCGTATTCGAACCTGTCTAGTTGCGAGGAATGTGTTCAGTCTGAATGGGATCTATGGGCGATTAGGTACTTGCGCGACTCTAGAGAATTTGGTGTAGGATGATGAAAAAAAGTTCAAATTTGATCATTCCGGGTGGTTGGGGAAACCCCCGTGAACAAGCGAAACGCCATCCGTACACCTCCCAGGGCGAACAGCTTTCCGGTTATCCTTTGCCCATCATTGCCGGGAAAAATATCGTGCAGACCTCGCGAGGTCCGTTTCGCAAAACAGCGGCAACGGCGACCTCGGCAGGCAGTTTGGGCCTTTCAGGCGGGGCGGCGTCTTCCATGGCGCAATCGCCCTTGTTCTACGATTATCGGTGGTCGACTCCCGATAAATATTATTTCCCGCGCAATCGGGTAGTGGCCAATTCGATATGGCGCGAAATTTATAAACGCGATGCCGCAGTCGCGATCGCAACGGATATGTATGCGGAGCTGCCCTGGTCGAAATTCGATCTGACTGGTATCGAAGACGACTCGATTCGTAAACTGTACGAAGATATGTTTAGTGCTTTGAACGTCGTGCCCAAGTGCCAAGTTTATACTCGAGAATACCTGATCACCGGTGAGCTGATTTTGCATTTGGTGTTCAACGCGATCAAGGGCTACTGGGATCGAGTCATCTCACACGACCCCGATTACATTCGCGTTGAAGGCATCGGCTTAGCGACCGAGCAACCACTGCTTTGGCTGCGGCCAACCCCAGAAATCAAGAAGTTGGTCAGTTCGTCGGATTCACGTGTTCGAAAGCTGCAGAACGCGCTTCCCAAAGAACTCATCATGGCTTTTCGCATGAACAAGGAAGTGCCGTTGGACCCCCTGAATACAACCTACATCCCGAGATTGAATTTTTCAAAGGATGTGCGCGGACTGTCCTTATACACACGCTTGTATCGGGTCATCATGTATGAGGACTTCATCGTCAACGCCTCGTTGGCCGTTGCCCAACGCAATGCTGCGCCGTTGCGCATTTTTAAGTTAGGTGATCCGAACACGGGTTGGTTGCCGGATGCGGATGACGAAGCTGCGTTTGCTGAAATGCTTTCTATCGCTGAATCGGACCCATTGGCTGCTATCATTATGCACCACAATGTGACTGCCGAGCTTGTCGGAGTTTCGGATCGGGTATTGCTCATCAGCAAAGAGTGGGATTTTATCGAACGAGTCAAGCTGCTAGCCATGGGTGTGAGCAAGTCTTTTTTGGTCGGCGAGAGCTCTTTTGCTTCGTCGGTAGCTGGGCTGCAGACATTATTAGAACGGCTGTCCGCTTTGCGCAATAAGTTCGAGCAGGATTGGTTGGTCAAAAAGGTGATGGAACCCGTTGCACAGATGAACGATTTTTATAAGCGCCCGCGGTCTGAGTTGGACCATCGCTTGCGGATCAAAAGCCCCGATCAGATGCAACTGCTGATGCCAAAAATAAAATGGCATAAAACCTTGGAACCCGCGCAAGATGTGGCCATTCTCAATATCTGGCGGGACTTGAAAGAACGCGGGCTGATTTCGGAACGGACTTATACGACGGGAGCAGGACTGGATATCGACGTAGAG
>JADDYB010000465.1_pt1 | contig 12818 bp, 17 predicted proteins | sample 8641941 | NCBI WGS metagenome assembly JADDYB01 (sample SAMN16275377, study PRJNA637457) | freshwater sediment metagenome | isolation source: Lake Kineret sediment | place: Israel: Lake Kineret | collected 2013
GAATTCCTCAACCCAAAATTTAGCGCATTGCCTTTATTGTTCCAGTAGTCTGGATTTGAGGAATTCAGCTTGACAGCTTGATCAAAGCATGTAAGGGCTTCATCGGATCTCTTCAGACCGTAATGAAGCGCATAGCCTTTATTGTTCCAGTAAATAGGGTCAGATGAGTTCAGCCTAATAGCACTGCTATAGCATTCTAAGGATTCGTTATATCTTTTCAATCCATAACTTAACGCATTGCCTTTATTGTTCCAGCAGTCTGGATTTGAGGAATTTAGCTTGACAGCTTGATTAAAGCATGCAAGAGCTTCATCGGATCTCTTTAGGTCATAATGAAGTGTTTCGCCTTTATTGTTCCAAGGTGCTGCCCACTCAGGATCCAATTTGATGGCCTTGTTATAAGCTTCAATAGATTCGTTATACCTGCCCAGATTCTTAAGGGCATTGCCTTTATTGAACCAGGCCAAAGTAGCGTTTGGATCCAGCATGATAGCCGAATCGCAATACTTTATGGCTTCATCGTACTTGCCTTGCCTATTAAGAGCGTTGCCTTTGTTGTTCCAGGCCATAGCATCGTTCGGATCAAGCTTAATAGCCCAATTGTAGGCATTTATTGCTTCATCGTACTTTATCTGGCCACTAAGAGCATCGCCTTTGTTATACCAGGCGCCGGCACTTTTAGAATCCAGCCTGATTGCTTCATCGCAAGCCCTTATAGCTTCATCGTAATTGCCCTGGTCATTGAGAGCTGCTCCTTTGTTGCTATAGGCGATAGCAAGATTTGGATCAAGCCCAATAGCCTCATTGTAATTCTTTATAGCTTCGTCATACTTGCCATTGCCATAAAGAGCATTGCCTCTGTTTAGCCAAGCCATAGCATCGTTCGGATTTAGCCTAATAGCTACATCACAAACCTTTATGGCTTCATCATATTTTCTCTGGCCATGTAGAGCTGCACCTTTATTGCTATAGGCGATAGCAAGACTTGGATCAAGCCTAATAGCTTCATCGTAAGCCATTATGGCTTCATCGTACTTGCCCTGCCTATTGAGAGCATTGCCTTTGTTGTTCCAGGCCATAGTATTGTTCTGATCAAGCCTAATAGCCTAATTGCAAGCCCCTATGGCTTCATTGTATTTTCCCTGGCCAAAAAAGGCTCCTCCTTTGTTGCTATAGGCGATAGCAAGCTTCGGATCAAGCCTAATGGCCTCATCGTAAGCCTTTAAAGCTTCATCATACTTGCTATTGTTATAAAGAGCGTTGCCTTGTTGAATCCAGTAGGCTGTTGTGTTCTCCGGTCCAAGAGCAGATATACATAGCACGACTAATGCCATTAGAATAAAGGCAGCACCAACTCTCATATCTCCTCCAATATAACGGCTTATTCTAGCGCGATACATTATAATTTTTGCGTATATCTGCCCTCCTGCATAACATGAATTTGCTTGAGCTCGATTAGAAGCACAGATTGACGATTACTTTTATCTCATCCCTATGGTAGTTCATCTACGGTGATGCTATGAGCGAGCAAAAAGAGCTAGTGATAACCAAAGATGATTACCGCAATTACCTAGCACAACGACTGCGGCTCCAGGGCTCCTGCCACCAGGAAGTCGAGAACGTCAGCTTCCCATTTCTTTTTGCGTCTGGAAGCGAGCTGTTGCGAACTTACATTCTTGGCATTTCCGAGTTTACTGCCGGGTTGCCGGACAGATATAGGCTGCCTGACCGGGGCTTCATCTGGTTTCTGTTCTCTCAAGCGGTGAAAGAGATCCAGGTCCAGCCGGATAAGATAATAATAAAATACGAGCTTCAGGAAGAGTACCGAAAGCCCTTCAAGCAGTTCTACCTCTAGCCATCCAGCGGCCTGTGATTTTGCCTTCCAGAGCAAGCCTTCCCAGCTCGGCCGCCACAAAGTCTGCTATGGGCGCAGGCTCTGTCTCGGCCAGCGGAGTGCCGGGCAGCGGCATGAAATGATGGGCTCTGGCACGCCCGCCCATTTGAATCATATTCTTGGCAAGCTCCAGGGTCAATAGCTGGTCTTCTTCAGTCTCCATGGGCAGCCCGAAGATGAAGTCCACCAATGGAGTTATGCCGTGCTCCAGGCAGAGCTGACAGGCTGTCTCAACCTGCTCTGGGCCGTGGCCTCGGTTTATTTCTTTCAAGATTTTAAAACTGCCAGATTGGCCCCCGATGTTCAGCACCCGGTTGGAGCAGTATCTGTTTATGAGCTCCAAAGCTCCATCAGTAACGAACTCTGGCCTGACTTCGGATGGAAATGTGCCGAAATAGATGGGCTTCCCCAGCTCCCCCAGGGCCGACAATAGAGATTCAACCTTATCCAGCCTGGGTGCTCTACCGTCTGAGCCGTAGGCTAGGGAATTGGGCGAAGTGAATCTGATGTCTTTGTGATGCTTGGCATATTTTACTATGATTGGAACTGATCGATGGCGCATCTTGCTGCCGCAAAGTCGTGGGGTCTGGCAGTAGGCGCACTTCCAGGGACATCCCCGGCTGATCTCTAGCGGCGCTAAAATCCTTCCAAATGGCGGGTATAAATCCAGATTCACTGCTGGCCTAAATCCGGAGAACCTAGCCCGGCCATTCTCTATGTAAGATATTCCCAATACTCCGGCCGGACTTTCCTCTTTTTGCAGAACATCGATCAACTCCGGAAGCGTCTCTTCTCCCTCGCCTATCACCACATAATCGAAGAACTCCAGGGCCTCCCTTGGCCTTGCTGAAGGATGCGGCCCACCGGCCACGAAAATAGCATCGACCTGGGCGCGAGATACTTCGCTATAGACCTCATTAGCTTGGGCGGTAGCAAAGCTGTACAGCATAATTCCATCTTTTGGCTCGTCTGCCAGCTGCGCATCGACCAATGGCATCAATGCCGCGATGCTATAGAGGTTCTTGGAAAACCTGCGAAAATAGATCTTCTTTATCAAGCATTCTCCATGAACAGTGGCACCAACTGAAATTTGGTCACATCAACCAGGCCTTTGTCGGTCAGCTTCAGCTCGGGAATGACGGGTAGACTTAGGAAGGATAAGGTCATGAATGGATCTTTGAGATCACAGCCCAAATCTTGCGCGGATTCTGTACATTGTCTTATGCCATCCGCCACTTCCAGCATGCTTTTTTCGGAGAGAAGACCGGCTATTGGCAAAGCCAGACTGGCTTTTATTTGGCCCTCATTTGCTACGACTAAGCCGCCCCCCATTTCTTTGACTTTAAGCACTGCTGTCAGCATATCTTCCTCCAATACGCCAACTGTGACAATGTTATGAGAATCATGAGCCACCGACGTAGCCATTGCTCCCTTCTTCAGGCCGAATCCCTGAACCAGCCCCAGCCCAATATTGCCGGTGGCTTTGTGCCTTTCCACAATTGCAATCTTCAGAATATCTCTGTCTATGTCTGCTGCAATCCGGGCATTATTGATCTTTGCAGGCAGAGATAGGGACTTTGTCATAATCTGATTCGGTATTATTCCAATAACTCTGACCATTGCGCTCTTTGGCTTGATTTCAAATGAACTTATATCTAAGGCTCCAACTTTCATGCTCAAGCCCTTCAGCAATGACGCTGGACTCAATGGTACCGTTAAATGGCCTTCTTTTGCCGCCAATTTGCCGTCTTTGATCACTTTGACTACCTTTAAAGAATCCAGGCCGTCTAGTACGACGATATCTGCCCGATATCCCGGAGCTATGGCCCCCAGATCTCTTAGGCCGAAATATGAAGCAGCGTTCAAGCTGGCGATCTGAATGGCAAGGATGGGGTCCAAGCCATTGGAAATCGCCGCCCTGGCCATGAAATCGATGTGTCCCTCCTGGAGAATGTCCGCAGGGTGCCTATCATCGGATACGAATAGAAACTGGCGGGCATTGAATGGAGTTACCAGCGGCAAAATCTCCAATAAATTCTTAGCTGCACTGCCTTCCCGTATCATGATATGCAGTCCCTGGCGCAGCTTCTCTCTTGCCTCCTCAAGAGAACTGCATTCGTGATCAGAGCAAATTCCGGCAGATATGTAGGCGGACAAATCTCGACTGATCAATCTTGGCGCATGTCCGTCTATTCGCTTTCCTTTGGCCAGCCTGATCTTCTTTAAAACCTCTGGATCGCGAGAAATGACGCCTGGATAATTCATCACCTCGGCCAGGCCCAATACTCTTTCATCATTTATAAGCTCGGAAAAGGCGTCTGCATCCAGCGCAACTCCTGAGGTCTCCATGTCGGTGGCCGGAACACAAGAAGGAAGCATGGCATAGACATTAAGGGGAATATCTTTCGAGGAGTCAAGCATATATTTTATGCCCTCTATGCCCAGCACATTGGCCATCTCATGGGGATCGATGACAACTGTTGTAGTCCCACGAGGAACTACGGCTCGGGCATATTCCGGCACGGTGACCATGGCGCTCTCGATGTGGACGTGGCCATCCACAAAGCCTGGCGAGAGAATGGTGCCTTCCAGATCGAGGACCTCTTTTGCACTGGAGCAATCAAAGCCGACTATCCGGCCTTTGTGCACCGCTACATCTGCTCTGTGCAATTCGCCCGAAAGGGTGTTCACTATCTCTGCCCCCTCAAGGAGGCAGTCCACCTCCATCTCACCACGGGCTGCAGATATCAGCTCTTCAAGCAAATCCATGATAGTGGATTATATCGATTGCCGCTTATATCCGTTGTGAAAGGACCTTTTATCTGATAATGCATATATTCAACAGTGGCACAGCTTTCCGGAAATGGGCCGATTAAAATTTTACATTAAAACCTCATTTAAATATCAGTTCTTCATCTTTGGCGTGCCGTCAACCACTTATTAAAGTCTCATAGCATTCATCAAAAGGAGAAATTTGCAGCCAAAAATCCCAAGGAGCATCCCTGCTAGTGCAATGCCAAGATATAAGCCCTGATGAGCATCATTGGTGCTTATCAGTGATTATGCGGCAATGAATTTTAAATATCTAAGGCGATTACCCCGTCTTGTAGAGTATTAGTTGTAAAAGCAGAGGATAAATGATGAATAAAGTTTTAATAGTTGCATTGGTCCTGCTTTTGGCAGGACTTGCTATGTCCATAAGCCCTTCCGGCCTTTTCTCTTCTCTTGCAGGAGATAACAGCTCTTGCGGGATGAAGGAAAACTGCACCGGAAATTGTAGCGTAAACTGCAGTGAAAACTGCAGCAAAAGCTGCATCTCCCCAAATAATGCTGCCCGCGCAAATAATAACTCCAGCCAGCAGAGTTGCTCTGCGTTGGGACCTTGCCCTGTGAAAGCTTTTAAGGAAAAGGGGCGCTTCGCTGGACGCTGATCGAGGCCATTCTCGATCAAAACCTTTTTTGTAAATTTGCCATATGGATTATTTCGAAATCTTGGTTATTCTCACATACCATTTCTTACGTTTTAATCCTGCATTGGCATTCAATCCGGTTCATTGCATATCTTACAAACTGTTTGGCAGACAGCTTGGCTCAAGAGTTCTCTAAAGACGATTGAATTCGCGGAATTATTCGCGGTTTTAAATCAACTGCAGGTTATAATAAATCGATTCGATTGATCGAAAATTATCGGCCACAAAAAAGCTATATGGAATAGTGATGCAAAAAACAATGAAGAAACGCATCGAAAACTATAGAAGGTGAAACAAGATGAAAGAAGAAATATTCTTCGGCGAAGGCATGAAAAATGTGAAGAAAGATTACCCTGAACTTTACAATGCCATAGTAGGCTTAAATGAAGCAATCTACACCGGTAAGGTTATTGACTATAAAACTCAGAAACTGATTGCCCTCGGCATTAATGCAGCAGCATCCGATGATCGGGCAGTGAAAAAGCAGATGATGAGCGCAATGAAGGAGTTCAACATTACTAAAGATGAAATTGTGGATGTATTAAGGGTAGTTCTCCTAACATCGGGGATGCCTCCATTTACAAAGGCCATGAAGATATTGTATGAATTGACAGAACAAAAACGATCTTGAATTTGATCAATTCAATTTTTCATTAGTGGTGGACTCTTTTTTAAAATGCAGACATATTTCCGGTTCGATCTTCAGGTCCTTGTATCTTCGGATGCTGCATCTTTTCGCAAAAATTCGAAGACAGCTTGTCTCCTATCGGGCTACGCTGGTATGCAAAGCTATTTGCTCTTTTTAGCTTATCTTTTCCCGCAAGATTGCCAAACACTGCTCCACTCTAGCCCAAAGCCGAAAATCAAAGCAAGTGACATGCTTTTATTAATAGTTGCAAGTATGATAATATAAGAATATGGCAAATCAACGGGTCAAGTTTCCTCTGGAGTCGGGCGGATTTGTGTATGTTGAGGCTGCCGATCAAGGACCGGAGGGCGGAGTAGTGAGGGCCAGCCGGGGCATCCCTGGAGAGGAGCGGCTTTCTTAGCACTGTTCTATCCTCCCTGCTGGACCTGAGAATCGAAACCAAGCGGCTGAAGAAGATCAACCGGGAGTATAAGGGCATAGACTCGGTTCTTAAGTGGATGCTTGTTACGTGTTTTGGTTACACAGGTTACAGAAACGCCAAGTTCGGTCAGATCCAGATCCACGAGAGGATAACGGAAATCTCCAGGGAACTCCTCATGCAGATCAAGGAGCTGGCCGAGCAGATGGGCTTTGTGGTCTTGCATGGAATTGTAGACTGCCTATGGGTTATTGGGGAGCCCATATCCAAATTCAAAGCGGGCGTGGAGAGGGATACCGGCATCTTAACAGAGGTGGACTCCTATGACTGGATCACCTTCTTGCCCATGAGCGATGGCTCCGGGGCCTACAACCGCTATTTTGGCAGGCTGAATACAGGCAAGATGAAGATCCGGGGAGTTATGGCCCGTAAGGGCGATACTCCCGAGTACGTCAACAGAATGCAGCAGGAGGTCTTCGAGTTGCTGGCCGGGCGAGGAACCTGGAGGAGCTGCAAAGGGTGGAGTCAAAAGCCAGAGATGTTCGCGATAGGTACTTGGAAGGGCTTGGAGGTGCCACCGCTGGGGAGCTGGCCATTCGCCGGAGGGTAAGCAGGCTGAACTATTCGCGCAGATGTGCCGAGGCATCGGCGGTGAAGGCTCACATGATGCATGGCCTTCCTCTGGCCCCAGGGATGGAGATAGCCTATGTGGTTAAGGATGCTAAGAAGTGGGAAGTGGATCCAGCGAGAACTGCTTCGGAGTTTGATGCAGGCTATTATGGAGGGCTCCTGGAAAAGGCTTGGGGTGAGGCGGCATTTGTTTTTACGCAAATGATGGCAAGCCCGATTAATCCTCACAGTTACCGGAATTGCAGCATTTGCCGCACGCGAATAGATCTTGGCCATCACCATTTTTGCCAATGAAGAGCAAACAGGCCTGATCCACTAGCTCCCCACAGATATCGCATTCCTTGCCTGCTATTTCTGGCTCCTCAAAATGTTCCTCATCAATTTCATGAATTACATTTATTTCCGCCTTCCTTGAACTGCTGACCTCGGTTCCTGCTATCGAATTGCAATCTTTAGACATTTTCACTCCGACTCTATCCACAAGTTGTCTGACAAAAAAGGTTTTGCTTTATACATTACCTTCCCTAAACTGATACCTAGAAAATCTATATCCCGTCTCCCTTCAATATTACATGTAGAATGACGATCCTGGTGGGCTGTAGCGGTTGGTCCTACGACGATTGGGTAGGCCCATTCTATCCTGTAGAAATGGCTAATAAGAAAGGAGGATGGTTTGACTACTATGCCCAGTATTTCAGCACTGTGGAGATAAGTAGCACCTTCTACCGGCCATCCACACTATCCATGGTCCTTACCTTACTTTATCTTATATTCCTCCACTCGCTTGAAGTCTATAAATCCCAGCATCACATCCACAGACACCAGCTCTACGGTGATCCGATCACCCACGTCAATGCCTTTTCTTCCGCTCTTCAGCATTCCTTCAACAGGAATGTCCAGCAGCCTGACCCAGGTGCCCTTCTCGGCTGAGCCGGTTATAATAGCCGAAAATCTCTCGCCAATTCTCGATTCAAGGAGAAGAGCAGCGGCGGACTTGCTCACCTGCCTCTCAACTTTGGCGACAATATCTTCTTTCTTGGTGCAGTTCTCTGCTAGAGAATCCAGCTCGTCCAGACTGTAGGGTATCGTCTTTTTCTCGATGGCCGCTTTTAGCAGGCGCTGGGTGATCAGATCGGGATAGCGTCTATTGGGAGCAGTGGAGTGAGTGTAATCCTTGACCGCCAGGCCGAAATGACCTGTTGCCTCCTCTCCGGGCATCTCGGCCACATACTCTCCATTCCCGAGAAGCTTGATCACTGTTAAAGATAGATCGGGAAAACGTAGTGGATCGGCCTTCTTCATCATGGTCAGAAACATCTCCAGCTTTCTGGAATCGGGATTTTTGGGAAGCTTGAAGGCTCGCTCTGCCGCGATCTCGACGATTCGATCCCACCTTTTGGGGGCGCGCACGACTCTACGAATGGAAGGAATGCCATGTACCGCCAGGTAGCGGACCGTTACTCCGTTGGTAGCAATCATGAAGTCCTCGATGATCTGCTTAGCCTGGTTAGTCTCCTCAACTTGCAGATTGCAGATCATCTCTCCCTTAAAGACCGGTTTTGCCTCTATAGTCTGCAGGCTGAGAGCACCCTGTGTATGCCGAAGGCTCTTCATCATCTGAGCTACTCTATCTTGGAGAAGTAGATTCTCGGCCAGACCATCTACAGTAGCCACTGCAGGCGGCACTGGCGTCTTCCCCTCCAACCATTCAGCTATGCTATTGTAGGCAAGTTTGGCATGATTGCGTACCATTGCCCGGTAGACGTCCGACTCAATAAGAGATCCATCCGGAGCAATCGTCATATCCACCACTATGGCCAGACGGTCCTGGTTAAGATTCAGGGAGGTGAGGTTGGTGGAGAGCTTTAAGGGCAGCATGGGAAAAATCTGGGCGGCGGTGTAGACGGAAGTTGTATTATGCCGGGCGTCGCGGTCGATGTAAGAATCCTTCTTGACCAGAGCATCCACATCCGCCACAGCTACCAGGATCCTCGTCCTTCCTTCCGAAAGAAGCTCGGCAACAGTCAACTGATCCAGATCATCAGAATCGTCATTATCAATGGAAGCCCATAGCAGATTCCTTAGGTCGCGAGCATGCAAGGCATCGTCTGCCTTTGCAGGAGCATGGATTTGGGCAAGTTCTGAAATGCATTCGGCAGAGAATTCGGGGAGAAGTCCTCGCAAGAGCATGATTCCTCTGGCGATTTTTTGCAGGATAGTTCGATTTCTAATTTCTTGTTTTTTGCCTATGGCATTCACGATTATCCTCCGGCTCATCATTAGCAAGAACCATTCAATCTAGGAGCTTTATACCTGCTACAGCAAGTGCTTGATCATAATCTCTAATGGAAAGTGAATGATTTAAAATTGATCCAACTTTATATTCTAACGAGGTTATTTTCAGATTATCTCGGCCCTTGGGCATAGGAATTAAATAGCGATAATCATCAACCCATGCACAATAGAGCTTATGAAATACAGTGCGACCATAGTATATGGAAACCAATTGAGTAAATGCTTTCTTATTGGGGAAATTCTCAGTCCAAGGCTCTCCGAATAAAGGCTCAGGTTTTTCATCAAACGCAATTCGTAGATTTTTATCAGGTCTATACACATATAGACCCTTATCCTCCTCATATGTGTAGTCCTCTGACAATGATTTTCTTATGAGATTCATTACATCATCTTTTTTCGTCATATCCCTGAATAATCTGTTATTTCTTAAATACACTTTAGCTAGATAAATCGCCATTTGAATTGCAGGTGTTTGCCTGATGCTGTCTCTCATCAGGATTTCGACTATGCAGTCGAGTTCAGGCACAATAGCTGGCTGGACGAAAGCAAGAAGGAGATAGATACTGCAATCCTGGAGACTCTTTAGGGAACGAAACGTGGCCAACGTCCTGATCGACGGCCCGGGACTTCACGTAGGCACTGAGCAGACTGCAGATCACGCTTATCTAAGATTCCACGGGAGAAATTACGACATCTGGTACAGGGATGAGAAGGAGGACGACCACCGGCTTGATAGACACGACTACCTCAACAAGCGGGACCAGCTAGAGCCCTGGATGCCTCAGATTAAAGAGGCCGAGCTGAAGGCGTCCAATGTGAGAGGGCCAAATCAGTAAGGAACGCCTTTTTGATCATGAACATACTATTGATAGAGCACAAGCAAGAGGAGATCAAGTCACAGGATCAGTTTACATTGGAAAGTTCTAAAGCGACTTTGGATATAAGGGTTCTAATCTATACCAACACTGAATAAGAATGTCAAATCTAGGGTTTAGTGGTTCATTCTTGGAGTTATATGCATGAAATCACTACAAAGTTGGACATTAGACTACTTTGAAGATAAGTTTGCCAAACCTGACCCTTGGATGTACTTCACCTCGCCCTATGAGAGGACAAAGTACCAGAGGCAGCTGGATATCATTAAGGACCGCAGTCAAAATCCCCAAGAGATCCTTGAGATCGGCTGTGCTGAAGGGGCCATGACTCTTCTCCTGGCGCGGTCGGTTCAAGATGCCAGAATCACAGCTGTAGAGATATCATCAAAGGCGTTTAGAAGGGCCCAAGAGAACCTGAAACAGTTTGATGATAGAATTGAGCTGATAAATGCTGATATAGCTGAATATTTAGCTCAACTCAAAGAGAACCATTACGACGTTATCATTTGGAGTGAGTCAATTTATTATCTAGGTGCACGACTTTCTCAGGTCGCAATATATGATCTTCTGAGCAAGACCCTGAGCAGTATGAAAGCTGGAGGTCTACTCATCACCGCTAATACTTTAGACCTTCCAGAAAGCATCCCTGAATCTGTAATGACCAAGAGGCCGCTTATAGATTGTTATTATGTCATGCTTTCGGGTCTAGCATCGCCTATCTCCAGATCGACTTATGTTGAAGAAAAGATGAACAGAATGTACGAGTACCAGATTTGGGCCTTTGAAAAAGACTGAATTTACCGGTAAACTGACTTGGTTCCCTCCAAAACGGGTATACATACTTACATGCTTTTGGAAGATTTTGCGCGTATGTCCTATTTGATATCGGTTAATCACAGGAAGTAGAAGGTATAAGCTTTGCCAACCAGTTCTTTAAGAAATTTATCCTAGAAGCTCGCCCATTTTGATATTAACACCTATGCCCTTGGGAATGAGCCAGCAATAACTCCCAAAGGCTCTTTTAAGGTCCGAAAGGAGGCTGGCCGACATTTGCGCTATTACTGTATCCCGCAGATTCCCAATAACCTTTGGTGTCATTTTCCGTGACTTTTATGCCTAATATCCATTTGGCCCACTTGTAACCGTACTTGCTCTTGGCCACTAGCTGCAGGGGAAAACCACGATCGTGTGGCAATGTAACGTTGTTGATGCCATAGGCTATTAGAATATTGTTCTTCTGAATATAGTCCAGAGGCAGCGATGTGGAATAGCCGTCAGCGGAGGTGAAAAGTACATATTTAGCTCCCGGCTTAAGTCCCGAGATATTCAGTAGATCGGTTACTAGGAAACCTGTCCACCTAGCATTGAAACCCCATCCTTCTACACATGGCATGTAAACAAGCTCTGAGTAGGCTGGCAGCTCCAGAATCTGGCTGTAGCTCAGATTCAATTTGCGTTCTGTAAGGCCTGTCACCTCAAGCCGATAAGCTTCTCTATCGATCTTCTGCGTCCCTTTAATGGCATTATTTCCCTGACTTGCTAGGGGTATGAGTTTTATGCCTTGGTACTCGACTGCTTCCACCTCAGGAAGATGGCTTGAGGTTAGCGCCTGGGTACTGTTCGGCACCGACACTGATACGGTCTCCGTAGGCATCATCCCATAAAGCATCATGAGCCCCATAATCAGGGTGATCGCCGCCGATAAGGCGGTGAACTTACCAAGACGACAATGCTTTCCCGGCTCTATCTTGTGCAGAAAGATCCTATCGATGAACAAAACAATGGAAAGCGTTAGCGTAGCCACACCTATCCAGCTGTGAATTGTGTGGAAGTCTATTGGAAAGAAGCGGAAGCTCCACGCAGAGATGTAGCCAGCCAAACCCACGAGAGCGAGCAGGACTGTTGCTGCTCCAAAGGCTTTGTGCGGCTTTCCATAGGCATTGAACGCCAGGGCGATGGTGAGGAGGGCAGCAAGGGCGGAAGGTACCCAGTGAAGCGGCGAAAAGACCATGGCTTCTGTATTGGCTTCAATCCTTAAATTAGTTATTGAGTTTTTGCTAGTTCACAAGAATGGTGGCGCAAAAAAGACGAGAATTGCGTACGAAGCCAATCTCAATTTCAAGAGCGCAGATGTCTACCTGAAACTGCTCATGGATCAAAAAATGATAGTCAAAGAAGATATGTCCTTCAAGACCACGCCTAAAGGATCTGAATTATTATCCAATTTAAAAGAGGTATCGGCATCCCGAGATTTCAGATGATAAAACCACCTCAGCACGCCTCCGCCTGGGGCATTCGTCTCTCCTCCCAGCCAAACCAGCTCTCCCGCAAGTGGCCCAGGCAAACCAGCCTCAATTTTGCCAATCATGCAACTGAGGATTTCCTCAATTTTATCAATAAAATTTAAATATGGCTTTATACAATATTTGAATAAAATACTCCTCCTTAGCATGAGGTTCTAAGGGAAGCTGGAGGTACTGTAGCGTGCATCAGGCGGATCGAGGAGGGGTGGCTTGAACCAAGGGGAGGTTCTGGCGGTTCTTCCTGATAGCAAAGAAGAAGCCAAATCTATTAAGGAGATTGCCCA
>JADDYB010000466.1_pt1 | contig 12816 bp, 15 predicted proteins | sample 8641941 | NCBI WGS metagenome assembly JADDYB01 (sample SAMN16275377, study PRJNA637457) | freshwater sediment metagenome | isolation source: Lake Kineret sediment | place: Israel: Lake Kineret | collected 2013
GCAATAGCCACACACACCAAGTGACCATGGACATTGCAGAATTTAACTCTGGTCCAGTTGGTTCAGGTACAGCACTAACTGTCACTAACGCCCACTTGGCAGTTAACTTCCAGATAAAGGCACACTAATATGGTATACGACCCATCAAGATACGAGGCAAGACAAAGGGCTTACTCAGGCTCATTTGAGGCTCAATCTGCAATGAACGAATATGCCCGTATGTTGGCACAAACACGAGGCTCACGACAACTAGGTGATTTTAGACGTAGCGTTACTGAACAGGTACCCGTATTTGGTCGTACGTATGGAAAACGCGGTCTATATGGGCAAGGAATTAAATCTGGAATCTTTAGCAAAGCGCTTTCTGATTTCGGTGCTAGAACCACACGAGATGAAGCGCGTCTGTTGGAAGATTTAGCCGGACAACAACGGCAGTATGACCTAACAGGGTCACAGTATCTACGCCAGTATGAAAGCCAGTTGGCTGATTTGGAAGGCGAACGAGCAAGAGATATCGGCAACACGGCTTCTGGCCTTCTAGCACTTTAGTGAGGTAAATTAAATGGCACTTATCAAATACACACCAAACAGACTTGTTGCTCCGGCAGTAAAGCCTGCACCTGCTACAGGCATGGCTCGCCCAATGACGGCACAGGCACCACAGCAAGCAGGCGACAACGATGATGAAGCACCCGCGCCATTTGGCTACGATAGTTGGGATGCTTTTTATGCCTCACTATACGGCGGTGCTGGGCGTAGTGGGGGTGGTGGAACCTTTACTGGTGAAACAACCCCTCAGCGTCTTGCTCGTGAAGCAGCATCGCGTGGAGCAGTAAATCAAGCAAACTATTTGCGAGATGCACTTGGTCAAGTTCCTGGCCAATACCAGCAATTGATTTCTGGTGTTTCGTCAGCCTTTCAGCCAGCACGTTCTGCCGCTGAAACAAGTTATGCAAGCGCACTACAGGCTTTGCAGGGTCGTCGTACTGAAGCAGAGGGATTGACTGGAACATCACAAGAGGCACTAAGGTCATTCTTGGCAGCCAATCCTTCTCAGGCATTCGCCTCACTACCTGCTGCACAGGCTCCAGCACTTGAACCCAATGTTATCGCTCGTTATGCTGCTGCAACTGGTGTACCTGCATCAAGTATTGCTCAGGCCGCAGCAGAAGAATCTGCCATATTGCAAGGAAACGCTTCTGGTTACGACAGATTGAGGGGCTTGCTACAGGCTTCAGAGGCACGGGCAAATCAATCTCGTATGACTGAATATGAACTACTTAAGGCAGTACAGGATGCACAACTGAGAACCCAGTATGGTGCTGGTGCCACTACTCTTGAAGCACAACGTCAGGCTGCATTGAACCAGATTGCTTCTCAGGAGGCTGCACAGGTCTTTGCATTGCAACAGGCTCAGGCTGCTCGTGAACAATCACTACGAGATGCTCTTGCTTCCCTGTATGGCACTGGCAACGTCGCCTATGCCCCGGGCTTTGCTGGACCAATTCCTGATTTATCTGGTGTTGATTTCGCTGCTCTCGGAAGGTTGATGGGAGGTCGCTGATGGCACCTAAACTACCTCGTGGTTTTGAGGATGATTTTTCAACGCCCCTAACGCAAGATGAAGCAACATTTGTTGCTCAGGTTATGGCATGGGCACTTAGTAAGAACAAGCGTATTGACGCACAGAATTGGCTTGATTTGCCAGAGGTAACCGGAACCAAAGAGGAATACGATGCTCTAGTGGCAAAACAGCCCAACGAGGATTCATTTCTTAAAACAAATGCGCCAGACCTAAACTTCTATAACTCTTACTATGACAGAAATGAAAAAACCATTCTGGAAAAAATCGACAACGAGAAGGGTCTTACTTCTACCGAGTCTGCTGCTGTACTCGCAAATGATGTCTATAATGGAAAATCATTAGACGATATCATTGACTTGATTGAAACCATGCCAGACGTATTCAAGACTGTTAAAAATTCAAAGTTTGCTTCGTTTGATGATTACGCAGAATTTGCTTCCACATTGGTTGACCAAGCAGAAACGGTAAAAGTTAATTTTGAAGAAGCAACTTCCGCATGGCAGAGAGACGTTGACAAATTTGTGTATGACCCATACCTAAGTGCTGGCGTAAGAGTACCTTCACCAACGGCGACATACGCTCCTACTGCGTCATTCCCCAAAGTCCGTGACCGTAATGGAAGGCTTGCTGAATTGAAAAGCACCCCAAGCGACGATGCAATTCAATTGGCTGTTGCAAAAGAAATTTACAACACCTACGGACCACAAATGGGTTTCGTTGCACCAGATAGCGTAATTAACGCTCAGGCACCATCAACAACGATGCCAGGGAATACTGGACTATCGGGAACACCAAGTGGTGGAACCATACCTACACGGGTTGTACCTAAACCACGTGCTGCTACTCCAGATGAAATTAGAATGGCACGAGAATTCGCTCCCATTGCGCAAGCAGGGTATGTAAGTGGTGGTCTTAACCCAAACTATGGACTTGGTGTTGGTCCACTGCAGTCCGCTACTGGTGCCCCCGCAATGCCAAGACCTTCTCGCCCGGTGGTTACATCTCCCAGAACAGAACCAGTAGCAGACAACCGTCGTAGAGCACTAATGAAAATCCTTTCAGCAAAACAGCAAGGAATCCTATAATGCCCCCTGGAAAAAGACCAGTCAAGCCAATCGTTCCAGCACCGAAGCGCCCCTTGCCGACTAGCGAAGGAACACCTCCAGTAACAACAACGCCCCCTGGCCAGTCAGCCGCAGACATCTTAAGGAATAGAACTCCTCAGACTGGGGAGCCATACGATTTGGGAACAGAAATTGACATTGAGGAACAGCGTTTGATTGCTGCAGCAAACCGAGTTAAAGAACTTGGTGGGACTGTTCCAGAGGGACAGGGCCCAGAGGTTCCTGCAACGGCCCCATCAACCGAACCCGATTACGGACCTTTCTATACGGGCGTTGGGCCATTGGGTCAAATATTATTTAAGGACCCAATCACTGGCAAAGAGGTTATGTATGACCCAGAAACAGGACTTGTCCCTGGCCAAGAAAACAGGGGACCGGCTCGTGATTGGTATGAGGGACTGCTTGAAAACCCCAATGTTAGTGCTGGCGACAAAGTACGTATTACCAAATACCTTGCTGAAAGTGACAAGAATAAAGGAAAAGTTAGCGCTTCAACATTAGGTTTGCCTACCGGTGCTAGTTTTAAATCAGTAGGTGCAGGAATCCTAACCAACCCGTTGTCGTTGTGGGCGATGGCAGGCAGAAGTGGAATTGCTGTTGGTTCAGAACTAGTTCAAGCAATCCCTGGTGTTGAAGGTGAATTTAGCGGAAAAGATATTTCTGACAAAATTCAAGACCCTAGGTATGGCTTTGGTTCAGAGGTTTCTCCATTCCCCAACGATACAACATGGGGCAAATGGTTAAATCGCGGCATTGGTTTCGGTGGCGATGTGCTGCTTGACCCAACAAACTTATTGTTTCCTGGTGGTGGTTTGATTGCCAACGTAGCAGAGAGTGGGGCAAAGTTAGCAATCACCAAAAGCACGAGTCAGATACTTAAACAGGGTGCAAGGGGTGTTTTTAAGCCTGGTGCAGAAGCAGCACTAAGGTCTGTTGGTGTTGATGATATCGCAATTGATTCACTAAGGCAGGCGGATATTGCGGTCAAGAACGCCAGTCAGGATTTGACCAAGGCTATTGGTTCTGGAGATAGTGTTGCACAAAAATCAGCAAGAGAACTACTTGAATTAGCAGAAGAAGAGTTTGCTGATGCTGCATTAAATATTAGCAAGGTAGCCACAATTGGAAAAAAGGGAACCATTGCGGCAGGTCAATCAAAGGCTGCTAGGATTGTTGCTGCCGAACAAGATAGAGTGTTGGCGTTCGGAGCCCGGGCTGCTGCAGAAGATGCACTCAATGTTGCCAAGGCTTCTGGCAATCGCTCCGCTATCACAACTGCACAACAGGCAGTTGATGCTGCTAACAAAACACTTGCTACAAAAACAGAAGCACTACGCAGCCTTGGGTATGTGCAAAAAGGAAGTCAATTACCACGCAAGTGGGGTGAATCTTCACGACTCGCTTTGGCTCAGACTGTCAAGCGCGTACGTGCTGCAGCATTGCGTGATGCCGGAAACTTAACCCTTGACCCAGCAATACGGCAGTCAGCACAAGCAGTCTATGAGGCATTGACAGACGATGTTATTGCAGCGGTTGCACAAAAGGGCTATGCAGCAATACGTGGTGAAGTAGCGGAAGCACTTGGAGCCAAGGGTGGATTCCGTATTGGTACAAATCGTTTGCTTGGTGGTCGCTCCGTAGCCTTTACTCCAATTAGCGGAACAGCACGAGCATTCGGGGTAGATGTACAGCCACGAGTATTGTCCAACTTCCTTGGTGAAGGGTTGTCAGATACCCGCATTATTCTAACCAACCTTCTTGGCGACAAGTTTATGAGGACAATCACCCCTGTTGTACGCAGTGGCCCGTTTGACCCAGAGATGATTCTGAGCATGCGTACCGCATTGCGTCAAGGCAAGGTAAAGGGCGCGGAAGCAGTTAACTACCTTAATGTTATTGGTCTCAACGACGCCATCATTCGTCAACGGACAATTGCAACCTCAGCAGCAAACAAACTATTCAATGAGGCTACCCGTGGTGTTCGTGGGCCCGAAGGCAAGTCTGTTATTAAGTTTCTCACAACGCCGGAATCAGAATGGATAAGAGTTCTTGGTGCGCAACCTACAGCCCGTCAAATGGAAATCATTACACGGGCACGACAAGCGTTGGATGCCGCATATAACGAAGCAAATACCATGCATCGGGCACTCGGCAACGCTGAAGACCTTCCTCGTATGGAAGCATATTTCCCGCTTTCTCAGACACGCATTTTCTCTGATTGGGCTACACGCAACTCACAAGATGCTTTGGCTATTGCTAAGGCAATTGATGTTAAGATTGATGACCCAACATGGATTGCTACAAACTTCATGGAACGTACGTTGGTTCCTGGGAAGATGTTTTTTGGGCGTCAGTTGACGGCAGAAGATTTAATGGGTGGACCTGCACGGCTAAACCAAATTGCCAATGAGGCGGTCGGACCCAATGGCAAGAGGCTTGTTCCCAAGAACATCAAGGTGTTTGAAGAAGAATATGCGCCTGCTTTGGCTTCATATTTCCAGCGTCACGCTCGTTATATTGGATTTGGTCAAGCGGTGTTGGATGCAACAGGTCGCAAGTCACCCTATCTTGATACTTTCCGTCGTGCTGCATCTACGCAACGCCTATCTTCGGCAGAAGACATCAGAAGGGTCTATGACGAAGTTGACAAACTGGATGATGCTGTCAAGATTTATCTTACCCCAGCATCAATGGCCGACTTTGAGCGCGCAGAACTTGACGAAATCCTAGAAGGTATCCTTGATATTGAAGTACAGGTTAAGAATCTTGGATTGGACCCCAATCTAACGCAGGTCACCGATGAGTTTGTTGATGGTGTTCGTGAGATGCGTGAATATATTGAAACGGTTTCTAGGGACATTGCCAGCGGTGATTACCCAGCAAATCTAACACCTCTGGCTGCACAGGAATTGCAACTGTACGCAGACTCTATGTTAACGGGAATAGCAGAAGCCCGCATTGCACTACCTTCTGTTGCAGGGAAGCAGTGGAAGAATGCCGTAACCATGGCCGAAGATGGTTTCCGTGCATTGAATTATCAAACAATTCCCAATATCACCGCTCGTGAAGAAGTTGCAGATATGTTGACCAATATTCAGAAGTTGGCTCAGCCCGATGTTCGTGGTGCTTTGCTTTCTGTTGTTGACGCCTATCAGCAAATGTGGAAAAACTGGACGTTGGCTACACCGGGATATGTTCGTAGAAACGCTTTCTCTGACGGCTTCCAGTTGCTAACCGCTGGTGTAAACCTTAATGCAGCAAAGACCATCATAAGACAATGGCAAAAGTACATTGATAGCGGTTTGCCTATTGAGGAGTTTGCACTGCGTGCAATCAATAATCCGACAGAGCGTCGTTTGTTTATTGAAGCAGCGTCAACAATTCCTGAGGGAATCTTTAGGCAACAATTACCGCCACGTGTTCCATCTAATACTTCGCTATTTTGGACAGAATTTACTGAAGATTTGCCAGTTACTGAGCGTTTACGTGGTATGGGTACAAAGGCGCTAACTGGAACACGTATGGGTTCACGTGGTCAAACCGGTGAAGTCGCGGGCGAAATACCAGGTCTTGGGTTCGGAAGACCAGGTATCACGGGTCAGGCAGCATCGGGAAGAATTCCTATTCTTGGTCGCTTCGGCATTGGCGGGCAACACAAGGCGCTAGCCATGGCATCAACCGCTGCTGGCCTTATCCCAGGAACAATAAGAGGATGGGCAGGAACTATCTCTGATGCTCAGCGCGTCATCCTTACATACGATGGACTCGCAAAGGGGTTGACTCTTGAGGAAGCAGTTAACCGTACAAATAAATACCTGATTGATTACACCACAACTTCAAAATTTGATGATGCTGTCAAGCGTTTTGTCATGCCATTCTGGATGTTCGCTAGCCGAAACTTGCCAATGCAGTTTGAGCACAGCCTTGTTCACCCCAAGGTATTTAACCGCTATAACTATGTACGCAATTTCTTGTCGGCGGATAAGGAAAATACTCCTGGATATTTGGAAGAGCGGCGTACTAAGGCTGGAGCATTTGTTCTTGACCCAGATATCACAAACCTTTTAAAGAACGAGACCTTCAGGGATGCTTTGAATTACTCTTTTGCTCTTACACCACTACCCATATATCCATATCTTGGCAGATTTCCTACGTGGGCTGGATTGGCAAACATTGCAAATGCCCCAGATACCCCATTGGGTGTGAGTTTTGACTTTGGTTTTGAGGGTGGTGGTCGCCCCAATGAACTACGCCTTATCCCACAGGAAGTTCTAAGTTTGTTTGGTGTTGGTCAACGCCCATCATCTTCTATTCTGTCGCAGATTCCAGCACCACTGCGTGTGTTGCTTGAGTCGGCAACGGAAACCAAGTTCTACAGCAGAAACGACCTTGTGAGCGCATACAATGATTTGCCTCCAGCCCAACAGGTACAATTGTACATTGCCTCTCAATCAATCCCTGGTTTGTCATGGATTGGAAAGTTACCAGGCATTCGTCAGCGTATTGATAGTAGCCAGAATGAGTTCTTGGCAGCGCTGCTAGGTGTTCCACTTACTTACACAAATGTCAACGAGGAAAGTCCAGTATACCGGGATGCATTGGACCGACTCATTGCAGATAAGGCCGTTGGTCAAGCACAGTCATGGTCTGGAAGTCCTATTTACCCAATCCCGCAATCATCAGTACTTGCAGAAGTCGCACGCAGGGCAAGGTGGGTGGAAGAGGAAGCGGCTCGGTTGGAAGAGGAACAAGATTAGTTCCAATATGTTAATAAAGTTTATGATACAATTACTATAGTGTCATAGACCTATTAACTAAGGAGACATGATGTCAAAACAGAACGAGTACCTAGAGGCCCTTGCTGATGCATTGAAAGCCCGAGGTGTCAACCTCAATGAAATCGGTGGGGTGTCAAAGGCCAGTTCTTATCAGAATATGTATAAGGACGAAGCCGGTGTTATGCAGGTTAAGGAACTGTGGTCATTTCAGTATTCTCCAGTTACCTTCCAGGCCCCAGCGTGGGAACCTGTTCGCCCTGCTCCAGTGCATGTCTTGCCACCGCTAGAGGCCAAGCAGAAGCCCGATACGAGGCTAAAGACCTGCGTCATTGTACCTGATGTGCAGATTGGTTATTACCGTGACCACAACGATGTACTCGTGCCCATCCACGACGAGAAGGCAATCGCTATTGCGATGGATATTATCCGTGAAGTACAACCTAATCTGATTGTGTGCAACGGTGATAATATTGACTTCCCCGAGTTGTCAAAGTACCGCTTGACACCAGCGTTCGCACAGACCATGCAGCAATCCCTTGACAGGGCTGCGCTGTTTGGTGCCCAGATGAGGCGTGCAGCACCCAAGGCTAAGATTGTTTGGCTGGCTGGCAACCACGAGGAGCGCTTACCTAATTATATCTTAGATAATGCTAAGGCTGCCTTTGGTATTAAGAAGGCTAACGATGCCTCTTCATGGCCGGTTATGAGCGTGCCATTCTTATGTAACTTTGATAAGAATAAGATAGAGTATATTCCTGGTTATCCAGCCGGAGATTACTGGATTAACGATAATCTTAAAGTTATCCATGGCACCAAGGTAAAGTCTCAGGCCAACACTGCTCACGCTTATTTGCGTGACGAAAAGGTCAGCGTGATTTACGGGCACATTCACCGTATTGAGACAGCGTACAAGACCCGCCGTGACGCACACGGTTCATCAACCATTATGGCTGCATCAATGGGATGCCTTGCTCGTGTTGATGGTGCTGTCCCATCTACCAAGGGTTCTAAGGACCTTGACGGTCGCCCGATGAAGGTCAGCGAAGACTGGCAACAGGGTCTCGGAGTTATCACCTACGAAACCAGCGGTGATAATAAGTTTAGTTTGGAAGTCATCCCCATCCTCAATGGCTGGGCATCTTATCGTGGAGTCATTTATACGGCGTAGGAGGACTGCTAGGTAAGAAAAACGCCTATAGGTAGAGACTTACCTTTTGGAGACCACTATGAAGAAATTTACGGATATTGCCGGACGAATTGTAGCCACATTCCTGACCAGCGCGTTGGGTATTATCGGTGGTGCTTCGTTGCTCGGTGACATTTCCATGCTGAAAGCAGCAGCACTAGCAGGATTCGCTGCCTGTGCACAAGTTATTGAACGCCTTGCTCGTGCCAGCCTTGACGGCAAACTAACCAAGGAAGAAATTAACGAAGCCTTCTTAGGTGCACCAAAGCCTGAATGAGATTCAAGTATGCCTGGATTCCACTCCTGCCACTGTTTGCACTATTCACCAGCAATAGAGCAATGGCTGAACCAATTTTGGCGTCACCTGAAAACAGGGACTTCTGGTTTACGTACACCGAGCCAGCCGTGTTCAAGGTGCGAACATACGCCCAACAATACGGTATTGACTCAATGCTCTGGCTCTATACCAGTGAAGGATTACTTGTTGCTGAAAACGACGACTTCTTCGGCCTTGACTCCTGGATTGAAGTAGATGTCCAGCCAGGAACATACCGACTTAGGGCCGGAGTCTGCTGCGGAAACCCTGACACCTGGTACGGAAGCACATATCAGTTGGAATTCAACAGTGAGCCAGTTTATTCTGAGCCAACGGTTCCAAGCACTACAACTGAAACAAGTACAACAACAACAACGGTTGCTGAAGAAACAACAACGACAAGCACAAGTACTACGAGCACGACAGTCCCTGAAACGACTAGTACGAGTACTACTACTGAAGCACCCATAGAAAGCACGACAACGACATGGCCAGAAACAACTGTTGCTCCTGTCACGACAGTTACTACTGTTGCGCCTGCGACGACTGCCCCTGCGACGACAACTGTAAGTGTTACGGCTGTACCTGTGGTTACTACGACTACCTCAAGCACAAGCACGACGACGACGAGTGAAGCACCAGCCGAGTCCGTACCAGAACAAGAAGGACCCGAGCCAACGGTACCTGAACCAGCCCCAGAGGAAGATGCGGAAGTTAGCCCGGAAGAAATAATTAAAGAACTTGACGACTTGGAAAACTTAACTGACGAGGAGGTGACAAGTATCTTGCAAGAGATTGCTGATGCGGAACTATCGGACGAGGAAGCCGCATTAATTGCCGAGGTAATCTCCCAAGCATCGCCCGAAATAAAGCGGGAGTTTGAGGATAGTGTTGATGTTTTCTCAGGACAGTTTGATACTTATGTCCCGCTTAATTCGCTGGTCAATGTTGGTACCCGAAGGACTTTAATTGCTGCTACCGCTGGCGTGGCAATGGCAGTATCAGCCCCAGCCCCAAGGAGAAAGCAATGATTAAAAGAATCTGGGAAGCAATCCTGGAACTTAACTGGAGCATCGTTGGTGCTCTGTTCGTTATTATTACTTTGTCCGGTTCGGTCAAAGACAGTGCAGTTTTAATTACAGTTCTCGGTGTGGCAATCAGTCTCACCGCGCTAGCAATAAAGGAAGATAAAGATGAGTAAGAGACCCTATACCGGAAACAAAGATGCCGTACACAAGGCGAAGCGTGAAGGCACACAGTATCTGGCAAATGTGCTGATTTATTTGTTTGGGCTAAAGAACCTAGGCATTTTCGCTGACCGTGCTGTCAAGGGTTCCTCCAACCCCAATCCCCCTAAATCTGTCCACGCAACATGGCGTGCTGTTGACCTTGGCGGAAACCCCGAGCAGTTGAAGAAGGTCATTGAATTCCTGTACACACACCGTGACGCCCTAGGTATTGAGGAGATTCACGACTACAGCAGCGCCTACATGCCCAATCCCAAGGGATGGGGTGCTGGCTACCGCTGTGACCGAGACGAGTGGAAGGTGTATGACAAGAACACCATCGGTTCTCCTGGCGGCAAATGGGTTCATTATGAAATTAGCCCTGCTATGGCTGATAATAAGGCGGCACTAGAGGCAGCAATCACCACTATCTTTAAGGCTTGAGAGTAATCTGACTGACAATCATTCCCTTGGGTATATGTAGGATGTGGTCTATGTGACCGCCATCACCAAGGCTTTGGGCCAGGGTTACGTGCCCACGCTTCTTGTTGGGGATTCTCCAGCCAACAGACCGAACGATATATGGTTCGTCATCAATGTCATCAACGTGTGCCCAAGACTCATCGGCGTGAGCGTCCTTCCACATAACTAGCACCATCAAATAATCAGTCTGTTTCATCGTCTTCGGTCCAGTCTTCGTCCATGAACTCGCCCTCGTAGTCAATCCCCATGTCGTCAAGGCATTGGGCTACATACTCCATGGCGCCATTCAGGGCATCAAGAAACTGCTTTTGAGCGTCTCCGTCACCGTCCTTGGCTAAATCCCACTGACGGCAAAGCCTGATGGATTCGTTGATTGTTAATTCAATACTCATACTAATAGCCGGTTGTTCAAATGCGATAAATCTGTCTGACTTCCATTGTATCTCATCAATGTCATCAGGGTGCAAGAACTTTCGTGCCCATTCTGAGCGGTCATCTTCGCCAGTCATCATCCTAATCCCTCCACAGGTAGTCTCTAATTACCTTATTCTCTAACATAATGTCCTTGAGGTTGGCTAGAGCAGCCTTGGTAACCATGAAGGCTTGAGGTGAGCCAGACTTCTGGGGTTTGTACCCCAACCTTTCGCCTAGTTCGGCGTAGGTGATGCGCTCAGAGAAGATTGCGTCAATACAATACTTTTCTTTTTCAGACAATTGGTCAACGCAATCCATGATTGCCTGCCTAAGAGGACTGATTGAATACACATCGGCTGGTTCGTTCATTGGAAGCGCCATCATTAACGCCTCAAACTCGTTTTCTGGTGCAAATTGATTCTTGTTGGTCAGGTATTCAAGGCTCTTCGCCTCAGTCGGTATCTCCTTGCGTTCAAATTGCTTACTCATATGATTACTCTTTTCCTAGTAGTGCAAGCACTGCCTCCACGGTGTAGAACATGATGAATCCGGCAATCATCGCAAAGCCAACACCACACATCAGCAGCATGGTGTTAATCTCCTCACCAAGTTTGGTGTCCATCAGGTGAAACGAACGGTTGGCGACAAAGAAGGAACAGATGTACCCAGGAACCCCTGTTACCAGTTGTATTACATTAATACCCTTCATCACTTGGTGCCCCAGTACGACATAGACTTACCGTTCTCATCCTTGATGTCATTACCCTTTTCATCAACGGCCTTGAACGCCGGACGCTTAGGATTCTCCTTCTGAGCCCAACGGTTGTCGTACAGGTGGGTGAAACCACGCTTGACAGCCCATTCAGCAGCATCCTCGGGCAATTCACCTGAACGAACAGGAATAATCCGACCACGCTGAACGTTGGTAATCTTGCCCTGGATTTCCTCTTGGCTCACCACCTTGACTTGCCGTCCGCCATCGGTTAGACGCTCGGACTTAATTGTTACAGGAGCAGCCTCTGGGCCCATTTTATCTAGTACGGCGTCGTATGCCTGCTCCCATGCTTTGAGCGCCTCCAAGAGGCTTTTAAGCCCCAATGGTACGATAATAGAAGCAGCGACATAGGCTGCAGTTTCATTCTTCGTTGTCATTGTCATCACTCTCCTTAAAGTGTTCCTTGAAATTGGGTTTGTCTAGCAACCAAGGGGTATGCTTCTTTATGTCATACTCAATGGCATCTTTGTATTCCTGCATGATGTCTTCCATCTGTGCATAGAAATCAGCGACAAGTTTCTCCATGTCGTTTTGGTGTTCCTCGGCCAGGACAACCAGACGCTGGTCCATCTTGTCAAGGGCGTCATAAAAAGCCTGGTGTTCAACCTCTTCAACGGGAACTAACTCGTCAAAGGGCCAATCTTCTGGGTTTAAATCTGTCATATGTACTCCTTATATTTAGTCTACTATAAACTTGTTATTCTCAATGAAACTATGTTTGCCACTGTAAAAGAAGTAGTTACTCTTCAGACGCTCATCAGTGGGGTCTAGTTCCACGGCTTTGGCACCGTATTGCTCCGCAATGTCATTTAAGCCAAGGTAATAGGCGGCTAGAGCCATCAGGTCATACGGTCGTGCACCCCAGCAACGGGATTCGTTTAGGTACAATCCATCCTGCCGGGATATCTTCAGGGTTCTGTTGGCGGCGG
>JADDYB010000467.1_pt1 | contig 12778 bp, 12 predicted proteins | sample 8641941 | NCBI WGS metagenome assembly JADDYB01 (sample SAMN16275377, study PRJNA637457) | freshwater sediment metagenome | isolation source: Lake Kineret sediment | place: Israel: Lake Kineret | collected 2013
CTTTCCGGTTTTACTTAAATAGACAAGAGAGAGAGGAAAAAGTTCCATCATTTTTTTACGAGAGCTCTAAAAAACCACCTTTCGCTCTCTTAATTACATAGATTCCAAAAAAAGATTACACAGATTTTTATTTATTTTCACTGCATTCCTAATCGGTGTAATCGTTTCATAATCCGTGTAATCAAAATTTTCTGGACTTTTTCAGAAATTTTTTTATCTTCACTTGACAGGGTTACTTTTTTAGTTAATAAACCGACTATTCAAAGGGAAGGAGTTTCCATGAAAATTTGGCCTGATTGCATTCCCTGCATCTTAAAGATGTCGTTGGGAATTGCGCGCGTGGCGATGAAAGACGAAGACCAAGTCAAAAGATTTATGGGACAAGTTATAAGATTAAAGTACTTCAATGGAAAAGACTGGAGAGTGACATCACCAGAGGTGATTAAGGACGTTTGGTTAAAGGTCATTGAGGTCTCTGGAAAATCCGATCCCTTGAAAGAAGTAAAGGATGAACAAAACAGGAAGGCCCTGGCGACCTATTCCAAGGCGAAAGAGTTGGTCTTGAAAAGTGAAGATCCTTTCCTCGGGGCTGTTAAGCTGGCCATCGCTGCAAACTCCATTGATGCCATGACAGATGTCAAAGGGGAAACGCCTGAGGAGATCATCAAAAAGTGGCACAGATTAGAGATCGACAAGAAAAATGAAAATGGTTTGAAGGAAAGGTTTAGAAAAGCCCGAAAGGTTGTTTACCTCGGAGACAATTGCGGCGAGATTGTTTTCGACAGACTTTTGATAGAAGTCCTTCTTGAAATGTATCGTATAGAAATTACTTTTATCACCCGAACCCTTCCGATACTGAATGATGCCACCTTACAGGATGCTCTGTCCATGGGTATAGGGAATGTTGCGCAAGTTATGGAAAATGGACTTCCCGAGCCACTCCCCGGTACTTATCTGAAGAGGATCAACTCGGAATCCAAGGCATTGATAGAAAGATCAGACCTGGTGATATCCAAAGGAGGGGGCAACTACGATTCACTGACTGAAGAAAAAGGGCTTAAAGGAAAAGTCTCCTTTCTATTCTTGGCGAAATGTTATCCCTATTGCCATATTCACCGCGTAACGCTGAACGCTCCTGTCATTTATAACTTTTAAATGAGCGAAAGTAACTTTTTTATATTAATAAATTGTCCTAAACGTTACTTAATCTGACAGACTCTGTCCCATTACCCCTTGTCTAACGAGTTCACCTCAAAAGTCTTCACTCTAAGATGGTTTTGAAAGGTAACAATTAAGGGTTGAAATATGAGCAATGACAAGAAGTCATGCAGAAGGGTCTGTGATTGACCCTCCTCTCAAACAATGCCGGCGGAAGGGCTTGATGAGTTAATTTTCTGAGGCATCTAACCCTTCTTTATGGTTGTCTCTAATTCACTCATAAGATCTTGGACATTCTCATCTGTATCCTTTTCACTCTTCGGTTGGATCAGGGTTACAAAATCATTGATCATCTTATGTAATCTAATGGCAAACTCATCAAGAGCGAATGGTTTTTTTATAAACTCACGGGCCCCTGCAGAAATTGCAGTCCCTACGAAATATTCTTCGTCATAAGCTATCATCACCATCACGGGAATCGAGGGGTATTGCTTTAAGATCTCCCTTGTAAGCATAATTCCGTCCATATTAGGCATCTTTATATCTGTTATGACAGCATCGAATTTATTTTCCCCCATTTTATTTAGAGCATCGACCCCATCCGTTGCTGTTATCACCGAATGCCCCAGTTCGGATAAAACAGTCACTACCAAGTTTCTTATTAATTCTTCATCATCAACCACAAGAATTATATATTTGGAGGAATCCATTCTTAGATCTTCTACCATATGAGGGTGCTTCATCCTAATTTTTGAGATCATTTTAATCGACCCTTAATCAAAAAGTCAACAACTTCTAAGGAAAATGGGATTTTCAATTTTGGTATTCGGAATTGGCTTTTGGAAAAGAGTAAGGGCACAAGTTTCAGAAAAGGATTTCTTTAATGTTTACTAATACAAATGCAATAAATAAAGTGACATCACCCCCTCCCTAACCCTCCCCCCTTGAGGGGGAGGGGAGGGTGGGGGGTAAAATAAATTAATACGTTTGTATTAATTACTATTTGAGATAATGTATCTTGGAGGAAAATTTAAAAATTACGCTTTCAAGAAAAGTTACCCGATTTGACAGTCTCTTTAAGGTGAAATCCTGACTTTCACATATTTTTATTCAGCACAAAAACCTTAATTCTTTCATCAAGCTTCAGCATTAGCAATCCTTTCCATCCTGGAAAATCTCTGCTCGAATTGATTCGGATTTTAGTTAGGTGGTCAAAGAAGCTAAAATTCGGAGAGAATCTGGTTGAGTATTACATTTCTTTAAATTTCCTGAATCGGGGATTTTGCTGTGGGCGGTGTTTAGCTATTCTTGCTCGAAGCTTCATTCTTAGGAATCTATTTGCAATGGATCCCATCTCAAAGGTCTTAAGGGGGCGAGAAGTGACTTTGACCTTATTCTGCCGAATAGCTGCAAACACAGATTCAAGGTTCTTCTCCGCATAAATCAATGAATAGGTGGTTCCCAGTTGAGAAAGGAAATGAGCATCTGAGTTTCCGACCAATGGGAAACCAAAGGATTGGGATACTTCTACAGCCCTTTGATTAAAGTTGATTATTGGAGAATAGAAATGGCAATATTCGAGTGCGTCGAAGAGATGCAGGTGTTTCAGAAGGTATCCATTTAAAGAATAGGTTCCCGGAAAATAGGGGTGTGGAGCAATGATCAATGTTTCAGGGCGACGCAGCTTTGAAAGAGAGAAAAAATCTGTACACATTTTATGTGGGGGAGGGTTCAAAACGAGGACATGACGTCTCTGAATCGACATCTCTATGCCGGGGATGAGTAGAATTCCCCTCTCTCGAGCGTAGGATAAAAGGTCCTGATTGAAGGTCATCCGGTGATGATTGGTGATGGAAATTACGTCAAAACCTTGATCGGCAGCTTTTAAGATAAGTTCTTTGGCTGTGTATCGTACACGGTCAAGGGGATCTTCAGCTGTGTGAAGATGTAGGTCAGCCTTAAGGGGCCTCGGTCTTTTAATTTTGATCATCGATTCTTTCACCATCTCCTAATCCCACCCAGAATATTTCAAAACATAAACTTTTTATAAGATTTCGTAGGCGTTATGTCAAATTTTGGAAGATGATGGAGATTGGTGAGCTTTCGGGTCAGCGATAAAAGACCCCGCTATCAGAATTTTACCCCGTTAGAAATAATGCCCCGCTGCTCCCTCCGGGCCCAGAGGCCCTCTGGGCCGGCGGCTGCAGAGGGGTTAGATTTTAGAATAATTCCGGCGGGATTTAATGCCCCGCTGGAATTTCTAACGGGGTTCATTCGAAGTAGTTGAAAAACTGGGGTGGGAGCTTGGTCTTATCAACCTGAAAGAGTTCGATCAGGATTTCATCCGGGGCTGGAACCATAATGTACTTCCAGAATCCTAAATCAGTGATACTTTTCTTAAGGACAACACCTCCAACCCTGAGTTTACCAACTACATCCTCTATATGGTCAGTCTGGATTCCAATATGGTGAATACTTCCTCTACCAGGGTTCCCGGGTGGTTGGTCATAAAGATGGAGCCGGCCATTGCCAATTTTAATGAATACGTTTCTTGCACCAGCAAGTTCTGAATCGAGAATAACTTGGCCTCCAAAGAACTCCTCATAGAACTTGATACTCTTGCCGATATCTGAGGCAAGGATATGTACGTGATGAATGTGACAAACCAATTTGCTCCCCCCTATGTTGGAGCTCCAGAATCACATATCAGTAAGCCATTGGGACAACAAATCCATCATCTGTCCCTTTGGGTCCACCTACCTTAAGATACGTTATATCTTTCCGCTGCAAATCTTTTTCAATATGTTTCGCACAACATTTACCACAAAGTGAGATGGGTTTTGGATTTCTCGGCAAGAGTGTTTCTGAAAAACCTTTCTTTAAGACATTCCCAAAATTATGCTCGGTAAGACCACTAGACTGAATCCACAGAAAGTTTGCTTTCTGACCACAATCATGGCAAATGGTTTCCATTCTTAACAGATAGGCTCTTGACTCATCATCCATTTTTGATTCCTTGAAAAATTTACTCCATTCCTCGTTTGAATGAAAGACATAGCATGGTGGTCCGGGAACAGGCTGAACGACAACCGCCCGTCCAGAAAAAGCTGTATAGTCCTTTTCGAGTTGGAGGATCAAGCATTTTCTGCACATGGATTTCATATGTTCAGTATCTTCTGTATACTCGGAATAGCCATATTTTGATTTTTCTCCACATACGAAGCATGGTTTATCAGTGGGCCACTTAGTTTTTCGGAAGAAAAAGGAATAGATGAACCATACTAAAACAACACAACCCAGTCCGATTAGGAAAAACTTCATATCATTCCCATCATCTCTTGAAGTTATTTTACACTTTGCCTTGCCTCGCGGAGCATAGAAAGAGCCTCTCTTAAAGGTGGAGAGTCTTTCACGCGGTAGAGTATTGTGACATTAAGCAGCAAGTTCCCAACAGCCATTCCTCCTCGAGTCATGTAACGGAACTCTCCTGGGTTGGGGGCTTTGTCCGTGAGTGAAAAGAAATAGCCAATGTTGTTAATCCCTCGTACCTGCTGTACGACAAGCCTATTTTCGACCGATTTTGGAAGAATTTTTTGGCCATCATTTTCGACAAGAGTCCGTACCTTGGCAGGGCTGTTAAAATCTGGCTCTCCTGCTTTCCCCCATAGCACAGTGATGAATACTTCGAAATCATTTCCCAATGCTGGTTTAAAAATAATAGTCGGAGGCATATTCTCCTGAGGTTTATGGACTTCACCTTTCCAGGAAGTAGGGACGTTCAACTCAAGCGTTCCGTGTTCAGGGATTGGATATTTTCTAATTGTCTTTGGGCCGGCCGCATCAACTATGCTTGTTTCCAGAAAGGTTACAATCAAAGCCATGACAAAAATCAATGGTATCCCTTTCCTTTGTGCAATTTCCAAGAGACACCTCCTATAAGAACTAACTTCCATCATATAATAACATTTTTTAACCATAATATTGTATTTTAAAACAAAATACGTCATCCAGTGTACAGAATATACAAGAATGATCATTTTATCCGATGGGAGAGGTATATTATAAAATTGACTACTTAATGTTCGACTGAATGATATTCTTAATAATATTAAGGGGTTGTAAATCTTTAAACCTTTTTCTTTGCCCCCTCTCAAATTTGGCATCAATTATGCCAATGAAATGTTGGTTTAATGTCATTTCCAATCACAAAGATGACTTTTTCCTGGGTTTGAATAATCAATAAATTGAAACGACTCTAAGAATATGATGATTCCTGTTTTAGATCTCATTCCAAATTTTCGTAAGTCACGCCCTAAGGAAGGTCCTGAACGACCGCATTTGAAGCTGGCCGGAATCAATCAAAAAGTTTTTCTTAATCAATGGGGTGAACCGGAAACCCACCTTGGTCTTAACCATCTTGGGAAATTGGATAAATTGGGGACGGTGTTTTTATTAACCACTGATACGGAAGAAACACCTCTTTCCGTCTGGATTTATAAAAGGAAGGATAGCGTTCTTTTCTTTACAAAAGAGAAATTGGTCTCTCATTTTAGCTCCAAAAAATTCAGATAACTTCCCTCTTTCTCAAGAGTTGTTGCACCCCCTTTTTCTCCTTGGCGAATGGTCTTAGGAATCCGCGAATGAAACGGTGGTCGATCGATGGCCTGTCGACGGTCTCGTCACAATTCTTCCAAGCCGGAGGCCCTTCATGGTGCGGCGTTTAAGGTGGAAGGCGGGAAACGATTTGAAACTTTCGGTGACCTTTCTATGCCCCCTTTTTTTCTAAAAGTTCCTTCATTTTTGAGAGCAGCTCTTCTGCTTCGAACGGCTTCGAGACAAACGCATCCGCACCCATCTCTTTCCCTACCTTCCGGATTTCCTGAGGCGTCCTTCCAGAGGAGATGATGATTGGGATGGTATTATATTTTGGATCCGCTTTAAGTGTTTGACAAACCTTATATCCGTTCATTTTAGGAAGCATGATGTCCAAGATGATTAGACTTGGATTTTCTTTACGGGCTTTCTCCAGACCCTCCTGACCATCGCCTGCGGTGATGACCTCGTAATTATTCGCTTCTAATCTCATCTTAAGCATGTTCGATATCACTGCCTGATCTTCTACGATCAGGATTCTTTTTTTCTGTGGTAACTTTTCCTTTTTCTCCTTTTGGGTTAGGACATCAGCAGAAAATTGTTTTCTGACTGAGCATACGATTTCATCCCAGGACTCCTGAGATAACTCCTCAACAGATTGGATCAAGTTGTCGACGTTCTTTTTTCCATTTGAAAGTAATTCTTTTTGTTTTTCGTTCAGCTTTCCTGGTATTTCATCCAACACCAGGGCTAAGCTCTCCTTGACGACTGCCAGCGGAGTACGAATGACGTGGGAGACCATCCCCATGAGTTCATAGGTCAAGATCTCCAGCTCATGTCCCAGGTTTTCCTCCTTTACCCTTCTCAGTTCCTCTTCTTTCCCTGGAGTTTCCCTCTCCACACTTTTCAGTTCCTCCTCTTTTCTTAGAAGTTCCCTTTTCACACTTCTCAATTCTTCTTCTTTTCCAAGAAGTTGTTCTTTGATCGTTTTCATTTCCTTTTCTTTTCGTAGGACTTCTCTATTTACATTCATCAGTTCTTCTTCTTTGGTTCGAAGTAATTTTTCTATATTTTTTATTTCCTCCTCTTTCGTAGACATGAGGGGTGTTAAAATTTTAATAAACTGAGGGGTGCTGAGAAATTCCCCTATCAGTTTATTTAATTCATTCGCGGATTCTAACGCGGGCCTTAAGAGGGCGAAGCAATTGTCGCAATTTGAGCCTACGATATTATCCAAAATGATGCTTGCCCCTTCGCGAACGACCATGATTTGGCTTCGCAAGTCGTGCCTTACCGAGGAAAGATACGCTTCGATTTTTTCTTGTTCATTCATGCCATTCACCTCTCTTGGAGATTTCTAAAAGATTATTCTTACATGCCATTAAAAGAAATTCTACTGTGAAATCCTCACAAAATCTTATTTGTTCATTTTTCGGTCTTTTTTCCAGGAGCCGGATGGCGTTCCTAAATTCTCTGGCAGCTCCACTAAACTTCCTTCGGTATAAATAGATATTTCCGAGGTTAAAATAGGCGAGGACCGAATCGGGATCAGCATAGATCAGCTTCCTGAATTGTGTCTCCGCCTTTTTAAAATCACCGCTTTTATAGGATAATACCCCTAAGAGATAATATGCCTCAACACTTAGATTGTCCTCCTCTATCACCTTGTCGAGGATATCTGCCGCTTCTCTGTATTTTGCCTCATTCGCCAAAGTCGTTGCGTTAGTGAGGTAGGTGAGTATCTGGTCTTTGTCTTGAGTGATAATATTATCGGGGGAGGAGGGAGGGGCCTGGTCAAAGGGTGTCTCAATCTGCTCAAGAAGTTTGGGTTTCTCCTGTCGCCCAGACTTTTGCTCCTCCAGAAAAAAGCTTTTTTCTGTGAACGCCTCTCTGACGGAGGTCAAGTCCTCGATGTTAATTTCCGGTATAGCCATAAACGGCTTCATCGCATCTTCCTGAATTGCACTCAGCCGCTTCCTATAGATGAACGTTTGAGGAAACTCAACTCTCTCAAATTTATTGGCTATCTGCCATAGGGTCTCGGTATGTCCGAGAAAAAGATAGCCCTTCTCGGCAAGACAGTTATAAAAATTCCCAATGACGCGCTGGGTTGTTTGATAATTAAAATATATCGTGACATTTCTACAGAAGATCAAATCTGTATTTTGTATCCTTTCATCTATATATAAATCTTTGACTAAATTATGATATTCAAGTTGGACCAACTCTCTCACGTCCGAATTAAGCAGGTAGGTTGAGCCTTGGATCTTGAAATACTTGTCCACGTATTCCTCTGGCAAATGGCCGATGTCCTTTTCACCATAGGCAGCTTCTTTAGCACAAGCCAGTCCGTTTCTGTTGATATCTGTGCCCAAAATGGAAATATTCCACTCTCGATAAGAAGGCAGAACCTCCATCATTGCAATAGCGATTGAATAGGGTTCATCTCCCCTCGAACACCCTGCTGACCATACGCGTATACCCTTATCCCGGGAATGGACCTTCCTCTGGATGATTTCAGGTAAAACAAATCTCATGAGTACGTTAAATTGAGCCTTGTTTCTGAAGAAATAGGTTTCGCCTATCGTGATCAGATCGAGGAGTTCCCGTATCTCCAGACGTCCCTCAGGATGAAATTTTAGAAGGTTATAATATTCCTGGTAGGAGTCGTAACCTCGGTGTTGTAAACGCTGCCAAAGAGCGGAATGCAGGGACTGGTTCCTGTCTTCTTCAAATTGGAGGCCACACGTTTCGATGAGCAGCTCTTGAAAAAGACCGAAATCTTCTGATGACAGGGGTAAGAGGTCTTTCATCATTTCAGTTCCGATAGTTCGATGCTTTCTTTTTTTGTCAGGATGTGTTCCAGATCTAAGATGGGTATGAACCTTTCACCCACCCTTGCCAAACCCGATATCACCTCTGCTTCCATCTGCATGGACACCACTTCTGGTATCGGCTTAATATCTTCTTTGGATAAAGTGATGATCTCCTTTAAGCTGTTGACAGTTAGTCCGATGATGGACTTGCTTATCCTGCAGATGATGATTCTTCTGTTTGGTTCCTCCTCTTCCTGTTCTGCATGGAGTCTCTTTCCCAAATCAATTAAAGCAACGATATGTCCTCTTAGGTTGATGACTCCCTCAATGAAATCCGGGGCCTTTGGGAGAGGATAAATCTCTTGCAGTCTTAATACCTCGTGTACGCAAGAAATATCCAACCCCAATTCCTCCCTCGCTACCCTAAAGACCAATATCTGTCTTTCCTCTTTTTTCTCGTGACGTTCCTTCGACATCTTTCACTCAATGATCTGTCTACTTGATGGTGATGGCCTCATTCACCATCAAAACGATTTCTTCTGCGATGTTCTCCAGTGGGAGGACTTTATCGACCACATTCATTTCGATGGCTGCATTGGGCATACCGAAAACGACACAACTCTTTTCATTTTGAGCGATGGTCTTTCCCTGGGATTCTTTAATTGCTTTCATTCCCATCGCTCCATCTCTCCCCATCCCGGTGAGGATGGTTCCCACACTTCTTTTTCCATAGGTCCTGGCTACAGACTCTAACAATACATCTCCCGAAGGCCTGTGGCCTGCATTGAGCGGTTCATTCGAGAGGCTTATCTTTCCGCCTTCCGCTACCCTCATGTGAAAGTTGTCCGGAGCGATGTACGCCACTCCTGGTCGTATTTCCTCTGAATCTTCTCCAATCTTAATCTTGATCTTGCATTCTTTGGTAAGCCAATCTACTAGGCCTGACAGAAACCCATTGGTGATGTGTTGAACGATCACGATACCGCAAGGGAAATCTTCAGGAAGTCTTTTGAGTATCTTAAGAAGTGCTTGGGGGCCTCCGGTTGAGGCAACCATGGCGACGATCTTATCTGAAACCTTTTTCTTGGGAGTTTTGAGATCCACAAGGGGCCTTTCATTTCGCAATTTCACGATTGGCTGATCCATGATTCGAACATCGGTCAGGAATTTTATCTTCGCGATCAGAGTCTCCCCAGACTTTTTATCTCCAACTAACTCGAGCTCACTTTTATCGATTACGTCCAATGCACCGTGAGAGATGGCTTTGAATACCTTCTCCATCCCTAGCCTAAAGACGGAAGAGGATACAATCAATATCGGGGTAGGGTGGTAGGCCATGATCTCCTTCGTCGCCTCAAATCCATCCATGACGGGCATATCCATATCCATTGTGATGATATCCGGTTTGAGGCAAGGCACGAGTTCTACGGCCTCCTTTCCATTATTCGCAATCGCTACCACGAGAATCTGCGGATCGGAGTTCATCACCGTGGTTAGGATCTTGCACATCAGTGGAGAATCTTCAACCACCAACACCCGTATCATACTCTTGACTCCTGGTCCCATATCACCCCACTAATCGTTCGATGGTATCCAAAAGATTGGTCTGCTCAAATGCGCTTTTTACTATGTAAGCGGCAGCGCCTACCTCCATTCCCCGTCTTTTATCCTCCTCCTTCTGTAAGGCTGTCACCATCACAAAGGGGATATCTTTGAACCCCTCGTTTTTTTTCAGAGCCTTGCAAAGCTCAAATCCATCCATCCTCGGCATCTCAATGTCACTGACGATGAGGTCGTATTGATTGCCTGTTATCCTATTCAGTGCGTCTAAACCATCCACTGCTGTATCGACAAGGTATCCGTGGGTCTCCAAAATACTCTTCTCAAGCTCCCTGGTCGAGAAAGCGTCTTCCACGACCAGTATCCTCTTTTCTTTGCGCTTCACTTTGGGAGGGTGCCTCTTTTCTGTCACCATCTGAGGGCTAAGAGCGTTATGAGCCAGCAAGTCTTCGATATCCAAGACCACTGCAACCTCACCGGTTGCCGTAATGATTGCGCCACTTACATTCTTCACCTTTCCGAGATGCTTCCCTAAACTCTTTATAAATACCTCTTCGTCTCCAAGAATCTCATCTACAATGAAACCGACTCGCCTGTCGAGGGAGGTCACCATCACCACCAACATGGCTTTCTTCGCCTTTCCCTCTTCATCTCTTGCAGGCGGAAGCCCAAGCACTTCATCCAATCTTACCAAAGGTACAATATGCTCACGGAATGGGATGGCCATTCTTCCTTCAATGGTAGAGACATCTTCCATATTCACCTTGACACTCTCTGTAACGGAGAGCATCGGAAGGGCAAAGAGCATATTCTGCACCTTTAGCAAGAGCGCTTGAATAATTGCAATGGTCAATGGTAAGACCAATGTGAATTTTGTCTCTCTATTTTTCTGACTGTCTAAGATAACCCGACCTTTTAGATTTATGATGTCCCGCCTGACGATATCGAGTCCCATTCCCCTTCCAGATACATCCGTCACGATCGGACTCGTGGAATAACCGTTCATGAATACGAGATTCAACACCTCTTTATTCGACATCCCTTTCAAGTCGTCACTTGCTACAAGCCCTTTCTTTAGGGCAGTCTGTTTTATCTGTTCCGTATCGATGCCCCTTCCATCATCTTCTACAGTGATCACCACATTATCGCCTTCGTGAAAGGCGGAAATCTTGATGGTTCCATACCTTGGTTTCCCGAGGGCAATCCTCGCTTCCGGCTCTTCAATTCCATGGTCTATGCAGTTACGCAATATATGGATGAGAGAAGTCTTTATCCCCTCTATTACCTTTTTATCAAGTTCAGTTTCTTCTCCTGAAATCACCAGGTTGACCTCTTTCCCTTGTTGAGATGAAATATCTCTTACCATGCGAAGAAACCCGCTGAAGATAGTTGACAGGGGAAACATCTTGATCTCTTTTACCCTTGCTTGCAATTCATCGATGACTGGGTCAAGATGAAATACTTCCGATGAGATGTGATCATATAACGTCAGAGTCTGTTCACGGAGCTTTTGCATTTGGGCATCACATTGACTGAGCAACTTTGTCACTTCTCCCTCGGGAGGAGACCATTCCTTCTTAATCGCTTCGCTTAAACTTAAAACACTTTTCTGCACCTCCATGCTGAGCTTCGAAAGCCTTTTCATCTGAGTAATCTTGGCAGAGGACTTCATTCTATTGATGACCACCTCTCCAACCAAATAAAGAAGCTTATCCGCTCTGCTCAACGGGATGCGGATGTATTCATCTCGTTGTGTCGATGGAGGAGGATTTCCCTCTTCATTCAGGGGATGGACGACTTCGCGCTGCGCTTTTTCTCCCTCGTTTTCCTTCATGGGTTCGCTCTTCCTCGGTGTCCCAATTTCTTGTTTCGCAGCAAGGCATGCTTCCAGGTCCCTGCAGAGGTCCGATACATCAACATCGATCTCCTTCTCGTGTACGATCTTTTCTAAAATGATCCGGATGGTGTCCAGTCCTTTGAATATTCTTTCAGCCATGAAGGAATTGAAGGCGGCTCTTTTGCCGCCGACCTCTACCAATATATCTTCAATCCGATGTGCGATATCTTGAATTTCATAAAATCCAAAAACCCGGGCCGCACCTTTCAGGGTATGGACTTCTCTGTTGAGACCACGGACCAGCTCGATGTTGTCGGGCTGCCTCTCTAACTCTACGAGTCCATTATCCAGTTTGATGAGGTGATCTTCGGTTTCTGCCTTGAAGATCGCAATAAGGTCCTTCATCTCAGACATGTTTCAGGTCCCTCGTTTTTCCTACTCCCTCTGCCTCCAACTTAAAGCCCACGATCGCGTTCTTAAGCTCCTCCGATAAGGTGTTAAGCTGGGTTGCGGAATCCGCTGCTTGCCTGGTTGAAGAGACAAACTGTTTTGTAACAGAATCGATTTCCCTCATGGCCTGAACCACTTGCTCGGAGGCAAACTTTTGTTGTTGGGTTGCGATCGATATTTCCTTAGCGGATTTTGCTGTGCCCTCTATCATCTCCAACCCTTTTTTCACCCATTTGGTTGAACCTTCAATACTCATGATCGTAGCATTTGTTTCTCCTTGAATTTCGTTTATAATCTGACGGATCTCCTCGGTCGATTCCGAGGAACGTTCGGCAAGTTTCCTCACCTCTTGGGCCACCACTGC
>JADDYB010000468.1_pt1 | contig 12765 bp, 12 predicted proteins | sample 8641941 | NCBI WGS metagenome assembly JADDYB01 (sample SAMN16275377, study PRJNA637457) | freshwater sediment metagenome | isolation source: Lake Kineret sediment | place: Israel: Lake Kineret | collected 2013
TGGATCATCTAAGCATCCAATTGAGGATTTTCGTTCGATATGCATACGCCTGGCGCACGGGCCGGACCAAATAGTAAAGAAAAAAAAGCTGATCTGGTAGCGGCAATGAACTCCAATCCTCAACTGTAGGCGTGGTTGCCAGATTTATATACAGTTTTGCTCTGTCCAGAAGTCTATCTCTGGCCTTGATGTAGAATAATTGGTCCTGAATATTTCGCAGAACGTGGTCTGAAGGCGACATCTGGGAAGCCCTTCCATTTGGAAAGAGCTGATCGATTGCATGCGAGGCTAAAGCCATCATTAGCCGATCTTCCATTATCATTTTTTGAATATCATCAGGGAGAGGCGCACCAAGCAGATCTTTTGCCAGGAATAAGCCTAGCAGGAGAGCTCTCTTTGACTTCCATTCAATGGCTTGATTCATAACGATCTCCCAGTCAAGAATCTTAGTGCAAAGAAGCATAGAAACATCACATAACCATGCCAGACGGTTCCACTGATGCCTGGCGGCATGATCACAGATCAGCACCAGGGTGTTCTCGGCAGAGAGCCCTCTGACCTTGCGGTTCTCCAACTCTACAAGTTCAGACCGGTTCCAGAGATTGGCAGTATCCTGATGCATCGAATACAGTTCTGGAGAAAGGGTCCAGTGAACCTCCAGATGGACTCTGGAAACAGGACTATAAAAATGGTGGTGGTGCTGGTATTTTTGCATCGCTGCGGCTTGAGCTTTGCTGACCTTGATGGGGGTCTCCTGCTGATAACCTATAGAAGTGAGCAGTCTGTCTACTTCTTCCACATTTCCAGGCTTCACCAGTATATCCAGATCATCAAACTGCCTGAGCAAAAGATCTCCGTAAGCCGTCGAGGCCAGGATCGGTCCTTTGAATGGCATTGCTGATATGCCATTAGCTTCAAGCTTGTCCAAGACATTGAATAATTCCCTGGTGAGCGAAATATTCCGTCTGATGTTTATGAGATTGCTTATCCTTAGCTTTTCCAGGGCATCGTCCGGGATCATATTTGGAGTTATTGTGGCCACACTTCGGTATAGCAGCGGAACTATCCTATGATTTCGAGCAGATTTGATTACATTATCCCAATCAAGGCCAGCATCGAGGATATCCCTCCACCGCTGGGTCTTTTCTGGTGTCATTTTTGGTGCTATGCAAAGCTGCAGAAGTTCAGCCTCGGGGCACAATTGAACTGTCTCTATCTGCATGCCGAATGAATCCTCTCCGCTCCTCTTAATAAGGAAATGCATTCCAATCGCTTGGATAGTAGTGACTAAGAACGCGTACCTCACCTGTAATGACTAGCTTGAATCTCGAAAAGCTTGGCGTACCCGCCGCCCAGGGCAATAAGCTGGTCATGAGTTCCGATCTCTCTGACTTCCCCGTCCTCCAGGAAGTAAATGCAATCTGCCATTCTGACGGCAGAAAGCCTGTGGCTTATGATTATGGCTATGCGTCCCTCAGTCAGCTTCCGGAATTTGCTAAACACATCTTCCTCGGCAAGTGCATCAAGAGCGCTGGTGGGTTCATCCATGACTATGATCTGGGCATCCCTTAAAAAGGCACGAGCAAGGGCCACCTTCTGCCACTCTCCGATGCTCAGATCAACTCCGTCCTCGAACCATTTGCCCAGGGTAGTCTCATATCCTCGCTCCAGATGTCTTATAACGTCATCAGCACCAGCGTTCTCAGAAGATCTTATTATCTTCTCATCATCGACCGGACACTCCACATCGCCCAGCCATATGTTCTGCCGGGCGGTTAAGTTATATCGGGCATAATCCTGGAAGATGATGCCAATCTCCCGGCGAAGGTCGGAGATCATGAAATTCCTAATATCTATCCCATCGATGGTGATCCGGCCTGCCTCTGGATCATACAACCGGCACAGCAGCTTGGTCAAAGTAGTCTTGCCAGAGCCATTCTCGCCCACCAGAGCCACTATCTGGCCCGGTGAAATCTTAAAGTCGATGCCTTCTAGGGCCAGAGACGACGCGCCGGGGTAGCGAAAGTTCATATTTTCAAACGCTATCCCCATTTTAATTGGCCTGGGCACCGGCTGAGGATTATCAGGTTCTTTGACTTTGGATTCCAGGTCGAGGAACTCATAGAGGCTAGTGAGGAAGAGGTTGTCTTCATAAAGGCCAGCGATGCCCGACATCAGGCTGTTTAAGAATGTTTGACCTTGCTGAAACGCTCCAAAGTACATAACTAGGTCGCCGATGGTTATGTTTCCCTGAATGGCTCGAAAGGCTATGTAGGCCAAGCACCCGAAGACACCAACGGTGGCAATTCCCTGGGCAGCCAGATCTGCCAGCGATCTCCTGGCTGAAATGCCCAACATTTCTCGCCTGATCTGTTCCCGTAGGTCACGATATTGTTTCATAAATATAGGACCCAAATCGAATATGCGGATCTCTTTGGCGTGGCCGTCTCCGGTTAGTATCCAATGGAGATACCAGGCGCGTCTCTCTTTGGAAGTGCAGGCCTTTTTCCACTTGAACATTTTATCCGCAAATCTCCTGCGCACCAAGGCTCCAGGAATGGCCACTATCAACAGGACCAAAGCCAGTATCCAGCTAAGTGATAACAGTAGAGCTGCTATAGCCATCAATGAGAGGGCACTTCTAAACACCTGCACCAAGCCGTTGACAATGCGGGTGGGCCTGTAAGGCGCTTCATTCTGGGCCCTATGCAGAGTATCATAATAGCTGGAGTTCTCATAGTACTCCAGATCGGCTTCTACGGACTTGGCATGGAGGATATTCTGGATATGATCGGAGACTAAAGCGGACTGATTCTCGCTGATTATTCCCGCTGCTGAGCCGCAAATGACAGTCAATATGGCCAAAACTCCAGCCAAGGCTATCAAGAAGATGACATATGTAAAGGCTGCCTGCTTATCAGCAGAGGCCATTCCCGTGGTGACAGAGTCCACTATTAATTTCATCAGATAAAGCGATGCTAAAGGGAGAATGCCTTGAAGGATGATGACCGCTGTTCCAATAGCGGTCCAGTTAGCAGAGCTATCCCATACCAGCCTCACTGCGCGCATGAGATTTATAGCGCTTTGAAGATCCAGACGGTATAATCTGTCGTCATCTAGCCTAGGCGATTTATCTTTTCTACTCATCCTGGGCAGGCCTCGTTATCAGGGAGAAGGAGTATAGAGGCTTATAGCTTTCCAAGAGAGCTGCCACATAAGCGTATTATTGTGCTGAAAATTTCGAGCTTTTGATCACAATAGAAAAGGACAACGGTGATAAGCAATGGCCTGCCAGGCGATTTGCATTCAATTCCATTGATTTGAGTTGCTCTTTCCAGATCTAATCCTATTATGTGAATGCGAGATTCGTTTCCCTAAAATCCCATGAATGAAAAAGTTAAATACAATGTAATAGAGAGACTTTATTGTTGAATTCATGAGCATTCTCAAATGTTGAGATAAGAAAGCTTGTTGAGCTAGGTAATATAAGGAGGGACTGTATGACAAAATGTGAAAAGACAAAGTACGAAAAGCCCGAGCTTGTAGATTTAAGTGCCATGGAATGGGAAACTGGAGTAGGTCAAACTAACTGCCAAGTTGGCAGTGCACCAGCCTTTTGAGGCTCCTGGCGGCACAGCTCAAGGCAGCTGCCGGGATCAAGGCAAATAGCACTTGAAAATTGAAAACTTTGATCAAGTATAGGTGAGAACCCGCTGGCAAAAATCGGTTCGGTGAGTTCTCTTAATTTTTATTTTAACCAGATTTAATTATTTTCGAGTGAAAGCGTGCACTAGTTTCCAATAAGCTCCAACCTGATTGATATAGATCCAAAGAGCAAGATAGTACCAACTTGATCCTAGCTAAAGAAGATCGTCAAGGTATCCAATGAGTTAGATAGAGTGTCTGCCACTCCTGCAAATGACAAAGAAGATGCTGGGCATTCAAGTCGGTGATTATTTTGGATGTTACAAAAGAACGCCTCATTAGCGATCTGAAGAAGATAGGCTTAAATCAAGGTGACCATGTCAGCATAGCTTCAGCATTAAGCAGAGTAGGCAATATTATTGGAGGTCCGGAGGCTTTTATAGATGCCGTGATCGAGGTCATTGGCCCGGAGGGGACTTTAATGGTCAACACTTACACCAACTTCGTCCATATATTCCAGATGGAAGCCGCGAACAATTACCCTCCATTTGATCCCCAGTCGACGCCCTCCGTGTCGGGACTTATCTCAGAGACTCTCAGGAAAAATCCTCAAGCCATGAGAAGCCGCCATCCGACGAGCTCCATCGCGGCCATAGGTGGAAAGGCCAGCTTTCTTACAGAAGGGCACGGCCCACATTCTAGAGCTCGCTTGCCTTACTCCAGGTTGGCAGAAATAGGAGGCAAATCGCTGTTCATAGGTTTAGGGGATAGCCTTGTAGCATTGAGACACGAAGCCCAATACCTGGCAGAGCTTCTTGATATTGTCCATTTTGAGAGTTGCATCAATTATATAGATGAAGACGGCAAGACGAAGTTATTCAGAGCAGCAGATGTAACCGCCTGCGTCAAGACTCTGCCTCGACTTGTTCCAGTTATGAGGGATAGAGGAATTTTGAAGGAGGGAATGACAGGCAATGCCCGCTCCATCCTCGTTTCCACCAAAGAGGCTCTTGATCTCATGGCAGAACTGCTTAAGAATGACCCTGCTCTGAACCTTTGCGATGATATCGACTGCATATGGTGCCGTGAGCTAGAGCGCAAAATGAACCTCTACGGCAAGATAGAAAATCCCAGGCCGTTCCAGAAAAATATATTCTGGATCCAACTTCTCAGGCTGATCAACAAGCACCGCCTCAGTGGATCGCGGGAAGCCATGAGAAGCATGGTCATAGCCAAGATGGCATACGATCGGATGCACAAATATCCCAAAATCAAATGAATCATTCTACCATTTCTCTTCCTATTGAGCATATCAAATAAGGAATAGGATAAAATGGACAAAATCCGACAACCTCGACAGTAGATTCGAGAGTTGTTTTATTAAGGATTTCAAAGGCATGCGAATCCTCAATCTGGCGAAGCAGGGAATATTTATGATAGGTTCAACCATTATGCTCTGAATGCCGATCGAGGAGAAGCTGATAATAAAGCTGGCTCCTACTGGGATGATCCCTACAAAGGACCAGACAATGCATGTTCCCATCACCCCCGAAGAGATAGCCGAGGATACATACAAGGCTTATGAGCTGGGGGCTTCCGTCGTCCATGTACATGCCAGGGATGAACAGGGCAGACCGACCCATAAAAAGGAGCGCTTTGATGAGATTTTCAAGCTAATAAAGAAAAGGTGCCCGAATATAATAATCTGCGCTACAACCAGCGGTAGAGTCACTCCCCAAGTCGAGCACCGTTCTGAAGTCCTGACTCTAAAACCGGAAATGGCAAGCCTTACTGTTGGTTCTATGAATTTTCCTAATTACCCTAGCGTCAACTCTTTCCAGACTATAAGGGATTTGGCCAAGATCATGAGGGAGAACGATATCCTTCCCGAGCTGGAGATATTTGAATCGGGATTCATAAATACTGCCAAATACCTAGCCAAAAAAGGAGACTTCAAGCAGCCCATGCATTTCAACCTTTTGTTAGGATCCCTTGGAAGCATACCAGCGGATATTAAGGACCTAGTGTATCTGATAGGCTCACTTCCTTCAGGCAGCACCTGGTCGGCTACTGGGATTGGGAGGTTCCAGACTAAGATCAATATAGCAGCGATGCTGATGGGTGGCCATGTTCGTGTCGGCATAGAGGATAGCATCTACTATAACTACCCGAAAAAGGAACTGGCAACCAATGAGGTCCTAGTTGAAAGGATAGTAAGGTTCGCTAAAGAGCTGGGAAGAGAGATAGCAACACCAGATGAGGCAAGGGAGATACTTGGAATTGGAGAATGTTAAGGCTTTGGTAGAGATGCCATTGAAATCGAAATATGATTACAATAGGATTACAATAGGATAAAAAGCGGAAGAGCAACGCATGGCGAAATCAGAAAGCAATAAGTATTATTCAATCAAGCTGGCCGATAAATGGTCATGGGAAATTGGGGCCCGTGAAGAGGCTCGTCCATGGCTGGACAAATTAGCATCGATACTGGAGCTAAGCATAAGTGATCCTGGCGAAGGACAAAAGCTCATCTTCGTCAGAAATTTTTTTAAAACCTGGCCTGATGATTATGTACCACCAGGCTGCAAAAATCTCTTCAAGAATGGCTGGAAAATTGAGCGGATCGGAAATATTAATTTACTCTCCCGACCAGGAGAGCCTAATATGATCTGCGATTTAGGGGATGAAGAAGATCAGGATGTGGAATTGAATAAGATGTGGCAAGCCCTTTATCCGCTATATCTTCATGCTCTGGATTCTGGAGCCCTTCCTTTGCATGCCACCTTGGTGGAACAAGACGGGAAAGGATTCGCCATTGCTGCTCCCGGAGGTACCGGAAAATCCACCTGCTCCAGGAGAATTCCATCTCCCTGGAAATCTCTCTCCGATGATGAGATATTAGTCGTCCGCGATACATCTGGGAACTATTGTGCCCACCCGCTTCCCACGTGGAAGGAGCACATCTATTTTGGGTCCAACCGGACATGGAATGTACAGCATCATATTCCACTAGCTGGACTATTCTTCCTTCTTCGCTCCGATGAAGATGGTACTGAGCCCATCGGAACTGGGAAAGCAGCGACATTAATTTACAGGTCTGCATCACAGGTATTTCACAAAAATTGGATCCAAATGAATCCCGGTAGCAGAAATCCTACAAGAGCTAAGGCCTTCCAGAATGCTTGCCGGATGGCAGAGGCAATCCCAACCTATTTCCTGAGAGCCAGTCTTATTGGCAGCTTTTGGGAAAAAATGGAAGATGCTCTAAGCAGTGGTGGCTGAGGGTCTTGAAAGAAGAATCTGAAGAATTGAAGGCCATAATCTATACAGGGCCTAGCATGAATCCCACGCTGCAAAACTTAGATAAGCTTTTCTATGCCCCTTACAAGAATTCAAAAATTAAACGCGGAGATGTTGTTGTATTCTTTGACCGAGAAAAAAGACTGAAAGTAATACATCGGGTAAAATGCGCTGATAGTCGATGCATTGCGACCAAGGGGGATAATAATTCCAAGGCCGATACCTTGATTCTTCATCCTGATCAGATAATTGGCCGGATAATTTATGGAGAAAGACATAATAAAAAAATAAGAATATATAACGGCTTTCCAGGAACCATCCAAGCTACGCGCGTTAGGTGGATTCGGGAGATAAAAAAGGTTTTATGCATAATTTTAAAACCGGCATATTATCTTCTATCTGGAAAATTAAATCTGCCCATAAAAAAAAGAGTCCTGACTTTCCAGCGTCCTGAAGGAAAAGAGCTTCAGCTTGTGATAGGCAAGGTGATGGTGGCTAGACAGCTTCCAGGAGAGGAGTGGTGGATCCGTCCACCTTTCCGGCTTTTCTTAGATGAAAGCTCCTTGCCAATGGAGGCGGATTCATTTTATTTGTAGTCAGAAGAATGGCATTTACTGAAAAATTGAGCGCATGAGCATCATGTAGTGTATAAATGGAGGCCAAGCAGTGAATCAAAAAAAATTAGTTCCCATCGCCAATCCCATGGTTGTATTTAGAGAGGAGTTCGATGATTGGGCAATTCTATTCGATCCGGACTCCGGGGTGGCTTTTGGCGTGAATCCGGTCGGCGCTCTGATTTGGAAGAGCCTGGACGGAAAGCACGATATAGATAGCGTTATGAATAATATAAGGAGCTGTTTCTCCGATATACCAGAGGATATCGAATTGCACATAAAAGAGTTTCTTCAAGAGCTAGTGAAAAAAGGGTTTGCCGGATACGAGTCGTGAAAGCGTCCTCCGGATATGGAGGACTCCCCTAAATCGGGGATTTGGCCACAACCAATAAGCACAGCCTCATATGCAGATATTGCCAATATTTCACCAATCGGCTGATGCAGGAGGCCACCGGATTCAAGGAGTGTGGCCAAAACCTTCCAGACCTTCCAAGAGAGGAAGCACCTAAGAGAACGACGCAAAATTGGACAAAGCGGATGCGATAAATGTGAATAGCTCGGCAGAGGACTCGGAAAGAAGGTCATATCCACTCAACACAGTATACTTCTATCTTACAGAAGGATGCAACCTAGCCTGCCGCCACTGCTGGATCGCTCCGAAGTATCAGCGCACAGACCAAATGTTTCCATCCCTCCCATTGGAGCTTTTCAAATCGATCATCGACCAGGGGAAGCCTCTGGGCCTCTCCAGGATGAAACTTACTGGAGGTGAACCTCTTCTACACCCGCAGATTGCGGAAATTCTTGAAACGGTCAAAAAGGAAGACTTGCAGCTAACAGTGGAGACCAACGGGGTTCTTTGCACCCCTGGATTGGCAAAAAAGATCGCAGAGTGCAAAAATGCTTTCGCTTCGGTCAGCCTGGACGGCGTTGACGCCAAAACCCATGAATGGGCTCGGGGGGTGCCCGGCTGCTTTGATAAGGCCGTCGAAGGGCTGCAGAACTTGGTTGGTGCCGGGCTAAAACCTCAGATAATAATGACCCTGATGAGAAGAAATAAAGACCAAGTAAGGGGCATGATATCCATGGCCGAGAACTTAGGCGCAGGATCTCTCAAGTTCAATATAATTCAGCCCACTGCCAGAGGCGAGGCCATGTACCAGAATGATGAAGCCATCAGCATTCAGGAGGCCGTATCACTGGGAGGCATAGTAGAAAATGAGCTTTCAAGGAATAGCCGCCTCAAGATCTTTTACGACCAGCCCTTGTGCTTCCGCCCTCTAGGAAGAATGTTCGGCGATGACGGCAGCGGCTGCGGAGTCTGCGGAATTAAGGGGATCTTGGGCGTCTTGTCGGATGGATCATATGCGCTGTGCGGCATAGGCGAGAATGTCCCTAGTTTGGTCTTTGGCCATGCCAGGAATGACAAGCTGGAAGAAGTGTGGAATGGATCGGCCGTTTTGCAGGAGCTCCGGGAAGGGCTTCCATCTCGCTTGGAGGGAATTTGCAGAGAATGCATAATGAAAGGCAGATGTCTGGGAAAATGTATAGCTCAGAACTACTACCGGAGCAAAGACCTGTGGAAGCCTTTCTGGTTCTGCGAAGAAGCCCAAAAAGCTGGCATCTTCCCGCAGAGCCGGCTTGTAAGCTATTCTGCGCCTGTGAAGAACGGATCTGCCGTAAATGAAGGCGAATAATATGGCCAAAATGATGAAGACTCCCCAAATAGTTGAGCTGGCCATCACCAACCGATGCAACCTTAGGTGCAAATATTGCTATTATTTCACCAGCCCGGCAGACGTGGGAGCGGACCTTCCTATTGATGAATGGCTCAAATTCATCGATGAGATGGGCAGATGCTCGGTTATGAGCGTAGTCCTGGCTGGCGGGGAGCCGTTCTGCAGAGAGGATCTACCCGGTATCATATCCCACATTGTCAAAAATCGAATGAGATATGGCATCTTGACCAATGGCACGCTGATCACTGAGGAAATGGCGGAGTTCGTGGCCTCTACCAAGAGATGCGACATGGTTCAGGTCTCCATTGACGGCTCTATACCCACAACCCATGACGCCTGCCGGGGCCAGGGATCTTTCAGGAAGGCTATCGATGGCATCTATCACTTGCAGAGACATAAATTGCCTATCAGCGTGAGGGTAACCGTTCACAAAGACAATGTCAATGACCTGGAAGGAATTGCAGAGCTGCTGCTGGAAGAATTGGGGCTTTCAGGATTCTCCATAAATTCGGCCGGTTATATGGGGCTGTGCAAGCAGAACGCTGATCAGGTACAATTGACTCCTCAGGAGCGAATGCTGGCTATGGAGACGTTATTGGAGCTGGACAAAAAATATAAAGGCCGCATCTCCGCTGCCGCCGGACCCTTGGCTGAAGGGAAGGCCTGGATGGCCATGGAGGAAGCCCGCTCTAAAGGCGTTCCAGGACTGGCCAGTGGAGGCTATTTGACAGGATGCATGGGGACAATGAGAAAGATGGCAGTCAGAGCTGATGGAGTCATGATCCCCTGTAACCAGATGAGCCACATCGAGCTGGGTAGGATCAATGTGGATGGCCTTCAAGATGTCTGGTTGAACCACCCCGAGTTTAAAAAGCTCAGAGAGCGCCGGGAAATACCCCTCAGCGATTTCGAATTCTGTAAGGGCTGCGTTTATCTCCCCTATTGCACCGGCAATTGTCCGGCACTGGCTTATACTATTATGGGAATGGAAAACCATCCTTCCCCAGATGCATGCTTAAAGAAGTTCTTAGAAGCTGGCGGAAGGCTGCCAGCAGCAGTGTAGTCCAACTGTAATTAACGCCGATTTCTGCTCATTTGGAGCTATAGCAGCTCTATGCCGCTGCGGGCTAACTCCAGAGATAGACCAGTTATACTCATTTCTTTAAAAATATAATTTATAATAACTGCCCATTATAGTCCCTATTTCCTTGGACCAAAAGTTCCATCAATCCCTTTGGCAATCCTCTTCTCCATGGCTATTCATCCCATTGATTTCAGGTATGGAACCCCGGAGATGAAGGCGATCTGGGAGGAAGATTTCAGGCTTCAATGCCTCTTCAAGGTCGAAGCCGCCCTGGCCAAAGCAGAAGAGGAAGTCGGACTAATCCCCCAGGGCGCGGCCGAGGACATCGCTGCAGCTGCAGAGGCCGCCAGCCCAAAGCGCGCCAAGGAGATTGAGGACGATATTGGACACGACATGATGGCCACCGTCCTGGCCATGGCCGAAGTGTGCCCAAAATCAGGCGAATGGATTCATCTGGGGGCTACGTCCAACGACATTCTGGACACCGCCACCGGTTTGCAGATTAATGCCTCTTTGGAAGTCCTAGAACCCAAGCTACAGAAGCTACTCTCCATATTGCTTGATCTGGCTGTGAAGAACAAGAACCTGGTCTGCGCGGGAAGGACACACGGGCAAATCGCTGTGCCGACGACCTATGGCCTTCGGTTTGCCATCTGGGCATCTGAGGTAGCCCGGCATATAGAACGGCTGCAGCAGCTGCGGCCCCGGGTGGCAGTAGGCAAGATGAGCGGAGCTGTGGGAACCCAGGCCGCCTACGGGCCTTTCGGCATGCAGATCCAGAAGAGTGCGATGGAGCACCTGGGCCTTGGCGAGGTAGACGTCTCCAACCAGGTCATCCAGCGCGACCGTCATGCTGAAGTCATCTGCTGGATGGCGCTGGTGGCCTGCACCCTCGATAAGATCTTCGTGGAGATTCGGACGCTGCAGAGAACGGAAATAGCCGAGGTGGAGGAGGGCTTTGGCAAGAAGCAGGTAGGTTCGTCCACCATGCCCCATAAGCGAAATCCCATCAAGTCCGAGCAGATCTGCGGGCTTTCTCGAATCGTCCGGGCTATGGTTTTGCCCGCCTTTGAGAACATCCCGCTTTGGGATGAAAGAGATCTGACCAACTCCAGCTGCGAGCGCTGCGAGTTTCCGGAAGCATTCGTGCTTACAGATCACCTGCTAGCACTTTCGTCAAGAGTCCTGTCTAACCTCACACTTCGGCCTGAGAACATCGAGAGGAACTTAATGCTCCTTCGCGGCCTCAATATGGCGGAAAATGTAATGGTGGAGCTGGCCAAGAAAGGTGCAGGCCGCCAACAAGCCCACGAGATTATGCGACAGTGCGCCATGCAGGCCTTCGAGGAAAAAAGGGAGTTGGCAGATATCCTTTTAGAGCATCCTGTTGTGACCAAGCATCTATCAGCAGCGGAGATTCACAGCCTCCTTGATCCTCACCAATATATTGGAACCGCTGTCGAGCAAGTTGAGAAGCTGAATGAAAAGCTGCAGCATTATTTGTTGACTTGAGCCAAAAGGAGATAAGATATAGGAATTTGTATAAGCTTGGACAATGAAGGCCGGGAAATCTATAATAACGAGCCTTTTGGATTTCTTTTATGTGCACCCCAGAGTATCTGTTATCAAAAGCGGATCCATTTTAAGAGATGAGTGCGGCAAAATACTTGATGCCAGGTCCTCTGTATCTCTAATAATCGCAGAGCGCCGTAAGATATTGGTTGATAGCGGATTGAAGGGTGAGGAAAATACAATCATCGAAGGGCTGGCAGACAGTGGCCTTGAAATTAGAGATATAGATACTCTGATCAATACGCATTTTCATAATGACCACGTAGGAAACAATTGCCTTTTCAGTGGGGCAGATATAATATTTCCCCGGGAAGGAGATAAAATTGCTCCAGGTGTCAGAATAATAGAGACCCCTGGGCACAGTATGGACAGCATTTCAGTGGTTGTTGATTCCCGGATTTTTGATTCAATGCAGACAATTGTAATAGCGGGAGATGCGCTGCCCACCTTTGGCAACTACATCAAAATGGTCCCACCGGCCCTTCATATAAATAGAGAATTGGCAATTTTGAGCATGCTCAAGATCCTTAGAATTGCAGATATTGTGATTCCCGGCCACGATAATCCTTTTTCTGTATCAGAAAGAGCCTACATCAAAGATTGGGATTAACACATGGGAGTTCAGCTTGGGCAGCATGTAAAGGAAATATGACAAAATAATTGATGGATTCTCAAGCATCTGCCGAACTTGAGGGATAAAGAACCCGGAAAAAAGCAATCTATAAATAGTTGCAAAAAGTATAACATATTCAAATGCAGCTAAAATTAACCTCAAAGGAAAGATTAGTTCTTTACGGTCTTGCCAGATATC
>JADDYB010000469.1_pt1 | contig 12724 bp, 13 predicted proteins | sample 8641941 | NCBI WGS metagenome assembly JADDYB01 (sample SAMN16275377, study PRJNA637457) | freshwater sediment metagenome | isolation source: Lake Kineret sediment | place: Israel: Lake Kineret | collected 2013
CTTACCCATGGTGAAAAAAAAAGAACCAGAATCCCCCCAATCTATTCCCACCCCTGCACATTGATGGGCTTCACATAACGCGCGTCCGGTCAAACAACGTCCCGGAACGCGTGGCGGTGTAAATTCTCTATCATTTACAAAAAAACAGCATTTTTTAGCCCGGAGCCAAAGGTGAACCATCCGGACTGATCGCTATACCCTTTCAGGATCACCGGATTCGGGAACAATATCTTCGGTAATAGTGTTAGAGCATAGGGGAAAAACACCTCCCGTGAAGAACTATCCGGAATAATAAATGGATTAATTCAAAAAACGATTCAGGAAAATTGCGTTTTATCAGGTGATGGGAAAATAGCATCACTATGATCGAGGAGAAATTCGAACAGGTACTATGGTACCATCGCAAGCGGAGGGGCGGTGGGGAGGACAGGCACTGTCCCCTCCTTTATCGTACCAGAGCTTTGTATCACATAGTATAGAAAAAGGGATTCTGCCGTGCCCCTATTTTCATAAAAAATCAGTCCGGACGATAGGCATCGTAATATTCTCTCGGAGTCTCGAGACGAATATGATACAAATCGATATTCCTGACGCTGATAATCATGTACATATCAGTATTAGCTGTCCGGACTATTCTGTACGACGTACCCGGTTTCACGATCTCTTCTTCCTTAATGATACCTCCGGTGTCTGCATAACAGAGGGCCATACGAAAGTTTGCATACTGAGGCTGGTTTTCTGCAACAACCGTGGTATTAATCACCCAGATTGGATAGGGTACAGAAAAAACCCGGGTCAGACCCCCCCGGGTATTTTCAATAACAGCAAACGGCACCCACTCCTGTGTCTGGCGGGGTGTTTCAGAGGCTCCGGTCGTTTCCATGTTTTCGGGGAGTTTATACACCGGGTAGCTAAAGGGTTTGTCGGTATAGAAAATGCGGTAAGGGGGGACATCGGGTTTTTCCATTTCTGGCGTTATGACAGGAATCCATTCAGGATATTCTGGGGGGAACGTGACGGGAACAGAGGTTGGTACGACCGTTTCTCCAGGATTCAGCGGCCTTTCAGGTGAATTCTGCAATCCCGACAAGTACTGGGGGTTTGCCATTATTGCCACAATGATCACGATAGCCATGCCCGCAAAAAGGGCAAGAACATCACCGGAGTCCACATACAATACTGGACATGATGCAATAAAAAACCTCCATGAAACCTATGTGCCCTGGATCCAACCCCTGCATATTTCGGGTTTTTTAAACCTAATCAAAAGTTATGTGCCGGATTTGCGATAGGTCTTACCATTTTCTTGGAAAATGACAGAGCCAATCTATACAATAGACGATAGTTATTATAGGATAACACATAAATAAAAAAATTATATAAGGTGGTATAATTACAATCATTACTTTTTCTCACCATAAAGGAGGTACTGGCAAGACAACCTCCTGCCTCAATATTGCCGGTTTTTGTCAAAAAGCCGGGAGAAAAGTTCTGGTTGTTGATTGCGATCCTCAGGCGAATGCGACCGCCGGGCTCGGTATCGACCCCAGTGCTGCTTCCGGCAAAAATATGTACCAGGTGTTTATGAGTGGGATTGATGATTTTCCTAAAGTCAGGATGCTTGATATCATTATAAAAACTGCTTCCGGTATTGATCTCGCACCTGCACACCTTGATCTTGTCGGTGCGGAACCGTATCTCTATCACGCGAAATTCCCCACCGGGGTGCTTAAAGAAGCGCTCGCACAGGTGAAAAACCAGTATTCTTATGTTTTCATTGATACGCCACCGAGCTTGGGTCAGTTTGTGATCAACGGACTCTTTGCAGCGGATCATGTCGTAGTGACTCTCGATTCGGGATCGTTTGCGCTCAATGGGGTTACGACACTCTCGACTATATTCTCTGATATTAAAGAAGGTCTGGGTAAAGAAATTCGACCGGACATGGCAATTGTCAGCCGCTGGGGCGAGGGGTTAATCCAGGCAGGTTCACAACCTGAAAAAGAAGAGGGAAAAGGTCTTTTTACCCGGATTCGGAACATTTTTAACAAACCTCCTGAACCTTCTCCTGATGAGCTGAAGGCTGCAGAAGAGCAAAAACAGGAACATACACGGCTGCTTTCGATGCTCAACCAGATAAAGCGCAGATTTCCCAGTGTGTATACCGTCCCATACTCCACCGCAGTGTACGAAGCCCAGAAACGCGGTATGCCGATTTCTCATATTGCACCTGACAGCAGTGCCGGAATTGCGTATAAAACCATTGCAGAAGAGGTTATGAGATGGAACTAAACGAGCTAGAAAATACATTACAGAAAACCAGTGAAGGGAATTTCTCTGCCCGTATTGATGAGAGTAAGGTAGGTCCTGAATTAAAAGCAGTCGCACAGATGCTGAACCAGACGCTCGAAAAGGCTGCAGTGGCAAAGGAGTTAAAGCATCGAGCTGACGTGATGATCCAATACAATCCTATGGCGATTGCCATATTGAGAAAGGACAAGACCAGGATCCATATCAACAAAGCCTATGAAACAGTCTGGCGTGGTACCCGTGAAGAACTATTAAAAAAGAAACTCAATGATTTTGCTATTACTATTCTTTCCGGGGAGCACTTCTACGCCTGTTTTGAGACAAAGAAACTTGCGATCACCGATTGTCTTGTCACATTCCCTGACGGGATTAAGAAATACCTGACGCTCAACGCCATCCCCATTCTTACTAAAAACGGGGAAGTTGACGGTGCTTTCTATATCTGGATCGACCACACGGAGCTCCACGGAAAGATAGAAGCAGTAAAAAAGGTGGAGCAGCGGGTGGACCGGATCATCCAGGAAAACCCGTTTCCCCTTTTCACGATCGATACCGAACTGCATGTGAAAATCTCTAACCAGGCGTTTTTAGAATTCACGGGCTATTCCCAAGAAAAAGCATCATCCCTTTCGATGAAGGACTTCAAGTACCTCAAGAACAAGGGAGATACCGTAGAGGGAACAATAAAATCCCGGAAACGCAGCCAGGGGGAATCAACGATAGAATTCCCCCGGGGTACCTTCGTTCTTGAATGGTACTATATCCCCCTGCTCGATACAGATGGTAATGTTGAAAGCCTGCTGATTGTGTTCAATGATATCACTGAACGGCGTAAGAAAGAAAAAGAAGTCAGGCAGTTGATGGAGGAAACGCAGAAGAAAGCCGAAGCGCTCTCAGCAAGTGCCGCAGTCCTGGAAAGCGGACTTGAACGAATTTGACAAGGGGATCTTACGTTCCATATCCCTCTCGTTGAGGGAGATCCGTTAATCAAGCTGAAAAAAGATTATAACGTGTCCGTTGATTCAATCAAGAAGGTTATCGGGGAACTGGAAAAATCAGTAAAACAGATTGAAGTGACCACACAGGATACCAGCCGGGGCACCACGGAAATCTCCAAATCAACCGAACAGGTTGCTGTGGGAACGCAGAGATCAGCCGATGGTGCAAAAAAGCAACTTGACGAGTTAGAAAAGGTTGGAAAAGAGGTCTCCGACCTCTCCGCTTCCATTGAGGAAATTGCCAGCACCTCGCAGGATCTCCTGAGTCATGCCCAGAAGGCAGCGATGGAAGGGAATAAGGCATCCGAACTGGGCAAGGTTGCAACTGCCAAGATGACGATGGTTGAGAAGATCGCCGGGGAAAGTGTAAGTGAGATCACCGCACTCAACGATCGGATGAAAGAGATCTCAAATATCGTGAAGATGATCGCTGATATATCCAGCCAGACAAACCTGCTTGCGCTCAATGCAGCGATCGAGGCTGCACGGGCTGGTGAACACGGGCGCGGTTTTGCTGTGGTCGCGGGCGAGGTCCGCAACCTTGCCGGCGAATCAAAAACCGCAACAAACCATATCGAGACGCTTATCAGCTCCATCCAGAACAACAGCGATAAAACCGCGGCTGCGATAAAAAGTTCCTACAAGGAGATACAGGCAGGAATTGAGAGCGTAAACAAGACGATCGAAGCCTTAAACCGGATTATTGCTGAGTCGAATGTGGTTGCTCAGGGCGTAAATGAGATCACCAAAGCGACCGAGAACCAGGCAGAAGCAACGACCCGTGTGGTTCACGGAATGGAGAAATCCAGTGTTATTACCCGCGAGAACCAGGGACGGATGGAGGATATGGCGGCACTTGCACAGGAGACCAGTGCGTCAACAGAAGAGATCGCCAGCGCATCTGCCGAGCTTGCTGAGCTGGCGAACCGGCTGAAGAAGATAATGGAACAGTTCAGGTTGCGGTGAGATATGGCCTCAACGGTTGATATCGTAGAATTTGTACTGGGGGGTGAGCGCTATGCTCTCGATATACAATTAGCGCGGGAAATTGTTGAGATGATACCAATCACCCCCATTCCCCGTGCACCGCCTTATATTTCCGGAGTAATTAATCTTCGAGGAGAGATCACCAACATCATGAACCTCAATACTCTGCTCGGATTACCCCATCAGGAGATACGGGAAAATCAGAAGATTATCGTTCTGGTACCGGATGCGGCATCCGGGAGTAATGTCGGGATCATTGTCGATGACGTAACAAGTGTCCTCCAGGTGGCAGAAACCGATATCGAACACCTCGGTGAAGGACTCTCATCTGAAGTCTCCAGTTTCGTAAAAGGGATCATCAAGCAAAAAGGCGATGGATCCGACAAAAAGAGTACGGGCCTGATTATCTGGATCGATATGAAGAAAGTGCTTGAGGATGTGGCAACAAAGTGAACGGCAGGATACTACCATGGTAAAAATTACGCATGCAGGACAAGTGGCGGGGGGATGGATATGACTGAACTACCCGGGAGAAAAGCATTGTTTACCGGGGCGGTAGCTCCAGCAACACCAGCCAATCCTTCAGAAGAGATTGTACCTATAAGAGAATCTGAACAAACGATCGCGGAGCTCAGGCAACGACTCGACGTGATGGTCAGGAATAATCCCGTCCCCATGCTCCTTACCACACCCGGATTCTCAATCGTTGAGGCAAATGCTGCCTATATTGAGATGAGTGGCATCAGGGAACGCGATCTCTTAAAGACAAATCTTAAAAATTTCAAGATTGTCAGCCAGAAGGGAGAGGGGGCAAAGATTGCACTCCAGGAGAAACGGCGCTCATTTGGCGAAGTGATCGTAGAATTGCCTTCCGGTACACGCATTCTCGAACAATACTGTATTCCGATTATGGGCAATGACCAGACGATCACCAGTTTGCTCTTTGTCTACTATGACACGACGGCACAGAAGAAAAAGAGCGAGGAAATTGAGCAGCTCAAGCACCGGTCCGAGACGATTGTCCAGCAAAATCCGATGCCAATCATCCTTGTGGATATGAATTTCCATATTCGCGTGGTAAATGAAGCCTATGCTTCATTAAGTGGAATCAGTCGCGTTGACCTGCTGAAGATGACCCTGCGCGATTTCAAGATACTGGACCAGACAGGTGAAGGATTAAAGCAGGCAATCCAGGAGAAAAGGAGGGTGGCAGGCGAAGTCCTGGTTGAATTTCCCCTCGGTGCAAAAAGGTTGCAGCAGTATGGTATTCCCATTTTTGACAACATCGGTAACGTGACCAGTATCCTGATTGTCTATAACGATGTTACTGAAGATCGCCGGCAGATGGATGAGATCACTGAACTGCACAGGACAGCAGAAACCATTGTCCAGCATAACCCGATCCCCATGCTGATGACCAATCCCAATTTTGTCGTGGTTGAAGCAAATGCAGCCTATGCAAAAATGAGCGGCATTCCCCGTGAACGCGTCATTGGCATGAGCCTCCGGGAGGTGAAAATTCTCGAGCAGAAAGGGGAAGGAGCAAAGGTGGCCATCGAGAAGAAACAACGGGCATTTGGGGAAGTTACCGTTGAGCTTCCCAGCGGCACGCATATCCTCGAGCAGTACGTAATGCCGGTTCTTGATGGCAATCATACCATCTCAAACCTCCTTTTTGTCTACAACGAGGTCACCGCCCAGCGTAAGAGCCAGCAGGACCTGCAAAAGAAGATGGATGAGGTTGCTCTCCTCAAGCTGCGGTCTGATATCATCGTCAATCAGAATCCTATGCCTATCATGCTGATGAATACCGAATTCAGGATCATCATGGTGAATGATGCATATATCTCTCTGACCGGTCTTGCCAGAGAACGGCTTCTCGGCATGAGTGCAAAAGATTTCAAGATCCTCGAACAGCATGGCGAAGGGCTCAAAAAGGTGCTCCAGGAACAAAAAAGGAGCTTCGGGGAGATTAAAATTGAATTCCCGACCGGTGTTCGTATCCTCAGCCAGTACGGTATCCCGATGGTTGATCCAAAAGGGATTCTCCAGACTATTGTCTGTGTATATAATGATATAACGACCCAGCGTGAGCAGGAGACGAAGATCAAAGAGATGATGGACGAGGCACGGGCAAAAGCTGAACTCCTTACCGTAAGTGCAGATGAACTCCAGATGGCACTCTCAAAAATTGCATCCGGGGATCTTACGTATCGGGTGAGCATAGATGATGCCGATCCGCTGGTCAGGCTTAAAGCAGATTACAACGCAGCAGTTGATTCGATCAGGATTGTCTTGTCCGATCTGATGCAGGGAATGATCAAGCTTGATGCCACGATCAACGATACCATCAAGAGTACAGAAGAAATTGCAAAAACCACCGAGCAGGTTGCAGTCTCATCCCAGAAAGCTGCTGACAATTCAAAATTGCAGCTCACAAATGTGGAAAAGATTTCGACGGATATCTCAGATATCTCAGCATCCATCGAAGAGATTGCAAGCACGTCTCACGATGTCATGACCCATGCTGAAAAAGCATCCAGGGAAGGTGCACAGGCAGCAGAGATCGGCCAGCTTGCCACGACCAAGATGCAGAATGTGGAGAAGGTCTCCAAGCAGAGTGTCGATGAAATCACCGCGTTGAACGAACAGATGCGTGCGATCTCAAAAATCGTGAACCTTATTACCGACATTGCCAACCAGACCAACCTGCTGGCACTCAATGCTGCGATTGAAGCTGCCCGGGCCGGCGAACACGGGCGTGGTTTTGCAGTAGTCGCGGGGGAAGTCAAGAATCTTGCCGGTGAATCCAAGAAAGCAAGCAGCCAGATCGAGAACCTCATCAAGGCAATCCAGGCGAAGAGTGAGCAGACCTCGACTTCAATGAAAAACTCTTTTGAAGAGATCAAGACCGGTATTGAAAGTGTCAACAAGACCGTCGAATCGCTGAACCTGATCATATCTGAAGCAAATATTGTAGCGCTCGGTGTGACCGAGATTAGCAAAGCAACAGAAGACCAGGCACAGGCAACCAACAAGCTCATGACCGGTATAGAATCCGTATCAACCCTGACCCGGGACAACCAGAAACGGATGGAGGATATGGCCGCCCTCGCTGAAGAGACCAGCGCCTCGACTGAAGAGATTGCAAGCGCATCAGCAGAGCTCGCGGAGATGGCAGAACGCAGCCGAAAGATGATGGAGAAGTTCCACCTGAATTGATGGGGGGAAACTTCATCTTTTTATTAAAAGCGACAGACTATATCATTCCCTTAAAAATGAGCATAGAGTGCCGAGTATAATCCGGGGATATCATGGATGGTTTTGCATCGCTGAAAATGTTCATTGAACACACCCTGACCATCCGGTGTTCCAATTACAAGGAGGACTACATCAAGCGCCGGCTTCTCTCACGGATGCGTTCGACCAACAGTGCAAGCTATGAGGATTATCTGGCGTATCTGAAGGCAAATCCCCCCGAGCTGGAGAACCTGCGCAACGCTCTCACCATCAATGTCACTGAATTCTTTCGGGACGCTGATGTGTACGACTCCATCAAAAAGGAGATCCTTCCCGCGTTATTCAAAGAAAGAAAACGGCTGCGTATCTGGTGCGCGGGTTGTTCAACCGGTGAAGAACCGTACTCCCTTGCCATGATGCTCGCCGAACTCATGGCACATGACCCCGGGATCTCTGCCCAGATCTTCGCAACAGACATCGACAAGGTTGTTCTGGCAAAAGCCCAGGAGGGCATCTATACCTCTAAGGCAATGGTCAAATTGTCTGAAAAGCAGATCCACCGTCATTTCACCCGGCTCCCTGAAGGGAATTACAAGGTGAAACCTACCTTACAGGAGCTGATCCGGTTCCGCCCTCATGACCTTATGAGCGGAGTACCAGTGTCGCGGTGGCTCGACCTTATCATCTGTCGGAACGTCACCATCTATTTCAACGAAAAACAGAAGGATGCACTGGTAAAAATGTTCCATGAGGCGCTGGTGTCAGGTGGTTTTTATATCATGGGCAAGACAGAATACCTTGGCAGGCAGGTAGAAGACCTGTTTGTTGCGCACAATTCCCTCCAGAAAATCTATAGTAAAAAGAATTAAAAAAAAAAGGGTAAAGTGCCATTCCAGCCACTCATTTTTCTGTACGATGGACCAAAAATCCTCATTGATGACGCTCCCGGGGGCTACGGCGTTTGCCTCTGCCCCCGCCGCTGTGGCGACCCCCAAGATACAATCATCCTGTATACCGGGTCCATCACACGAAAAAGAGATGCATGAAAATCATGATCACTTTTTTCATTTCAATGTTAGTTACAAAAATTTTTTAAAAAATATCATCGTAAGAATGAAAAATTTTTAGGGTCTGATCTGGAATATTACCCAAAAAAATAAGTGTTCACATCATCGGATTTATCTGCTATCCTCTTCACCGGTATGTCGCTTGAATCCCTGCACCAGTTGCCGCTGCAGCTCCTTTCTTTGTTTACGAAGCTGGATCTGGTTATATAAGGTAAAAAAATGAATACCGATGATCACGATAACGAGAAACAGGCTGACCCAGAGCATTACACCCTGTACAGAAAGGAAGGTGGCCCAGAGAAGTCCAACGAACGAGATCAGGTACAACATGATCCAGGTCCGAAGTTCAGGGAGTTCCATGTGGATCTCATATTACTTGATCACCTAATAAAATAACCTGAAAAAACTATCACAGGGTCGTGAAGATATTCTGAATACTCTTCGATCCTTCAGGATTATTGTGTTTTAAAAACAGTGAAAAGGTAGAGTTCTTCACCCTATCATGTTCCCGATCTCTTTTTTTCGACTTCCATATCAAGGATAATCTCAAGTTCGAGAGATTTCCCGTATGCTGCCTGAGCCTCATCGGTTCGCCCGAGTTCATCCAGACACACACCCTTGATATACCAGGCAGCGGCATCATTCCCGTTGAGGGCCAGAGCCCGGGTGCAGGCAAATAGTGCGTCGTGATACCGTTCGAGATTGTAGAGTGTATGTCCCTTTTTTGACCAGGCATCAGCATAGTTCTGGTTGAGCCTGATTGCATGCTCGCAGTCGGCAAGTGCTTCCGTGTTCCTGCCGGTCTCAATAAACACTGCAGCCCGGAGATACCAGGCTTCAGGATCGTTGGGATCGAGCGACAATGCCTTCTCATAATAAGTAATTGCCTCCTTGTATTTGGTGCGGCTGGCATAGGCACGCCCCTTCCTCAAAAGCCCCACCACTTCATTCGTGGTCATGAACGACACGTTCCTGATTTCGTGCTTACCCTGATCATGGTAACCCCCCCGGACTATCTGCCGGTGATTCCTCAATAAGGTCGCCAAAGATCTTTTTTAATGCCTTGTTCTCATACTCTGCTTTTCTCGCTTGCGCCTCCCGCAGATGTTTTGGGGGTTCCCAGACAAACCAGTCTTTCATCGACATATAGGAGATAAAATGGTTGGTCATAAGCACGCCCATACGGTAGATATCATGAAAATAATCAAGGTCCGGTTCTGCATTCCAGTCTATTTTCTGCAGGTACTTCTCCATGATCTCAAGCATGGTATCGCCAAAGACCTTGGACTGGTACCACGAGGTGTGTGTCCAGCGCGTGGTAAGCATCTCTTTTACCTCAAGGTGATTGAACTTTTTCATCTGCGGGATGTTGATAACCGGCATCAGCTGATCTGCGGGAAGGGTCTTTGCAAGGTACTGGTCCCGGGCATAGAACATCGATTTATTCAGAACAAAGTAACGCCGGGGAATGACATCTTCATACTCCATCATTTCGTCCATATCCATCTTTCCCTCCTTCATGAGATAGTAGAGCTGGGTCTTTCTGATCGGGGGCATCTGGTGATAGACACGGGCGTTGGTTATCGGGTTCCAGGGTAGCTCATTGATATCGTCATTAAAATTGGTGTAGAGGATATTGAGCATCTGGATGAGTTTGTGGACCGGGAGTTTTCTCTCCTTCTTTGCCTCGTCCTTGAGGGCATCGATATAGATCTGATGAATCCCCCGGTACATGGAATCTCCCGTGAAGGAACAGACCAGGTACCGGGATTTTTTTGCCGCCGCGCCTTTGATAAGCAGGTGCACGCAGTGCTTGGCAATGATAAAATCCTTTAAAAGTCCCAGGTAGTGCGCCGGAAAAATAATTATGTTTTTCTCGACATCGTAGGTATACACATCCACCAGCATGCCGTTTGGGTCTGCCTCGGGATTACGCAAAAGAGTGATTTCCGTGTCCAAAAGGGTTTCTGTCTGTCTGACAAACTGTCGTATGGGTTTGGACAAAGGCATTTCAGTTTTCATTCTCACTCACCGGAAAGACCGCACGCATGGAATAGATTCCCACCGGTTCAATCTGCGGGATGTAACTTAATATATCTGATGAATGGGGTTGAACCTGTGAACACCTGTGCGTCAACCTTTGAAGAGTGGTGGACAAAAGCTACCCGGGAGTTTGAAAAAATAGAGGGGTGCTCCGGAGGGTTGCTGAATACCAAAATAAACGCTCAACCGCGGTTTCACCCCCGCACGCTTGTGGCCCCCAAAAAATGCGATAACCCCCGAACGGGTACTACGTCATCATCGCTCAGCCCAGGGGCAGTAATGGGGGACCGGCGTATCCCTTCTTCATCGTACCAGTGCTTTCTATTTTATTTCACAGCAAAAGAAATTCTCCAAAGAAATTCTCCAGAGCCTATAGGAGATCCTTTTCGTATCCCTTGCAGGTCTCAACAATTATTCGAGTATCCTTTCATCAAGACACCGTAAAAAAAATCCAAAAATCCATTCAATATATTTATCTGGTTGACATCGTAACAGACAATGAGATGTATTATGGCTGACATGCTCACGGATTTGTTAATTTATATTGCTATCGGAATTATGACTTTTGCAATTGGTGCAATTCTCGGATACCAGCTCCTCGTAATGTATTATTCAAAGCGATTCATGGTAATAGCCCAGGAATGTTTCGATGTCGAATCGGTGATTCCTATCATAGATGAACTCGCACGGGAGACATAACATACGGGGTGACAGACTATGGTTGACGTAGTAAGTTACACCTTAATAAGCATCACCTGCTTCTGCTTTGGCTTGATTGTCAGTTTCCAGATGGCACACATCCACTACTGCCGGAAACTCACTATTCTTGTGCGGCGATCCATAGCAACCAAAACAATCGCCCCGGTCCTTGTCGAATACGAAGCAGGCAAATCAGCAAAGTAATTTTTCAACAGGACCGTTCATCCACCCATAATGGCATCTGAAAGTTTCTCTTTTTTACCCAGGAAAGAGAGACCCGGGAAAATACTTTTTTAAATTGTTGAAAAATCGGTTCAGAGGAATTTTTTTATCAGGGGATACCATAAAATGCACAGGTCAGATGAAGGAGGGGGTAATGCCTGTCAGCCTTCATTGCACCTGCTTTGTGAGCCATGGTAACGTAGTTCATTTTTTGGATTTATTGCATTCATGTGGAGATTCAGGCAGGAGGAATTGCAGACATTTCCTCAGATCTCTAAAAAATGGCTTGATATACGAGGAGAAGGTATACACAGCGAATAGAATCACTCATCTGCGGTATAGTAATAAAATTCGCCCAAGGCTTTTTGTTCCCGGTCAAGGAAGGATCCGGGTTTGTTGATCCTGGGTCTCCCGCTCTGGTCCCTGCGGAACGTAACTTCAAGCACCTGGAGGAACCTGTTCATTCCTTCCCGCATTTTAAACGGTCCGGCTGCAGTCCCCTGCCTGCCCGGCTCCCCTTCAAAGACAAGGATCCGCTCACTGATCATATCGATGAGGTAGATATCATGGTCAATCACCATGATGCCGACAGCCCTGCCTTCTGCATGGTGTTTGATCATCCTCGTTACCTTGACCCGCTGTTCAACGTCAAGGTGGGCACTGGGCTCATCGAGGATATAGAGATCGGCATCCCGGGAGAGGCAGGCCGCTATTGCTACCCGCTGGAGCTCTCCGCCACTCAAAGAATCGACCGGTGACTGAAGAATCGCTTCAAGAGAGAGTGATTCGATAATCTCGTGCTGGTAGAGCGAGGTATCAAACTTTGTCGTGCGCTGGCGGAGATACATTTCGACAGAGTCGGAGGTTTCTGCCTTGATGTACTGGGGTTTGTAAGATATCCGGAGGGATGTTTCGATCTTTCCCGTCGTGGGAGTTTCATCGCCTGCGAGGAGTTTTGCAAAGGTACTCTTTCCCGTACCATTTGCCCCGACAACTCCCAGCACTTCTCCGGTCTTGATCGTTCCACCGTTTACGCTCAGGTGAAACGAATCATATCTCTTGGTCATTACCGGAATCTCAAAAAGGATGTCCCTTTCTGAGCCTTTATCGTGAGCCCGTTTTTCAAAGACAACAGCAGTATTCCGGAAACGGACATTC
>JADDYB010000471.1_pt1 | contig 12687 bp, 14 predicted proteins | sample 8641941 | NCBI WGS metagenome assembly JADDYB01 (sample SAMN16275377, study PRJNA637457) | freshwater sediment metagenome | isolation source: Lake Kineret sediment | place: Israel: Lake Kineret | collected 2013
AGCCAGGGGGTCTGGAGTAGTATCTTATTCTCTCCTTCCAATGTCTTCTTGTCTTCTCAGCACTCCGAATTTCGTTGATATTCACCAAGCAGGAGAACTGGTTTGCACGATCTGTGAAACATGAATTAATGGAAACGGCATGATCCTTTTTTTGTGATTTAATATCAAAAAAAGTTCTTTCTCAGCACCAGATTTCTATTTCAGAGATCTTTTCAAAATCTGTATCAAGAGTTGCAATTTTCAGGTGATGCAGGACTGCATGTGCAGCTATCTGGGAATCTGAAAAACTCACATTGTACTTCTCCATTATCTCCAGCGACTTTATGAAGGTGTCCTGACGTGCTGTAAGAAACTGGAAAGGCAAAGAAAACACAAACCGAACCTTTCCTTCAATGAAATCTATGTTGTTTCCATTCTTTTTCAGCACCCAGATAATTTCGTTGACACTCATCGAACAGAAGAACCCATGGTGGCTCTCAACAATATCCCAGAACAAAGCTTCAGATTTCTTAAAATGTGCATCTTTTATAAAAAGTGACATGAATATAGAGGTGTCAAGGAGGATATTCATTCTATCAATTCCTCATTGAACTTTTTTCTCATTTCCAGAAAGTCTTCCTTGAGTTTTACCGTTCCTATATGCTCCTTGAGAAGATCCTCAAGATTCCTTAGGACAACTTCTCCATTCTTAAGCTCAAAGGCTACCACACTGTTTTTCTTTATCTTGAGAAACTCCCTTATTCCCTTTGGTATGACTACCTGGTGCTTCGAAGAGACTTTTGCAGTTTCCATTCTCTCACCTTAGGTTGTTATGTAAGACGAGTATAAAAGCTTTACTATTGGAAATGCTTTACCTCATCCTCATCTTCACACAGCGTAACCTGCTTTCTCAATCACAGGAAAACGGCTGACTCCAAAAACAAAGTTCTCCTGGGTTGATCTCCAATCACCATAGTTTTCTCCCTCGGATTCAAAGAGTCAATCTTCGCTTCTCAACCCCTTTTCCTTATAGGGATAGTCCTCAGCCTTTTCTTCTTTTTAGGGAGCTTAGTAAATAGCTCATTCTTCATATCATCAGATTGTTCAAGCTCATTAGGATTCTTCTTCAGGAATTCCTCGATGATTTTTCTGGCTTTATTCTTTTCGACAAGTTTAAGCAACATAGCCTTCCTGAAACCCTTGGGAAGGTTATAGTAATTTTGTGTCACAGCTTTCGCAACAAACCCTGCAGCCCAATTGTCTTCGGCAAGATGGGACATTCTTAGATTTCCCTAACGTATCATGCTTTGATTTCCCTAACGTAAGCTAGAATAAACAACCCACCATCCAACGATTTTAGAAAGTAAGCTGAAGCTGATAGTCTGGACAATCTTTCAAATAACCCTACTTCATAATCTGTTCTGACGTGGATCATGGCTCCAGTGTAAGATTGATATCCCTTTTCGAAATATGCATTTACCCAGTACGTACATGGCAGAATGTTCTTTTCGAATCGGAGTTTTACAGTAGTTTGATGAATATTTAATTCTTCAGCTATCTTTTTATATGAAAGATATGGACTAAGGGATACCTTTTTAAAAATTTCCCAGTCTCTGGAGTCCCAAGTTAATATTTCATCCCGCAAATCTATTGAAAATATTCCCCCTTCTAAAGGTGAACTGGGATTCAAAACAGAGAATTCATCACATGTATGCTGAGGAACTGTCTGAATAAAATCTCCACACAGCCCTTCAAATAACACTGGGAATTCAAGAGTATTGATCTCTCCTCTTGCTCTTACAAAAACATTGAAAGCGTTCCCACCACCAATTACATGTGAGATGTGGTCTTTATTGGCTGAATAAATCTTTTCAATAGCAGAAATCGGCTCCTCAGATTGTAGTAAATATAGATGGTGCCGGAGATTCCTATGATTGTAGATTCCCAAGCTTGGCTCTAGGATAATGTATTTTTCATGAGCTTTCTTATAATATTTGGCAAGTGTTTTCCTATTCATTGGATATCCCATTTTTTGAACCCTTCGAATTAATTGCCATTGTTGTTTTCTGGGATTGTCTACGGTTCCTCTAAAGATACAATAGTACCTTAGACTTTCGTCCACGATCTCACCGATTACCCCCAGTTAATTCATCTGGGTAAATAATCGTAACATACGGAATATTTGAATTCCTTGACTTGTTTTTGCTCTAATAAATCAGTTTCACTATAGATGGAACATTTAAATCAATGCGGAAAAGATTGCATTACCTGTATTGTCATTATTAAGAATTCGTTTTTTCACAAAGCCACATCTCTTTACCCCGCAACATAAATGGTAAGTGCTGCGCATTGACTTCTTATTACGCAGCACTACAAAAGATTCAACAGGTCTCAGTTTGGGTGCAGTTCCGAACCCAAGCTAGAGCCTACGCAATTTCACAAGTGCAGTCTCGTTTAACTCAGGTGTCTGCACGAAGGGCACCTCTTCTACAAGGATAAGGCAGTATAGGCATCCATCCCGTGCTGAGGCACGCAGAGTTAGGTGAGTCTCCGCTACCACAGGCTCCTAGCGGAAGTGGTCCGAAGGCTGTCATTCCAGGAAATATCATTTTTGCTAACATAGCTCACCTCCTTTTTGTTCATGACCCAGACGTAATCCCAGCTATTTCTCCCACCATTACCAGTTAGACCTGCATTCTCACGTGCTCCCCATGAAAAAAAGCAGGGGTGAGAGATACTAGCATCAGGGGTCCTGTGAAAAACTGACATCTCAATTATATAAGTCTTTCAGTTATGCCAAGATTGAAGTAACCTATCCCTTTTATCAGTATCCCAAAATTTGAATCACCCTCCTGAGGAGAGAGTAGCGAGTTGATCAAGACTGAACCGGGGAGGGAGCAACGGAAGGATGCGCTGCTGCTGTGCCACAATCTGTCAATCAACTCCATCAAAGGTTTATACATACACAATTAGTAATGATTACTTACAAAAAGCCTCCAGCACCATAAGATTTGACAACGCCGATTTTATTCATGGATGGAAGTCGAAGGCTGTAGATGAAGCCATCGGCGAAAGGTTGACAAATGAAAGCTCATGAAAATTGTCATGAAAGGAGGGGTAAATTCAGGCACATGGGTGTGCACAGCAACCTATTTAACGACCCTAACCCAAAGGTGCATGATACCTATGAGCTCACCGTATGAAAAAATAGAGAATCTAGAATCAACACTACAAGCCCTCAGAAAAGACTTACTCCGAGCGAGGAAGGAGCTCCTTGAAGTAAAAAAGGAATTCCGTACTGCAAAAGAGTATGAAGATCTGATTTCTGAGGCTTCAAGACTTGTCGAAAAGGGGGAGGACACGGACCCTACCGCAATGATAAGAGAAATGAGGGACAAAGACTATGATTGGTAAAAAACTGACTCTTGATACGTCAGTAATTATAAAAGGAACAATCCCTCCCAAAAAGAGTAGTGCGAATTATGAAGAAAAGAACAAGGATTTTGAAATCGCCAGTGAGTACATGAGATTTCTTTTTTCTGGCAGTCTTGTTGGATTCATATCATCAGTCGCATTGATTGAGATCAGCGCGGTTGGGGCAAGACTCACAGGTAGCAAGCAATTCGGCATGACACTTGCGAGGAAGGTTGAAGAAGTTTGCGTTCTCCTTTATGATGAGGAAATATTGGATGATGCAATAGGAGTAGGTGCGCAATACAGAGCGAGTGGGTTTGATACTCTCTTTCTGACCTGTGCAATATTGACCGGAACCCCTCTATTCACAGATGATAGAAAGCTGCACGATTTATGTAGAAAAGCACAGATAGAAAGCTATTTGCTTAACGAAATGAGATAGATTTCAATGTTACCATTACTCCCTGATTCAGGTTCTATCAGAAATTATCTTGACAAATTATCAAATCTTTTTTGAGAACATAGACCATGCTGATAAGAAACGAATGATTTTTGGTATTACTTCAAGTTGAGATAAACTCTGTTTTTGACTCCCAACCTCCAACCTCCAACCAAAACATTTATATGTTTAACCACACGAATCTTTTTGAGAACTACCAGTCCTCAGTCAATCATTTCCACAATGAAATAGAGTGAGAATGATACAAAAGGACTGGCTAGGAAAATTGGCGATTCTGCCTTCAATGAAAAAAATTCCAACTTTCATTTTCCAAAAGAGGTGAAATCATGAAAGAATCCGTCTATAACGTCTACCTTCTAGACGAAAAGGAACAGAAAGGCCTGGTATTCAACACCATGCACAGATCAATCGTCCAGATAGACCATGAAGTCTATTCACTCATCAAAGAAAACAAGATAGATAAAATCGATAAAGATGTCCTGGACATCCTCAAAAGCGGGAAAGTCGTCGTCGATGATAACCTGAATGAACTGGACATGCTCAAGATCTTCTTCAACAGAAACAAGTACAACGCAGTCTCCATTGGGTTCACCATCATCCCCACTCATGCGTGTAATTTATCCTGCAAGTACTGCTATCAGGGACATGGCGACGTTTTGAGCAAAACCATGGATGAAGAAACGGTAAGAAGAGCCATTGAATTCATCAAAAAGAATTCAGTAGGTCGTAGAAGCCTTGGATTGAATTTCTACGGTGGAGAGCCACTTCTATTCCCAGATATTGTCTTTAGAATATTGAAAGAGACAAAAGAATTTGCAGATCAAAACAATATACAGCTTTCCGTCACCTTCACCTCTAATGGTACCCTTTTCACAGACGAGATAGTAAAAAATCTCAAAGACTACAATCACGAAACCCAGATCACGCTTGCCGGGCCAAAAGAGATCCATGACACCATCAGAGTTGACAAGAAAGGAAATGGCACCTACGAGAAACTCATGGATGTCATCAACCTCTTCAAGACCCATGGGACAGCCTTCCATCTGCGGGTAGACGTTGCCCAGAACAACTACGATACCATCCCCTCGCTCCTCACCGATCTAAAGAACCGCGGATTTGAAGGCCTCTACATAGGGTTCTGCCCCATAGGTAAGGATATCTGTTACAAGGAGATGGAACTCGACAGCAAAGAAGTAGACCCTGCTGACGTCGCCCGTCTCTCCAGAATAGCTCACGACATGGGATTCAAAACAAACCCCATCTACATCCACAACTTTGTTGAAGGATGTTCAGCTCTCTCAGATAACTTCTTAGCCATAGACCCCACAGGTAATGTCTACAAGTGCATTGCAGCCCCCAACTACGAAGAACACCGATTCGGAGCCCTTGATGAGAATGGCAACCTCATTGATATAAATTACGAAGCGTACTGCCAGTGGACGTTACGAGATCCTCTGCGTATTGAAAAATGTGTCCCCTGTAAGTTTGCTCCCATTTGCGGGGGTGGATGTGCTCTGGCTGCCTATGCGAAACATGGTTCTTTGAATTCCCCGGGCTGCGAAGAGAAAGAGCTGGGAGAGATTGTGAGAACCTTTATCATGTTAAAATATCCAGAACTCTTTGAGGGGTGTGCCTATGAAACCATCATACTATAACGTTTTCTTCCCCTTCAATGGAAATTTCATACTGTTTAACACGCTGCGAGGATCCATATTTGTGGTAGACTCTGAGATCAAGGAGTGTCTCGAAAAGAATGAGACATCCACCCTCGGTGATTATGAGAGTGCATTCAAAAGTAATGGTATACTTGTTGAGGACACCCTGAATGAGCAGGACGAAATCAAAATCATGTACGAGCGCTCGAAATACAACACAACATCTACGACGCTCCACGTCATCACCAGCTATGCCTGCAACCTCGCCTGTATCTACTGCTACGAAGGAAAGGGAGACGTAGAATGCAAGAGCATGGATGAAAAAACGACTCAATGTGCTATAAAATTCATCAAAGACTTAACAGAAACTAACAACAGTAAATCCCTGGGAATAGAGCTCTTCGGTGGAGAGCCCCTGTTAAACATGCCCATGAACTTACTGGTGGCAGAAGAACTCAGCACGTGGTGTGAAGACAATGGCACGTACTTCTCCGTTAATGCCATCACCAATGGCACTTTGTCCACTGAGAAAAATGTGGAAGACTTATCCCAGTACCACTGCAGCTTTCTCGTGACCCTTGACGGCCCTCAAGAAATCCACGACAAGAGGAGGATATACAAGGACGGAAAGGGCACTTTCAACGATATAATTGAGGGGTTGCACCGTGTCAGAGACCACAAGCTGGGTATCATGATAAGGATAAATGCAGACAGAACCAACAAAGCTCACATTGTGCCTCTTTTTGAGTTCTTAAAAGATGAAGGCTTCGCAAACGTGACAATCTCCATTAAACCTGTGTTCAACACCTCTCCTGCCTGTCTCTCCTACAGCTACTGCATGCCAGACCTAGAAGGGTTAAAAGTGATAAACGAGCTCTACGTCACGGCTCGAAAACTGAACTTCAGGACAGAAGAACCGGAAAAACCTTCCCCCCAAGGCGCATGTTCTGCTCAGAGAATCTCCTACTACACGATAGACCCTCATCTTAGACTCTTCAAGTGCGCCATACTCCCCCCCTTTGAGAAAAACTCGGTAGGTTCTGTCAACATAGAAACGGGGCACCCTGAATTCAACCCCACCCACGTTGATTTCCTCTCACGAGATGTCCTCTTCCCAGATGAGTGCCGCCCCTGTCAGCTCCTGCCCATCTGCCGCGGAGGATGCCCTGCTGAAATCTATGAGACTCAGGGAACCACTCACGGGAACATGTGCAAGAAGTCGGGTTTCTATGACACCTTGAAAGAAGATCTCGTCAATTTCGTGAAAAAACAGATGTGATAATTAAAAATAGACCCTTTTTTCTTATTCATTCTTATCTTTCCATTCTTTGTTTCTCTTATACTCTGATTTGTTCCATATGATTTATTCTACCCGTAATCTTACCCATTACTTCATAAATCATACATAAAATATACTTCCATGTATCTTACCAATATATTTATATACTTGAAATACATTTTTATCGAAAAGTTTATAAATAGAAAATACTAGAGATACATAAAAATGTACAAGGTGAGAAGATGAATGATTCAAGTTGTGTGATGCCTACGAAAAAGAGAGCCACAGAGGTTGCGTCCATAACTATTAACAGTGACTGGACTCATGTTCATACCTGTACGGGAGGTTATCCCAGCAAGAAGGATGGTGGTCTTCATGGATAAGATAGACAAGGGCATGCAGGCCTTCACCCTCATATGGGTGGGGCAGTTCGTCTCCTTGGTGGGTTCAGGCCTCACTGGGTTTGCCCTCGGCGTGTGGGTGTATCTGAACACAAAGTCAGTGACCCAGTTCTCAATCATTTTCCTGGCCACAGCAGTCCCTGGCATTCTCATGTCACCAGTGACGGGCGCTTTGGTGGACCGCTGGGATCGGCGGAAAGCCATGATTTTCAGTGATGCTGGAGCAGCTCTCTGCACTCTGGCCATTGCGCTCCTGTTCTACACGGGGCAACTACGAATATGGCACATCTACGTGCTCATGGCAGCAAGTTCTGCCTTCAGCTCTTTCCAGTGGCCTGCCTATTCTGCTGCTACCTCCTTGCTCGTCCCCAAAAAACACCTGGGCAGAGCCGCGGGTATGGTGCAGACAGCAGAGGCAGCCTCACTCATCGTGTCTCCAGTTCTGGCAGGAATGCTTTTGGTCATCATCGATGTGTGGGGTGTCATTGCTGTAGACTTTGCCACCTTTTTGGTAGCTTTAGGTACCTTACTGGTGGTGAGAGTCCCCCGGCCTGAAAAGGTGAGCACCTCAGAGAAGCCATCACTCCTGCGGGAAGCTACCTATGGCTGGACCTACATTAGGGCACGGCCTGGCTTATTAAGTCTTTTGATATTCTTTGCTGTCTCCAACTTCCTGTCTGGCTTTGCCAACGTGTTACTCGGACCCCTGGTGTTGAGCTTCACCTCCCCTCCTGTCCTGGGCACCATACTTTCTGCAGGTGGTGTGGGTATGTTGATAGGAGGCATAGTCATGAGCATGTGGGGAGGTCCCAAAAGACGCATTCACGGTATCCTTGGGTTTTCACTGGTCACGGGGGCAGCAATGGCTGTGGGTGGGATGCGTGCCAGTGCACCTCTCCTGGCAGCAGCCTTTTTTGTCGCATTGTTTACCAGCCCTATTGTCAATGGGTGCAGTCAGGCAATCTGGCAGACCAAGACAGCACTTGATGTGCAGGGGCGGGTCTTCTCTGTGCGGCGGATGATTGCGTGGTCTACGTCACCTCTGTCGTTTCTCATGGCAGGTCCTTTAGCTGATAAGGTGTTTGAGCCGCTCTTGGCAGTGGATGGGCCTTTGGCAGGGAGTGTAGGGAGCGTTATTGGCGTCGGACCGGGACGTGGCATTGGACTCATGTTCGTGGTGATGGGAGTGCTCACTGTAGGAGCAGTGATAGCAGGTTATCTGTACCCCCGTCTGCGATTCGTGGAAGATGAACTGGGCGATGCAATCAGTGATAGAACGGCGGCTGTCTCTGTTTCCTAATGTGCTGATTTGTTATCTAAGACCAACTTTTTTCTTTTTAATCTTCTAACTTTTTCTCAATTTCTTAGTTCAACGTTATAACCCAAAAAAAATGGTGCAGCTTTCATTTTCAACTGTTATTTATCCACCGAGTTTCGAAGCTGCCGGTGGTGAGACTTCTTATTCGACCAAAAAGAATTACCAGCCGCGTGCCCTGGCTTCCTCCTGTAGAACTATGAACGCTTTTTTATCCTTCCCATCGTACGTCCGCAACCCTAAGGTTGCCAGAAACTCCTGGAAATTACGGTCTGATAACCCATAAAACTCGACAAACTCCTTCACTGACTCTGGAGGCACATCATGAAGCCAGGTAAAATCAATCATCTGAATCTGAGAAGCGTGCGCATCCCACGCCTTGAACACTTCCCGGATGAATTGCGCTTGCTTTTCCTCTGAACTCCCCAGGACAGGACTTGAAGGATACCCCAGCTGATAAAAGAATAACTGCTTCCCCCGGTAGAGTGCTGTCACAGCATCAAAATCAGCCCCCACATTGGAGGGATCTCTCACCATACCGTTCTCCAGTGGATAGAAGAGGCGCGGCTGCAGAGTCGGACAGAGAGGAATCTGATGCAGGAGAAGGTTCCTTCTGTCCAAGGAACCTGAGCCCTGATACAACCAGGACTCCCATGAGCAGTAGGTACAGGAGTTTTTTCCTTTTCTTCATGCCCTTCTCTGGAGTTCTCCACTTAAGAGAGTTTCCAAAGTGAGCACTGCATTCCCCCAGATCAGTCTGTATTTGGGTTCAGGTACAAAGGTATTTAAAGGGAGGAAAGGAGTGAGGGAAGAGGTGTTGACATGGAGAAGTTCTTTGAGGATATCATAAGCATATCCCAGAAACTCGGCACAGGAACACGCGTTGCAAATGCTGCACGAAAGGCCTGGCCGCAAGTAGAAGACAACATATAAACTTCAACCCTCCTTTTATTTTTTATCGTGACAGCATGGAGATCGTGGTAGCATGGAAATAGCCCTCGTTTCTGCCCCCTTTTCCCGGCAGATGCCCCCCAGTATACCGTCAGTAAAGCTGGCATACTGGTATGGTGCATTAAAACCTCATGATGTAAAAACGAGCGTGTATGACCTGAATTCAGACTTATTCCTGGCACTCAATTTTAAAGATGAAGCGTACAATATTCTCCACCATTTTTTTGGAGGACTCGTGTACATCCCTTTAAAGTATTTGCCCTCCCACGAGTTCTACTTTGACACGAGTACTGCACTTCCCCTTTTACTGACTCTCGTGTACGCGGAAAAGGGCGATGTGAGTAGATTTGTTGAGGAAAAGAGCCGTGATTTTGGCATTGAATATAACCTTTTGCTGTCCTGGGTTGACAAGGCACTGGGTATATTGGATGACTTTTCAAAAAAGGTTGCTCAAAATGATGTCATCTTTGTGGATATGCCCATGCCAGGTGCTTCAACAACCGGGCTGCTCCTCTGCGCCTCCATAAGAGAGAGAAACCCTGATGCCATTATTGTGGCTTCGGGGAATCACATAAACATCCCTGAGCTGGCTGTACTGGGATTTTCAATGAATGCATACGATTATATTGCTTTCTGGGATGACGAATATGCTGTCGATGCATTTGTAACCCATTTTGAAAGAGGAGACATCAAAAACGTACCAAATATAGCATGGAAACAAAATAACACTCTTGAGAGATCAGAAAAGGTAATCTGTGACAAGAACCTTGACATGTTACCCATGCCTGATTTTTCACCGTTTCATTTCCCCCGCTACAAGATAGGGACTCTCGCTGCCAGGGCAGTACTCATCGAAACTGCCCGGAGCTGTCCCTTTCGGTGCAACTACTGCTCATTCCGCAAGTTCTGGAACTGTCTGGGGGAGGTCAATGAGGTCTACAGGTCAAAATCAATAGACAGGGTCATGAAAGAGATAGAGGCAGCCCAAACGACTTACCCCATAAACTGCGTGTCTTTTGGCGATCGGACCTTGAATTTTAATGGAAAAAGTCGATTCGAAACTCTTTTGTCCCAGCTCAGGGGACGTGACCTCATTTATGCGGGAGCGATGCGGGCTGATCTCCTCACTGACAGTATTATCGAGAAAATGGCAGAGGCGGGGTTCGTTTCTGTTGTTTTGGGGGTGGAGAGCTTTGACTCATCGTGTGTGCGCAGCTATGAAAAGGGGTCTTCTGGTTATGTGGAAAATGCAGTGGAGGTGGCAGTCCGCCTCCTGGAGAATGGTATCATGCCACACATCAACATATTAGTAGGGCACCCCCATGAGAGCTGTGAGGACACCATGAGGGCTTTGAACCAGTTGGAAAAGGTTACTGACTACATAAAGGGGAGAGGGTACCCTGTTTCAGGGTTGAATGCCAGTGTTTTTCATTTTAATTACCCTTCGAAGATGTATAACGAATTTCTGGAGAGCGGCGATTTTGAGGTTTTCTACCACGAGGTGGAGGTCGATGTCCCTGCGGAGGTCAAAAAAGCGGCAGAGAAAATACCTCTGAAAGCAGTGAAAAAGGTGAGAGAGGCGACATCCGGGACGATAGATAAGTGTACAGTCTCAGATAAGATATACACGTTCTGGTCTGATGATGAGGCTATTATTGCGTATACGCTGAGGACTTTGGAACCTCATTTTGAGTCCTTGTTCTCCTCGTGGATGCATGAGAATGTTATCCTCCAGTGGGAGGGTTCTCTCCTTTTGGAAAGTGCAGCGAGTGCTCCAGAACAGGTGGTCAAGGAGATTATTGAAGCAGATAGGTTGAGTATAAGAGAATTGGTAGAAAAGCTGGGTTATAACCCGGAAAACATTCCCAAAGATATCCAAAAGATGGTGTGGGCAGTCATTTTCATGCTGTACAGTAAGAGAGTGCTGAACGTACTCCCTCCCGAAGATGAGTGAAGTGCTTCAAAATTTCTCAGGCTCAGTGGAGTAGAGGAGGTTTATGGCTTCTTTCTTTTTCAAAAAAGTTAAAAGGAGGCGTGGTGTGGTCATTTTATGAAGTACAAGCTTCAGGGTGTGACGTGTGCAGACTGTGCAGCTCGCCTTGAAAGAGCACTGGCACAAATGGATTCAGTGAAATCTGTGTCTGTTCGGGTTGCCACCAGCACTATGATCATCGAGTGTGGTGACCTTGAGGCAGTGAAGAAAAAGATGAAAGAGATAGAGCCAGGCGTCACCCTTGAATCAGCCCCCAAAACTTCGTTACGCACAGATAGCATCATCATCATAACAGCATCAATCCTCTTTGCAGGAGGCTTCCTCACTGAGGAATCACTCCACAACTTCCCCTATTCCTGGCCAGAATATACTGTATTTCTTTCGGCTTACTTTTTGACGGGAAGAAAAGTGTTAAAAAATGCGTTTGTGCGTTCCATTAAAGGCCAGATCTTTGATGAAAATTTCTTGATGACCATAGCCACAGGAGGAGCCATACTCATCCACCAGTTGCCTGAAGCTGTGGGAGTTATGCTCTTTTTCTCTGTAGGCGAATATCTCGAGAACCTGTCGGTGGACCGTTCACGGAAATCAATCCAGGCGCTCCTTCTGCTGCGGCCAGAGTATGCTACCGTAAAGAGTGACCAGACCCTCATCCAGACACGTCCTGAAGAAGTGGAGGTGGGAGCTTTCATACTCATAAAACCGGGGGAAAGAATACCTCTGGACGGCACAGTCACTGAAGGGTACACCACGGTGGACACCTCTGCCTTGACCGGTGAGAGCCTCCCTCGAAAGGTTGAACCTAATGATACAGTTCTTGCAGGGATGGTCAACAAAACAGGGGTCATAACAGTCAGAGTTACCAAAAAATTCCAGGAGTCTGCCCTTTCCCGTATCCTGGACCTGGTGGAGAATGCAGCAGCGAAGAAAGCTGAACCAGAGAAAGCCATCACCAAATTTGCCCGAATATATACGCCCGTTGTGGTGGCAGCTGCCTTTTCCGTGGCCGTTATTCCCCCTCTCGTGTTGGGGACTGGGTTCTACCACTGGGTGTATCGATCATTGGTGCTCTTAGTCATTTCCTGTCCCTGCGCATTAGTCATTTCAATACCTCTAGTACCTCAACATGTTAATTTCTATAAGTTTGAAGCTTGAATTTCTCTCTTGCCTTTTCCCTTGTAAACCTCCACATAATTTGTGCTTTCTCGGTATTGCGTTTTTTCTCCCATGCAGTCGTTTC
>JADDYB010000472.1_pt1 | contig 12685 bp, 12 predicted proteins | sample 8641941 | NCBI WGS metagenome assembly JADDYB01 (sample SAMN16275377, study PRJNA637457) | freshwater sediment metagenome | isolation source: Lake Kineret sediment | place: Israel: Lake Kineret | collected 2013
AGAGGCGAGGAAGGTCATCATAAGGATACACACCAAGGGCAAGCCCCTGAGCCCAGATCTAGACCTGGACAAGCTAGCCGAGACCATGGAGGGCTACAACGGTGCCGACATCGCGGCAACCTGCAGCGCCGCCAGCATGGCCGCCGTCAACGAGCACCTAGCTAAGTACAGCGACCCCAAGGAGGCTGCAAAGCACAGGGACGAGCTGATTATTAACATGGACCACTTCCAGCGGGCCTTCGAGAAGGTGAAGACCAGCAGCTACCAAAACGCCACCATCTACTGGGACGGCCAGAAGAGTAGTAACGTTGTTTAGGAAGAGTGGGCCAGCTGAGCCCACGAACCACCTCCTTTTATGCTAGAAGTTTTTGATTAACTACTTTTTCTGTTGCTCCGGACTCGCATAGGGCGCATAGCACATCATCGAATCTGAACATGGAACAGGAGATGGATTTTTTGCCTTATCCTGTACCAACTGAGACAAACCACATGGTGGAACTCTACGCGCACAACACCAACCGTCAAGGCTGCAGCGAGAAGGGAGAGGGAGGTAGAGCAGAAGAACTGGAAACAGCCGCCCCACGCCAAAAGGAGACCTGGAGACGGCCCGACGCGGCCCCATCCACCGCGGAGACTACACCTGCTCCACGCAGAGACACGGCCCACCAGCCACAATGAATCACGGCGCATGGTGAACACCCGATGTAGAAAAAAGGTAGGGGGTACCATATTATGGTATATTTTTCCATCATAAAACGGGGTACCCGCCGACGAGGTCGAAGACCACAGCACCAGACACGAAGAAAACCCCAAATCCTCATAATAGTAATGTTTCTATAATGGGTGTTCGTATCCTGTCTTAGGGTGTGATCAATGGTTTACTGCACAAAGTGTGGGACCGAGAACGAGGAGAACGCCGAGACCTGTAAGAACTGTGGGGCTAGCCTCAACCCCCCGGCCTATAAGTTCAAGCGGAGAGACTGGAACCCTGAGGACGACTGCTTCGGCGGACGCAGCAGGACCACGTGGCCCATCCTCATCGGGGCCTTCCTTATACTGCTGGGGTTGTCGAGTCTCCTAGAAGGCACGTTCTGGTGGGCAAGCTTCGACCAGCTCTGGCCCCTGTTCATCATCGCCATCGGCGTCATCATCGTCAGCAACGCCTTTAGAAGACGTTAACCGCCGTCTCTATTTTGTTTCCTGCTGCCTCAGACGCTCATACAGCACTATGGCTGCGGCTACGCTCACGTTCAGCGAGTCCAGGTGGCCTCTCATAGGTATCCTCACCACCCTGTCGCACTTGGCCATGAGGGTGGGATTTATCCCCTTATCCTCCCCTCCCACGACGAGCGCCACTGGGCCGGATAGGTCCTCCTCGTAGTAGGCCTTCTCCCCTGAAGCGTCTAACCCCACAATGGTTACTCCCTCATCTGACAACGTTTTCAGGGCGGTGTAGATGCTCTGCTGCCACACGGGGACATAGAGGCTACCCCCCATGCTCACCCGGTGAACCGTGGGGCCTAGGTTGGCCGTCTCCTTCTTCGGGATAACTACCCCATCTACGCCCGCAGCCTCAGCCGTCCTCAGTATGGCTCCCAGGTTGTGGGGGTCCTGAACTTGGTCGAGCAATAGGACGCATATGTCTCGCCCCGTCTCCTCCAGCACCTTCTCTAGGCTCCACTGAACCTTAGGCTGCGCTATGGCGATGATACCCTGGTGATGGCCTGTGTGGCTCATGGCGTCCATCTTTAGCTTGGGGACAGCCTCAACTGTAATCTTCCTCCTCCTCGCGTCGTCAAGGACCTCCTTTATCCTTGGGTCGCTCTCCTTTCCCTTCTCGACGCGTATCAGGGTGACGATGCCGCTCTTCAGGCCCTCCTGTACGGGATTGCGTCCCTCCAGCTGGATCAATTCAATCGCTTATACATTGGCTGGGCTCTAGATAAGCGAGACGCTAGGGCGATTGGGGCATGTCCGCCTTTCTCTACCTATCCTTGGTCCTGTTTCTGCAGTACTGGCCGACCAGCAAGTCAAGGGAGGCCCCTAACACCAGCCACAACGCGAAGTTATTCAGTCATAGGCCGACGCCCGCGCCGACCGTGGCTCTTACCATGAAACCAGTAATAGGGCTCAGCAGGTCCATGAGGGGCATACATGAATCTCTGCGGTCAGTTTCTTAAGTTAGTTCCTTGGCGAGCACGTAGAAGCGCCCGCCCTCTCCACTGATCCCGTCCAGCTCCACGCCCCAGCCCTCCCTGTAGCCTCTAGCCCTGCATATGGCGAGTGCTGCCGGGTGATCGGCGTAGTAGACGATGTGCCTATACCCCATCACCCTTACCATGGACTCGAAGTAATCGAAGAAGGCGGAGCCGAAACCCCTGCCCCGGCTATCCTTCCTGAGCCAGACCTCGTGGAGCTCCATAAAGTCTCCCGCAACTCCCAGGTCCTCTTCTAGGATCCTTCTGTCACTACATTCACGTGGTTCACCGTTTGGGTGGGCTACGGTGTTGGAGGGGTGCCATATTGCGTGGCCCACGATCTCGTTGTCGAAGAGCCACACGATGAGGCGTCGCGGGTCTTCCCCTATTATCCGTAGCTCAGTCTCCCCGACGCCACCCACTACTTCTCTGTAGTACTCCTTGAACCGCTCAAGGCTGCACCCATGGACGAACTTGGGTTCCATGAACTTTGTCTCGTGATCAAGTCTATAAGTTTTGAACCCTATCAAGATACAACCCATGTCTGAAGGCGGTATGAAGGAGATGGCCGAGCTCCTCAGAAAAGGGGCTAGGATGATGAGCGAGGCGTGCCCGGAGTGCGGGACGCCTCTGTTCAGGCTTAAGAACGGTGAGATCATCTGCCCCAGCTGTAACAGACCCGTCAAGGTGGTCAAGGGGGACGCCACGGAGGAGACGGTGGCCCAGCAGGGAAGCCTTGAAGCCACGCTGCGTAAGAAGATCAGCGAGGTTCAGGCTGCCCTCGACAGGGAGCAGGACGCCGCCGCCATCCGCGAGATCACGTCCACTTTAATGACCCTGCTCGACGCCCTTGACAAGGTCAGGAAACTGGACGCTTGAGTAAACCTTCAAAGCCTATGAAGATGTCATCACTGGTCTTATGATGTGAACTGCTCCAGCGACTTGGTGACCGCGGCTTTCCTGTCTAGGGTCCTGACGCCCATGTCCCTGAGCATCTTTAACACGTTCTTCAGCAAAGCCTTCTCGATGTCGTCTATAGGGAGCGAACCGTCTACCCTGAGCACCACCATGTCACCTATTCGACTAGCCCTAAATTCCTTGGCGACGGCCCTAGGCTCGCCAGTGTACCCGGTTAAATCTGAGTCATCGAAGTTGAACACCCTGTAGTAGGCCGACCTTATCTTCTCCTGCTGGCTCAGGCTCTCAAAATACGTGTGGTCCTTGACCCTGACCTGGCCGTTGGACAGCCTGCTCTGCCCCACCTCGGGGGAGATGTCCAGATATATGACTACGTCTGGCTGGATGGCGTACCTGTTGATCGCGCGCACCCATTCGAAGTCAAGCTCCTTCTTCATGCCCCTGCTCTGGTAGGCGAGGCTGCTGAACACGTACCTATCCGAGACTACTACGTACCCCTGCTCCAGGGCCGGCTTGATCTTCTTCTCGGTGTGGTTAACCCTGTCCGCAGCGAAGAGCAGAGCCAGGGCCTCCTCCACGACCTTCTCCTGCTCGTACAGGACCGAGCGGATGAGTTTACCCGTCGGGGAGTCCCCCGTGGGCTCCTTGGTTTGTACAACGGGGTACTTCTTCTTCTCGAGGTTCTTGATGAGCCTTTGGCACTGCTCAGTCTTCCCTGAGCCGTCTATGCCCTCGAAAACGATAAAGCACCCCTTACTCATCTGAGGCTCACATTAACCGCTGTAACCATGTATAGATTAGGTCAATATAAGCCCTGCAGATGAAGAGAGAACTAAAGGACGAACCTCATGCGGTCGTAGTTGGTCAGGCTCTCAGCCTCACCGTTCTTGATGAGAACCATATCCTCTACCCGAAGATAGTACTCACCCCTTAGCCACAGCTTAGGCTCCACGCAGAACACCATGCCGTCCACGAGCTCTTGGCTGTTCCTGGGCTTGAGCCACGGGTCCTCATGGACCTCGACGCCTATCTGGTGCCCAACCATCCCGTTGGGCAGCCTAGCCCTCAGGTAGTCGCCGAAGCCCTCCCTGTCCAGGACCTTCTCGATGCTGGGGAAGACCTCATTCACCCTGTGAACTTCCTCGCCTACGGCGCCTATGGTCTCCATGACTGCTGTCTGTAGCGCCGCGTAGGCTTTGGGTACGTTTTCCTCAGGTTCACCGTAGTAGAAGCTGCGGCCCCAGTCGCTGCAGTACCCGTCCACGACGAAGCCCACGTCGAACGCTATGCTGGTGCCCCGCTCAAGGGGCTTCTCCGGCTCGTAGTTGAAGACCTCGTCCGTGGGCTCGCTTCCGCTCCTGCAGAATCCGGCCGTGCTGGGGAAGCTAACATCGCTGGCCCCTATCATTCGGCCCATGGTCTCTATCTTGAGGCCCAAGCCCCTCATGGTCTCACCCTCCTCGACCTGGTCGATTATGCGGCCCATGACGTTCTCGGTGAGCTTAGCCGCCTTCCTGAGCCTATCGATCTCCTCCTTCTCCTTGATCATGCGGAGCTCGTCAAGCAGCCCCTCGGCGCTCCTGAACTTGGCTCCCTTACAAGCAGTGGCCAGACCCAGCATGAGGCTACTCCACGTGTACTCCCCCACACCCACCTTGACGGGCTCACCCACGAGGTCAGCTACTATGCGCTTGACGGCTGGCGCCGGGTCCTCGAACATTTCGAGACCATGTACGTCGTCTATCCACCCCTCCTTGGCTTTCCTAACTGAGCCCACGCCGGCCAGGATAATCGGGTCGCCCTTGACGGGTACGAATAAGGCGTCTGCCGGGTATGCGAGGTCTCTTCCGCGTCTCCACTCAACCTTAGACCCTGTGAGGTACTGGTAGTCTGGGCCCGCCCCCAAGACAACCAGGTCGAGGCCCCTCTCCTCCATCTTGGCTTGGAGCCCGTCGAGTCTGCGCCTGTAATCAGCCATGAGTTATTCTCGGTTCCTGCTGATAAATCATTTATGACTCATTGGTCTGTAACTTTAGAGGTATGCTGGACATGATCCTGTAAAAATTTCACCATTATTGGTGGAGCCGCTTACTCGGTCTCGACAAGGCCCTCGTCAGCGTTGACGCGTACAGTCATCCCCGTCTTTATGACGGTTAAAGGGTCCTTGTCCAGTCTATCCACTAGGGGCACGTCGCCTATGACACAGCCTGTGGCTATGATGGCCTCGGTCTCTGTGTTAATGATGGCGGCCGGGGCTGTCCCCAGCTTCTTCATACGGTAGATGACGTAACTGCCCACCGTGCTTCCCTTGCCGCGGGGGAAAACGAAGACCTTGCCTGTGATCCTCTCGCCGCAGCAGCAGTGACCCGGCTCGGTGACGCAGCCGGTGACGGGGTCCACGCCGCCGTAGAAGCTTACGGGATCGTGGCTCACCAGAGCCTCGGCCTCCACGTTTCCACCCATAACCTTCCTGCCCTTGAGGATCACTTCGAGGCCGCCTCCACCAGTTTGTCCACCTCGGTTATCTTAGTCTGGAACCCGTGGCTGACGCTGTAGTGGGCCCCCTTGAAGCTGTTGGTGGCTACTCCGTGCCACCCCATCTCGTGGAGGGGCGCCACTACCATGCAGGTGTCTCTGTAGACCTTGCCGCCCGCGTCCTCTATGGTCTTCACGTGGCCCGCTTTGGCGGCCTGCGTGTAGACGCCGCGGCTTGTGAACACCCAGAGCCTCCCCTTCAAGTCTCTCCCTTTTGCTAGCTGGGCGGCCTCTGCCATCTCCTTGAGGCTGCAGTGGGGGCACCCGATGCAGTACGTGGGGTCGTCCGGGTCGCAGCTCAGCTTCATCCGCGCCTCCTCCAAGTCGCTCCTCTCGACCGTCATCTTCTCAACCCCTTCAAGGTTTTTCGACGCCCACCCCGCCTCGGGCGTGACGCCTTCGCCGTGCCAGAGAGCTACTCCTCCGCTGGTGGCGCACGCCGCCCCCAGCGTCTTCATGCTCTCCACGTCCGGGGAGCCCAGCCCCCTAAAGTAGGGGACGCCGCTGCCGAGGAGCTTCCCCGTCACGTAGCCCAGGGCGCTGTAGTCGAGCCTAGTCTTAAGGTCTGCTTCAACCTCCACCATCTTCCCCGGGACCCTGTTCTCGTCCAGCCTGAACCCGTAGAGGGGCGTGAGGCCGGTTACAGCTGACGCGAGGGTAGTGGGCCCAGACTCCCTGTTGGTACGGGCCCCTAGTACGCTGTTGCTGTAGCATATGGCGTTGCTCTCAGCCCAGGCTATCTGGGCTCCTCGGCGGGGGACGTGGCCGATGAGGTAGGGCGTGCACGTGCATGTTGGCTCTACTCCCATCCTTGTGAAGGCGTCTATGACTCTTCTCTGTCCCTTGGCGAACTCCTCCGGCACGTTCATCTCCCGCCACCTCTCCATGTCCATGCCAGCCGGATTCAGTGTGGCCCTGACCTTGCACTTGGCTCCCATCTCGGTCTGTTCCTCAAGCCACTCGGTGCCCGCGTCACCTAGGTTGGCGTAGCTGACGCCGCTGATGTGGGCCGACTCCACGGTGACAAGCCTCTCTGCGCCGAATACGTCTCCCAGAGCCACCAGGAGCTCCATGGACTTCCTGACGGCGTCACCCGCCTCACCGCCCATCATGCGCTCCTGCTCAAGTGTAAGGTACATGAAATCAGTGAAACAGGCTCCCCGACGAATATAAAGTCCATGAATCTTAGAGGATGTACGGCTTGAAGGGTCGCCCCACGCCCCTGTAGGTGACACCCTTCGCACAGCACTCGTCTGGGCTGAACATGTCTCTGCCGTCAACGATAACAGGGCTCCGCATCAAGCGAAGGTAGTGGTCTAAGTCATGCTCTCTGTAAACGCTGTGGCTCGTGGCCACCACTAGGCAGTCAGAATCTCTTATGGCTTCATCCAGGTCTTGTGTAAACGTTACCCCGGGGCAATCACTCAGGTAGGGGTCGTGAGCGACCACGTTGAGGCCGTCCCCGGCCAACAGGCGCACAACCTCCAACCCAGGGCTGTTCCTAGGGTCATCCGTGTCCTCTTTATACGCTAGCCCCAGCACAGCCACTTTTAACGCGTCACCCTGTAACTCCCTCTCCGCTAAGGCATCCAGAACCATCATCCGCATGTGGTTTGGGGCAGAGTTGTTGATTGTTCTGCTCACGGACATCACCCAGGGTTCAACCTTGAAGCTGCCCCACCTCTGGACGCCGTAGATCAACAGCCAGGGGTCCTTGGGCAAGCAGTGACCTCCCACACCCGCGCCGGGGAGGTGGAGGTCGCGGTAAGGGTTGGAGCGAGAGCCAGGCTCGTAGGGCAGGCTGTTCACGAGGCTTCTGACCTCGTAGAAATCTACGCCCAGGCTCTGGCAGACCTTCGCAGCCTCGTTGGCGAAGGCTATGTTCACGTCCCTGTAAGCGTTCTCCACCAGCTTGGCTGTTTCAGCTGTCAGAATATCCGTACCGCAGATCGGCGCCTCACAGACGTTAGAGTACAGCTGTATGCCTCTCCTTAAACATTCTTCGGTGACTCCGCCCACAACCCGAGGGAGACGCCTGATGTTATGGAGCAGCCTCCCAGGCGTGACCCGTTCATAGCTGTATACAAGGCTGAAACCCGCGCCAGCCTTGAACCCGCTGGCCTCCTCAAGCATAGGTTGAACCACGTTCGAAGTTGTACCGGGAGGCACCGTGGACTCGACTGAGATGAGGGCTCCCTCACTCATGTTTTCGCCTATGTCTCTCACAGCCTGCTCAAGGTGGGTTATTACGGGTACATGCTTCTCGTCCACCGGAGTCTGGACCGCCACGATGGCGCAGTCGGCGCACCTTATTACCTCAGGGCTACTGGATGCCCGTAGCCTGCCCGCCTTCACCACTCTATCAACAAGTTCACCTAGCTCCGGCTCTGTGCCACCTATGGGGGACAGACCCCTGTTAATCGAATCGATCTTCCACCCCGACCTTTCCGAAGGCCGTTGAAGACACGTGACTTGGAACGCCTCTACGTCAGCTAAGAGTGCGGCCAAAGGGACCCCGACGTAACCTAAACCGACTACAACGATCTTCATGTCCAGGCACCGAGATAGACAACTGACTGACTGTGGGCACTCTCCAGCGCCGCCTCGCATACCTTCAAAGCGTTTAAGCCGTCCACCCCCGTAACCTGCGGTTGACCGCCCTCGAGGATGGAGCCCACGAAGTCACTGAGCTCAACGATGAGGGGCTCCGTGAACCCGTTTATTGGTTGGACTACACGTGCGTCCTTTTCGATGGACAGCTGCTGGGTGATGTACTCCACGTTGATGATGCCCTCGCTGCCCGTCAACACGAGAGACCGCACCTTCCTGGGCGTCAACCAGTTCACCTCAAGCAGCGCCACCCTCCCACCCCTGTACAGTAGGTTAATGTAGGCGTAGTCCTCGAAGCCGTGGCTTATGCTCCCGACGCAGGCGTAGACGCTGGCTGGTTGCCTGCCTATGATGTAGGAGGCCACATCCACGTCGTGGATCGCGAGGTCCTTCACGACCCCTACGTCGCCGCGTCTGAGTGGCCGCCTGGACACCCTCTTGGTGCTTAAGGTGAGGAGTTCACCCACCTCCCCACCGGCTACGAGCCTCTTAGCCTCCATCACAGCCGGGTTGAACCTCTCGACGAAGCCCACTGAAAGAGAACGGCCAGCTTCTGTGGCTGTGTTCACCAACCTCTCCGCCTCAGCAACGTCGTAGGCCATGGGCTTCTCGACGAGTACATGTTTACCGGCCTTCAACGCCCTCGTGGCGAGGTCGTAGTGTGTGACTGTCGGTGTACATATGGACACGGCGTCGACGTCGTCGCTTCTGAAGATGTCTTCAGGTTCGCTACTCGAAGCGGCCCCGTATAGCTCCGCCGTAGTCTTCGCCACTTCTGTGTTAATATCCACCACGTAGACCAGGTCTGCTGACCGTAAACCTTTGTAGACCCTGGCGTGGTTGACCCCCCACGAGCCGCAGCCCAAGACTGCGACGTTAAGCCGACGCATGAAGCCCCCCGAATACAGGGATCAACTGTTAGAAATATTTTATTGTATGAAACGAGTGAACGTCAACGGCTAGTACCTGTCCAGTATCCTCTTGAGCTCCTCGGAGACAACGACCTTAGCCCGCTTGAAGCCCTCAGAGTCCTTGTACTTGGGTATGGTCGCGTCCACGCCCACCTTGCAGCCCAGCTCATGCTCCTGGTCGCTGGCGGGGTCAAGGCTGCTCACCCTCACGCCGGGCACCACAAGAAGGTCCTCGTCTCCCCTGAACCTGGTCGCTATGGCCCACTCCACCTGCTCCATGTCGTAGGGGTCTATGTCGCTGTCCACCACGACTGCGTGCTTGAGGCTGGGGTGAGCCGCGAACATGGCCATGAGTACGTTCTTAGGGTCGCCGTCCCTCACCTTCTCGAAGCTCACCACGCAGTGGAGCCACCCCATGCCGCCCACCGTAAGGTTCACACCCCGCACGTTGGGCACCACGCCCCTCACATACTCCCAGATGCGGGGCTCCTGAGGCATCCCCATCATCAGCCTGTGCTCTGAACCCGCCGGGAGCAGCCCCTGGTAGATATAGTCCTCACGGTGCATGACTCCCACCAATTCTATTATTGGCTGCTGCCTCTGAACGTCAAAGGTACCTGAGAGGTCCACGAAGGGCCCCTCCGTCACCTGCTCGTCCAGCATCAGCTTACCCTCCAGAACCAGCTCCGCGTCTGCGGGCGCCAACGCATCGACATGCTCACACTCAGTCAACTTGAGGCCCCCGCCCAGGAAGTTGTTGACTACGTTGAACTCGCAGGCCCCGAAGGGCGCCGTCAACGACCCAGCCAGCATCACCGCTGGGTGTAGCCCTATGCTCACGCTCACGTCGAGGCTCTTCCTACCAGCCTTCTTGGCCATCTGGGTCAGCCTATAGAGGTGGCGCGGCACTATCCTTATGGCCATTCTTCGCTCATCGAGCACCAGTAGCCTGTGGAAGCTCACGTTCTCCATGGAGCCGTCGTGGCTCCTCATGTAAACGATGCCTGAGGTGATGTAGGGCCCCGGGTCGCCGCTGAAGTGCGTGAGTACGGGAATGTCCTTAAAGCTTCCCTTCTCAACAACCTCCTTCACAGGGCCGTCCCCTATTTTACACTTCACAGGGTTCTTGGTAGCTTCAGTGATTGCCTTGTAGAAGTCCTCCGGCTTGATCCCGAGTCCCCTCATTATCCTTGAGCGGTTACTGCAGACGCCTCCCACGAGCCTCGTCCCCGTCTCCTTAACCTTCTCGACTAGGACGGCCTTACCCCCATCCCATCTCCGCAGTACCGCCGCGATCTCGTACTTTTTTGACAATGGTTCCTTGATCTTGATGGTCTCGTCATCTATTTCCTTGAGAAAACTTCGCAAGTCATTCATGGGTCTCACCTATAAGCCTCTTAGTCAGCTCAATCAGAGGTCTCCCGTCATCCCAGTCCGGTGGAAGGTTGACTGACACAAGTGCTAGCCCCCCTCTGCCTGAAGCCAACCTTCCTCCAATAACCTTTGATAGTACCTCGTCTCTGTCCCCCAGCAGTGGGCTGCTGGTGCCGTCGGGCAACGTAGCCGTCATGGTTCCAAGCCTGGGCTTTTCACCTACCCAGAATACGGCGAACACGGCGTTACCCAGCTCGGACAGGGCTCCATGAACCACAACGCCGTTGTGTTCCAGTGACTCCTCTGACCACCGGAGGCTCATAATCAAACCTGAGCCGCAACGACGGTTAAGCGTATCTCTACGAGACCCTCACAAGTTTAGGCTCGCGGTAGCCTGTAATAATCTCCTGAAGCTAACCTCCTAGCCCCGCGTAGGGTTGATGATCAAATCCAGCGGCGTCGGTAGACAGTGAAAGGTTATCGCAATTTAAATAAAAGCCCACATATCCTAAGTAGCGGAGTCCGAGAAACTTGACAGAGAACACGCCAGAGGGTAACAGCTTACGACTGGACATACTAGAGAAGGTGAGGCTCTCAAGGATCAGGGCCATGGAGATAGGAGTCCTAGCCATCGTGGTCGCGGTCGCGGTCCTCATAAGGATACAGCCCCTGCAGTACGGAGCCTACTACACGGCCTACGACCCTGACTTCCAGTACAGGGCCACTAAGTACGTGGCTGAGAACGGCTTCGCCTCATGGTGGACTTGGCACGACATGCTAAGCTGGTACCCCCTCGGCAGAAACATCGCCAATTCGGCCTACCCTGGGGTCCCCTTCACCGGGGCGTTAATCTACATGATACTGAATGCCTTCGGGTTAAGAGTCTCTGTCTTCGACGTAGGACTATACTTTCCCCTACTCATGGCCTCACTTACCTGCATCTTAAGTTACTACCTCGGGAAGGAGCTGAACGGGAGAGCTACTGGCCTATTCGCGGCTATCTTCATGGCCATTAACCCGGCCTTCATAGCTCGATCCACCTTCGGCTTCTACGACACAGAGACTATAGGCATATTCGCTATGGTAGCTATAGGTCTCTTCTTCCTTAAATCCATAGACGAAGCGATTCCCATTGAGCGCCGCGCGGTGTATGGTGTGCTCTCTGGTCTGTCCCTGGGGTACCTGTATGCGTCCTGGGGGGCAGCCAGATACATGTCGGGGTTGCTGGCTCTCTACATGCTCATCATGCTCTACTCTGGACGGTTCCAACTGAGGCACCTGATTTCATATAGCCTCACCATCGGGCTGGGCTACCTTATCGAGTTTATGGTCCCCAGGCTCGGCGCAAACGCGTTGATGTCCCTCGACCACTTGGCGGCCTTCGGACTCGTACCCCTGATGTTAGCGTACCTGTTCGTGAGGGACAGGATAGACGTCAAACTGGTTGCCAATGTAGCGGGAGCCCTGATACTTGTCGGAGTAGTCGGCCTTTTCCTGCTACCCGCGGTAGGGATCGATATCCCTATCACCTATAAGTTCCTGAAGGTCTTGAACCCCTTCACGTCCGTCGAGAACGCCCTCTACCAGTCTGTCGCCGAGAACAAGGTGATAGCATGGGCCAGCCTGTTCCAGGACTTCGGCACCATCACCATACTGGCCGTTGCCGGCGTCTACTTCAGCGTCAAGAACCAGAGCGACAAGAACATCTATGGCACAGTCTTCTTCGTTACGGCCCTCTACTTCGCTGGCGTAATGGCCAGGCTCAGCCAGGTCCTCGCGGCACCCGCTTGCGTAATGGGTGCCTACGGCCTCGTAGAAATAGCTAAACCCTTCATCAGCGCCTCGGTCGTGGAGGAGGAGAGCCGCGGCAAGAAGAGGAGGAAGGCGGCGTTCGGCGTCAATCGTACACTGGGCATCGCGTTCATCGCCCTCGTGACGCTCAGCCTGACGCCCAACATATGGATGGGCATAACCTCGGCCGACCAGCCCACCAGCTTGGCCAACAGCGGCATCCCATACATGTTCGATGGCGAGTACCCCAATGACTGGCCCTTGGCCTTGGAGTGGATGAAGAACAACGTCGGCGACGATGAGGTCATATGCTCCTGGTGGGACTATGGGTACTGGATCGAGGCCATG
>JADDYB010000473.1_pt1 | contig 12680 bp, 7 predicted proteins | sample 8641941 | NCBI WGS metagenome assembly JADDYB01 (sample SAMN16275377, study PRJNA637457) | freshwater sediment metagenome | isolation source: Lake Kineret sediment | place: Israel: Lake Kineret | collected 2013
CAGTCCGGCCGGCACCAGGTTCTGCAAACACTGCTGGGGAGCGGCTCTCGGTTCCCAGAAGCTGGTGTCAGCGCAAGAGCTGGAAAGGGTCCTGGCACAGCGTCAGGCTCGCATCCGGAGGCGCAAGAGAGCAGTACGCATCGCCGTTGTTTTAGTGTCGGTGTTTATTGCCGCCGGCATTATCCTGCCCGTTCTATATAATTACACAGACCTGCTCAACCCACCACTGGAGACCATCAACTCCAATTCACTGCCTGGTGAGTGGGCTATGTTCCGCCACGACCTGTCCAACTCCGGCACCACAGGTACCACCGAGATTAGTCCGCAGCCCAGGGTAAAATGGACTTTCGCTACTGATGGTATCATTCACTCGTCAGCCGCTGTGGCTAATGGTACTGTCTATTTCGGCTCTCGAGATGGCCGGCTCTACGCCGTAGATGCTGACACGGGCAATAAACGGTGGGAGTTTCTTACTGGCAGCTGGGTTGAATCCACGCCAGCTATTGTAAATGGCATTGTCTACTTCGGCTCCAACGATGGCGCCATGTACGCCGTGGATGCCGAGACCGGTCAGATGGTGTGGAAATTCCTCACACGCTATCCTGTCATATCTTCCCCGGCGGTAGCCGATGGGATGGTCTTTTTTGGCTCTGAAGATTACTCGGTTTATGCACTGGATGCACGGACAGGGACATTACTCTGGAGGGTGGAAACAACAGGATGGGTTGTGTCCTCACCAGCCGTGTCGGAGGGCCTTGTGTTTGTTGGTTCCGGTGGCGGCTATGTATATGTCATTAATGCCCAAAGTGGGCGAGTCCGCATGCGGTTCAAGACTTACTCGTCCGTTTTTGGCGTGCCTGCTGTCATGGGAAGGACTGGCCTTTTTGCCAGCTTAGATGGGAATGTGTATGCCATTGATGGCAATGCGCGTAATTGGCCCCTGGAATTCTGGATGAGACCGTTATGGTTCCAGCTCTGGGTCTTCGGGGTGCCCGTGCCAGAACCCCCAACACCATCGGGATTATTATGGAGGGTTAATGCGGGACAGTTTATTAGTTCCTCACCGGCTATCGTTGGCAATACCTTGTACATCGGCACAGACGATAACCTGGTTGCCATTGGCATGAAATCGAAGCGCAGGCTATGGACGTGCCCAACGGAGGGCAAAGTACAGTCGTCGCCGGTTGTAATCGGCAATACAGCATATGTCGGTAGTGAAGATGGCTACTTTTATGCCGTAGATATTGTGTTAGGCGAAAAGCTGTGGCAATTCGCCACCGGGGGTAAGATAACCTCATCGCCGACAGTTGCTGATGGCACCATATATATTGGCTCACATGATGGCAAGATGTACGCCATCAGTTAGCGCCATAAAATCCAGGGAAGCGAGCCTAGAATTACATTAATACTCATGCCCAGTTAATTTCAGATTTTCTCTTATCCTCTATCTTGAGGCAGGTGCGAAATAGCCGAAACACGGATTTCCAATATTTGAAAGGGTGTGGACGATCGCGGATATACCTCAGGGTACGACATCGGTATAACGGGCATAGTAAGCAGAGGAATCGTAGAGATGTTGAAGGCTTATGCCATGTTGGTTAAGTGCGGCTGTGACATCATCTATTCTTTCCTTGACTATTCCCACGTGCAGCCTCATTAGCTGGCATATCTGCAATGTCCTTTCTGGTGAACCGGAGAGGGCCTGCACCGGGCAGCGGCCGCCGCAATAGGAATATACCCCACATTCGTAGCACTTCAGCCAGTTTTTATATTCTACCAGGCTGCTGAAGTCGGGTTCCTTGAACTGGGCTCCATCACTGTCAATAAATCCACCTATCGAAGGGGGCAGGTCAGCACAGGCGTGAATTTTCCCTCCCATAATATCGAAGTTTTGGGCAAGCTCAACACCGCAAGCGGTATGTCCTCGTTGTTTGCCGCTAATCAGATAAAGGATGAGTTCATTCAGATGAGCTATAGGTAAGATCTCACCCTGAAAAGCTTTCACAACGTATTGTTCCATCACCTCCTCCAATTCTGCTCCGTATCTCTTGACATAGCTGGCAAGGTCTTTGTATGGTTCTTTTGTGTCAGCCCAGTGCCAGAAAAAGTGATTCACCAGACCCTCCCGATATAGTTCGATAAATTTATAGAAGCATTTGAGCAAAGATTGTTGCTCTCTGAGTGTGGACCAAAATAGCACATTGCCCTGGTAAACCGAACGGAGCTTTCTTAAGTTGGCTACAATTAGATTCAAATCAGTGCCCGGCCTGACCTGGCGGTGCTGTTCTTCATCGCCATCTATCGATACTGAGTATAGCCACATATTTGATATCAGGGAGGGATAAAGTTCGCAGGCTCGGCTTAGAAGCTCACCGTTGGTGTAAACCATATAGCGCACTCGGTTCTTTATCTCAGATTCAGCTAGAATAACCCTCACCTTTTCCATCTTGTCGGTTGCCAGAAATGGTTCGCCTCCATAGAAGGCTAAAGTGATCATGGAGCCGGGATGCCGCTGGGCCAGGCGTATCACCAGAGAGGCATCACGCTCGGGGTCCGATTCCAGATGGGCTATCCCTGAATTGTGCGGTTCACCCGAAGCAAATGTGATAGCGCTGTTGATACACCCTTCGCAGCGTGCATAGCAGTGGCCTGTCACTGTCAGGTTGATGATGGTATCACCTTCCTCTTTGAAATCGCCTTTTGAGTGCAGGCCTTGGGCAGGCATGCAGACAGCATTAGTGCGCGTGAGGTCTCCAAAGAGCGGGTGATTGACTCTCAGTGATTCTTGCGGCTGAAAAGGATATTTGGGATGGGAGACCAATTCCGAAAGGTTGAAGTCGTTGGTATCGTTCATACTAACCAGAGCTGATTTACAGATGTTAACAATTGCGAAGGTGACTGTCAATTTGCCTTCGGTTTACGAAGTTCTTGATTGCCTTATTATTCATCATTTAGCTCAGGCAACGAAGGTCGTTTTTTTCAGGGCATTACTAGAGTGAGGTGTGATAAGAGTTGTGATAGAAGGAAAAGCGGAATCAGTAATTCGGCAGCAATAGGCTGTACAGATCAGACATAACGCCGGTACTTCGGCTTGTACATCTGAGATTTAATGAAAGTCGGCAAGTCGGCAGGCTTCGGTCTCCTGGCGATACCCTGGTTATAGGCCACCTCTGCCACTGAGGTAGCAATAGCAGCTGAGACCTCCCTGATTTTGGTTAGTGATGGATAAATACGTCCCTGTGCCAGATCGGCTTCTGAAACTACATTCGCCAGTGCTTTGGCAGCAACAAAAAACATTTCATTGGTTACAGACTTAGCCTCACAGGCGATGACGCCGAGTCCAATGCCTGGAAAGACATAGGCGTTGTTAGCTTGGCCCGGCACATAAGTTTTTCCATGAAACGTAACTGGAGCAAAAGGGCTGCCGGTAGCAAAAATAGCATGCCCCTCCGTCCATGCATAGGCCTCTTCGGCAGTGCATTCAGCCTTCGAAGTTGGATTCGACATAGCAAAGACAATAGGTCTTTGATTATAAATAGCCATTGCCTCCAGCACCGACCGGGTAAATACCTTGGGTTGTCCCGACACTCCGATAATTACCGTGGGTTGGAGTGACTTAATAGCAGAAAGAAAATCCCCGAGATACTCATAGTCGTGGGCGTAAGGTAGCTTGTAATCAGTCAGATCGCTACGGGTTTTCACCACTAGCCCTTTGGAATCCACAAACCAGCACTGCTTTCTTGCCTCCCTCTCAGAAAGCCCTTCGGTAACCAGTGCAGAGCTAATCATATCGCCGATTCCAATACCAGCTTCACCGGCACCTAGGAACAGAATTTTTTGGTCCCTTAGCTTGCCTCCAGTGATTCGCAGGGCTGAATATAAGCCTGCCAGCCCTACGGCCCCCGTTCCTTGTATGTCGTCGTTAAAAGTGCAAATCTGATCTCGATACTTATTCAACAGACGAAATGCGTTGTGAGTGGCGAAGTCTTCAAACTGGATAAGGGCATATGGATAGAGTTCCTGCACTGCCATGATAAATTCGTCGACCAGGGCGTCATAAGATTCTCCACGAAGTCGACGTTGTCTGAGGCCAACATAGAGAATATCGTCTAGCAACTCTTCATTGTTTGTCCCGACATCAATGGTCACCGGAAGACATAGACTGGGGTGAATGCCAGCGCAAGCAGTATAGAGGCAGAGCTTCCCCACGGGAATGCCCATTCCATTGGCGCCCAGGTCTCCCAGCCCCAGAATCCGTTCACCATCGGTGACCACTATAATGCGCACATCCTTGTTTGGCCAATTCCGTAAGATATCAATCACTCGTCCCTTGTCCTTGGCGGAAATAAAGATGCCCCGGGGCTTTCTTAAAATGTGACCATATTCCTGACATGCCCTTCCCACTGTGGGAGTATAAACAATTGGCATCATCTCCTCGATCCTGTCCATAACCACCCTGTAGAACAGAGTTTCATTTCGGTCCTGGAGGCTCATGAGGTGGATGTACTTTTCCAAATCCGTTGGCTTTCTGTGGAAATTCTCCATAACCCGTATAACCTGCGTTTCCAGAGAATTGACATGTGGAGGTAAAAGCCCCTCAAGTCCTAACGCCTTCCGTTCCTCTTCGGTGAATGCTGTTCCCTTGTTCAAAGTTGGTTCACGGAGTAAATCAATCCCTGTGGGTATATTTAAACTACGAATCTTTTTTCTCTTTTTTAGTTCATCACTCACAACCGATTCTCCTTCGGGCACTAGCCAGCAACTGCCCTCAACAATGCCCAAGATAAACAGTAAACACTGTGGTTTCAGACAACTTTCGCTGTTTTATTATAACCTCTTTTTTGCCTGTTAATTGTTATTTATTGACATCCTTTAATACGTTAGTTTTTCCAAAATCGGAATACTGTATGCCATATGATATCTAGTTCTGTTAGAAACGACTTTACACAGCCTGTATATTATATGATCTCGACCAAGGGTTTAGCAGTGCTCAATAACTTCACTGTTAAGACATATCCTTACCAGTAACAAAAGCAAAGTCCCTTAACCTGAGTTAGCTCTTGACTAGACAGCCAGATTGTTTGATGAAGTAGTAATATAAGAGCTCGTTATCTTAGTTGATTTATAAGCTGTCTTGGAGCAGCCCTCATATACAAATTTTCGCTAGCATAGTAAACATCAACGTGGCCATCGAAGAGTTATCAGCAGCGTCCACCTTCTGGGAAGAGGTATACATTTCACCAAAAACGGGCATAATCTCACCCACGCTTTTTGGAGCCAAACTACTTTTGTCTCGTCTAATTCCTTCCTGGGGCTATATTTTACAGTAATAAAGGCCTGAACCACGCTGTTAACATTTTCTTCCTGCCCCGGCAAGTATTCAATCAGACGGTGACCGAACTCAAGCGGTGTCTCGTAGTTTAATGCCCTTAAGCCGCCTTCGCCAGCCAGATAACGCATGCGGTCGTAGGCGTCAGTAGCTGTTTTGACCCACTTGAGCTGGTTTAATTTGCGGTCGAACAACTGGCGAACGGCGAAGATAGCTATAGCAAACAGGATAGTAACACCGAGGAACTTAAAAACATAAAGCAACAGTGAGGTTTGACCAGTATCCTTAATCACTGGTGATTGGTCTTCTAACATCCAGAAAGGCAGTTCCTCACTATCGGAAAAGACCAGGTTGTAGCCTTCGTCGCTGACAATATCTTCTCCGCCTATATCTGCAGTGGTGGCTTGTGGTCTGGTTGGGGTAGGTTCAAATATAATCCAACCATATTTCGGGAAGTAGGTCTCGACCCAGGCGTGGGAATTGCGACCACGAATGATATAATTACCTGTGACCTCATCCAGGTCACCCCGGAAATAGCCGTAAGCAAGTCTAGCCGGTACGCCAACGGAACGCAACATCACCGCCATCGCCGAGGCAAAATTGGTACAAACACCTCTCTTTGCGCTGAACAGGAAATAGTCAACACCATCAAAGCCCTTCGGGGGGGCTTTGACGGTTCGGTCGTATTTGAACTTCGCCAGATAATCTCTAATGGCAATAGATTTATCGTAGGGTGTTTGGGCATCACGTGTGATGTTCTCACTGAGTTCCCTGACCCGTTCTGGTAGACTATCCGGCAGGTGAAGATAATGAGCGGTGACCCAGTCCGGGTATTCTTCACCTGCTCTCGTTAGTTCTTCCGGCGTGGCGATGGTGAAGTTGGTCATGACCTGATAACGTTCATAAGGCTCGATGGTTTGTGTTCCAACAATTGCCGTAATGTCCTGAAATCCTTGCGACATGGGCAAAGGGGTCTGTAATTCAACGGGAATGCTGACGGAAACTATCCTGCCACTGGAGAGAACGATGTCAGTCTTCAGTCGATGCTCGACGATGTAAGTAAGGGAATTGCTCTCTGGAAAGGCTGCACGGTAAGTGATTGGCTCTCCCGCCAGTAGGCTTTGTTCAAAACCGACAGTACTTGTCCAGCCCACGGATTCGTAGACATCGTAACTGCGGACGCGCCAGTAACCTGAATCTTCGGCATCGACCAGAAAGCGCGCCTCATTACCTCTATCTATTCGGTCTGTAAAAAGGAGCCTTTCCTGGTGTCGACTCACTACTACTTCCCACTTTGGCTGTACATTCGTGAAGATATCGAACCAGCGCCCTTCAATATTTTCGAAGTAGAATGAGGTCGCATCGATCTTTATGCTCATGCCGTTGGGGTTGGGTAATGGCACAAAGTAAGAGACACTGACGGTGACAAGAGTGATAGTGAAAACTGCCACAGAAAAAAAAGCGGTGCCACGGCGGACAGACTTCTCCTTCCATTGGCTGAAGAGGTCTCCTTTTTTGGCCAAAGACAATATAGCGATGGTCAAGATGGCAGACAGGCAATAAAGCGGGAAAAAGTAGTACATATCTCGCGGGAGATTAGTAAGGTTAACAAGCAGTACCACCATGCCCAGAATGACGGGGAGCCAGGCACTGCGTTTTCTCAGGATAAACCAAGCTGATACGAAGCCCAGGAGCCAGCTAATTAGGGTAAGACCCGTGGCGAAGTAAACCGGGCTATCGGCGGGACGGGAAGCGCTGACCACATGCCACCACAGTTGTAATGAAGACATTTCCTGGGCAGAGGTAAAAGGTCGGGCCGCTTGCCAGGCAGTTGTCACCAGCCCAGTGATAAACATAATAGGAACTGCAATTCTGCCGGGAATGCGGCTGTTGGCTAGAATGACACCCACTGCTGTGGCCAAACCTAGCACTGTTATCAGCAATGGTTGAGGAGTAATCCAGTGTGCATGTTCTATCGACCATATAGCAATTGCTGAGGTAAGGAAGCCAAATCCTAAAGCCAGCCACCCCAACAAATTGCTGCCGATGAAAATCTGACGTATTATCGGCCAGCACCAGATGACTAACTTCCTGCTTATAGTCCGAAACATTATGCCTTACTCACACGAACAGCAGATAAAGTGGCGCGGCTTTGCCGTTCAGTCACTTTTACCAGATTGGTGTCCTTTCCAATGGTATAGACCTGTGCTCCTGACCGGATTAACGTCTGGGCCATTTGGATTGACCACGGGGGCCCACTAAAACTGCCAGCATCCACTAGTATGACCACCATTGCGGCAACACGTTCTCTTAATTGAGAGATGCCCTCTACTAGATTCTCCGAGGCTGAGGTAGCAACAGTGATGACCAGAGGGTTATGGCGAAAATTATCCAGATGGTATGAAAATAATTCACTTAATGTCAGTTCTCTGTTGGCTTTCATAAGGGCTAAGGTTTCCAGTATATCCCGTAATTGCTTGTCACCCGTTTGGGGTGTTATTAGGCTACGACGCTCATCCGAGGCAAGTAGGCCCACTTGCATCCCGCTCTGCAAACACCTCTTGACCATTGATGCGGCGATAGTAATAGTGTACTCCTCACTTGCCTCTTCTCCACGACCAAAATGAGCCTTCTCATTCATATCGAGAAGTATCCAGGCAACTTTGGGAGGTTTATAAGAACGGTCAGCGTCAAATATCTTCACCATCAGTTTCCCTATATGGGCGGTACTGCGCCAGTGGATGTGGTGGGGGCTATCGCCACTGGTAAACTCCCGTACACTGGAAGCATGGGAACTTATGCCCCTGATAGACTGATAGCTGGACTTGTGACCAGAGCCACTTAAGGAAGCAAGGTTGAAAAGTGGTAGGTCAATGGTCGCCGGGTAGACTATGATTTCCTGCTCTTTCCCCAGGGTCCTGGTATTGGAGAAAATCTCCAGAGGGTCGGAAGCTGTTAGTGTCACTGGTCCCAGATGATAACGCCCCCTTTTCCGGCATTTGAAATTTGCATGCCAGCAGTACGAACTTTGTCTGTCGATGTTGATAGTCGCCGTATCCTGGTGACCGGGCAAGTCAGTATCATCCTCGATTTTGATATAAAGCCGAGGCAATTTGCCGGGATTAGTGATTAGGACTTCTCGCTGGAAAGTATCACCCACCTCAAGGCTTTCGGGTGGTTGGGTAGTGTCCACGCTGAAGCGATGCAGGCTCCATCGTACCCATACATAACTCACGGCCGTCACCAGTGCCAGGAGGAAAAAGAGTCGCAGGAGAAGAATAGAACCGATGACTAATGCCAGGGCTAAAAAAGCCAAGAGCACAACAATGACGAATATCCCTTGCCTTTTCATCAACACCACTTATTCACGGTATTGTTAGAATAAAAGTTTTTGCTCCGCCCTCCTCACTTAGTTGAGACACGGGGGACGGAAACAGTTTCGAGGATCTGAACAACCATATCCCGCCCGCTTTTGTCATGCGAAGAGTCTGCCAAACGAACTATTATACGGTGTGCCAAGACAGGTTCGGCTAGTGCTTTCACATCATCGGGTAAGACATAATCGCGACCACTAATCAGTGCTTTGGCCTGTGCGGTGCGGTAGAGTCCCAGAGAGGCGCGGGGTGAGGCACCAAGGAGAATGGTAGGATGATTGCGGGTAGCTCCGACCAAATCGGCAATGTACTGTTTTATCAGGTCGTCAACATAAATGTCCTTCACCGCCATCTGAAGCATCTCAACATCAGCACTGGTTGCCACTGCTTGCAGAGTTTTAATGGGATGATGGTACCGCTGACGGTCCATAATGATGATTTCATCTGAAACTGACGGGTACCCGAGGCTGATACGCATCAGGAACCGGTCAAGTTGAGTTTCGGGGAGAGGGAAAATGCCTTCATACTCAATAGGGCTCTGGGTTGCCAGAATGTGGAAAGGGTTAGGCATTTTGTGCGTTACACCATCAACAGTGATTTGTCGTTCTCCCATGCACTCTAGCAAGGCAGACTGTAGCTTAGGTGTTCCCCGATTGATTTCATCAGCCAGCACAATCTGGGACATTACTGGTCCGGGATGAAACTCAAAGTTGCTGGTCTTTTGATTGTAAATAGAAACACCGATTATATCGCTGGGTAGCATGTCCGGGGTGAACTGGATGCGTTTGAAGCTGCAGTCCAGAGACTTGGCTAAGCTATGGGCGAGCATAGTCTTGCCCACTCCCGGTATATCCTCAAGCAGTATATGTCCCTCGCTAATCAGGGCGATAACGGCAAGCTCAACTTTGTCTCTCTTGCCAACGATGACCTTTTCAACGTTGTCAACGATAGCTTTTGCCTTCGCTTGTGCTGCTTCTATCCCGTTATTCATCTCCCTCCTTTATCCCGTCTTCCTGAGTCAGGCCTCGCTAGCCAATTATACCAAGAAGCGGCTAACGAAGGCAAAGCTATGGCTATCGAATAATAATTATCTTCCAGTTTTGAAAACCTTGCCAGAACCAAACGGGGTAATCTCAATCCTCACTCTTTAAGCAGTCTCTAATGTTAGTAGTTTAGTTGCCTGAAAACCTAGATACAGTCTACTAAATTGTATTAGTCCTGAAAATACAGTTTTTAAAAAAGACTGACTCATCTACTATTCCTAAAGTTGATGCACCGGAACAATGGCAAAAGCAATCTATGAGGGGGTGGTTTCGTAGGGTGCTACTGTAGGCTAGAAAAAAGCATTCGAGGCGACCGCTTATGATCTTACTCTGCGATTTAAAGATATTGATGAGCACTAAGCTGAATTTGACACCGCCATTATCGCCTCAGGATCAGGCACTTGCTTACAGTAGACAACATAATATATAAAGTGGCATTCCCTGACTTCAATAAGGATTTCTACAGCCAAAGATATAGAAAAAACCGTATTATTTCAATAAACTAAATCAGTTAAATTCGATATGATTAATCTGTGAGATTAGGTGGTAATAGCTACTTTGAACGCGGAACTGGTGCTAAAATAGATGAAAATTGTTATGCAGAGGAGTAATATGTCGCTTGTGGAGCAAAAAAAATCAAATGTAACTTCCATTAAACAAGGTAAATTAAGCTGGGTCTATATTGAAAAGCCCACTACTAACGAAGTTGAATTTCTAGCCCAGCACTTCAATTTCCATCCTCTTGATCTGGATGACCTCCTCAGCCGTATCCAGCGTCCCAAAATTGATGAGTATGAAGATTACTTGTTTGTGGTAATGCACTTCCCAGTATTTGATAAACGGAATCTTACGACCAGGCCCAGTGAAGTGGATATCTTCATTGGTGAGAATTACGTTGTGACCGTTCATTGCTCGGGCGACCTCAAGCCATTGGCTAAATTCTTCCAGGAATGCGCGACTGATAAGGAAAGTCGTGAACATTACTTGGGACGAAGCTCAGGATTTCTTCTCTATAACATCCTCGATAGATTGGTTAATTCTTGTTTCCCCATATTAGATAAAGTTACCCAAAACATCGATGATATAGAAGATATTATCCTTACCAAGCCTGTTCCAGAGACTGTCCGCGAGATTTCCCTGATTCGCCGGGACCTTATTTTCTTCCGCCGCGTCATTCATCCCCAAATCGGGGTAATTGAGACACTTGAAAGAGAAGAATATCCTTTCCTCAAGGAGGAACAGGAAATTTACTTTGGTGACGTTGCTGACCATATTCGTAAGATCTGGGATGGACTTGAGGATTGCAAAGAGGTCATAGATGGGCTTTCTGATACCAGCAATTGGTTAACTTCGCATCGAATTCAAGAGATAATGCGGATACTGACTATCATAATGGGAATTCTGGCACTACCTACCTTGATAGCTAGCATTTACGGCATGAATGTCCCGTTACCTGGTGGAGTGCACTCTGGAAGCCTTTTAACTTTGGGTATTTTGTTGGCCCTTATGGCGATTACAGGAGGAGGCATATTTTTCTACATGCACCGTCGGGGATACCTCTAAACTGTCCAGCCAAATCAATTACTTCTATTCTAGCCAGACATGGAAATCAAATTCATTGCAGATAACAACGTTGGTAAACTGGCTCGATGGTTAAGGTTGATAGGCTATGACACTCTGTTGTTTGAAGAAAAAGACGATGGTCAAATGATTAAAGTAGCTCTTAGCGAGAACAGGGTGATTCTGACTAAAGATACCCAATTTATGAAAAGGCGATTGGTCACAAATGGCAAACTCAAAACTATACTCATTAGACAGGATGACCCTAAACTCCAGGTGCAGGAAGTAGTGAAAATATTGAATTTAGATTATCATTTTAAACCCTTCTCGCTTTGCCTGGAATGTAATCAAGTATTAATAGCCCGGGGTAAAGGAGAGGTGCAGAACCTGGTTCCCTCTCGCGTTCTTGAAGCTCAAACTCAATATACACAATGTCCTGCCTGCCATCGTATCTACTGGCAGGGCACACACTGGCAGGCGATGGTCAAGAAGTTACTAGACTTGCAAGGAAGTGGTGGAGAAAGTCATAATTCTATTTGATGCCTGTCTTCGTAGAGCTTGATTAGTGGCACAGATTAGGTAGGAGTGCTATACTCAGTTCATAATTCCAGAAGAATAAAAATAAAGCTAGGTACCTATGTTATTAGCAATTGATATTGGAAACACCAGCATTGCCATAGGGGTTTTTGAAGGTGAGAAACTCCGTACTACCCGGCGTATGGCTACGAGTATTCAGCATATGGCAGATGAGTATGCCACCTTCTTGCTCAATATACTAAATCACCAGGGGTTTTCTGCGTCCGAAATAGAAGAAATAGCCATGTGTAGTGTTGTGCCTCCACTAACAACCACCTTTGTAGACCTGTCACAACGGTACTTTCATATCACACCATTGGTAGTAGGGACCGGAGTCAAGACTGGCGTGCGCATTCGCATGGACAACCCGCGAGAGGTTGGCGCTGACCGAATCGTTGATGCTGCTGCTGCCCACCATCTTTATGGTGGTCCGGTGATCGTCGTTGACTTGGGGACAGCTACTACCTTTGGTATTGTCTCCAAAGAAGGCGACTACATTGGTGGTGTTATCGCCACTGGCATTGCTACTGCCGCCGAGGCGTTGGTCACCAGAACAGCACAGCTACCTCGTGTGGAATTGACCCGTCCCAAGCGTGTTATCGGGACTAATACTGTGGCTGCCATGCAGTCGGGCATTATCTTCGGCTATGTCGGGCTTGTTGAGGGTATGGTAGCTCGTATCCGGGATGAATTGGGGAAAAAGGCAACGGTGGTCGCTACTGGCGGTTATGCCGAGATTATCGCCAATGAAACAGACGTGATTGATAAGGTAAACCTTGATTTAACGTTAATTGGATT
>JADDYB010000474.1_pt1 | contig 12659 bp, 10 predicted proteins | sample 8641941 | NCBI WGS metagenome assembly JADDYB01 (sample SAMN16275377, study PRJNA637457) | freshwater sediment metagenome | isolation source: Lake Kineret sediment | place: Israel: Lake Kineret | collected 2013
CATAGGGAGTGGACTGAAGGCTATCACAGATTTTCTACAACTATTGAAGGGACCAATCAGGTCTATGAAAGCCGGAACCTTGTGATACTGAGCCGCTATGAGATAATCGAGAGCCACCAGTATATGCACTCTTATGCGCCATCTCCTCGATATCAGAAGGTGACCGCCCAGCCGGAGGAGACGGAGGCCAAAGAAGTCTCTTGGGAGCGGCCCATACTCCACGTGAAGGTCCAAGTAGAGAACAACATGGTCCTAGATGTGATCAACCTCCACCTCAAGTCCAGGCGGCCCACCAGCATACCGGGTCATAAGCTGGACGACCGGACGTGGCGAACCGCTTCTGGGTGGGCAGAGGGCGTTTTTATCTCTTCGATGAAACGCATCGGCCAGGCGCTGGAGACCAGGATGCTAATAGATAAGCTCTTCGACGAAGATCCGTCCGCGTTGATCGTTGCCTGCGGCGACTTCAATGAGGAGTTCGATGAGGTGGCCATCGAAGCCATCCGTGGCGACGTTGAGAATACAGGAAATCTGGACCTGTCAATGCGGGTGATGGTGCCTACTGAGCGCAATATCCCCGAGCCTGCAAGATACTCCTTCCTGCACAACGGGAAAGGCAAGATGCTGGACCACATTCTGGTTTCCCGTACATTGCTGGCCTATTTCAGAGGCTCGGAGGTGCATAACGAGCTTTTGCACGACGAGTCGATAGTATTTACTCCTCGCATATTCTATCCCGAGTCCGACCACGCCCCAGTAGTGGCCGAGTTCGAGCTACCCGACTCCAGGATAAAATGGGCTTATGGATCGCGGCCGAGGGTGCTGAAGGATTCGAAGTGGGAGAGGGGGAAAGTTTAGTTGGAGAGCTGGAGCCTTTGTACTTCCTCATCCCTGCCATCACTTTAAAACAGCCTTCGCCAATTTCTCTCCCGCCTCCTTGCATTTCGCTAGATTCTGAGAGGATGGTGCTCCAACCACGGATACACTATCCACGGCTTTCTCGAGTTTGAACGAACCCTCATGCGATCCAGCACTGCCAGAGTCATCTCTCCGCCTCGCCCTCCAGTGGCGAATGCAGCATATGGCTTTCCAGCCACCTAGCCCTGGTACGGATAGTATGTGCGATCGAAGAAATCCTTGAGCGCTCCAGCGATGTAGTAATCGGTCGATCCGAAAGCTATGGCATCACACTCCATAAGATCATGCAGGTTGCGTCTAACGCTTTCTTGAACCATAATCTAATGCCGAGACGCTGATAGCGCCTCTAAAAAATCTTCGCCACTTTTTCGTGTTTCCCGATAAGAAAAAGATGTTACCGATAGTTCAATTTAACACTAAAAATAAATATCTCAGCGGATCTCAGCCGCCCGGAATAGTCCTCACCGCGCTCCCTGCTTGGCATGTTACCTGACCTGAACCCATTTCCCATTCATCACCTAGGTCAACTAACCTTGGCTTCTCGTACTTTGGAGGCGTGTTTAAAGATTTCTTCATAATTCAGAACACCTCAATTTTCTATATATGACCAGCCATATATAGCTATGCATTCTCAATTTTCGGATAGGTTGAGCAAACTATCAATGCTGCTAATAGGTTCCTGTACGACGTAGGTGACTGCTTATGAGTTGTAAGGCGAACTTCTTTTCAATGCTCAACTTCAGTTTTCTTTCCGGGTCATCCTCTCCCACAGCTCATCGATTCTCAATGGATTCAGAGGCTTGCAGAGGATCTCGCTCACCTTCAGCCTTCTAAAATGCTGCGTGGATGCTGCCTGCATCACCAAAGCGGTATCTGATCCCCGGCCAGTCCCAGCTATTGCTATCACCCTTTCGCCGCTGGTCACCTGGCCAGCGTCGGTGGCCATGAGGGAGATTTCAAAACACACTCTAAATCCCTGGCAGAAACATCGAAGAAGGTTCGCCATGGTGGTTGCATTATTTAAACCATAAAAATCGTCTGTATGGAAGAGCATAGTTCCAAAATGCACTTCGTGGCCCGAATCCTTGAGTTCTTTTACCAGCTCAGGCGGGAAAGCATTTTTATCTCTATGAAAATCGAACTGATGAGGTACTACGATTATCTTAACTCCCTGATCCTTAAAGAATTCCATGGCCTTTCTGGCTGTGGCGCCGGTGGTGGAGGCAAGTACGATTTTCTTGATGTCCTTAATAGCCAATCTCTCTCGAACCAGCTTAAATGTGGCCGTTGTGTTTTCCGCCCCGCCATCTTCAAAATAGACTATCTTGCTTTCCATGAAAATTCACTCTTTATTTTATGTTTAATATTTCTCCGGGAGCCAATCTATTGCCTAGCCCTTGATATTAGATATCCAAAGCAATTTCTGGCTCAATTTATGAATTATGAGATGTCCTATATTAAATACTATCCTTACTATATGAGACTCACGATGAATGTAATAGAGAGTAAGTAGCTGACCAGGTCTGCCCGATGTATCATCCAAGCCATCAAAGGATTTTTAACTGCAGCCTCAAATTCGATGGTACTATGGGGATTGGTCTTAAGCATACGATTTTGTTACTGCTGCTTGTATCATTCGCTGCAATCTATCTTCCTCACGCAAAATGCGCCTGCGCTGGACCTTGCGTAGTGAGCGGAAGTTCTTCTTATAACTTCATGGGAGATCCGGCGGTCAATTTGGACATGTCCAGCCCGGATGAGTTTATCCGGGAGAGCCTTGGCAGTGGCAAAATGAGCTTGTCTGTGAAATCTCTAACGCAGAAGAATGCATCAAATAACAGTTCATCCCTTAGCCAAACTATGATGGGAAATGTCAGTCAGAACAGCATCGCAGTACTGGTCGGAAATGATAGCCAGGAAAACGAGACGTCCGGAAATGCGACATCTGATAGCAAGATAGTTAAGTTGGGAGATTTAGGCATGCAGGACAACCGAGTATCAACTCTGGCTTTTGATGCTTTCAACAATAATATGTTCTAGGCCAACTTCAGAGGCTCTGAGGTGCAAACGAGCTTTTTATATGATAGCTTGAACTACAGCATTGAAAAAGATTCTTTTATTTCGTCTTTCCATCAACTAGATAATCAATCGCTTCAATAATAGCTTGGAAGGTCGCATCCTAAGTGCTGCAAAGGAGTGAATATGGCAAATCCAGATAAATCCAATCGGCAGGCTAGGTCGTTGGATGAGATCAGGCAGATCCTCAAGCAGAGCATGCCTGAGATCACAAATCGCTACAAGGTGAAGTCATTGGGCGTCTTCGGTTCCTATGTTCGGGGAGATGCTAAAAGATCGAGCGACTTGGACATACTTGTGGAGTTCCATCAAGCGCCCTCATTGTTGGAGTTCATCCGAATGGAGGACGACCTCAGCAATAAGCTGGGCATAAAAGTCGATCTGGTTATGAAAAAAACCTTGAAGCCCCATATAGGTCAACGAATACTGGCAGAAGTGATACCTGTATGAATAAGAAAGAACGAGATTACAGGGACTACTTGGAAGACATGGCCAGATATGCTGAAAAAGGCATGCTCATTGTCGATAATCTCGATTATGATGAATTCCGGAACAATGAAGAGAAGGTGCTTGCTGCGATTCGGGTGCTTGAAGTAATTGGAGAGGCGGCTAAAAACGTTCCCCCTATTGTGAGAAGAAACTATCCAGAAATTCCCTGGAGCGGACTTGCACGAATGCGCGATAAGCTGATTCACGGCTATTTCGGGGTTGATCCTGAGGTTGTTTGGCTGTCACTTAACGAGGATTTGCCGCCCCTGCGGGAATCTTTGCAGAGAATAGCCAAAGGATTGGAAGGGAAGAAATAGCTGCACAAGTTACGTGCGTCTTTTCACCAAGAAAAAGATTGAGTCTAACAGGAACGAAATCTTTTTTTCGTCTACTTCCTGCTGATCATCGTCCCAATGCCCTCATCCGTCAGCAGCTCCAGTAAAATGGCGTGCCGCTTCCGGCCATCGATGATGTGGGCCTTCTCCACTCCACCCTCCACCGTCCGGACGCAAGCCTCTACTTTGGGGATCATGCCGCCCTTGATCACGCCATCTTGAACCAGGCGCTCGAAGTCGGAGACGGGAAACTCGGAGATAACTGTTTTCGGGTCATTGGGGTCCATGCGGACGCCCTCAACGTCCGTGATGGAGATGAACTTCTTGGCGTGTAGAGCAATGGCTATTGCGCCTGCGGCGGTGTCTGCGTTAACGTTCAGGTTATTGCCTTCATCGTCCACCGCTATGGGCGAGATAACCGGGATGTAGCCCTTTCCGGCGGTGATCATGATGATCTCCGGGTTGACGGACTCCACCTCGCCCACCCAGCCCAGGTCCACCGGATCTTTGCCCTGGATCTTGACCGGCGCTTTCTTCCTAGCCTTGAGGAACATGCCGTCCTGGCCGGACAGCCCAATGCCCTTGCCGCCGTACTTCCCGATTAACGAGACCAGCTCAGCGTTGATGTTGCCCAGCAACACCATCCGGGCTATCCGCAGCGTCTCTTTGTCCGTGACCCGCAGACCACAGACGAACTCCGCCTTCTTGCCGAACTTCTCCATAGCCTCAGAGATCTCCGGGCCACCGCCGTGAACGATGACTGGATGAATGCCTATGTACCGCAGCAGGACGATGTCTTGGATGAAATCCTCCAGCACCGACTTGTCGGACATGATGGAGCCGCCAATTTTGGCCACCATCACGCAGTCGTAGAACTCTCGAATATAAGGCAGAGCTTCAATGAGCACCTGTTCTCTCTTCACGGACACCTTTGACACCTTGTTATTCTGCTAATTCGTATTGCTAATACTTGACCCAACAAACCTAATCTATAGATAGAAGGATATCACCTGGGGCAACTGTGGTCCCTTCCTTGATGAAGATCTCTTTGATGGTGCCATCCTTGTTGGCCAAAACATTGTTCTCCATCTTCATGGCCTCTAAGACAGCTACTGCATCTCCTTTGGCCACTTTGTCCCCTTTCTTTACTTTGTAGCGTATGACCACGCCCTGCATTGGCACGGTGACCCCATCCGTAGGGGCCTTGGGCTGGGCCTCCTGGATGGTCATTCCCGCTGGAGCTACCTTTACTAGATAAGCCTCCCCATCCACCTCTACATCAAAGGCCATGGGCTGACCGGGTTTCATGACCTCCAGACCGGCAGAAGGAGCGGCAGCTGCCTTCTTTACCAGGGCCTCTTCTTTGGCTTCGCCTTTGAGGAACTTTATGGCCACCTGGGGGTAAAGGGCATAGGTTAGGTAATCTTCCTCTTGCTTGGCCAGGCCTAGGGCATCCACTGCCTTCTTGGCCGCCTCCATCTCCGGCTGCAAGAGGTCGGCAGGCCGGACCGTTATGGGCTCTTCATCGCAAAGGACCTTGAGCCTTACCTTGGGATCAATCATTGCGGGAGACTTCCCGTAAAGCCCTTTGACGTAGTCTTTGACCTCTCGGGGAACCATCTTGTATCGGTCGCCAGTAATGACGTTTAAGACGGCCTGCGTGCCCACTATCTGACTGGTGGGTGTTACGAGAGGCGGATACCCAAGATCCTTGCGGACATTGGGAATCTCAGCCAGGACTTCCTCGTACCTGTCCAGGGCTTTCTGCTCGATAAGCTGAGAGACGAGGTTGGAGAGCATTCCTCCCGGAACCTGGTAGGCCAGGACGTTTGTATCTACTCGAGCCGAGATGGGATTGAAGACAGGCGCATAAACCTCAACGAGCTTCTCAAAGTACCTCTTGATCTCGGTTAGAAGCTCCAGGTCCAGCCCAGTGGCATAAGGAGTGCCCTCTAGGGCTGCCACTGCGCTTTCTGTCGAAGGCTGAGATGTTCCTCCAGACACAGGAGAGATTGCTGTGTCCAGGATATCCACGCCAGCTATGCAGGCATAGAAATAGCTCATCTGAGCCATGCCGCTGGTGCAGTGGGTATGAAGGTTCACCGGCAGGCTGACCTCCTTTTTGATAGCCCTGACCAGGTCATTGGCGTTCTGAGGGGTGATCAGCCCAGCCATATCCTTTATGCAGATAGAGTCGCAACCGAGATTTGCCAGCTGGACGGCAAAGTCTGCAAACTGCTCGATGGTGTGCACGGGACTTAGGGTGTAGGAGATGCCGCCTTGGACGTGCTTTTCTGCTTTTTTGGCAGCTCTAATTGATCGCTCCATATTGCGTATATCGTTCACGGCATCGAAGATCCTGAATATGTCCACACCGTTTTTGGCTGCCTTCTCCACGAACTTGTCCACTACGTCATCGGCATAATGCCTGTACCCAACCAAGTTTTGCCCGCGAAGGAGCATCTGCATCGGAGTGTTGGGCATGGCTTTCTTTAGCGCACGCAAGCGTTCCCAGGGGTCTTCGTTTAGGAACCGGATGCAGGTATCGAAAGTGGCGCCCCCCCACATTTCCATGGAGAAGAATCCGACCTGATCCATCATCTCAGCTATTGGCAGCATGTCTCTGGTCCGCATTCTGGTAGCCAAAAGTGATTGATGAGCATCTCTAAAAGCGGTTTCTGTAAGCCTTACTTTTCCCATTAAGATCTTCTCCTACACGGTTTCTCGTCTTTAAAACACCTTCGATTGTCGAATTCCAGCAACATGACCCAATCATCTCTCTTGCATTCCTGGACTTCTATATTTTGCAGCCCTGCCTGAGATCCAATCACTTAATCACTTTCGGCTGACATATGGCATGGCTTGCTCAATTGCATTGCTCTATGAGCATCGGGGACCGCCAAATCGGCCTTTAATTCTCCTGCTGAACCATTTATTTGTTATATAAAGCTAGTGGAATGAAATCTCTTGTGATCTATAAATCTAAAATGATATCCTTTCCTAATAGATTTAATATCCGATTGAACCAATTAACGTCGTTTTGAATTGATTATATTCAAATTCGATTCTATTTCCATTGGAAAAGCCATAATTGTAGCCATTTGAGTCACTTGCTGGGAAAGTTCTAGGGGCTATATGCAAAGCTGCGCAAGAATCCTGGCTTAAAGCTCTGGCCAATTCAGAACTTAACAATCAAGGCTTGGTTTGCTTTTCACATCTTGATTTCATTCTTTTATGCGCTGCACAATAAGACGTGGAAAGTTTTATAGTAACAGAAGCCGTAACCCTTTTGATGGTCGATTCTCGCTTAAAGCTGTGGTCCTCAGCAGCATGCATTTTAGCCCTCTTTGCCATTTTTTCATCCAATGCAGCAGCCTACGAAAGCAGCGTAGAGGACCTAGTGGGCGCCTTCTCTATACAGAAGACCATCAAGATAGGCAGTAGCATTGAATGCTTCGATGGCGCAAACAGCGCCCCAGATCCCCTGGATCCGCAAAGTATTGCTCCGACAAGTATTGCTTTGGCAGAGGACATTCAGCCTCCCAGACTGGCCGCTTTTAGCATTGAGCCCAAAGAAGCAAAACGCGGAGTTTCCATCCAGTCCATAAATCTCACTGCCCATATCATCGACGACTACAGCGGGCTTTCTAGCGGCGACAAAGCCAATTTGTCCGCCGCTCATTTCCAGAGCCCTTCAGGAAAGCAATCGTCTGATGCAATTTTCGCTCCGGGTAACCTCACATCCGGTAGCAAACTGGACGGAATTTACTCCAGCAAGATCATATTGCCCCAAAACTGCGAGCTTGGAGTTTGGCAGCTCTGCAATTTAACGCTTATCGATGGGCAAGGCAATGTTAGGGTGGAAAGCAAAGATAATATGACAGAGCTGGGATTTCCTGTACAGTTCCTGGTGACCTGAGGTCTATTCGCCCAAGATCTGAACGACGATTCTTCGCTTTCTAGGCCTATTATCCATCTCTAGGAAGACTATCTGCTGCCAGGTGCCAAGCGTAAGCTTCCCTCCAGCAAAAGGAACAGTCAGGCTGGGCCCAACCATTGAGGCCCGGATATGAGAATGACCATTTCCGTCTTGCCATCGTTGATCATGAGCGTACGCAATATCCTTTGGTGCCATCCTTTCTAGTGCTCCTCTAATATCGAGGACCAGGCCCGGCTCGTGCTCGATAGTAGTAACAGCTCCTGTAGCTCCGGGAACGAATATTACAGCTATGCCGCTTTGCAGGCCGGATGCTTTGACTACAGCAGCCACATCCTCCGTTAAATCGATGACATCCTCGATGCGTGTGTCGAACTCTAGATATTTAGAAGAGATCACAAATCTCGCCCCACAAACTATTTTCAAGAATCATTCATAGCTTTGACGGAGGTCAATTTGATTCGAAGAGAGATGACATTTGGCTCATAAATAAGCAGTGATTTGAGAAAGAAACCAAGTCAAAAGGCAATTGCTAAATCAATAGGCCGCCTCTCAGATACCTTCATAGGTTCGGCGGTAATAGGGTTGGAGAGTAGGAAGGATTTCAAATTTCCAAAACCAGGAGGATTTATCATCAGGCTACTTCTAACCAAAAAAAAGAAAACGAGCTCTTGAGATGTGGACTTGTAACGCCACCTTTTCCGAGGAGAGATAGAAATTATGAGCAATAGATCAATTGTGCTCCTGTCTGTGAGTGAAGCGGGGGCTGCTGCCATCCGTAGCCATTCCTTCAATATCATGGCTGATGGCCAGATACTGGACGAAAGAAGCCTGTCTCCAGTTGAGTCCCGCGAGCTTGGCGGAATTATCGACCAATACCAGATGCTCTTTGATAAGGGCTGCCGGCCCAAGGTTCCCGCAAATTACCTGGAAACACTCGGATCCGGACTTTTTCACCTATTTTTCAAGAATGCATGGGACAAATTTAGAACTCAAGCGTCCGGTGAAAAGATCTTGCTGGTTATATCCTCGGATAATCCTGAAATTCTGCGCTTGCCCTGGGAGACAGCGCGACCTCCTGATGGAGATCTTCTGGGGTTTGATCAGAGATTCTCCATCTTGCGCCTGCCCCTGCTGTCAAGCTCTTTGCCGCTTTTTGAAGGGCAGTTGCCTCCAGGGCCCTTGCGAGCGGTTTTTGCGGCTTGCGCGCCCAGGCAATCCATTGACTATTTGGCCGAAGAAGAGGTTTTTGGCAGAGCATTGGATGGCCTGGATTTGGCCTGGGATTCTTGTGACCTGGCCACCTTTGAGGAGCTAAAGCAAAGGACCGAGCAGCTGCGGCCGCAGATTGTTCACCTGGTCGGGCAGGGCACTTCAAAGGATGAGCGCGCATATTTTGCCTTTGAGGGAAAAGATGGCATGGCCAATCTCAGGAGTGCGAAGGAGATTCTAGAAGCCATTTCCAGCGTTCAGTGCGTATTCCTGAGCGGCTGCCAGAGCAAAGATCCTCTTCTGGCCAATTTAGGTTGGGATTTGGTAAGAGAAGGGTTACCACTGGCTGTAGTCTGGTCTGGATCGGCCTCGAATGGAGAGTTCGCCATTAGAGCGTTTTACAGATATTTGACATCAGGCCATACCATCCATGATTCCCTGACCTCTATGCGCCAGGCGATCCAAGATGTTTACAAACGCGATGCTGTTTTTTTGGACTTTCCATCCATTTATTCTATGACATCACAGGACAGGATCTTCGATTCTAATCAGACCCCGATCTCCATGCAGCCCGTCCGGAACAGCCAATCTCCCTTGCCAGGAACTACAGAAGGCTATGCAAAGGATTTAATGGGCAGAAGGCGGGATCTGCAGCGCTTGGTGCCAGCATTAAGAGAGGGTAGGGTCAAAGCGGTGGTAGTTACCGGCCCTCCGGGAAGCGGAAAGAGCGCCTTGGCAGTCCGCGTGGCCAGGGAGCTTGAAGCCGAAGGGTTCTTGTCAGTAGCTTTTCACTGTTCCTTGGAAAGACCTTTGAGCGCAGCAAGGATCATAGAGACACTGAGCAGCGTCTTTTTCCGAATGGCAAATCAATACAGCAGCATTGGCAAGAACGAAATAGCGCAACAGCTACAGTCGACTTCTGAAGGTTTAAGGATTCCAAGATATTCGGTTGAAGAACGGCTCAAACAGTCAGTGGCCGCCTTGAACCTAAGCTCCAGCCGCTTCCTGTTGGTCTTGGATGGCTTTGAAGCAGGCCTTGACGAGTCCGGACGGATAAAAGACCCAGATGTATCCAGATTCTACCGCTTCCTCCTAAGCGACCTGGACAGTTCCAGAGCCATCATTACAGCTGAGCGCTTGCCTGCAGATATGATGACGCTTCCTAAAAAAGCATGGGAGCACCATCTGGGAGGTTTGTCCAGGGCTGACTTTATGAGGTTCTTGATCAGAACTGGCGCTTTATCAGAGCGTCTTAGATCTGGCCATCTCACCCGCCAGATGCTTCTCCAGTTTTATGAAATGACTGATGGACTGCCGCTATGCATGAACAGAATTGCCAATGTATTAGGAAATGATGCTATCGAAAGCCCCAAAGCTACAACTCAGCATGAGGAACCGCCTCAAGGACTGTGCAATGATCTTACATCTAAGCTCTATCAATCTCTGAGTACTGCAGCAAAGGATGCGCTTATCAGAGTTGCAGTTTATGCCGTCCCTATTAATCGGGCCGGGCTGGAAGCGGTTTCTGGAGTGTTCCAGGATGAGCTTGAGCCCATGATAACGCATTGGATTGATAGAGGCCTAGCCTTCCAAAATCCAAGAGGTCTATTAGCCATTCCCAAAACGATTAGATCGTGGCTGACAACGAATCTAAAGCCCCCGGACTTCAAGAAAGTGCATCGGGACGCAGGCGACTTTTTACAGGATGCAATTTCTACCTCTGAGGATCTGGATTTGACCCGGCTGGACTGCACTCTTGAGACACGTGCTCATTATCTGTTAGCTGGTGAAGAAAAGAAGGCAGAAGAAGTCACTGCTCGCATCAGTGGCATCCTCATGAATAGGGGATTTTATGAAGAGACCAAGAAGCTAAACCAGGAGCTTTTGGAGCGATTTATCCATCCAGGACCGATGAGATGGCTGGCCAGGGCCTTTTTGGAGCAAGCTGATTACCAAAAAGCTCTGGAATGGTATCAAAAGTGCCTCCAGTTTCCCGGAAGATCTGATGAAGATGCAGCCGATTCATGGTATGGAGTTGCTTCTGCCAACTTAAGCCAGGCAAAATACGACCAGGCCAAAGAAAACTTCCAAAGGGCTCTGGAAGCGTATAGCCAAATGGAGAACAAAGCCGGCCAGACTGCCGCGCTCCAGGGGCTTGCCTCATCCCAGATGGCCATAGGAGAACGCGAATCCGCCCGAGAGACCCTGCTAAAGGCTCTGGAGATCCAGCAGAAGATGGGAGATTTGAGGAGTCAGGCTGCAACTTTGCAGAATCTAGCCGCCATCGAACTGCGTCTGAAAAACCAGGAAGCTTCCCGCGATAGGCTGGTGGAGATGGCCGGCATATTTGGAAAATTGGACATGAGAGCTGAAGAGGCTGCCGCATTATACGATTTGGGCTCCCTTGATCTGGAAAAAGAGGACTTCGATTTGGCCAGAGAAGAACTCTCCAGATCACATGCCATCAGGCAGCAAATGGGAGACCGAGCAGGAGAAGCGGCAGCGCTACACAGCCTGGCCATGATAGATGCTCAGAAAGAGGATATCGAATCTGCACAAGACAATTTCAAAAGAGCGCTTCAGATCTATCAGGAGATCAAAGACAAGCCTGGAGAAGCCGCTGCCTTCTTCCAACTGGGAGCGCTAGCGGTACGACAAAACCGCATTTCTGAAGGGCTCAAATTAATGGCTCTTAGTGCCATGATTTTAAGGAGCGCCAATAGCCAGGAGGTAAGAAATGTCGAACCGGTGGTGGAGAGGCTGGCTTCTCAGATGAAATATAGCCAGGATCAATTCATGAAAATGATTCAAGAAACCAACTTCAGCTACCGTAAGGATAGGGGTTGGAGGCTAATTGAAGATGCTTTAGGAAGCATAGATCAAAAATAGTGTATTAAAAAGAGTATATCAACAATTATGAAAAATATTAAAATTTTATTAAAGCGGTATATTAAATGATGCCGATTGAGAAGGAGATGCTCGGGGATTCAACCATATCTTGTTACGATAGCCACTCTAACGAATATGATTCATACCAGTTCGCTGCAGTTCCCCGGTACCAGGAGATGCTGGAAATGGTGGCCATTACCTTTCATCATTTTCTTGGAGAAAAGGGCGCAAAAGCCAAAATATTGGACTTGGGATGCGGGACGGGAAATGCTTCATTAGCCATCCTAGACAAAATTCCCGCTCAGATATTTCTAGTAGATGGATCAGAAAAGATGATTGAAATTGCCCTGCAGAAGATTAGATCCAAGCTTCCTGGTACTGTAGCTGTAAAGAAAGCCGCCGATCTTTCCAGCAGCGATTGGGACCAAGACATAGGTGGCAATGAATATGATGCCATAGTATCTACGCTAGTTCTCGAGCATCTGCCTTTTGAGAAATATAGAGCTGCTGTGGCTAAATGTTATCGCCTCCTTGCCCCAGGAGGCTGGCTTATTGCAGTAGAAGGTTACAAAGAAGAAGGAAGCGACATCGTAGATTGGTTCAACCGACAAATGGAGGATAATAGAAGTCTGCTGGATCCAAAAATCGCCAGCTTTGTGTCTCAGCTCAGAGAGAAAAAAGAAATCCATTACTACACCAGCAAACGCCAGAAGGAAGACTGGTGGAGACAAGCGGGGTTCGAGAAGGTAGTAGTCCTTTGGCAGTACTTGTGCATCGCCATGATGGTCGGAAGGAACTCCTTC
>JADDYB010000475.1_pt1 | contig 12658 bp, 10 predicted proteins | sample 8641941 | NCBI WGS metagenome assembly JADDYB01 (sample SAMN16275377, study PRJNA637457) | freshwater sediment metagenome | isolation source: Lake Kineret sediment | place: Israel: Lake Kineret | collected 2013
TTGAGAGAGTGATAAGATGGGTGCTTTGAGCAGTCACTCCTTCGTCTATTTTCTTCCGGGCAAGGGATTGTGCTCCTCACCACCGAAAGACTTATAAGGTAACATATATGAATCTAATGCGTGCAGCAATGCGAAAAAATTAAGGTATACCATTCATTGTTCACCGAAACAGTGAAAGATCCTCGTGTCAAGTGCAAGAGTATAGCTACTGCTATGGGGCGAGTCAATAGAGGACAGACTGTTTCAAGTGTTTCAAGACAACTTCATAGTATGTACAAGAATAGAGTTTCTTTTAAGCCTCGTTTGGTGTTGAAGAGTTATAAAGGACATGAAATCAGAGGCCTTTTCTGCAAGAGAAGTGAAAGTGTTGGAATTGCAAACGCCTTTTCCAATCTGGTTAAGAAAACAGTCAAATCTGAAATAAGCTTGGGAATGTGGTTAAGTGGCAAATACGATTTTTTTATCATGACAAGAAAACCCGAGATTGATCTTTCTTCCACAGGAATAGAAATAGAGGAAGAAATGCTCATTTATGAACCTATTTATACAATACCGAGTGGCTGGGAGAATACCATGAGCGAATGCGTAAAAAAATTCTTCAGAACCGAATTTAAAAAAGATAAATTGGAACGCCTAGAAAGGGGAATTCTAGAATGGGAACAACTACAGTGGGACATCTACAAAAATATGTATTCTAATCTTCGTGCTCCTTTTAAGAAAGTGGCTAAGAGAATAGGAGTTTCCCAGCAAACTGTACAGTATAATCTATACAAGAAAGTACTGCCCTGCTGTAACGTTGCAAACTTCTTCTTTCCACTTGGTTACAGGTTTTATAATAAAATCCTTTTGCAGATAGATTCTGAGTATGAAAAGTCTATGGCACATGCGCTCGAAACTTTTCCATGTACAACCTATATCTACCCCCTTGAAAAGGGAGCAATTCTTATTGTCTTTCATGATAACATCAATGATATTCTTAAATTCATAAAAAAATTAGAGGAGAAAGGTCTAGCTCAAGATATTCTCCCCTCAATTCCTCTTGCACACTACCTTTAATTAACTTGGTGTTCCAGGGCCGGGGCCTTCTCCACCACCGTTTGGATTCATTCCATGATCCAAGGGTTCGAAGGGCCATCCTTCTACACTCATCTTATCACCTCTATCTCTGTTGGGTTGTTCGCATATAGATTTTTCTCCATTTTATTTGATCCCATGATTACACCTTTACTTTCAATTTAGAAAAGTATGCGATTGCATACTTGTAAGCATTTTATGTAAATGCCTCATTCTCATCGATTTCTACTTCATTGTTGATCACCTTGTCCTCACAGCATATCTCTTCAAGTACAAGACCGTGCAAAGCCATATTTCCTGGATTTTCTTCCTCTATGCATTTTCTAGGAATCCATGTATTCCATCACTCACATTTTTCAATTATTCTGCACATTGCTTTCTATTTGATGAAATAATCATACTCTTAGACCTTCTTCTTTCATAGTTTTATGTCAGAATGAAATACTCTCATAAATTTTGTAAATGGTGCGAGATGGAAACATCGGCCAAAAAGCTTAAATATTCGAGTATAAAAATTTGTGTGAGTCCCTGTGAGGGCAGTACAGAGGAGCTCCATTGCAGGGGCCCGGAGATGAGAAGATGAAGGTACTGAAAGCAACAAGTTTAATCATCGTATTGTTCTTATCACAGGTTATCTACCTTAGTGGAGGGCATCCTGTGAGTGTGTCAGCATCAGCAGTGGGTGCTGAAAATGAGGCTCCCTTTGTAGAGGTTCTTCCCGATGTATCGAGTGGGAAAGCTCCCCTGTTTGTGAGATTTGAGTGTAATGCGTGGGATGAAGATGGAGAGATTGGAAAGGTGGAGTGGGATTTCGAGGGAGATGGCGTATTCGAGAGGGCGAACAGTGTAAAAGGATTGAAGGGACAAGAGAAGGTAAGTGCACTGAGAGACGCTCTGCGGGGAGAGAAAACGTTTTTGAAACCGGGGATTTTCCACATTCTGGTGAAGGTGACTGATGATAGAGAGACGAGCAGCGTGTCATCGGTGACGATAAAAGTGTACTCAGATACACCGTATTTGGATGTTGTTCCCTGTGATAGGGAGGGATTTGCCTACATGGCCCGAAGCGGGTACGAGGCTCTCTTCACGGGATGGATGGGTGATGGGAGTATCCAGTTTGAGATGGGTGAGGCTGCAATCTCGAGTTGAATAATTCTGAAAAGAAATCGTATGGGTTACATTACGAGATCTTAAAGAGTGAGAATGGATACGTATTGAGTAAAATCATAGACGATACCCAGTGGCTGCAGACTGCTGCATTTCCTTGACCAATGCACTGAATCAGACAATTACAGCGACCTACGACCTCAGCACAGGGCTAGCTACTTCTGTGACAGATGCAAAGGGGAATACCACTTCCTTTGAATACGACCTTCTAGGCAGGGTAATCAAGAAAACTTTCCCTGACCTCTCAGAGCTGGAAGCTGTCTATGACGACCAGAACAATAAAGCAACCCTTTATGATGAACTTGATCATCCTGTAACCCGCTATTACGATGGATTGGGTCGCCTCACGAAAATTGAGTGGTATCTCTCTCCAGCGGTCAACCTTACGGAGACATATACCTATACCTATCTGAACGAAATAGCAACGAGAACAGACCCCGGAGGACATACATACACATACGAGTATGATTCACAAGGAAGATCCAAGAAAACGGTCAATCCCGATTCCACGTACCAGGAAGTCTACTATGATGATATTTCAAATACAATCTCAGTCTTCGATGAGAAACAACATAAAAAAGAATACCACTACAGCTGGAATGGTCTCTTGCTGTGGGTGAAAGAGTATACCAATTCAACAGAATACGTTTTCACCCAGTACAATTACGATTCATCAGGAAATTTGACATCCTTTACAGATGCAAATGGTAATACGACCTCTTACTTCTATGATTCATTTTTTGGAATGACCCGCACTACCTATCCTGATTCAACTACGGAAGAATACACATACGATGCAGTCGGCAATCTATTACAGAAAAAGGACGCCAATGGCACTACACAACTCACATACAATGCGATTTATCAGTTAATAGAGGCTGTATACCCCGATCAGACCTCAGTTTCCTTTGCGTACGATGCAGGTGGCAATCGCATTTTGATGACAGATCCAGAAGGCACAACGAGTTACAGTTATGACAGCAGAAATCGCTGTACATCAATTACCAGAACGATTGAGGGAGAAGTCTACACGGTGAATCGAGTGTATGATGCGGCTTCACGGTTGGTATCTTTGACTTATCCAGACCAGAGCACCGTCTCCTACGAGTATGATCCTCTCAACAGGGTAACGAGCGTGCCAGGATACGCTCAGTTTACCTATACTGCAGATTCACTGGTCGAGAGCATAGTGTATGGCAACAACGTCATGACCTCCTACCAGTATGATACCTGTCACAGGCCTGTAGCAATCGCTGCTCAGAAGAACGGCACAGATCTCTTGCTCATGAGTTATCAGTATGACTCTGTGGGGAATGTCACACAAATGGGCTACAGCAGAAGATGTGCAGATCAGCAGTGGGTGCAGTCAGTAGAAACCTTTCAGTATGACGCTCTGGACAGGTTACTGTCAGCCCAGGGTGACTACGGGGTCATAACCTATGCGTATGATTCTGCGGGAAATCGTGTCATGCAGAACGACCTCACCTACACCTATAGTAGCGTGAATGAGCTCCTCTCCATGAGCGATGGCACCACCTTCACCTACGATGGGAATGGAAACACACTGACAAAAACGCGTGGAACTGATACGTGGTCCTACACCTACGATACGAGGAATTTGTTAGTCCAGGTGAAAAAGAACGAACAAGTACTCGCTTCCTACAGTTACGATGGAGATGGCTGCAGAATCAAGAAGACCGAATGGGTGGAGCCACTACAGGAATACCACACCACAATCTACATCTATTCAGGTGAAAGTGTCATCTATGAGAAGAATGTAACGACTGGTGCCTCTGCCACTTACATCTATGGTCCTACTGGGAGGATGGAGAAGAACGTGGATGGATTACGAGATTACTACCATACAGATCAGCTAGGATCTACTCGACTTGTCACAGATGAATCAGGAAACCCTGTTACAGACGTTAGTTATTCACCCTTTGGTGAGAACACATCAGCTGGTGAGAAAGAATCCTATCTCTACACAGGGAAAGAAGAGGATTCCACAGGATTGTATTACTTTGGTGCTCGCTACTACGATTCTGAAACTGGAAGATTCATTACGAGAGACCCTCTCCCCGGTAGTCTACTCGTTCCCCAGACGCACAATCAATACGTCTACTGTCTGAATAACCCCCTCAAATACACAGATCCCACAGGAATGGAAACAGATGACACCGCTCACCTCGCCTTTGTAATCCTCCCTGATGGTACCATCTCCCACGAACTAGCCGATCTCCTCAATAGACTCCGGGACGCATTAAAAAGTGTAGACTGGGATAGTATTCAAGGTGACTTGGCTCAAGGAGACTTATATGGAGCACTTGAAAAAATTATAAAGGAAATCTTCCCAGATGCCACGATTGAGGTATATGAGAATGAGATAGATGTAACAATGGCAGATGGCTTTGTCTTTGGATTTTTTTGGGCAGATTCAAGTCATAAAGAGCTTAGCAGCGTAACGTATGGAGCTTGCTCACCAGTTAAAGGAATTGGTGCGAATATTTACTTCAACAAAGATCTAATCAAGGATGCAGGAGATCTATTTTGCGTGCTTTCCCATGAGCTAACTCATGGATTTCTCGGCAGGGAATTTGATGCAAGCGGAATTGGAGGACTGATAGGATCGACTTCAGAAACAGAAATAAGAAAGTTCACAGAAGCTGTAGCATACACAATGGAGTGGAGGATAATGTCTTACATAGATGACAAGTACCTCACAGAAAAATTTAAATCCCACGTCAACAAGGAGTATGCATGGGCCTTCCTCTACTATAAATTGGGCCCTGCATATGGACAGAGATGAACATATAATTCTGTCTTCCAGATTTACGAGAGGTGGTACAATGAAGAAGTTCGCCTGCGGAAAGGTTGCCCTTCTAATCTTCTTAGGGGGAGTCAATTCCTCACTTTACGGAAACACCGCGCCCTATCAGAATGCGGATTGGCCCATGTTCATGCACGATCTTGAGCATACTGGATGCTCGTCTTCGAGTGCACCAGATTCCCTGTATCTTCTATGGGAATACGACACAGGACAGAGACTGTTTGGGTCACCTGTCGTATCCAATGGCATAGTTTACCAGGTGGGACGTGGATACCTCTCTGCCTTAAACACAGACACAGGAGACCTTCTCTGGTCTTCTGCGCTTCCAGTTGTAGGTTCAACCCCTTTTGTCGATGGTGAGCGCCTCTACGTGGGAACCTGCAATGGTCTTGCAGCTCTCAACGCAAAAACAGGCGAAGTTTTATGGCAAGTCCAGCTTGCAGATTTTGGATGTGATCCAGAAGATGACCTCACCACCTTTCTTGCATCTTCACCAATGGTAATCGATACAGGTGTCATCATGTGCACACACCGAAATTACGAAATGATTTACGTCGATCCCCCTCGACCTGACCCTGAAGGTATTAACAGGGTTGTCTGTGTAGATCCAGAAACTGGAACTCTTATATGGGAATATCCATTGGAGTTTAGGGGAGGGTATTCGCCTGTTTTTGTAGATGAGCAGATTATTATCAATTCCACCAACTTGGAAGCTCTAGATGAGAGAGGACAGGAGCTTTGGTCATGCCCCGATCTGTACCTTTATGACACCTCACCAGTTGTTGGGCACAATGCTCTTGTAGCAGTTTCAAATGATAAAGGTGTTGTCTCCTCAATTGATCTTACTACCCACACGCTCTTGTGGCAATGTAACCTGGGTAGTGATATATTTTCTACACCTGCAGTGTCTGGTGTCAGAATCATTGTCGTAGCACGCAAGGGAACAATTACTGCCCTCCATGGGACCACAGGAGACATACTGTGGAAAAGAGAATTCCAGGAAAAACAAGATATCTCCTCCCGTGATCTCCTGAGGAATGGGGCAGCTATTTTTTCATGCTCTCCAGCTATTGCAGATGACAAGGTTTATGTGGGACTCTGGTCGGGCACCTTTCTCTGTTTGGATCTGGAAACTGGAGAAACCCTGTGGCAGTATAGGACAGGTGGTTCTATCGTTGCATCCCCTGCAGTGGCTGATGAGAAGGTGTTCGTCGCATCAACAGACGGCACGTTGTACTGTTTTGGTATTGACCCAGAAACGTACTTTGAGAAGGCTGAAGAATACGAAAGACAAAGAAATACGGAAAAGGCAAAAGAATTCTATGTACGAGCTAAAGAATATTACCAGGAAAAGAAGAATATGGAAATGGTCGAAAAATGTGACAGAAAACTGGAGGAAAAGACCTATCTTCCTCTCTTGGCTGTATCTATAGGAGTTCTTGTAGCCATTGTATTGATGATTTACATTATTAGGAAAAAGAAGACATAGACAGTGATTCTACAGTGAAGACAGTCCAGTAGTAACGTGCCTGGATCTAGTGGATCATCAGGAAGCGGGTCAGGAGACCCAGTATTTGGAATATCAATAATTTTAATTTTGCTCTTGGGAGCATTCGCTATTTCAAACTATCAAAAAAAGACGATAAAAGATGATAAGATCACTGATTCCTGAAATGAAATTGGCTTCACTTTTCAGTTCAAGATGATACACTTACATACAAACAAGGATGAATCACATGGATGAGAAAAGGTTCTGATAGTGCATGGTTTTACACTGACAGAGTTCCATATTTTTTAGAGCCTAATGGAAACACGAATAATGAAATAAAGAATAATACTGATACGAAAAATGGAAGTTCCACAATCCTTCATAATTTGGAGGAAAAGAAGATCGAAAATGTAATGCCAGAGAATGAACTGCAGTTCTCATTATTTCTACTTTTTTTCTGCAATCGTTGTTTCATAGCGTCTATGGAATTTCTTGAATTGAAGAGCACGCTCGCTCGGCTGAAAGCTCTTTCAACTTTTTTTACCTTCATATCGTAAAGGGTGGAGAAAAAATTTCCAGCGCTGCGGGAAGAGGTTACGTTCACAGAAACCAGCAACTCAGTTTCTACCTTCATGATGGGCGTGGCGGGAAAGAAAAGAACAGAGGCTTTACTTCCTCTATGTGGTTAGTGAAAAATTATTTGTCTTAATCTTGTTTTGCCAGAAACAAATCCTACATTCATTCCACAAAATTCGCATTTTGATGAACGAAAAACTATTTAAGATACTTCATACTACTACTAGTAATAGCTACTATCAACAGTAACAGTGACTGTCGCCGCAGATCGCCAGACAATACTACCCGAACAATGGTGAAAAATTCAGTCGTGAGGATCGCAGGTGATGGAAGCTTGTGACTGTCTTGACTGCAGAGCCAGCCGTCTAGGGGATACTAAAAGCCACAAAATGAGGAGGTGAGGAAGATGTATATGAAGGCTGAAGTTGAAGAAATAGTGAATGAGGTCGAGCAGTGCATGTGCAGCGGTGTGACTGTGACTATCGGCGAACCGAAGCCATGATAGGAAAAGCGGCAGATGTACTGTCTACTCTTGTGTGACTCGTTCGTAATTCATTCTTTTTCTCTTTTTTGCTAGTAATGTTAGATGCTACTGAAATTAAATACTCAGAGTTGCGCTGTGCTGAACTGGAAGTCCATGAAAAAAGTATAGATGAAGAAAAAATATATATAGATGATTCTTTCTAGTTTCCTTCAGGGATTTGTCTCTGTGGGAATACTGCCTCAAATTCGCGGCTATCTGAAGGAGTTTCCAGATTGAATGTAACCCATTTATTGTGCGAAGGTGGACCAAAGCTGATCTCTAGCTCACTATCTGTGACATCAATAATCATGGAATACACTGTTCCAAAACCAGATGAGTAATAGTAAGCACAAACACCTTCTGGAATTTCTTTTGAAAGGATTTCTCTGATTGTTTCTTTTGAAATATGATTCTTGTTTTCATTCAATGCAGTTTTTATTGTATTGAATCTTGTTGTAGAATTTGGAAACAACCATTTATTTATACGTTCATTAAACGGTACCTTTTCAGGTAGAGTAAAATGATTGGTTGAGATGAGATACTGTTCATCTGAAGTGCTCTCTATCTCTTTCACCGAATATTCTGAATTCAAACATTCAATAAGAAAGGCCCTACCTTTCTTGTCACAGATGATATAATTATTAGTGGAATTGTTTGGTATATCCATAAGATAATGTGCAGCTTCTTCAGCTGTTTTGCAGTTCTCCAAGACTGATCTAATAGCTAAGCAGAAGGGGATACCCTGTGTTGTGTCTTGAGCTGAATAGGCTCCACCTCCTGAAGAAGTCACACAGACACCATGGTTATTTAGACCTTCATAGCGACCAAATAAGAGCATGGTAAACCCCAGATGGCCAGCTTTGCCATTAACTTTGGTTGTGCATAAAATCAAATCTTCCTCATTATGGTTCCATTCATAGCTCCTGCCAACCAAAATTTTTTTATTCTCAGTAATTGAAGGTAAGGCTACCATATGACTGCAACTCCCCTGAAAAGAATGAGGAAACCCATAAATTACCGCATTTTCATGAGAGCCCTCAAGAGCATCGATAAACCCTTGAGTTTCTTCTGCTAGTCCTGGAATAAACCTTTCATAGTACTCTTGAAGTTCTTTGCAATATCTCAGATAGAAAGAAAGCTGCAGAACCTCACAAGGTACAAAGAAGCTTTTTCACACATAAGCTCACCTTTACTCTACCATGACACCACCTATCAGTGGGATGACATGGATGAATTGATCTACAGAGAGCTTTCCGGTGATATTCGAAAACCTCTTGATAAAGCTCTAAAAAAAGTGGGGAGTTATTCAGATAGAATGTGGAATTGGATTAAGAAGAGGGATGAATTTGGGCAAACAATTATTATGTATTTTCCAGAAGGTGAAGGTTCCTATCTCTTGTCAGTTTATTGCATTGACACACCTTATGATTCTCTTTTAATTGATATTTTCTCATCTCTGCCAACTTCTACTGTCTTTTACAGAATTCATGACAAGTTCTTTATGTGCGCCTATCTTCCCTTTTCACCAGAAGGAAAAAGGTATATCATTAAGAAAGCTTTGGCAACTTTATGGAAAAAAGAGTTGGTGAAAAGTTATACCAACTCAATTGTAGAATACGGATACAGAGACTAATTAGCCAGGAAAGCCGCCACCACCGTCAAATCCACCACAAGGGTCAGCATTTCCTAGTGGCTCAAATGGCCAGTTCTTTAGCTTGTTCATGTGATCACCTCGTTTGTTTGTGCACTCTTATCTTTGGCAAGATTTCAGAAAAACCTTCACGTGAAATTCGATCACACACTAAAAAATATTTGTGCGAAGTAATCTATAATTTCATGAAATAAGATATTATTTAGCATAGTATCCAAAAAGTTTATAAAGTGCAAAAAAAGTGAAGAGAGCAGTCAAAAATTGGAGTATGGAATGTATGCAATAGCTCCAACAAGGAAATAAGTAGTTTAATACAGAATTGTGGGAGATAAGTGCGAGATGAGAGTGAGGTGTTAAGATATGAGAGTAGTCTACACGTGGGTAATAGCAATTGTGCTGTTCGTGGGATTGGTGTCTAATGCCCAGAGTTTGGGTAGCCTGGGATCTTCTAAGGGAGAGTTCTCTGAGAGTGTAAAGGACCAGCCCTTTGGCCAATTACGGCATCTCGTGTTGAATGATGCTGTACCTGCTTTTGAAGAGGATTCTGGATCTTTCACAGTACCAGATCATCCACCATTAGACGTGCAGAAAAGTGATGATGTGCAATTTGAATACATGGCTGATACGCCCTACTACAAGGTCTACTTCAAGGGGACGACGGTGAGGATGAGCGTGGGCGAGAGATGGGTTCAATTCGAGATGAAGGAAGGACCGGGTGAGGTCAAGAATGAAACTCCCGTGCTGCAGGAGAATGCACTTTCAGTCCCCGAATTGTGGGAATCGGTGGATTTATCCTACAAGGTGGAGACTTCTTTGTTAAGTGAGACAGTGATCCTGAAAGAGGAAAAGCAATTGAACCGATTGGTCCAGACCTTGTCGTGGGAAGGGATAAAACCAGAATTTGAAGAAGATGGTTCCATTTTGTTTCTGGATGAGAACGGAAAGGAAGTTCTGAAGATTTTGCCACCTTTCATGGAAGATGCAGCAGGAAATGTATGTTCTGATGTGCATTACGAAATCGTGGAGACGGAAGTGGGTCATGAACTCCACAAGGTCATCGATGAGAAAGGGTCAGAATGGTTGAAAAAAGCGGTGTATCCTCTGGTCATTGATCCTTCGATGCAGACCTTCGAGGATGCGTGGACAAGTTCTGGACTACAGCCGTACGGACAGTACTTCCAAAATCTGACTGAGTACGTCAATCCAGCCACCGGATATTTGACCGTGACCCAGACTGATCTGATAATACCTGGACGAGGACTGAACCTGGTGATATCCCGAATATATGAGACACCTGCTATCTTTTACGGTGTCGACCCTTACGAGTATGAAGCTCCTCCCGTGAACGTAGGAAAGGGATGGCAGTTGAATCTACCGTATATTGGTGAGAAATACGTGCATTTATGGGGAGGGACCGTGTACGAGATTGCATGGGTGAACAATCAATTTGAGAATCACAAAGGAGCTCACTTCATCCTGGTGAAGAATCAAGATAACACGTATACCTTAACAATGAATGATGGGATGGTGTACGAATTCTCTACGACAGGGAAATTGACCCAGAGCAAGGATTTAGATCAAAATTTGATTACTTTTTCCTATTCTAGTGGGTCGCTAACCTCTATTACGGACACGATTGGACGTACAGTTACCCTCAGTTATTCCAACGGCAGGTTATGGAAGATTATCTACAACAACAATGAAATTGAGTATGGTTATGATGCCAATGGTAGATTGGTGTGGATGGAGGATTTCTTGAACAGAAGGACGAGCTACAGTTATTACAATGCGTACCAGGAGTTCCCACCCGGATCCGGGTATTACGTCCCGACAGGATACAATGACTGGTTACTCTCTTCCATTGTGTACATCACGGGCGGGTATACGACCTATTCGTGCACGAAGGTTTCAGATGGCGATTATCACAAGTACTACGTTTCAGACCAAAGAGTGTACGACACGGGACAGGTGCGCCACTCCGTGTTTGCGTACAATGGTTCATTCTCATATATCCTCTCCTCTACGGTGACGGTTAAAAATGAATCAGACATCACCCAAGGTTCTTATTATTTCACCGTCACGAATGGGTTGGTCACCGAAGGAGTGGTGAAGAATGCGGCAGGTGTGCCACTGAAGAAATATACCTGCACTTACAACACCAGAAACGAAATCACGCAAGAAAATATGTATAATAATGGTTCTACTCTATCCTACAGTAACTACTACAGTTATGACAACTGGGGGAACCTCATCTATGCCAAGAATGCTTTGAATCATGAACAGTTCTTATCCTACGCAAATACGTCTACATCAGGATTCTTCGTCGATAACACGGGTGTAGTCGTTCGCGTGTTCACCAATGCCTTCTCCACCAGTACAGTCCCTCAATCTGTCCACACTGTTTTACTCGGTGCAGCAGAGAGACAGGACCAAACCTTCGTCAGAGAAGTCTACACCACTTATGACGGAGAAGCTCATCCCACTCAATCTCAGGGTTTATTCGGGAATTCCTAGGCATACTCCTCGAAGGTAGAATCTGGATACACCTTCTTCGTCAATCCAAAGAGAGAGGCATAGATGAAATTCGTTGTCCTGTTCTCAGCATCAGTTAAAGAGGTTAGATGACCAACCTCATCGTACTGGTAGGTAGTCACTGCAAACAGGTTGGTCTGGTACTCCTCTTCCACCTTGGTTAACTGGTAATTCCAGTCATACGAGAGAACTTTCCTGTATCCACGTCCATTGGTGAAGGTCGCTTTGTTACTGGTGTCATCATACGAGCAGGAGATTGAATACAGTTACGATTCCTGGAACAGACTAACCAGCGAGACACGACACATCTCCCAGAGTAGTTACACTGTCTCTTACCAGTACGATGTGGCAAATCGACTGACAGCCCTCACCTATCCTGACGGCATGGAAATTCTGTACTCTTATGATGATCTCGGAAGGACAACAGAGATCAAAAGGTACGTCGACGGTTCAAATGATGAACTACTCATGAGTAACATCCAGTATACTGTTGAAAGCCTGCTCACTCAGGTTGACTACGGAAATGGGTTGAAAGCTTTCTTTTCCTACGATTCAGAAGACAGACTCTCCACTATTGATGTTAAAAATGGTGAAACTTCTTACCTCGACTTAGATTTCACCTTTGACAACAGCAGCAATATCACCCAGATACTGAATGGATGGAGAGACACTGATTCTGACTGGCATTCGCAGACTGAATCCTACAGTTACGATGGAGTGGACCGACTGACCTCTGCGAGCTGCAACTCGTGGTCTCACACCTACTCCTACGATAGAGCAGGGAATAGAACAGCCAAAGATTCAGTCTGCGAATGCCAG
>JADDYB010000477.1_pt1 | contig 12606 bp, 6 predicted proteins | sample 8641941 | NCBI WGS metagenome assembly JADDYB01 (sample SAMN16275377, study PRJNA637457) | freshwater sediment metagenome | isolation source: Lake Kineret sediment | place: Israel: Lake Kineret | collected 2013
TCAGCTAATAAGACTATCAATCGAACAGATGAAATTAAAATTGAAGCCCTCATTCAAAATACAAACTCTATTGAGATAAGGAGAGCTTTATTCCTCAATTTAGAGATTATGGAGCCGGGGGAGACCACCTTTAAGCCTGCCAAGGCCGGAGTTCAAATAATTCAGGTCAACGAGTACAATGAGAAAACGAAGACCGCTCTCAGAGCTTTTCCGGAAATAAGTTCTTTCAGATTCCTGAAAAGGGTAGGAGATGTCAAACTAAGGATTAGCTGGACCGATGGAGAGTGGAGGCTTAATTCCAGCAGAGAAAACATTTTTCCAGAATATGGATGCTATCCAGAGCTGGTTTTGAATGTGGCAAATATTCCGCCTAGGATCAATAACAGCACTATGAAGGTCGATCCAATGCAGGCCAAGTGGGACGACTACATTCAATACACAGGGTCTTTTGAAGAGCTAGGATTGGCTCAAAATGCCGGAGCTAATATCGTCAAAGAGGAAAGTCCCGTCCAGGTAACTCTTCATATCTACAATAATAGCCATGAAGATAATAAAACAAAGCCCTTTTTGCCAGGAGATACCATATCCTTCAGCACCAAGGATTATAGCTTTTTCAAAGAGAGCGATGCGGGCAAGAACTTCACTTACCGGTATTCTTGCACTGATGGCATAATTGGTGGCCCTAATACCACCAGGAGCGAGGAGAAAGTTGGACCGAATATCAGGCCAAATCCAAAAATAAAAGTCAGCGATTTGAGGGCCAGATGCGAAGATGAGAACTACTACTGGTGGCAAAATTACGACTTCAGCATGAAAGCAAAGAGCCTAAGTACCGATCCTGTGAATCTAAAAGTAGATCTTTACACCGATACACCGAGTCATCCTGGAAAGCTAATAGCTTCAAAGGTTGTGACTGTTCTACCCGACAATGATACTGAAGTAAACTTCCCCAATGCTAAGCCCTTTGACGTGGCAGATGCCAATCTGACATTCAGCTATCATTTTGGACTATCGGCTCCGGATCAAGATGGTAAAAAAATAATTGGAGATAACGGATTCAGGATCAATCCCAAGATTATGCCCTACTCTATATTCAGCCTGGTCATATTCTTTAATTTAATTTTACTGTTAATCATTATCGTAATCGGAAGCCTGCTAATTGAGAGAAAGCTTCAGCGAGGGATCGAGGCCCAGGAGGAGAGCTCGTCATGTAGTGCTGGACCAAAGAAAGGCATGTTTAGCAAGATTTTAGATATGATAGGGAGGAAGAGTTGACTATGTTATATATGACTCTCAGCCTTGCCCTCGTAATCATGATATTGATCGGATCGGGAGTTCTGCATTTGGTAAGTTTGAAAAAGATTTATAAAGAGATTGAGAGGCTAAAACGCGGACAGAAAATATCCAAAGAGGTTTTCTACAAAGAGGTAACTGTTGCCCAAGGCTCGAACTTTGTGGCATTAGCGATGGCAGGTTGGATGATGCTGTTTGTTGCTATTGGCTATTTCTATTTCCTTATCCCAAGTGAGCTACCCTTTAGCTACATGATGCAGATGCCAAATATAGCATCAAGTTCAGTTGGACTCATTCTCTTCGGCTGTGGGATTGCCCTTGTTGCTGTTATTATATTCCTTGCTTTGGATAAATTACCGAATAGCTATAGAAATTTGAAGTTGACCGAGTTGTATAGCTTTTATAATATATCAAAGAAAAGAAAGATATATATTGCGTTGACTGCTCCACTTCTCTGGTTCTCGGTCGTCATATCTGCAGGTCTAGGAACACTTTATCCTGAGACTGACTCCATATTTGAGGGCATCAGCTTCGTCTTCTTGATTATCTCGGAGTGTATGCTGGTGTTGCCAATTTGGGAGGAAAGGAGATGAGGCTATGTATAGTGGGCATCGGTGGTGCTGGTGGAAAAGTGACGAAGGAGTTTCTCCAAAATGTGGATTTCAATTCGGATTTTCTATCTAAGCTTACAAATTCAAGGCATGTTTCTTCCGGAAGAGTAGAAGGCATATACCTTGAATCGGCTTACAAGGATGCTGCAGAGCAGACTCTCTTTAAAGACTTCAGGAATGGTGGATATCCTGGCTTCTACATTCCACAGGATGAAATTCCTGACGGGAGCGAGATCCAAAAGATTGTACAAGAAAAATACGGATACAGCGTGAAGAAGCAGGGATTTGTAAGAGATGCTCAATTTCTAAAAGCCATTTTTGAAATCTTTGATACCGATAAAGAGATTCAGCAAATGATTCGTCCCGGGATGACGAATTCTGAGGAGCATATAAATCCGATCTTTGATGGTGCCTGGAGTGCAATAAGAACTTATACTATTTTAAATGATCCAAAAGGCTCCTCTGAAGGTGTTCTCTTTATCGTCTCCTTTGGAGGTGGAACAGGGACGGGTTTCATCAATCCCATTATAAAACATATAAAAGGAAAGGGCAAGGGGGCCTTTCCTGTCTTTGTTTTGGGGATTCTAACCGAGCCGGGATGGTCCGAAAGGGAGGGTCAGAAGACTGAAGAAGGTAGAAGGTATCTTGCTGCCATAAGTGCTATATATGATCTTTTAACCAAGCCACCTGGCGCTGATGGCATTATCTTGATGGATAACGAGATATTAATGGAGAGGCTTGGGTCGGACAATTATTCTGTTCTAAATCGATTCATCTACAGCTCAATGAAACCGCTGGTCGTTGATCGGTATTATCCAGAAGAGAAGCCCGATGGTCAGGCTATGCAGACTGTGCTTAGATCAAAAATCAACTTTCCCCCAATCTTCGTTCCTCTGTTCTGGTCGCAACCGCATCATGAAAATCCTGAAGAGGAGCTTGTTATAAATGCATTGAGCAAAGGCAAGCTCTTTGGCTGTTCGCCCGATAAAGCGGATAAGGCCATAGTCTATTGCAGAGGATTCATTGACTCAGAGAAGATAAAAGACTTCCTTGCATTGCATGCGAAGATCGAAAAAGGAGATATTTGGGTCCTAAGGAAGATAGGAGAAGGAAAAGATGAGATCTTGATACTGCTCCGCAATCCTTACGGGAAGGATAAAGACGCCTATAGTAGGCCTGGAACCTTCGAATACAAGATGAGCAAGGTCATTGACTCGGCTCTTAGATATATAGGCTCAAATGAAGATGAGCTATTTTATAGAGGCAAGGTGAAAGAGGGAGAAGAAACACCAGCAACTCTAAAGAGGGAATCCATACAAGCAGTAGGAGAATATTTCTTTGGGCTTGGATACCCTAATAAAGAGACATATGGCAAAACTGAAGGTCTTGTGTTTGAGCTGGCAAAGGCCTTGAAAAGGTTAGAGGCGGGCAAGTATAATGGCAGCACTGAGCCAGTTGAGCCTTTCGATCCCTATCAAGGTGATCCGCTTTTTCGGAAAGAGCTCAATATATTCAAATCTAAAGACGAGAAGCCTCAAAAGTATGAGGCAGAAGTTAAAAAGACTGATAAGAATATCGAAGATCGACTAAGGAAAATAGAAGAATTTCTGAAAATAAATACAATTCAAAGTTAATTTTCTAAACCGGACTGATAGCTTGGCCAGGGATCTGCTATGTACCGATCGGTTATTGTCTGCATAATAATCTTCTTAATAATGCTGGGAGCTTGCGCTAACGCGCAGACCGATCTGAATAAAGAGGCTTAAGAGATATTTGAGCATTGAACCATTATCTCAGGAGTTGCGCCAAATGGCTCTCAATATCAAATTGGCGTCATCTTTGTTCTTGATGATCGTTATCCTGCTACTTTGGCCATCGGAGATCTGCTGTCTGGACGAAAATCCTTCTACAACTGATCCATCAGCGAACAGGGGATGGAACTTATCCACTCAATCCTCTGATGAATTCAAAGATATTGACTTGCATGCTATTAATGCTCCTGATAGCGTCAAAGGATCTATAAAATCCCTGGCTTCTTATCTGACCAAATCAGCAAAAAATGATAGAGAAAAGGCCAGAGCCATATTCCGCTGGATTGCTGAGAATATCAATTACAATGTTGAGGGCCTTTTCAAAGGAATTCCTGAAGATGCGACGCCGGAAGGAGTGCTAAAGAGCGGAAGGTCAGTATGTGGCGGTTACTCCAACCTCTTTGAGAGTCTGGCCAATGTTTCTGGTTTAGAGACTATAACCATAAGCGGCTATGCAAAAGGGTATAATTATACTCCAGGAATGAAATTCACAGGGCCCACAAATCATGCATGGAATGCAGTAAAGCTGAATGGCAAATGGCAACTGATAGATAGTACATGGGGTGCCGGCTATCTCGAAAATGGAAAGTATGTCCGGGAGTTCGATGACCATTATTTCCTGACACCGCCAGAGGAGTTTATCTACGATCACTTTCCAGAGGATCAGAAATGGCAACTTCTGGAAAGACCATTATCTAAAGAGGAGTTTGAGGATCTCGTCTATCTCAAATCAGCTTTCTTTAATCTTGGATTGAAATTGGCAAATCAAAATGATATAATATTCTCAAATGGCCGCGCAAACGTCACTATTTCTGCTCCCAAAGATGTATATGTTACGGCAAAACTGAAGAGCTTGAACGAGAGTCCGACTCCTGGAAAGGCATATGGCAGCCCTGTGCTTGTAAGGAGGGATAAGGAGCAATACGTCATTAAATTACTTCCGCCATCGCCCGGAGATTATATTCTCAGGGTTTTTGGTAGGCTTGGGAGTGAAGAAGGCAGCTACAAAGAAATCTTAGAATACAAAGTGACAGAGTCATCAGGCTCGAAAATGAGCTTTCCTATTGTCTTTTCCAAGTTCTTCGACCTCGGAATGCGCTTGAATAATTGGACAAATGGCACAATTGAGGCAAGAGGCCGGGCAAATCTATCCCTCTACGCTCCTCCAGATGTGCTCATCATGTCCAGTCTTGAAAAGCTGGACAAGGACTTGCATCCATCGAAGAAATACGGTGAACCGACTCTTGTCAAGCGTTCCGGGGATCATTACGATATTAGCATCTTGCCGCCATCTTCCGGAGATTATGTGCTGGAAATCTATGCAAAGCAAAAGGATGAAGGCAATAGCTATCATGAAGTGATGGCATATAATGTAACGGCTCCTTTTGGATCGAATATGAGTTTTCCAACGGTCTTCAATGGATTCTTCGATTTAGGACTCGAACTGAATAGCAATACCAACGGCACCATAGAAGCGGCTGGAAAGGCAAATCTCAGCATCCCTGCTCCACCCAATATTCTAATGATGGCCACTCTAAAAAAGTTGGATAATAGCGGAAATCCCTTTGAAGATGAAAAATCTTCGATATTCTTGCAGCACTCGCGAACAGCCAATTGTTATGATATCGAAATATTGCCGCCGACTCCTGGAGAGTACGTCCTCACGGTCTTTGCCAAACAAAAAGGTAATCCCAATAGCTATCAAGGAATTCTGCAATATAATGTATCGGCATCATCTGGATCGGATACTGTATTTCCAGAGGTATTCGGTGATTTCCATGAAAAGAGGGTTTATCTCTATTCGCCTTTGACAGGTAATCTAAAGGCAGGACTCAATCAAACCTTCAAGCTTATGATTCCTGGGGCTGAACGCGCAGCAGTTATTTCCGGGAAGGACTGGCATCAATTGACTAAGAATGGGGATCTCTTCCAAGGTGTGGTCGCGATTGGAAAGGACGACATAGATGTGGGAGCAAGATACCCTGGGATGGACAAATATAGCATCCTGTTGAGGTATAGAGGGGTTTAAGTCGAGATTATTATATAATTGACTTCATAAATGGGTTTAATCTTAAATTATAGTTACTGTCCCGGTATGGGCAGATTGATTATATTGGTTCATTACCATCCGCGTTCTAAAGACGCATTTCGGTGCTCACGAAGAGTAGGCCATGTTTATATCGGGATCCTATGTCCTAAAACCAAATACCTCGGCCTGCACTGCCCATACCGAGGACTTATTCACGTCTCGCTTGCTTTCATCTTTTCGGCGCGATTCAAGGATTTATGAAATCGTTTATAGGAAACCTCGAAAATTTTGCATATAAATATTCTCACGTTAAAATCAGCTTATACCTTTTGCTCCCTTCTAATATGAAAGACCTCTTATTACCATCTGGAGGAATAGAAATGCCCTCAAAACTAATGTCGATATCTTTTGAGACATGTAATAATTCATGCAAAGGCGTTCCTTGAATGCTGATCTTGATCTCATTATCGTCTCTTATCACGTCATATCTCGTGGCCTTCATGGGGTAATTGCCGCTTAGACTTGGATTGTTAAAATGATCCACTACCACTAAGGTTGCGTCCGCAAAAGGAGTACCATATTCCGTCATATTTACAGCGAAGTCGAAACCACTGGAGCCTAACGCGACCCCTAGACTAATAGCAGGGACAGCAAAGAATAGTGATTTAATTAATGAGCCGCCATTAAGCACTGACGGAGATATCCGGGCTGCAATAATCGCCAAGGCCATCAATGCTAGAAGCGGGATAAAAATCCAAGTTGTGCTTTTCAGGATCGCTAAGAGCCATAAGAGGTATATGGCAAAAAGGATCATAACGCCCAATAAAACAATATATTTTCCAAATATCTTCAGGCTGATGAAGTTGTGGGTGTACAACCCAATGATAACATAAAAGGTGAATAAAAAAATAAAAGATAGCGCTTCCAGAAAACCATTATAATTTAGCCATTCTACTAATGGTGCTAAAGTGAATTTTAAAGGAGATTCAATTAAAATCTTCAAGACTGCTTCTAATGCAATGCTGATAATCGAAAGAATTACTGCAATATTCTTATTACTTGAAATATCAGCTTTTATTAGCTTTCCCCTCATCTGTTGCATGGATTTGCGGTTTTCTTATAAATCATATTATAAAATTGAGAGTGAATAGTCTCAGTCCTCTTCACCTCTTTTTCAGGGTATACAAATATACCAATAATCCCGCTATTGAGATGAAAATCTCGAAACCGGGTGTAGGTTTAGAGGGGGAGGGAGCTGATTTTCTTATGCTTATGGCTCCCTCTGGCACTTGTATTGCAGCCTTCGAGCCATCCTCTCTGATATAGTTCACCTGTGAAATCCTAGGCGATGCATCCATCTGATGAATATCCGCAGGAACAATCCAGCAGAACCTTACTGTAAAGGATGTATTCCATGGCCTTCCAGAGGAGGACAGATTTCCTATCCACCATTTCATCGTCGTTGTATGCCAGTCGCGGCCATCATTATTCTCGGTTATATTCCGAGATTCGGGCGGATTCACTTGGTAATCCACAGGCTCTAGATAGCTTGGCAGTGTATCAGTAAGTTGCATGCCTGTTAGAGTCGTTGGTCTTGTTACCCAAGCTAGCTCTGTTAAAGCTTCCAGCATTTCAGCCGAGTTGTTAGCCAAGTATAGCTTACCATGGTGCTCACTGGTCAAGTTGCGCAGCAGTCTTGTTGTATCTGTCTCCTTTCCTCCGATAGCTATAGCATGGATTGTATAGTTGGAATCCAACGTCTCAATAGGTCTGTTAATTGGGCTCTCGCTGTCGGTGATAAGTACCAAGAGCTTCATTGCATCGGGCTGAGAAACTCTGTAGAAGTTATCGATGATTCCAAAGGTCCAATCGGCGAAGTTTGATGCAATATTGGTCTGGATAAACTGAGACTCTTTGACCCTGTTTCTGAGATCTGTATAGTTGTTGTTGGGGTAAATCTCATTCGACTCGGAACCGATCCATCTTATTAGCCCTACCCTGGAGCTGGAATTAGAATTCATTGGCTGTTCATCCAGAAATCCAGCCACGCCGTTTACTACAGTATCCATAGTCCTCTGACTTTCCTTTGTTGCAGGAACCATCTCATTTATGGCGATCACCAAATCAGTGGCATTAGCGATCTCTCTTGGGCGGATCTGTATGGTGTAGTTCAGATATATGTCTCGGCAGTCACTAATCATATCGGCAGCAAGTTGCGATGGATCTACGAACTTTTGAACTTCTATATCTCGGTTCTGAAGGGCATTTGCATAGTTGACATGGCAGACCTCATAGTTTCCGAACTCTGCGTATCTCGTCTGCCCAGCAGGCATTTGGACTGAGACAGTATCATTGGTAGTATTTATCCAGCAGCCACTCTTCATGATCTCTTTCACGATGTAGAGTCCTGGGGCTGGGCAAATGTAAACTGCGTTGCCATTCTCGTCAGTGGTTACCCTCGTTGTCTTATTCACTGGGCTGTAAAATGGACCTGTCACATCGAACTCCCAACCTATAAGGCCCTGCTCATCAAAATCTCGCGTGCCATTTTTATTGGCATCTTCAAACTTGTTAATGATTATTGTAGGTAGAGGTGGCGAGTTCCCGAATATCATCGAAAATTCTGGCGTCTCTGAGTCAGTTGTTTGAGTCTGTTGGGTTGCCGTTGTTGGCTCCCAGCCTAATTTAAGATACTCTGTTATTGTATATTTAGTATTAGGCTTGATATTTATTTGGACTTGTCCATTTGAGTCTGTTGTTCTAGTTGTAACGACTCCGCTGCTATCGTCGATGCTGAAATTCCACCCAGGAACTCCTTTTTCGCCAGGATCAGGAATGCCGTTCTTATTCGTGTCATTAAATTTGTAGACGCTAAGTGTTTGATTCAAGTAGTTTATGAAAGGTAATTTTTTGACTTCACCAGGGTTCAAGGTTACTGTTTGTTCTTCTGGAGTGATACTTATCCAATTAAGTTTCATCTCCTCATTGACTCTGTACGTTCCAGGCTTGATCCTGAGGGTTGAAATACCATAGTTACCCGTCATTACGCTGTTTGTGTAATTCTGGTTGAGGTAGTCTCTGCCAGAAATGTCAAATTTCCATCCTCCTATACCGCCGGATGGGATTAATTTGCCACTCTCATTGACGGCTCTAAGCTTAGTGATCTCGAGTATGCTGTCATTTATATCATTGCCGAAGGAGACTGTTCTTCTATCATCCGGGCCCAAGGTTATAGTCTGCTTAATCGGCGTCGTAGCTATCCATTCCGTCTTTGTTTCTTCAGCTATAGTGTATGTCCCAGGCTTAAGAACCAGAGTTTGTGGCACTGAAATACCATTGTTGTCCGTGACTAGGCGGCTCGTGTAATTCTGGTTAAGATAGTCTTTGCCAGCTATGTTGATTCTCCATCCAGGTATTCCTGGTTCATTTGGATCCTGTTGACCGTTTCTGTTCAGATCGTGGAACTTGATGATGCTCAAGCGGGCGTCTCTCGGATAGTTGCCAAAGTGTATTGACTTAGTTTCACCAGTGCCCAAAGATACCACTTGTTCAACCGGTGTGCTGCTATTCCATTTGAGATTAATATTCTCTGTGACAGTATAGTTTCCTGGCCGCAACCGAATGCTTGCCAAACCTTCATTGTTGGTCGTTATTATGTCTATTCTCTTGTTACTATTTATTTCCTTTACATCGAAATTCCAATTCTCAAGGCCTTGTTCTCCAGCGTCATGCTGCCCATTTCTATTTTCATCTTTGTACTTTAGGATATTCAAAGTGGCTTTTTGTATGTTACCAAAAGCTACTGGATAATTACGCCCAGCGTCTAATACAACTTCGAATGGCGGATTAGTTGTAAGAATCCAGTCAGGTCTTGATTCTTCTGTTATGCTATAGGTTCCGGGAGTCAAATTGAGTTCAACCATGCCATCATTTGAAGTCGTCGCAATGTTAGTGTATGGCTTCCCACGAATATCTGTTCCATTTATAGTGAACTTCCAGCCAGGTATTCCTGGCTCGTTTGGATCTTTTTTACCGTTTCCATTTTTGTCATGGAATTTAGTGATCGTTAACGCACCAGAAATGTTAACCAAAAACTCTATTGAGTGTGATTCGTTTTGTGGGCTTTTTCCCTTCATTGCTTTGGCTGCAAGTTCTAAATTGAGTCTTTCAGCATTTTTAGACCTAGGAATGTTTATCATTTCTAAGGGTATTGTTTTATTTCCTATTATGATTTGATTTGTACCGCTTAGCTGCATACTGAAGGACAAATTTTCGGATTGGTTTTTAGGATAGGTTATATTCCCTCCAGTTATTTTCAAAGATAATCTCTCGACATTAACCGATGATGAAGGCGTAATAATCCATGATACATTCATTTTTTCATTGGTATAATAGTAATCCGGCGGCCTTATGGGTTGATCTCCAAGTTTGGTGGTCACTTGCCAATCCCACGGCTTTTCCCCATTTCCTAATGCAGCAGAAAATATCGATATCATAAAAAATAATAATATTGATAGATATACACAAAAGAGTACCCCATTCCGATATCGGGCATGCTTAAGTGATTTATTCAATTTAATCCCTCCTAATCCCATTTGATGAATCACTAATAAATAACTGCCTTAAATATATGTCAGATATATGTTTCCAAGGCTTACTATCTCATCGGTCCGCAGCTTATACAGCACTATTTTCTGTTGTTATATTAATCTCTTTTGGACTTTTGTATTTTATAGCATTAAATAAATATAATAGCGTTTGTTCTATGCATTTAGGAAATTTTAAAATTTTTTGTTAGTAATAGTTCCATATCTTAATAGAAATTGGAAAGAAAACATTGCAGCAATTATAAAAGAAAGACATCTAGCTTATTAAATTATTATAGTATTTTATCTAAGAAAAATGCTAAAAGAAAAAGCATTAATGAATGCAATTAAAGATTTTGGCTTCTACCCGCGAAATCCTTCTTCTGAATGCGATCTAGAATGAACAGCGTTTATAGGCAAAATCCAGAAAATGTTCTGCCTTATTTTGCATTTATAACCTTAACTCCGACTTTTAGGGAATAACTCAAGTCCTAATTTTTCGTCGAGCCGTTCTAATTTTTTAGGTATCTCTGAGATAATATTACAATCCATTAATTCTATCAAGTACACTTTGCTAAGTTCAAGCAAGACATCTTTTGGAGATTGCTTATCAAGAAGATTCGCCTTTTTCAACGCCAATTCAATTTTAGTATAAGCATATAATGATAAAAATGAGACAAAGATATGCCCAAAGACGCTCTCGTTGTCCTGCAAGTAGAGCGTATCGGCTTGAAGCACGTTTTTATAGGTATCAAAAAGCTTCTCGATTCTATCTCTGCTTTTATATCGCATGAAGATTTCTTTCTCATCGAGATCGAGATTTGATACTATTAGGATCTTTCCCGCACGCTTTTGCGCTTCGCCAAGTTCCTGCTTATCGATTTTTCCTTCGTCTAGCTTTCTAAAAAGTGTAGTATTTTCCTCAAGCATTAAATGCTGATCCTCGAATAAATAAAGGAAGACGTCATCGACTTTTCGTTTTCCGCATCTTATCAGCCTTTTTTTATAGAAAATATGATCATTCAAATGAATTCTTGTCTCATATAGGCGGCTGTTTCTTCTAGCTGGCAGAATGAAGTTCATCTTCTTTTCAAGCAGAAATTTGATAGTATCTTCAGAGAAGAATCCTCTATCAAGTATGATAGTTCCGCCCTCTTTCTTGACCTCAATTATGCTATTGTAGAGGCTCTTTATGTCGCGAACACTTCCTGGTATCGTCCTAATCATCGTAGGTAGTCCGGTTTCCAGAGAGCAAAATAGTGCAATGTTCACTTGAGGAACATGGATCTTGTCCTTATTGTAACCATACTCTGCAATGTTTAATGATGATTGGGTCAATACTGTACTCAAATCGTATACAAGATCTCGATCTCTTTCGGATAATGCCCTAAAAACAGATTCCTGTGCACGGCTATCTGTGCCGGCAACTTTAAGGACGTGACTCAATTTTTTCGCATCTAAATTAGGATTTATTCCAGAAACGTTATATAATTTATCCCAGGTACTGCGTACCCTTTTCAATGGTGTATAACCGATTGCTCGCGTTATTGCAAGAGCATATATCTCTTCCCACTCACCCTCGAATGCGTCTGCAAGATACGATCTCATTTCGCCAAGAAGGCGATCGAACAATACCGCATTGCCATATTCCTTTATTCCGCGGAGATTTGTGGCCGTTATTGATCGCTTGATACCCTCAACGAGACCTTTTACGCGATCCAGCTTACCGATATACTCGGAAATCTTCCTTCGTTTTTTAAGCTCCTTGTCCCAGTATGTCGTTGAATGGTAGACGTAGTAATTCTTACTTATTTTTTTGACCTCGATTCCTTTCTTTCCTTGCCCTCTCTGCTCAATCAGCCATGATTTTGCCCATTCTTCCATGTATGGTATATTAGGGTATACATACATTTATGGGTTTCCATTCTAAAACGATCTATGGTAGTAATATTCATAGAATAGAAATGGAGTTAAACCCTAAATTTCGGAGTTAAGGTATTAATATCAGAAAAACAAATACGGGAGATATTATGAAAAAATCAGGAATCATCCTTGTTACCATAGCGCTCATTGCGGCTATGGCTAGTTTAGCATCTACCGCAGCGGCAGTATGCACAAACTGCGGAGAAGAAGACTGGGGCGCAAGTGCCAGCAATTTTCTAGAAGGCAAACCAATAAATGACACCCCCCCTAGCTTAACCCCTCCGCAGCAGGCCAGAGCTAGGAACGACTTCAGCTCCAATTTGCTCAAAGAAGACACATCCAAAGGATCTAGT